>MDTC01073601.1_pt1 | contig 26409 bp, 6 predicted proteins | sample 811181 | NCBI WGS metagenome assembly MDTC01 (sample SAMN05326644, study PRJNA326480) | marine metagenome | isolation source: seawater | place: Pacific Ocean: North | collected 2011
CAGGAAGAAGCTAAGAAGCAGATCGCCAAGGCCCAGGAAGAAGCTAAGAAGCAGATCGCCAAGGCCCAGGAAGAAGCTGCGAAGCAGATCACCAAGGCCCAGGAAGACACTGAGAAGCAGATCGCCAAGGCCCAGGAAGAAGCTGAGAATCCGATTGAGTGTCCCGTATGCAAAGAAAGTGCTCACGGGCTCCATATGCGTGTGTTGATTCCTTGTGGTCACTATGTGTGTGTTGGGTGTATTGGCAACATGAAAAAATTCAACAACAAAAATGAATGCCCAGTTTGCCGGGTAACGTACAATCAAACTCACAGATTGTTTTTATAGATCAATTGTTTCCAGACCTTCATGGTCTTGAAAAGAAAATGACTTTTGATTTATTTAAAAATCTTCAACAACGTTTTCATACTTATCCCTCCGTGCCTTCTCCCTTTCCGCTTTATTTTTGTTCCCCTTGTTCGGTTTCTTTTCGTGTTTAGCGTTAGGAAATTTGTTTCTATTTGTTGTGTTATCGTGTGCCGCGGATTCAATTCGTATGTATTGATCCGAGAGAGTGTTTGTTGCCGTCTTCAGGGAGGCCCGTGCGATTTTTTCGATGGAACTCAGTGTCACTGAGGCGTGATTAGTCATGATGTGCAACCCCCTTTTTTCCTTATATACAACTACCATGGCGCAAAAAAAAGTCTCTTTATTTATCGATATATAGCATATGAAGCGCGATTGTAAATGTGGCTGTTGATTGCAGCCGGTCTCCTCCAATGTCTCTTATTTTTTGAGCGAATTCTCTTTCGGCTTTTGTTACCGGTGGTGGTTAACTTCTTTGTGCAGGATCAGCGTTCGAGTGTCAAAAAGTTTGCTGACAACTCGGTGGTGAGTTCGGTGTGGGCTACGGTGATATATTATGCTGGCATTCCTCTCAATTTTGTGCTCAGTATTGCTGCAGCCCTTTATCAAAATGCTCTTTTTTTTGGATTCATCCTCTTCTCAGCTGGCGTACTCTTGATTATTTCCGACAACTTTCAGCGGGTCATGATTATTGTGATCGATTCGTACAACAGTGGGGTCGGACAGACTCTGGACCTCCTCTTTTCTGTCAGTGAAATCTTTGAGTTTTTCATCCGCTTGGTGCTCCCATGGTACAATGCAGCGGTGTGGTTCGTTTCGCAGTTTTTTTTACAGGTTTTTATTCCTCTCTTCAGCATGAAAGACGTCATTACTCAACTTCCTGAGTTCTTCTCCAACCTATCTCTTTGCATTTCTGCACTCGTGCTATCCGTTCATACGTATCTTTCCAACTTTCTCTACTGTGCCACGGGTGCCGGAAAAGCAGGCTCGTCTGCGTATGGGTTTTCGCCTGGGAACTACACTCAAAATTTGCCCTACACCTCACCCGACTTGCAATGTGCTGTGAATCAAGCATACTACACGCTTGATCTTATGACTCCCGGGTCGTACATGCAGCAGGTTACTCTCGATTTACAAGGGCTGATGTATAAGACGTGCTCGCCTGCTGGCTTTTTGATTGAACTGCTACTGTATCCCCTGACTGACTTCAACTTATACAAATCCCTGCACTGTGCGGTCAACTTTCTTTCCTTCACCGTTATTGCAATGCCGATGATGACGTACAAGCGTTGCAAATACGCTGATGAGAATGACGATTTTTTCACCTCCGAGGAGATTGCTGTTATGTGCACACCTGATTGGAAGCCATGGATTTCTGTTATTGTGGAGGGACAGCGATCGCTGGGCAGGCTGTTTGACAACTGGCTGGACGTCTCTCTGGCCATGGTTGAGCGAGTGCAAGGGATCAATCAAGACCTCTGTAAAAACACCCAGAGTATAGACTTGGTAATTCAATCAGCAAGCGAAACACTTCTATCTCCTGTTTCTCTGATCAGGTACGTCATGCTCACAGACTCAATGTACGCCGTCACGGACGGCGTGTCCACTCTGTATCACACAATGACTGATCGCACGGTTTCGGAACTCGCAATTGGAAATTGGCCGTTTACCATCAATATAGACCTTGGAATCGCAGCCGTCAAGGTTGCCGAGACCGGAGAATCCGATATGCAGGCAAATGAGCGCACGGGCATGCTCGGATGCCAATGCATCGATGAGCCTATTGTTGGCATGGAAGCCTCCGGACAGACGCGCATTCGTATTCTATGTGCGAGTGTGCCGTATTTCATCTTCGACGATAATGAAACCGCGTACAACACGACAACCGTGCAGGAGATTGTTTTTGTCAACGACCATGTCCGAACGCTCATGACATGCCAAGACACAATGATTCGGGTACACACCCTGCGATTTTCTCGCCATAGGGTAGCGGATGGTTTCACGGGTACGGGTCCCATGAATGATTTATTTGACACCATGAATTTGTATGGAAATGTTCAACCCCAGAGTTTCTCTGCAGACGCAGCGATCTACATTCAACCCCGCTGCAAAGATAAAACACTCTCAGCCTGCTATCCTGGATTGGATAATTGCTTCCCCTTTTGTCTCGGTTTACATCTGTCAGGCCAATCCGAGGCTAACATCACCGCGTTCAATGCAAAGAGATGGGATGAGTACGTGACTGTCAGTCAAACCGATTGCGTGGGTGGGTTCACTGACTACAACACAGCATGTGAACCCAAGGGCTTTGCCCACAATCTCCTAAACTATGGCGAGTTCTCTATCTTTGACAAGCCCGTGTGCGACTTTCGCGCCTGCACTCAAGATGACCGCAGCACGACATTGATCGAACTTTCACAACTGAATTCGGAACACCCCGTGTTGAGCAATAAGACCAGCCCTGGATACTCAGGTTGGGTCAAGTTGGACGAACAGCCCTTTGCGGTGGCAGGGGATGTCATGCTGCGAATTGTGGAAGGCAAGCTTCGGATCACACGTCTCTATGACACAAACAACGGCCAGTATACTCTTCAGCACGAAAGCTTGAATCTTCTACATGAGGAAAGTGTGGATGTTTTAGACCAAACAACTGAGTGTGCAATCAAAGCTGACGACTCTTGTTTCAATGATGCTATGCAGAACAACCAAATCGTGCTCCCCCCCGCATACTTTTCGAATGAAGACATCACCTACGTGCATGCTGTGGCCTCGGAATGGGCCGTGCACTGGGCCATCAATCCAGAAAACATTGTGTACGAGGGTAAGATCAATCGATGTCAGGGAAGAAACATGGATCAGATTGAGATTCCCTCCTCATATCTGAAACCACGCGTGTGGACTGTGAAGAGCATGCGCACCACGAATCTTGAGAAAAACATCGAGTCCGAAAGCAACGACGTTTCATTTATGGTGATTCCCGATTGGTTTAATGAGGACACTGCCTGCAATAAGATGGCTGGTCTGCGTATCACGGCTCTGGAGTATGTAAATGAGGAGAACATATTGATTACTGTGCTCTTTACAACGCTGACAAATTATAATCTTGATACTCACATGGGATTCGACCCAGACCAAGTCAAATATGAGCATTACTTTCTGCACCCCACAAAAACTGACTGCTTTGATCCGACCCACACGGACATACCTTTATTCTCTTGCTTTAAGCACATATCTGAAGGGATGTTCAATACCACCTTTCTTGCGACAACAACTCAGCTGTTTGGGACGTTCTGCCCTGCAATGCGACGCATGCCCCAGCTGGGCTCTGCCGCAGCGGAAGTTTTCATCACTGTCAGCCACATGGTCAAGCTCGCACTTGACATTTTGTCCGTCATGCCTGTAGTGTACATAGATACCATTTATGACCAATCTCGCACCAGGCCCACGTTCCATAGCAGCCTCAACGGCGAATTCTTCAACATCAATGCGATGTTGATGAGCTACCAGCGCGCAGCAATGCACATTGCAAACACACTGCCACGGCTGGGGAAGTTTATGGAGTCAGGGAATGAAAAGGTGTATGAGTTTCTACAACCCCGTCTAATTGGGACTGCCAAGGTTCTGCAACACTTTTCGGGAACCGTACCCCTCACAGGATATTTCCTTTCACAGCTCAAGGGGGTGAATAATATCCCCATCAAGACAAGCATGGCTCAGGCCTACTCCGCCATTCAAACAACTCGCGCCAGCGTTATCACTGAAAAGGTCAAAACCTCCGTGTTGAGCATGGTAAGCACTGTGCGTCTTAACGTCAAATTTATGCGCGAAGCAATTAAGCAGGGTCTTATGGTATCTGCGCGCCAGGCTATCAAAAAACAAACAGGTCGGATGACTAAAAAGCATGCAAAAACGGCATCAAAAGTTGCAACCACTGCCGCAGCAATCTCAGCAACTTCCTTGATCTCAACGGTCATGTTTGAAAATCAGAGGGACATCAAAAGATTTCTGACGGATGCCATGCGAGTGCAATGCCACGGTCTCGGTGAAATGCTCGGCCACAATGCTAAAGGCAATGCCCTCCGCGAAATGTGTCTTATGATGCCTGAGGCTTTGGACGGCATCCTGCAAGTGATTTTGGTCCTGAGCATAGACTACCCGCTCATGGATTGTGTGTGTAAGCAAACAAGGGAGAATGAGCAAACGGAAATCATTGTGCAAGATTGCTTACAAAAATTGTACCCCCAGCTCAGCCGTGTCTTTATGCTTGAGTATCTCGAATCATCCGTTACTGCTTTCGGTGAGAACAAATGCTTCGTGTACATGGATCAAGCTAACTATCGTCTCCTGACTGCATTTGACCGTTTACAACACAGAATGTACAAGGCGGGAGCGGTTCTCGGAACTGTAATGGACAGTATGCTTTCTTTTGTGCCGGGATACGACGCAGGCCAGTGTTTTGACTATGACATATCACCCTATGTGATGGCAATCGTACCGGAGCCCGTGGACTACTTTATGGGCTGTATGCATACCTACGATTGCAGGTCAAAGTGTACCAATGAGATTCAAAGCTTTGAAGAAGCCCTTGCCGCGGTGGATTCACCTCCCATTTTCAGCGACGAGCTCACATTCATGGTTGACAGTAGGTTTTTCTCCGATTCGGACGTAGAGGAGGGCAGGGACCAGCTTCCATTTCCTGCGTATGGCATGCAAGAACTGAGCGTGCCGGCATGTGAGTACCTCTGCGAGCAAAGCAACATTCGATGCATAGTATTGATGGGGATGGAGGGTGTGAATGTAACGTCGGCATACTACTGTCTTCCACGAAACTACATGGAGAGTGTGTACCGACAATTTCCTTCTTTCCTACAGTCTTATTCCTACTTCAACGAGTGGGGGTCGAGTGACAAGATCGTCAGCATCTTCTCTGTTACGACGGACAATGTGCTTCGAGACCGTTTGGAGGTTTTATTAATCTCTGTATTGGACACAGAAACAGGGCTCTACACAATGTGGCTCTACAGTGAGACTGGGGAGAGATATAAGATTCTTGAGACAAGAGACTTTGAGCCGAACCAGGTTCAAAATACAATCAAAGATGTCACCAACGATCTCTTCTTCTTCCAGACAATTTCGAACATGCGGGTAGAACCCTCGAGGGGAGGGACGTCAGCAAACATTTACTGGGTGGGTATTCATGAAACTATCGAAACTGCTCTGAATAGCGAGAGCGCAGGAACATACTGCATGCAAAAGACCATTGCACTAGACTCGAACGAAACTTCCGATTTTGGACAAAGCATAGAGACCATAGATTGTTCTTTCAACATACCAAATCTACTCGACGACTCTTTCAAAATCATTGACTTGTACTCTTCAAATCAAGAACATTTTCAAGTATGGCTTCCCATACAGAGCTTTTCTGTCGCCCCTCAGATTGTATTCTGCAACATGACTCAGACGCAGACGTGTAATCTTGAAGATGGTCAGATTTTTCACATGCAGTCCAGTATCAATGACTTTGTCAAGGTAGTAGGCTTGGATGCAACAGTCCCTGTAATCACGACAGACGAAAACGTCGCCCTCATCAACCGAAAGTTTGTTACAGACACATCTGAAGCGGCATATTTCAAAGATGGACCGATCATTAAACTCAACTTTTTACTCATTGGCAGCCTCTCCAACACGAGATCATGGATTCACAACGTAAAGCTTGAACTGGATACCACCACAAATAAGTATCTCGCAAATGTTAGGGCATCCGAAGAAGTAGAGCAAACAATGACCATCGAAACGGAGTGCTCCATTGATAGTTGCGTGGGGTGTCAAACCAATGACCGAAATTCAAAGTACGTGGATCTCCAAATGAAGTGTTATGCAGCAGCCGAGTGTGCAGTCGCTCGATGCGTCGGGACATTGGTCAATACGAGGAAGCCTTTATGTAACATAGGTTCTTTGATCATGTCATTGGCATTAGATAACTATAGGATCATGTTTGGCTACGTATGGAAATCACTGGCTGAAAAAATCATTGGAATTGTAGAAATGACAAAGGAAAGACGAAATAAGCACCTTTATTTGGTGCAACAAGAATCTTTTACTGCCCTAACTTGTAAGATGAAGGACGAAATTGTGTTAGGTTCTTCTGTACTGACCTCCATTGTCGGGGCATTTACTTATTCGCTCACGAACTTTGGCAAGGATGATCTTACTCCCACATCGCAGTTGTTAGATTCCAACACAAACGCAATGGTCGTGTTGAGTATGACAGCAATAACAAAATTTATTTCCAGCGTCGGCATGATACCTGTCTACATGTCTCTCGTGTTCTACAAAATTCTCGAGTGCCAACGAGATCTTAAAATCTCTATCTTTAGCAAAATAATAAGCCTTAGTGGTATTGACATTCGACTTTCCATGGGAAACGAGAAAATAACTGAGGCAAGTGATGCAACTGTAGGCATGTGTCTCACAGATTTTGGCAAGGAAATCATGCGTGATCTATCAGACAAGACATCACATGAAAGAATTCAGACGATTATGCAGCAAATCCTCACAGACGTCGTATGGTTTTTCAAATTTGAGAAATTTTCACCCTATTGGCATGTTCTAGACGGGGCTTTTGCTTACTTGTATGGCGTAGTTACCGCAATGATGGACGTGGTACAAGTTATTGACTGGAAGAATTGCAAGCTTCCTTCCATTTCCTTCTACCGTGCTGACAACTGCGCATGCAACGATAAGCAATTTGTCATCCCCGAGTCCAGGAAGCGAAGCAAAATCAGCTCCCCGCTCACCGGAACCGAGTCTTTGTGGTGTAGTGGTCCCATGTTGCTTACCACGACAGATGAAAAGGAGTTTTTGATTTGGAACCCCTACTCCCTGCACGAACTACTGAACCCTGAAGAGGTTGCAGGTGGGAGTGGCAACTTTGAGGAGTATGTTGAGTGTATTGCGTCCGTAGAAGCAAGGTCGTGCACTCCTCCAATGCTTCCCATGCTTGAGCAGCAAGACGTGAATGTCCTACAGGTCATTACGCGATGTCGCTCCAATTACCAACAGAGTCGCTGGGATACAGGGGCAATCTTGTTTGGGCTCTACCCTCTGAGAGTGTGGACAAACCCCAAAGTCAACCTAAACATGAACTTGATGCAGAGAGACCCAACACTTGATCGGTTTCTCTTTCGATTCATATACCTGACTCAATTCATGGAGGCCAATCCTCTTATTATGGACGAAAGCACGCACGCTTGCCTATCCGCAGCTTTGCAAATGGAGGTTACGGAGCACACATGCGCAGTCTCATTTTACCGAAACAGCCAGCAGTACGACTCCGTCAACGAGTACTTTCAATATGAGCACACCACACAAACCTCGTTTGTGGATCGAGACGCGTGCCAGGTTTATTCTGGCGACTTACAGCAGGCGGATTCGGGTGCAACGTTTCCCATGATGTTGTGGCGGGGGTCTAGTAGCAACCAGGTGCCACTGGCCAAAATGCATTATTTGGATTGGGATGCGAATTCTGACCGCATTACCACAGCGGAGGCTGATCTCGACCTTCTCATGCGTGAAATTGAGTACTACTTTGATCGCCAGGAGTTTAACACGGAAGACAGCAATCGGGTGCAACTTACATTCAAAACATGGGAAGGGGATTCCCTGCATCAATTTGTAGATTGTGTGATACTGGGTCCGTACGCCGCCGCAGATTTGCAGTCGAGCTTCACCATGCCCAATGGAAAGCGTTTACCCGTGCCCCAGTACTACCGAAACAAGCCCATCTCGCGAGAGTTTTCGTCGCATCTCACCACAAGTGGCAGTGAAGCTAGAATCCAAATCATGGCAGAAGCCTCCCGACATGTAGAGGACACGATGCAAAATAACATCTCTCAGCACATGAAGCAGCAGTTTTACGAAATTCGAGCCAAGTATCGCGACAAACAGAACATGCTTTGCATATGCAAAGACCTCATAACACGCAGCCTTGAGTGTTGCCTTGAAGCGAAACGCGAAAACGATATTCGTTTTGCCCTTATTGGAGAGCAGGAGAGGGCCCATGACTTGACAGACAAAGTTACGAACAATGCAATGGATAGCCTGAGTGAAAGCACAAAGCTCCAAGAAGAAATATGGGCGAACCCCGACCGAACGTACCATTCCTCAAACTCATTTACTGCTGAGGAGATAGAAGAAATGGCTTTAAAGTATGTCTTCAACATGGAAGAACGCGTTTCGAGATATGGCGTGGATGAGGCATTGACTAACATTACCGACCACACTCTGTGGCATCGGTGTATGAGCTTGCTATCCACGGCCTTCTTCACGCTCCCCTTAAAGCCCATTGATCAAGTGAATAGGGAGGCAGGGTCGACAGAAAACGCGTATGTGGACGCAGACACGTTTTATGATCCTGTCAATCCACCAGAGGATTCGCGCGAACAATATTTGCACGGCATGGAGCACGCCATCGAACGGATACTTACCCAGGCGCGTGAGAAATCCCCTGTGTTTTGGACTCACATGCATCGATACATTGCGTCAGACTCTGTGTGGTGTGAGGACATAGAAGGTGGGGTGGACACGGAAAAAATGAAGAATGTTACGATAAACGAAGTCTTTCACAATACGTCCATTTTCATGTCAGGCTTGAAAGACACACCCAACGCTATGAAGGCTCTGTACCCTGCCAAGCTCACGTGTGTTTGTGGATGGACCAATGGAACGCATTGTGAAATCCCAGACTCTGTATTCGGCCTTACCTTGCACACCGCATTGGAAGGTCGGAGTTTCTATTCTTCTCGACGAGACTATTTTATTCTGGCTCGAGCCCTGAAGGATGCACGTTTGGAAAATTGCCACGACAATGAACCAAACACGGCGTGGGGGATCTTTGATTCGAAACACCACCCGGGGTGGTTTCAGGGGACCTCTACCAACTCCAGCGTAAGCCTACATGAAATCGCAACGCATGGCCCCGCGGGCATTCGATTGGGCATGCTGAAAGATGATGGCGAGGACGCACTGAGGACACACACACAGCGCTTCGATTGGTCCTCAAAAGCATCCCACAATCAAACGCACAACCTGGAATATGAGCACACGGTGGGCCAGCCGGTGTGCCGGTTTTCGAAACATCAACTGTTTAATAACACAGATTTCACAAAATACCTCAAAGATACTCTGTTTCCCATGGCACACTCGGTCTTTGAAGCGCCGGTCGCAGCGTACTGCTCGACCTGGGCAGTGGAGTATGCTTTATGGCACATCTTACATTACGCCATTGGGGAGGGGGATGAACAGACTTTGATTCAACAGGAGAGAGCCAAACTGTGGAAGGAGAGGTGTGATATTCAACTACAGCAGATTGGCATTTGCAACTTACGAGGGGTTTTTGAGTTAGTGCCGCAGTATGCTGTATCGGTGCCCAAGCATTGTGCGTTTGAGCTTGCATCGAATCATACTTGCAGCTATGTCACCGAAAACTGTTTGGTCATGTGCGCGGGGCACTTGTACGATCCATGCCTCTGTACGGAGCATGAGTTCTGTGAGGGCTTCGTATTTCAGTTTCCATTCACCACCAAGCATTGCCCATCAATCTGGGACCCAAGAATGTTTGCAACCCACGACGATGTGCTTTTGTACAGCATGCACTGGCCAACTTCTGTCTTACAGAACGAGGCTGGCGACCAGGATCTTGATGATCTTAATGCACAACTCACCGAAATCAACAGGTTACGCGCAGATTTCACCTTTGAGTCGGAGGGCCTGCATCAAAGTATTGTCAATCTCATTGTGGACCACGACAATGAAAATAAGGAGGACGATCTTAATTCCTTCTGTACAGACCTGCTTGACTACTTTGAGGGAAGCGAGCAGCACCCTATTGGGTATCACCCAACGCGTTCCTTCAATTTGAGTGAAACGAATTTACGGGGGTTTGATGCGTGGATGAGTGCCGCAGATGAAGAAGACCACGGCTTTTTGATTGATCCCGTGAGGCTCCGGAACATGACACAGTACTCCCAAACGTTTGGTGCATCCCACCTCGTATGCGATCAATCCGTCTATGGAAGCAAGGGCTACAATCTCAATCCCTACACCCTGCAAACGAGATGGAATGTAAACGCCAAGGTTGACATGGCCGTGCCGCTGCAATTGAACCCTGATATCCTGAGTGATATGCAGGAGTATGGACAAAAAAGTGAAGACTCGGAGGATACACCCTGCCTTTCAAGCTCAAACAGTATGCTTGCCCACAGCGTAGGTCTTGTGCGCTCTTGGTTTCGCATTTATGGCGCAGACCCAGAACTTCAGGAAGCATATGACAATTTATGGCCACACAGAGCACCCAACGAAGAATTATGCTCTTATCAGTTTGAACCTGACACTCCAATGCTTGATTGCCCACACCCGGAATTGTATACCTGTGAGAGTGATGATGACTGCAAGCCGTCCTCTAAATTCAAGTGTTTCAAATCACACAAAGACAGTGACGTCTCACAACCAAACGAAGCAATTCGTGGCGTATGCGCGCCCAAAGATGACTGCTTTCAACATGCTGACTGCTCCGAAGAACAGATGTGTTCGGGGGAGGGAAAATGTGTCACACCCCGCATTTACTTTGAAAACGAAGCCAGAGATGACTACAACATTAACTTTCAGCTTTTCTCTAAGGCCAAGACCGATAGTTGCCACGACACCATGTACGGTATCAGTGAACATCAGCATATCCACAACTTTGCTCAGAGTCATGGCTTGTGTAGCTTGAGGAATTGGTATATGTATCAAAATCTATCAAAAGGCGCTTTCAGTGAAAAAGATTACGTCCAGACATTGGACAATGTAAGGTATGCCACCCCAGAGGAAGGCACGGTAAAAAGCGCAGAGGAACACGATCTACTCAAAATGAGTCCACATCCATGTGATCGGGATTATCAGCACACCCAGTATCACTACTGCGAACCGAACGTAGGAAACGTTTTCAAAGGCTTTGAAAATGAAGAGATCACATTCAATGAGTACACAGCATTGCGGACCTGGAAAAGGAAAGACAATGACACAGGCCTGAGCATTCGTATGTGCGACCTCGGATTGTACAAAGACAAATTGAGTTTATTGAACCCATACACTAACGATGAAGACTCTTTTGTTCATGTGCCAGCCGAGATCAAAAAATGTACACATTTCCAGGTCTGTGAAAACCTTTTGTTTCACGTGAATCACCGACCGGTTGCCCTTCGCCAAAAACTGGGTACAGTATACACCCCCGAAGGAGTGAAAATTGAACCAACTGTATCCGAAGCGTATAGTCACAATGACGCGGACACGTGCTTTGGCATAGGACATCTGGTTGACGACACTCCGGAAGGTATGAAAATTTGTATGGTAGACCGCTTGGTGATGCCCTTGCTTGCGGTCCTGTATGGGGAGTTTTTTACGATTACGACAGAAAATATATTATCCACAATTACCGATTCCGATCAATTAAAACGGTATAACGAAATTCGTCATCACTGTCCCAGTGCATTTTCACAGACGGAAAATTCATTGAAAGATATTGGTTTGTACAAGCATTTTCTTGAAAGATTATCTTTTAGATATACAGAAGACAGGAGAAATGATGTTGTGTTCGATGCAAACATCATCTTGCTCTCGATCTTTGGATTACACACCAACATGCCTGTAAACCGAGGCTTTGATACCATTGAAAAATACCTGGAGCACAGCACATGTTCACGTTTTCTCTCCACCGAACTTGACGCGTTTCAAAAAGAGTTGCAAAAATTTGACATTTACACTCAGGATAGCTTAGCCCCGGAGCAGACACCAGGAGATTCTCTCTACTTATTCCACGAGCGGGCCCCAGTAGCGCTTTCACTTCCCTGGGTTTGGAAATGTGTTTTGCTATCGAAAGCCGACGAAGGGGCACCCACCGATTGGTTCCTAAGAATCACCAACCCAGACTATGCTGTCAGCAGTGCTAATCTCCCTTGTGACATCTACAACACCGAGTTCAACAATTTGGATTCCATCATCCCAGTCAAAGAACTATTAAAAAACAGCAATGAGATCTTTATGACCTCGAATGACAACACTGACATTGATCTAGAGCAATCGGCAGCAGATTTGGTGGACAGCATGCAAGCAGTCATAAGCAATGCCCTTAATTATCTAGGTCTCACGCAAAGCCCACGAATCAATTGCATGGAAATTTCGGAATCCGACACGGGAAGTTGGAACAAGTGGGCTGATGATAAACATTTAAAGAAGTTCTGTCACGAAAACCAGTGTCAGGACAACGGATTCAATCCCAATTACAATTTATACTCTTTGATTTTCGAAAACGTGCTAGGATCAAGTGACATGTTGTACTTGCGATCCAAGAGTCTCCAGAATCTCAAAGATGAAAACAAAATCAAATTTGGAATTGATTTGGATGCATATGTAAGCAAGAATGCTAGATTCATCCCCTACATTCAGTTTCCCCAACTCGAAGCGTTTGTGGATAAAGAACTACAAGAATCCGAGTCATTTGATAAAAATGATAGGAACCAATACGCACAACAAACCAATGATACAAAATGTCCTTACACATTACTCTCTCCCGAATTTGAAAAGATACACAATGGTTTTGAGAACTGGGAAAAGTACCGATATATTTCAATCCATCGCGCCCAATTGGAAGTGGCCAAATACTTCCAACGAGAAATCTATTCGCCGGGGGTGCTTCCAGACAACGAGTATCTCCATACCACATCAAACGCAGAAGAGAAACGCTTCCTTGTAACTTCGTATACCGAGGACTCGGATATATCGACTGAAAACTACCAGGTTTCAAATGTAAAACGGGCATTTGATTACAACCAATTTATGAAAAGCAAAACGTATGAGTGTAAAGACGACAAGACAATCCAAGTTCACGTGGAAAGTAACTCCATCCCACCAACAATAAGGGAGTGCGTGAAGCAGATGCGGGAATCAATTGGGTGGCAGGTCCCACATCAAAAAACGTTTCAGGTACACGTGCAAAAATCTACGCTTACACAGGGCTTTTACCCTACGTTTTCACAGGAGCACACGAACAAGGGGTTTGTAGACCAATTGTTTGACGAGAATCTAAAAGAAAAGACTTCACTGTCGCTCAGCGTATGCTTTCAGCTGGGCGAGGAAATCAGATCGATAAATCCCCTGTGGTCCGGAAACTATGACGTCACCTCTTGTCCCTCTGGCTTATCCTGTGGGTGCGACACCCTTTTACGTGAGTCTCGTTTTGTGGACATTCGATGCGAAGAGGAGGGTGAAAACGAATGCAAGGACCGCTTTCCTGTATTCAATAACATACTCCAAACAAAGATTCCACCCCATTGTCTTGATTTGGGAAGAACAAAACAGCCGGTTGTGATGATACAAGATGGATCTCTGTATTCATCAGAGACCCCTCTCTGTAGAAAGACTCCAAGCAATACTGTGTATCAGCAGGAGTGTTCCGCAGAAAAATTTACAATATACGGGGCTTTGCATGGATGGCAGGGAAAACGAGTAGAAAATCTACATGACCCAGTTTCCGAGCCTGAAGTTGAAGAACCCGGCCTCTTCCACACAAGCAACTCAATATTCCGCCGCAACAAGTTTACCCCACAAACGCTTCCCGTCCTTCGGGTCTTAAAAACAGACATTGGGGGGCACGCGCTCCATTTCCAACTTAAACCCATCGGCCGTTCAGGCCATGAGATGCATTTAGAAGCTGTCTTACTGCAGTCTAACCCACAAAGAAAAACACTCTCCATCGAAAAGAATTGGCTGCAAAATATAGAAAGCAAATGGCAGTGGCAGCACGCGAGACTGGAGGAGGTATGGCCCAGGCCGTCTGTTTTTAACGCCCCGTCCTGGAAGTGCCCCCTACAAAGAATTGCAGCATACAGCGATAGTTCAAAAACATTTGCCACCCGCACCCCCAATGCACTGAGAAACCAAGTACGATTCAAGCACATCACCAATCAGCATGAATATGCACATCCGACTGTGCAATCCGCCTCAAAACTAACAAATTTGGTCTCGGCTTACTACAAGGCAGATCATATCATATGTGCCATGGATAAAGAATCGTGTGTGACTCCACACCAACTTTCGGAGGTCATTCAGACGCTGTATCACCGCCCATGGACTTTGATTAAAATTGAGAACACTACACAGTGCACGCAAATTTTAGACTGGCCCCACCAGTCATATCGATTGCGAGACGCCATCAATAGTGAAAACATTGTCAGAGGAAATTGTTTCGTACTCGACCGACTTCCAGGATTTGCCATCAAATTGGAAACCCAGAAGAACTTGACGAGAGATTCCAGCATAAAGTCAAACAGCGATACGTCCCCCGCCATGCAATCGGGTGGTGTGTGTCACATGGGGCGCTTGCATCGTTTGAAGAGTTCGTCTCTAAACGTGTCCGGCCTGCCGGGGACGCAACACTTACAACTTCAGATGTGCAAGAAGCATGGTGAGGGCAATGACGAGGCTGATACCCAGATCAAGTGTTTATTTACTGAAAATATGGATCAAAATGCCAGCAATGTCCGGGTGTTTTACGAAACTTTTGAGAGGGTTTCCGGGGAACAAGTTCAAGTCAAATCTGATAAACGTGCTCTCATGGCCAAGCGCAAATGCAATCAATGTCCCGCCGTGAAAACCCAAATCTTGGATCGCTTTCTCAACAAACACGACGTGCCTTTCAACAACAGGAGATTGTCACAGTTAAGTGTGGGGGAGCCGGCTCGGTTGAGCACAGAACGCATGATTGCGGCCTACCTCCGTCGGAAAGTATGCCCAGTAGCCAGTGATGTCCCCTGTGAGAGTTTACTTACCATCTTCAACACAAGTGTGTGGCAGAAGGGCCAATTCCTCCCCCGGTTCCTCAACAAATCGCGTTACCACGAATTATTTCATTCATACAACGAAACATTCATGCCTAGAGGGGAACTTAATCATTTAAATCGCCTCAATGACAGCGCATTGTGGACGCGGCCATGGGTGTATTGCGATCAAAGCAAAGAACAGAACCAAGGATGCCAGGGAACGATCTCAAAGAGGGATTGGACCAATGTGAGCACGCGGTTCCAGCAATGCAGAAGTGAGACTTCAACCGCGACCGCTGCAATGAACTTGAAGCCAACGATCAATTTCTGCCAACTCACATTTCAAACCGAAGATCTGTGCAAGCAAATGATTGCATGGAACGCTGAGATCAAAAACATCCTTTGTCGGGCTTCGGGACTATGCTCTGATGTAAGCTTCTTTTACAATCCCGCCATGTATGCAGTGGACAACCAGGCCTTTGTTTCGGCATCGGTGCAGGAATTCTACACCTCAATCGATCAAGACAAATGCTCACAGGAACTGGATGAAGCCCAAAAAATACAGGTAGAAAGCAATAAACAAGCAAAGCTTAAGTGTGCAAGTGTGAATATGGAAGTCCTTCGATTTCTCATCCAACAATTCAGACTCAACGCAACAACCATCTTCAAACTCGCCTACTACTTCATTATGATGATTATCCAGGCAGTACAGGTAGTCATTGCAGGGGCCATTCAAGTTACAGGGGGCAACGACTTAGTTGGAGATGCAATCACCAAGCTGGGGAGGTACTTTATCCTGTTTATAGAGCAGGTTGGATCTCTGATACGATATCTTATTGACATGATCTGGAAACTGTTGGTGGGACAGGAAGGGACTTTTGGCAGGGAACTACGAAAGACAATCAAAGTTATTTGCGACCTTTTGGCAGTTGTTAAGAATGCATTGTGTGATTTCGTCACACCAATACACGGTTTTTTTGACAAGTTATTTGGTATCACTGAAGAACTGCGAGATTGGGGGCCCTCATTTGACATACTCGGCCAAACAATTACAATCCCATTATTGGCACCACTCTTACTGCATCCGGTGATATTAGGATTTGTAGGGTTTGTTTACAACGGGAAACTTGTTTTTTGGAGCTTACAACTCTTATTCTGCATGCCCTTCAGCTGCGCCGATCTCGACTTCTCAGGAGCGGAGACTTCATTTTCCGGGGCTCTTCCCGTGGCAACACGGTGCTGGGCTTCCTATACTACTTTCTTTGGAGACACTCAAGGCCTAAGTTGCACTGCTGCCGATACATGTCTTACTTCTCACACGGACCTGAACTCCAGACAGGTCTGTGCTACATGCGCAGAGACATCGTCCAACCTCATAGACCCATTTGGATGTGACCCACTTCTCAAAATGTGCATGTGTGGTGTGGTTAAGCACGAAAGGACTTACTGTCGGACTAACTTTGAGTGCAAGGATCCATCGGCAACCTGTTCCTATATTGACAGGGACTTGGAACCCAGCTTCACAAGCGTGGAATGCACTGCATGCCAAACCAACCGTGTATGCTACTTCAATAAAGCAGAGGACGAGATTGGATTCTGTGCGTGTCCCCTCTTCAAAACGGGATTCTCGAGGTGTAGAGCGACAGATCGAGGAAGCCTCGTGAGTCCAGAGCCTGACAAATTTTGCCTGTTTGAGCCCGATTCTAAGTATGCTTCTTCAGTTACATATTCCTCATCCTTTGATAACACACTGACCGCGCCATGTTACTCTTTGGATCCAACGCAGACATATTGCACTAAAATCGTAGACGTACAGGGAATAGAACCCCACTTTATTGTCGGACTCGGCACTTCCATTGTCCGCCGCCGTCTTCTCGAAGCTGCAGAGAAGCCGAAAAGCATCATCACTCAAAACCCCGTCTGCCAGGACGCGCTACAGTACGAAATGCCGTTCAATCAAAACACCCGCAAGGCGTGTATTGAAGCTTTCAAACAGAGCAGTGAAACTGTTCTTATGCTCAACAACTCACTCATGCCGTGCACCTTTTGCAGCTCCGAGGATATGCTTTACGCCATTCGCCACCAAGCTACCGAGTTAACAAGTATGTTTCAAACGCCACGTCATACATTGCTAGTCTTATGCCGCCATGGCTTCGGAAAGCATGTTTTTGAAATATTCAAATCTACCTTAAAGGCGAGTCGCCTTATCTTGCATGACTTGTATCAAATACACCTCGAAAATGAGGGGGAAACCCTTGAGGACAGAAGAAATATGACTGCATCAAGTTACAAAGTTGACTTTGATGCAAAGGATATCCTATTTCCTACAAGGGATATACAAGTTGACTTTTACGCCAATGACACGCAATTTAATCTGGCGCGGAATCACTCCACGGAAGCAAACGCTTCGTCATCACGCCGCTTGCTCAGTTTTGCCCATTTTGTAAAGATCGCGCGCAAAAGAGTCTCACAGATGGTTGGTATACACACTGACTACTCAACTCAATTGGCTGTAAGCTTTGACTATACCTATGCCAATCTCTACACAGATAACACCCGATTGGGTTGGTTTGCTCACTGGCCCCCTGACTACCAATCCCCGGAAACTGCGTCTCAGTGCACCCCCTTCTGGAATACCCTCGGAATATTAGAGCAGGCAATAGGCAACGCTTCCATCACGTACCTCCCGTCAGGAAGAGCAATGAAGGGGACGCCGGTCACTTACCTTCACGAGGCATGGCCCCGAGTCCCCAATGTCACCAACTCGAGCTCTTGGATCAACCCCAAGGGCAATCGCGCACAGGAATCCAACAAGGGAATTGTGGGCGCCTGGGTATGGCTCATTGAAACAATCTTCTCATCCCTGAAACTCACCACCAACGCCATTTACGATCTGATCTTTGCGTCTTCCAAGCAGGCAAACAACCTCGTGCAGTGTAACTACGAATCCGTGCAAACGTGCAGCTTGTGGCGAATCACGCTCTTTCACAGCACAATCGTCGCATCAATGTACTTTATTGTCTGGTTTTTGATTGCAAGGACGATGCAGATCTCGTTTGTGGCCTCCTTGAGCATGATCTTTTTTATCCCGCTCATCTTCTATCTCTCCTACCAGTACTCCCCAACGTGTGCTCCCATGATCCCGACATGCTTCTTCGAGGACCTCATTCTTTCCCTGCGCCTCGTCTTTCCCAAGTTTATGCGTGTCCCAAGCATCTTCATTCGCGCTAGAAACATCCAGGACGAGAGTGGGGCAACTTTCACGTGCACAGAATACATTGAAACCAGGACACACAACACTTGGATCACCCAAAAATTCATGGAAAATAAGATTGCCTGTATCAAGTCATGCGTAGAGCCCCCACTCGAATTCACCTCATGGCGCGCCGTCTTGGCTTGGTTTGTAACCGAGTTTGGTCAGGGCGCCGTGGACTGGGTCGTGGAAGCTCAAAGCTCCGTGCCATTGATTGACCACCAAGACATGCATAACCAACTTCTCCTCAAAAACTATGTATGGAAAACCAACGATGCAGATATGCTGCTCACCCACCGCATATGCGCCCTCACCCAAAGCTATCAACTTCTCCCCTTCTTTTTTCTCATCCTTCTTCTCCTCATAACCCTTCGCCCCATCGTCAATATTACCGCCTCAGCTAGCATTCCTCTTTTGAATAGTTTGACCGCTATGATGAATTCTGTGTTTGTGAAGAACAATGAGGAGGGAGAGGAGAAAGAAGGTAGAGAATGAACAAAATATCAATTTATATTTTCCCACGTCCTGTTCTATATACCATCAAATGCATTCCATTCATAAAATGTCTTCTAACTGCAATGAATCCATGACAAACTCACTCGCAAGCGCGTGGCTCAATATCATGCGTCTTGTCAACTCAAAGTCTCCCGCCATGCGGAGCGACGGGGCCATCCTTGCAAAGATCAATCTCCATGATACAATTGAACAGCTCAAAATGGTGGAAGAGAGTCTAAAGGAGGAGATCAGAAGCACGGCATCGCATGTCAAGGTAGCTCAGACACAAAACGCAAAAACCACCCTCCAACACCTGCTTATCAAGAGTCGCACCAAACGTCTGCGCCTCACCCAAACACACAAAAAGAGGCTCAATATGGAGCAACAGCTCGAAGCACTCGCAATGTCAGAGCTTAATAACCAGGTTTTGACTTCCATGCAAAAGACAAGTGTTGCTCTCAAAGCCATGGGCATGCAAAATGCAGTTGAAAATGCAGACGATGTGATGATGGACATGCAGGAAACACACCAAGACCTCTCGGCGTTACAGGACGCTCTTGGCCAACAGGTCAACCCCGACCTCATCAGTGACGACAATCTCGCAGAGGAACTCGAAATGCTCATGTCAGCCGATACCGATATCATGCTAGAAGTGCCCATATTAAAAAACAAAATGGGTGGGGATGCGCAGACCGATCAATCTTCTAAATCCTCAAAAAGTTTAGCGGAACCCGACGCAACACCTTCCAAAACCAATGTCGCATCAGGTGTCCAAGATTCCACTGAGGACACGGCAAGCCTACAAATTGAAATGGTTTCCATGGGCCCGAGTGCTCACGTTGAAATGAATGTCCCTGATAGTGTGTAGCTATGTCAGTGTATATAAGCTTTAAAATAAACACATTAGAAATGTCCACACGTTACAATCAACCAATTCATAGAAACATGCAGATTTTGAGGCAGAGGTCATGTCTTAAGCACCAGCCAATTGTGCTGACGTTGACTGTCCATGGAGACAAGACCCCCATCTGTATCAACAAGCGGTTTCTCACCATATGCAAGAAATTAATCGAGCCGGGGAAGTCTGCCGAAATATACAAGGACGAACAATTTCTCCTCACGTACACTTGCCTCCCAAACAATACCAGGATTTTTAATTTAGCACAGCATTATGGAAACGAAACATTTAATATTCGCACACTGACCATTTGTGGTGAGCTCTTTCATATTGATAACCACGACCAGAGCGTGCATGTGCTTGGGTTTGAAAACATTGCTAAGAATATGGCATTTCGGGAGTTTTACATCCCTACCTTGAAGTTTGAAACACCATTTGCATTACCAGCAATTGGATCCAAGAAACAAGCGTACGCTACCATAAAGTCCATGAACCTAATGGTTTCGGTAAAGGATGCCAAAAACAATGCGGTCATAAAAAACATGGTGAGAGAAGGAGTCGTTGCTTGTCAAACAGCCAACAGACAAAATGCTTCCATTGCATCTACACCATCCACAATCTTGAATTTAGATACAGCCCAAAGAATGCTGTGGTTTAACAGCAATGCCGTAAGTCGCATTCGATCGTTGTATCACTATCTACCCGTTGATGTTGCCCAGACAACGTGCTTAAATGTAGCCATCGGGCATGCATCCACACATCCACCGTCCAGTATCTTGTTGGCCCACACGTTCCAACACGCCCCGGCATCAAAAGAGCTCATCTGTGCATTGCAAAACGAAGTCTGTGACATCAAGCCATCTAGTGTCATTAATTACCTGAACCAACAAGGAGACAAGGTCAAAGTAGCACTATTCAAGGTTTCAGATGACACTCAAACTTTACTCCGGACGCACAATCTTGATATCCGCCACGGACACCCCTTCATAAGCATTGCATCAGACGGCACGCCAATTCTCATTGCTGATCTGGATATGAACGTGCTGCCCGTATACGAATCTATCTCAACCCCACCCCCTACGCGCAGCAAGAAAGAGGACATCAAAGGCGATCTCCGCCGCCGCATGCAACTGTATTCAATCTGTGTGTATCACCACACGATAAAGCCGGCCTTGCATATACTCATTCGCGCTGCCACTTCAAATCCCCATTTCTTTCCCTTGGTGTGTTCGCCTGGCTTGGACATATGGGCCTCTACACGGGCAATTGCTTACGAGTAAGCCCCAGGCATAACCTTTTTGAGTATAAGAGTTTCGAATTTCACGGGTTAATGAGGAGAATCAGAAGAGAATTTGTTTTCCTTTCCTTGATGCTACTTTGCCCCCGCATCCAGGCCTTTTTTGCTTCCATAGACAACTCCCATCCCTTGGTAGTATGTGACAGCTTAAACGATGACATTCAAAGTCTGTTTGCGCTCACAGAGGCATCGCTCATATTCCCAAACGCTCTTTCCGAATCGCAATGCGTGGCCATCAACACGTGCAGTGAGCAAAACCACAGGGGTGAGGCAGTTCCCGCCAATACCTGGCTTCACAGAGGCTTGCACGCCCTCCAGTTTGACAGCGAGCTTGTACACGACCCCGACCCCAACGCATACAATCACTATAGCATTCAGTATGCCCGTGTCCCCGCGGGCATTCAGATCGCGGGATGCCAGCCAGACTTTGACCATTTGAGGTTGCATGGCCACTACATCTGCAACCCCAACCCCAATGCAATGGTCCTGCGCTCAGGCCAGTGTCCATTTCACTTCCCTTCGAGGGAAGTGCCCCAATGGCCATCGGAACCCACGGAGCTTTTGCAATGCCTTTCTCCCTTGCAGTATAATGCCCAGATTGCTGTCAATCAAAACGCGGGTCTTTGGAACCAGATAACCTACCCAGTGGCGTCAGAACCCGGGAGCACCCAGATGATACGCTATTCGTTCGTCGAGGGGTATGGATGTTACGATGCCTCGCACCTCACCCCGGGCACATATTTATCATCTTCAATGCCCCCCAACAAAATTATGACGTGTCCATCGCTCTCAGTGGGCTCATACATCAATGACTTCTCCTCTGAATGCTTGTTCTCGTGCCCCTCAGACTACAACATAGACCCCACCAATCATCAGTGTGTGCATAAATGTGGAAATGTATCATCCCCCACATGCGAGGACGGATTTTTTGCAAGTGGCATCTGCTCAGATGTGTCTCCAAACCTCTACACATGCTCCCCATGCAATACAGTGGCAGGGAAACACATCATGCCATGGGACGCTCAAAACCCGGCGACTTGTGTTTACGACGAGTGCCCCCCAGGAACGTATGAAAGTGAGAGCGTCTGCAATCAGTGTGCGGTAAACACATACTCAGAAACCAGTGGCCAGCAAGCCTGTGCATCGTGCGCTTATGGGAAATACACAGAAGCGGGGGGGAGCAGCTCTTGCATTGAATGCTTTACTAAGGACATATCAGGGGCTACATGTGATGCAGGAGAACAACTGTCCGCTGATATTTCTTTTATTGAAAGCTTTTTCAACACAAGTGCCCTTACACACCAGGCACACTTTGACCTGGAACGCTTTTGCGCAGACGGATATGCATGCCTCCCTTGCTCACCAGGGACGTTTGAACAAAACTCTGCTTGCATGTCTTGTGAAGTGGGCACATATCAACCTAATTTCAAATCAACAAGCTGTTTTGCATGTGGAGGGACACTTACAACGTTACAGGAGGGAAGCAAGCAACCTGAGGAATGCGTGTGCAGAGAAGGATTCGAATGAAGTTGAAGCTTCCGCGATTCCGTTTCGCCATGACCCTTTCGCGCTGTCTCCGCAAGCCTTCCATCCAATACGCCGTGTATTCCTCGAACCCAATGCAGCTAATCTTTCGCCTCGTTGGTCGCGTCAACCTTGTCTTTCTCCTCGTCGTCTGAAAGTGGGTCTGCCTTGAAAGCCGCAGCGCAGAACTGCTGCCTGAAGGCGACGGACTCCTTCGTGTTGCGCTGCAACACTTTGATGCGGAACCGAATCGTCTTCATCTTAGACGCAGGAACCCTGTCCGATGTGGTCCACGTGGTGTTGGTTTTGTCAGCAAAGCCAGCCGCCACGTTGTAGGCTTTGGTGCTGCGAGTGGGTCCGCATGAGCGGGTAGGTGCACTGATGCCTTTTCTGATCAAGGGCCCCCCTCCGCGAGTGGGTCCATAAATGCCTCTGGTGAACAAGTCTTCTTCATCTTCGACAGCATCTTGCAGGATACGCGTGTGCATCGTGAACACGCCGTTGTCCTTGTCAGCATGGTCCAGACCCAACTCTTTGCCCTGCTCTGAAGTAGTCGCCAGCACCGAAAACTGGTAGTCTTGGCCCACATTCTCGATGAAGCACTTCATGTCGGGCACAATGGCCATGCAGTCAGACTTGTACAATCCTTTGTCGTCAAGGAGCTTGACAGACACTTCGCGTTGGAAGAAAAAGGCAAATCGGCCAGATTTCGGGAGGAAGATTGTAAGCTCGTCTTCTTTCTCCACTGTGAAGTAGCCGCGGTCGTTTGGCTCAGTATCCCCGAAATGCAAAGAGCCACTTCTAACTTTGCGTCCGGTCGAAGTCGTGGGCGGCACATTAGCTGCCCACATGGTTACGGTCACGACGGTGCCGTCCAGCATCTCGTACTTCAAGTCGAGGCTTTGCGGCAAGACCTCCTCACAGTTCGTGGTCGCCATGCGTGGGAATGGGAGTCTGGCTTCTTTGAACTCTGCTGCAGCACGGAATTATCTTTTAATGTGTTTTGTGTTTTTTGCGACTGTTTTCAAAAAAAAACTCGCACGTGTTTTCCGGAAAACTTTTTACGACTGTTTTAAAAAAAAAACTCGCACGTGTTTTCCGGAAAACTTTTTACGACTGTTTGAAATGATGTTTACTAAAAATAAAATACAAAAAAACAGTCAACAAAAATCTCTGTACTCAAAATTAAACACACGTAAAACTTAATAGTGACGCGAACAGAGTTGACAAAAAAAATCTCGGTACTGAATTGCCTGTGAGACAGTCTATGAGACAGAGTTTAAAACATAAAAACTATGTTTTAAACTCAAAGTTTGCCCATACATACGTGATGATGTCTTCCTGTGCCGTGTCTTGCCATATCCCCCATGTGTTTCGATTGAGAAATGACATTGTGTTTACCATAAACGCAGTGAAGGATCGTTCGGGATGCCTTTGAGTTTCAGAGCAAATTGCTTCGATGTGGCCTGCGTCATGGGGCACGCCATAGTAAGTCTTTAACCAATTATGAGAACTCGTTTTCTGTGATTGGGAACAGTTATGGAGTGTATGAATGGTTTGATAAGGAGGTGTTGAGCGCATATATTCGTATGTGCAATCAAGACCCTGATTGCGACAGAGCTGCCGAAACGCGTAGCTGAAATCTAAGTTGCCATGGTGGAGGGTTGTTGCGTTTGCGATATGCCCTTGTAGAGCTTGATGGGCAGCAGTTCCCCGAAGATATACTGCAAGACAGTTTTTGATGTCAATTGAAACTGGGGTATTTGTTAACGCCTGAACAATAAAGGTGGTGAGTGTGCCAAGCTCGCCGCGCACATGGTGCGTGGGGTTGGAGAGCCAATTCATTGCGTACAAACTCTGGGTACCCATCCCCGAGAACGCATTCACGCGGATCAAGTCAAAGCTCGACGAGACTTCCGGGTAAGAACATAAAGCCGAGAAGTTTTTCATATCACGCATGGCAATGACATCCATATCACTCCCCCCCTCTTCCATCACAAGTGTGTAGTATGCCTGAACAAGGTCAGCACTCCCTTTCCAAAACGAAATAGACGTGTGTGCTTCCGCCCCGGAGACGTTGAAAGAATTGCTACTCAGCACATTGCTTCCATTTTGAAACTGTGAGCGCACGCAAGTATCCATGGTCCCTGTGAGCAAATCGTGCTCTTGGATTTGGGTCATTCCCAGCACCCGCATACTCACCCCGAGTTGACTCAATTGGGTTCCAACCCGAGTTGAAATAAGGAATACCCTTTCTTGTGAAGGAAGCACATACGCCAGGAAAACATTCACGGTAAACACATCAAGGGGGAGATATTCCTGTTCTCCCACCATGGCATAGTGCATAGATCGGTGAGAGCGAATGGACACTGGTTGGGAGGACACCCCCCAGAGAAGAGTGTCAATAATGGAAACGCTCAAGTTACACACAGAACCGAGTTTCGAGTCAGTACAGGTGCCCACCATATCGAGAAGGGAGTCGGGAATGCTAAACTGGAGCCTATCGGGAAAGAGATACGTACTGTTCAAGGGAGGGGACTGTGAGCACCCATCTTCAGTTGCAGATGAAGAAAATCCAGCTTGTGAAAGCGTCGAAACCCTCCATTGATTGCCATAGCAACATCCCCGAATAAGCTTGCAGTTCAGCGGTGCTTGAGGACCAACCACGACCAAAAACCGGCTGTAATTGGAATGGAGCAAAGTCAGTTGAAAGCCAGTGGCATCGCGCTGCACATTGGTGACTTGCACAAAATGAGTAAATGAGTTCGACCCCGAGGCTGTAAGCGCTGATACAAAACAATCTTCCTCCCCATTCTCCAGCTGAACCTTGTCATATCCGTGCTTGCAGGTAAAGGAGCACTCCAAGTTATTGGGGTCATCCTGAAACGTTTTTAGTAGGACGTTTCCTGTCTCACATGACACACACCCTAGCGAGTGATTTGAATGGTTTCGCAACTTCGAATGTCCTAAACACCGAATGGGGCAAGAGAAGGCGTCATTGTAGACCTGACCGTGTGAAGTGGCCTCGTGAAGCGTGTAGCCGAGATATTTTACATCCCGGTAAGAACAAGGGGCACAGAAACTGTTACTTACCATTGTATGCTGCCCTCGATACAGTCCAGTCTCACACGTGCCGACTGCATATTCAATTGATTCGCATTCCGTATCAAAATAGGGAGTCGGTACACGACACGGGGTCTTGGTGTAAAACACGGGATAGTCACATACAGAGCAGTTACCACACGTGGCCTGGAGTTTGTCCTGACAAGCATCATCAATATATTGATATCCTTCCGTGCAAGTGGTACAGGGAGAACAGATAGCGTCTGCAGTTGATCTGCACGCCTCGTATTCATATACGGAATGCAGGGCCACCGAGCACAAGGTACAGACCTCACAGCCCTCATTGGCAACTTCGTCTTTGAATTTTCCCTCCTCACAAGCAAAGCATGACAGAGAAGAGGAGTTGTACAAGGCACTAAATCCTTTTTTACATTCACAAGAGAGGAGGGTCTCGGATCCCACTAAGGACTCAGAGTTTTCAGGGCATGGGTGCAGAACTTCATCTCCTTCACAGAACGTATTCAAAGGGCATAGCTCACAAAGACCATTTGACACTTCGACACTGCCAGGACGACAAAAACAATCGTCGGGGCTGGTGCCCTGCATATCCGGGTGGTGTCTGTCAGCTGAGCAGTTGAAGTAAACGCCGTGCATACAATATGTGTCGTATGGGCATGGA
>MDTC01038875.1_pt1 | contig 26408 bp, 26 predicted proteins | sample 811181 | NCBI WGS metagenome assembly MDTC01 (sample SAMN05326644, study PRJNA326480) | marine metagenome | isolation source: seawater | place: Pacific Ocean: North | collected 2011
AAATATTACAGGGTATGAAAATGAAAAAAATTCTCATTTAGCAGTTTCATATGCTATATATTCTGGTAATTCAAATGTTGGTTTGGGCATAATGTCTGCAGCAAAATCTTATAACTTAGATTTTATACCTTTGAAAGAAGAAAATTTTGATATTGTAATTCCAAAAAATATTTTAAAAGAAAAATATGTAGAGTTAATGTTGAATATAATAAATTCATTAGAATTTAAAAAAGCAATAAACAATATTGGTGGATATATTACAAAAAACACAGGTAAGCAAATAAAATTATGATCACTAAAAATTTATCAGGGATAATTTTAGCCGGCGGCTTGAGCAGAAGATTAGGCAGAAACAAAGCTGTTGAAAATTTTAATAACAAACCACTTTTATCTATTGTATATGATTCCATAAAACCATTTGTAAATGAAATAATAATAATAGTAAATAATAAACAAAGACAAGTAGAATTATCATTTTTAAAAAATGCAAATTTTGCAACTGATGAATACAATAATTCAGGTTCGCTTGGAGGTATTTATACCGGACTATCGAATGCAAATAACGAAAAAGCGATTGTAGTAGCTTGTGATATGCCATTTATTTCTCCATCAATAATTTCTTTAATGATCAGTAAAATCAAATCCTCAGATGATATTATTATTCCTGAAACTGAGGGGTTTAAACATTCTACTCATGCTATATACAGTAAATCCTGCATTGAAATCATCAAAAAAAATTTAGATGATAATAACTTAAAAATTTCTAATATATTTAATATGTGTAAAACTAAAATTATTTCCGAAAACGAAATTTATGCTACAGAGCCTTGTACTAAAAGTTTCTTTAATATTAATAATGAAATGGATTTAACAAAAGCAAAAAAACTAATTAAATAAATATGATTCAAATAAAAATTAAAATAGAATTTTTTGGAAGAGCAAGGATGATTTTAGGTTTTAATTCCTTTGAAATAACTGTTAATAAAGCAATTACAAAAGAAGAACTTATTTACCTGATAGCAATAAAATATCCGAAATTAATTGGGGAAATAATAGAAGAAAATAAATCCAATCTCAAGAAAAGCTATAATATAGGAATTAACGGAATTAAAAATCCTTCAGAAAATGAATTAAACCTAAAAAACAATGATTGTATTCTAATATTTAGTAGTCAGGCAGGTGGTTAAATATGAATGGATATAACAACAAGTATCTGCTAATTAATTTAAACAATTATTCATATGAAATACACCCTTTACCTGAAAATATTTTAACTAATTTTATTGGAGGGACCGGCTTAAGTTCATATTTGCTATACAAATATTCCTCATTTAATTCAGACTCATTTAGCCCAGATAACCCTTTAATATTTTCTTCAAGTCTATTAACAGGGACTAAACTTACAACAACAAGTAAATTTGCAATAACTACAAAATCTCCTTTAACAAACTTTATTGGAGATTCTATGTCATCAAGTCATTTTGCAGACAAATTAAAAAAAACAGGTTTTGACGCACTTGTAATTATTGGCAAAAGTAAATCAAACAAAATAATAAAAATCCAAAATTCATCTATAGAATTTATTGATGCCACCAAAATATGGGGGAAAACCACCAATGAAACTGAAAGAATACTAAATCAAAATCTTGGTAATGATTTTTCTTTCGCATGCATTGGGCCTGCAGGTGAAAATTTAGTTAGATTTGCCGGAATAAAAAACGATAGTGGAAGAATGGCAGCCCGAACTGGTGTAGGAGCAGTAATGGGCTCAAAGTTAATAAAAGCAATAGCCATTCACGGAACTCAAGAAATTAATATAGCTAATCAATCTGAATTAAATGTAATAAGAAAAGAATTATCATTAAAAAGTTTAAGTGACTCAACAGAAAAATACAGAACAACAGGGACTACAATAAACATGTCCATACTTAACAGATTAGGAATGTTGCCAACTAATAATTTTAAACAATCAGTATTTAAAGAAGCAAAAAATATTGAAGGTGAAAATCTATTAAAAAATCATTATTCAAAAAAAGCACATTGTGCGAATTGCACAATTGGATGCGAAAAAATCTTTATAACAAATGATGATGATAATCAAACTGAATCTAGGTTAGAATTTCAAACTACTGCAAGTTTGGGTTCTAATATTGGAGTAAGTAATCCAAACTGGATAATAAGAGCAGCCAATTTATGTGATGAGCTTGGCATGGATACTATTAGTACAGGAGTAACTATCGGATGGGCGATTGAGGCGTCTGAAAAAGGACACTTAAATTCTTCAATAAAAATAAATTCAGAAAATTCATTATTAGATCTTATTAAAAAAATTGCATACAGAGATTCTATAGGTGATTTGCTAGCTGACGGAACTAAACTTGCTTCTGAATCCATAGGACAAGATTCAGCAAATTACGCTATGCATGTTAAAGGATTAGAAATCCCGTCATATGATCCAAGAAATTTGCCGGCTTTATCATTGGCATTATCAGTTAGTACAAAAGGTGCCTGTCATAACAGAGCAAGCGCTTATGATATAGATTTCAATAACAAGGAAATTTTTAATGACCCTACTATTATTGCTTCAAAAACAAAAACTAGCGAAGATTATTCAGCAATTCTTGATTCAATGATATGGTGTAAATTTCTAAGAAAATCTTTCAATAATTTTTATGATGAAACATCAGAAATATATTCATTAATTACCGGAGTTAAATATAATTCAGAAAATCTTAAAAAAGTTGGAGAAAGAATAAATAATATTAAAAAATTATTCAATATTAAAAATGGTTGGATTAGATCAGATGATAATCTTCCAGAGAGGTTGTTAAATTCCAAAAATCAAATCATGTCCCATTCTTACTTAAATTCAATGATAGATAATTATTACCATTTCAGAGGATGGGATAAAAATGGTAATATACCTATATCAAAACTTAACGAACTGAATCTTAATACAAAAGAATATGCAAGCAAAAACACAATATGAAAACACAAAGGAATTATTGTCAAAAAACTTTCCTCCTGAAAAAAGTTCGTTATTACAAGCATTACATCTAATTCAAAAAACTCAAGGCTTTGTATCTCAGGCTGACATGCTACTATTATCAAAGTATTTAAAAGTAGCTAAAAGTGAAATATTTGGAGCTATAACAAGTTATCCGGAAATAAAAACTCAAATTGAAAATGATCTTAAAAGATGTGATGGTATTTCATGCGTTATCAACACAAAAAACATTGAAATAAAACTTGAAACAACTGACTGTAAATTTAAATGCTTTAATGCACCGATAGGATATCAAAATCACAAGTATTATTCTTTAAAAACACCTACTCTGATTCCTTTAATTTCAGATCAAACACCTATAATAAGTTCTAATTCAATACTAAATAAAAACATTGTTTTAGAAGGAATAAATGAGATTAAAAATACTAAATTTGAAACATATAATAAAATCTACAAATTTAATGCAATTAAAACTACCCTTAATCATTCTTCTGAAAAAATAATTGATATTATCGAAGATTCGAAACTCCGCGGCAGAGGAGGTGCATATTTCCCTGCTGCTACGAAATGGAAAATGGCGTCTTCATACAAATCAATCCAAAAATATTTAATTGTAAATTGTGAAGAAGGAGAACCTGGTGTATTTAAAGACAGATTTATAATGGAAAATATGCCTTACAGATTAATAGAAGGAGCATTAATTGCAGCATATGCAAGCCAAAGTAATTACCTAACTTTCTATATAAACGGAGAAGCAGAAAAAAGTTTTAAAACAATTAAAAAAGCTCTTCAGAATATGGAAAATAACGGCATCATAAAACCTAATAAAACAATTTTAAATTCTTCATACAAACTCAATATAAAACTAGAATCAGGTGCAGGAGGTTACGTATGCGGGGAAGAGACGACTTTAATTAATACTATGGAAGGAGATAGGAGAGAACCAAGGTTAAAACCACCCTTCCCTACAGAAAAAGGAGTCTTTGGAGTCCCCACAGTAATTAATAATGCTGAAACATTATGTAACCTTCCATATATAATGAATAATTCGCCATCCGAATTCAAAAATATAGGAGATCCAGATTTCCCAGGAACGAAACTATTAAGCATAAGCGGACATTTTGATAAATATGGAATACTAGAAATACCAATGGGAATATCAATAAATGATGTAATTAAAAAGACTGAAATTGAAGACAAGAAAAATCCAATAAATTTTCTTGGGATAGGAGGGCCATCTAGTGGGATATTACCTCAATCTGAATTTGACACAAAGTTATTAGGAGGCTTTTTAAATGAATATGGAATAATGTTAGGAGCTGGTGGATTTATAGGATTTAATAGCAAAACAGATCCAATAGATGTGGCTATTTATCTTTCTAAATATAATGCAACAGAATCATGTGGAAAATGCACTCCTTGCAGAGAAGGAACTCCTCGTATGACTGAATTGTTAGAAAACATAAAAGAGAATCCTAATGACCAAAACAAGTTAGAAGAGCTTTCTTTAATGGCAGAAACTATAAACTCCGCATCATTATGTGGGCTAGGGCAAGCAGCAGGAAATCCTGTAATAAGTTATTTAAAATATTTTCACAAAAGGTAATAATTCATTTTATGAATAATATTAAAATTAAAATCGATGGACAAGAAATTTCAGTACCTAAAGACTTTACTGTCTTAGATGCTATAAACCATAGTAAACAATATATTTCGCAATTATGTAAAGACAGTGATATGAAAGCGCTTGGTGCTTGTAGAACATGTATTGTACAAATTGAAGGTGTTAGAGGATTTCCAGCCTCATGCTCAACTCCTATTAATGAAGGAATGAATATTAAAACATCAGATCCAAAACTAAACAAAATAAGAAATAATGTATTATCTTTAACTGCTGGCATGGTTAATAAAAATGGGGCTAACAAAGATTATAAAGATTTATCACAAGCAATAAATTTTTATAATGCTGATCACAATAAATTCCAACCAAGAAAAAGAGAAAAAACTGATACCAGTAATACTGTATTTGATATAGCCATGGAAGATTGTATATTGTGTGGCAGATGTACAACTGGATGCCAAGAAGGAGCTCAATTTATTGGAGCTATTGATATGCTTGGCGCAGGTCAAAATACCAGGATAGGTACTTTCAATGACCAACCTTTGGCAGAATCTGTATGTACAACCTGCGGACAATGCCTTTCAGTCTGCCCAACAGGCGCTATCAAAAAGAAACCTGAACCAAAAAACATCGTAAAAAACGTAAATACTACCTGCCCTTATTGCGGAGTAGGATGTGGAATAAAAATACAAGTAGATAATGAAAATAACATGGTAAATGTTTTAGATGATCCTGATAATAAATCTAGTTTGGGAATGCTTTGTGTAAAAGGAAGATTTGGATATAAATTTGTTCAACATAAAGACAGAATTAAAACTCCGCTTATAAAAAAGAACGGAATATTTGAAGAATCCACATGGGAAGAAGCAATTGAATTAATATCAGAAAAACTATCAAAATACATAGGTAATTCATTTGCAACTTTATGTTCAGCAAAGGCTACAAATGAAGATGGATATATACAACAAAAATTCTCTAGATTGGTTATGCAAAGCAACAATATAGATCATTGTACAAGATTGTGTCACTCCCCTTCTGTCGAAGCAATGTTAAAATCTTTAGGAAGTGGAGCAACGAGTAACTCATATATTGACTATGAAGAATCAGGATGCCTGATTATCGCAGGTTCAGATGCCAACTCCAATCATCCTGTTGCCGCATCAAGAATGAGAAGAGCAGTTGTGGAAAAAGGTGCTAAATTAATCATTATCAATCCCAGAAGAATTGAAATGTGTGATTATGCTGATCTATGGTTAAGGCCAAAACCTGGTACTGACGTGGCTCTTTTAAATGGCATAGCTAAAACTATTTTAGATGAGAATTTAGAAGATGAAACTTTCATAAAAAACAGAACAGAAGATTTTGAAAAATGGAAAAAAATAATAGATCAATATCCCGCAAAAAAAGTAGAAACTATTACAGGGGTAAAAGCCGAAGATATTAAACAAGCTGCAAGATATTATGCCAGGCCAAAATTTGGAGGATCTTGCCTTATTTGGGGTATGGGCATTACACAGCACACTAATGGTACAGCCAATGCTCATTCTCTTTTAAATCTCTCTTTATTAACTGGGCAACTAGGAAAACCTGGTTCTGGTATTTCACCATTGAGAGGACAAAATAATGTTCAAGGATGTGGAGATTCAGGATGTCTTCCAAATTCTTTTTCAGGATATCAAGTTATAGATAAAATCACGATAAATAAATTCAAAACAGCATGGAATACTGATACCCTCCCAGAAAAACATGGTTATGTAGTTACTGACATGGTTAAAAAAATTGAAGAAGGTGTAGTTAAATCAATGTACATTACAGGAGAAAATCCTCTTTTAAGTGAACCTGATCTACATCATGCTGAAGATGTGTTTAAACAATTAGAATTTCTTGTTGTTCAAGATTTGTTTTTACATGAAACCGCACAAATTGCAGATGTAGTTTTGCCAGCTGCAAGTTTTGCTGAAAAAGATGGCACTTTTACAAATAGTGAAAGAAGAGTTCAAAGAGTCAGGAAAGCAATAAATCCAGTCGGTAATTCAAAAGCTGATTGGAAAATACTCCAAGAAATAGCCAATAAAATAATTAATAAATTATCTTTAGATATAAATAATCAGTTTAATTATAAAAACCCTTCAGAAATATGGGATGAAATGGCCATGTTAACCCCAAGTCTCAGCGGTATCAACTATAACAGGCTAGATGTTGAAGGAGGAATTCAATGGCCATGCCCAGATGTATCTCATCCTGGAACCAGATTTTTATATGAAAAAGATTTCCCAAGAGGAGCCAAAGCAAAATTCTATGGATACGAACAAGGTCCAAGAGCAGATGAAATCCCTAATAGCAAATATCCATTAACTTTAATCACAGGAAGAATTCTTTATCACTGGCATGGAGGGACAATCACAAAAAGATCAGAATATTTATTATCAAAATTTTCTGAATTGGAGGTATCTCTAAATCCACAGGATGGTAGTAAATTTGGGATAGATGATGGAGACTGGATTTCAGTTGAATCAAAAAGAGGAAGACTCGAAGCTAGAGCGGCATTTACAGACAAAATGGCAAATGGTGAAATTTTTGTACCATTTGTAAAATTACAAGATCATGCAGCTAATTTTCTAACAAATCCTGCAGTAGATCCTGAATCAAAAATACCCGAATACAAAGTATGTGCGGTAAAAATAGCAAAAGTTTAATATTATTCAACTTCAATTCGAAGTCTTTTATTACTTTTACCTTTACTCTCGTGCCCAATCATTTTAATGTAACCTACCTCTGAGGTATTGTGAACATGAGTACCTCCATCAGCTTGTAAATCTAATCCTTGTATATTTACTATTCTTACAAACTCAATACCCTTTGGTAATAAATTAATTTTTGTACGAATTAAATCTGGTATTTGAAAAGCATCTTCTCTTGGCAATTGATAAATTTTTATATTTCGTTCTTCAGAAACTTCTGTATTTATTTTTTCTTCTACTTCTTTTGAAAAATCAGCAGACATTTCTTCTAATTCAAAATCCATTCTACCTGATAAAGGCTTCATATCCCCACCAGTAACTGAAGCTGAATAATCCCTCCATATAACACCACATAAAATATGCAAAGCAGTATGAGTTCTCATAAGTTTGTATCTTTTATCCCAATCAATTATCGAATTAACTTCGGAATTAATTTCTGGTTTTGCTCCTTCTATTAAATGTATAATTTTCCCATCAATCCTCTTTAGACCTTTGACTAAATATTCATTATTCTCCAATATTAATTTCCCATTATCTGACGGCTGTCCTCCTCCTCCCGGATAAAATACTGTCTGATCTAAAACTACTCCATGATCATTTACTTCTATTACTTTTGATTTACATTCTTTAAGATAAGAATCTGAATAACATAAAATTTCCATAATTATCCTTATATAAATATATTTTAATTATTTTATAATATTTCTAATAAAAGATTCTATTTATTATGAAAGATTTTGATATAGCAATAATAGGAGGAGGGATAATTGGGCTTGCTACCGCAATGTATGCTCAAAACAAATATCCTAAAAAATCTATAGTAGTATTAGAAAAAGAAAGTACTTTAGCAAAACATCAAACCGGAAATAATAGTGGTGTAATACATGCTGGAATTTACTATCAATCAGATTCTCAAAAAGCTAAATTTTGTTGGCCTGGATCATTATTATTAAGAAAATTTTGTGATGAAAACAATATTGAATATGAATTATGTGGAAAATTAATTGTTGCCTCTGACAAATCAGAAATTAATAGCTTAGGCAATCTTTATGAAAGAGGAAAAAACAATGGAGTGGATGGACTGCAATTAGTTGACGAATCAAAAATAAATGCACTTGAACCATATGTGAAAGGAGTTAAAGGAGTATGGAGCCCTAATACTGGAATAGTAGATTATGTAAAAATTACTGAAGCTTATGCAAAAATCTTCCAATCAAAAGACGGTCAAATTTATAAAAACTCAAAACTTCTCAACATTCACTCAAGTTCATCTGCTTTAACTCTAGAAACTAATAATGAAGATTATTCTGCTAAATATTTAATAAATTGCGCTGGGTTACATGCAGACAGAATTGCCCAGATGATGAAACTTGAAACAGATGTAAGAATTGTTCCCTTTAGAGGGGAATATTTCACATTAACTGATGCTGCAAAAAAAATGGTAAATGGATTAATATATCCTGTTCCTGACCCAAATTTACCATTCCTAGGAGTACATTTTACTAAAAGAATTAATGATGAAGTAGAAGCTGGCCCAAATGCAGTAATGGCTTATTCTAGGGAAGGATATAAAAAATTTGACATCAATCCTGTAGATCTATTGGAATCATTCACTTATTTAGGCTTCTGGAAAATGGTAAAAAATAATTGGAAAACAGGTTTAAGTGAACAATATAGATCATTAAACAAATTTAAATTTGTCCAATCTCTTCAAAAACTTATACCTAAAATAGAAAGCAAACACTTAACAAACCCTGGAGCAGGAGTTAGAGCACAAGCTATTGATAAAAATGGTAAATTACTACAAGATTTCAGTATCGTTCATAGTTCTAATTCCTTACATGTCCTCAGTGCCCCATCACCTGGAGCAACATCTTCGCTTAAAATTGCTGAGTATTTAATGGAAGAATTAAATATCTAACTAATTATTGTAATTATCCCCTTATCTGCATCAACTTCTATCAGATCATTATCACTTATTAGATCTGTCGAATTTTCAACTTCTAAAATTGTAGGTATATTATATTCTCTTGCTACGACCGCTGTATGAGATAAAGTCCCTCCGGTTTCAGATATAATCGCTGATACTATCCCAAATAACGGAGTCCAAGAAGGGTTAGTACTTATACAGACCATAATATCTCCTTCTTTTAATTTTGCTGAATCCTCAAATGATTTAATAATTTTAGCCGAGCCTATTGATTTCCCCAATGAAGCAGAAACACCTTTGAATATTTTAATTTTTTCCAATGTATTTATAGTCATAGACTCAGATTGATTAGTATCAATAGTGCCTAAATATTTAGGTGGGGTAATATTTTTATATTTATCTCTTTCTTTTTTACGTAATAAGATTTGATGTTTAAAATCAACATCTATTCCTTTTTTTCTAAATAAATTTAACTCACTAATTTTTAAAAAAAATATATCTTCCACTTCATCTATCAAATCAGCTTCATACATTAATTTACCTATCTTTTTTATTGCTAAACTTAAAATGGATGTACTGGCTTGATCTATATAAAAGGAATGATCTTCTTTTAAATACCATATCTCATTAAGTGAATTATATAATTTATGAAATCCTTCTACTTCTTTATCATTGGGTAAATTTGATAAAATTTTGTTTAAAGTTTGTTGTCGTAATTCGGCAGAATAATCATTACCCTTTGATTTATTTATACTCATTGGATATCGTTTTAAAATATCTAAAACAATTTGTGGATCTTCAATCCATATAGAATCTTTTAAATCAAAGCCAACAGATCTATATCCATATAAATTAATAAATTCCGAAAATTCACTTAAAAATTTACTGGAATTATCAGATTTAAGTTCAGTATTATTAATTAAATCAAGAAAGTCAGCAGAGTTAATTGAATCTAAAACCTCTTTATATTTATGAACTAATTCATATAAATATTTATCAATTTCTATACTTTTGTTATCTATACCATTAAACAAATTGTAAAGATCAGAAAGTTTAAAATCTTCAATAAAATTTTTTAAAAATTTATAAAATTTATCTGTAGCATCATGAAGAGGTAAAACTACAAGAAAATGAATATACCAATGTCTTTTATGTAATTTCATTATATTATCTAAAGTATTTAATCCAGATTTTAAATCAGAAATAATATCTATGTTTTTTCTCATTTCATCAAGATTATTTATAATTTCTGGTAAATATTTAGTTTTCCAGTCTTGATCTAATCTACCAACCCGATTATTAACTTTCAAATTATGCTTATTGTCTTCATCAAGATTTTCTATGGATATTAAATTATTTGCATAATAGGTATAACCATTGATTACTTTACTAACAGATCTTTGTTCACGGTTGAGGTATTTGTTAGCATCATTAGAGCCTTCTGATGTAGTTAAGTTTCCTATCCCAGTTGACAAAGGAGTTGTAGGTACTGGATTATGTCCACTTTCCCATATCCAAGTTAGTTTTTTTTCAGCATCTGTAAATTTTGTCGGAAACCATTCTGGTAAAAATATATAATTATTATCGCTATTATTCATGGGTACTTTCAATTTTCAAATAATTATACACTAATAAAATTCCGATTTGATATTTTACTAGTTTAAATGTATTCTATTTGATAGTGAAAAATAATCCCAAACCATCAAATAACTCAAAATCTAAAGCTAGATTTTCAAATCCTCTCACCTCAGTGAATTTAAGTCCTGATTTCAAATACCTTTGGTTAGGCCAGGGAGGGCAAGGTTTTGCAATGTGGTCAGAAATGATAGCAAGGAATTGGCTCACATATCAAATCACAGGATCAGCTCAAGCTATTGGTATTGTAAATTTGTTTCGAGCAATTCCATTTGTTTCATTAGGCCTTTTTGGAGGTGTAATAGCAGACAGATTCCCAAAAAGAAAAACATTAATGATAATTCAATTCTGGTCATTATCTATTTATATCGTTATGTTGATATTACTTTCTACTGGAATAATAGAGTTATGGCACATTTATACCACAGCTTTCTGCTTGGGATTAGGAATGGCAATCAATCAACCTTTAAGAACATCATTTATCCCTCAAATGGTTGGAAAAGAACATATGTTGAATGCAATGTCTTTAAATTCTATGGCTATGGGAGTTACGAGATTAATCGGACCTGCTGCTGTAGGTTATATTATAGCAATATCAAACGATAACGTTGCACCAGCATATCTTCTGTCTGGCATAGCATACTTATTTGTAATTTTCACAACATTTAAAATTAATGATAAAGGAAATCCTTCTGAGATACATAAAAACTCACCTTTGAATGATTTTACTGATGGAATCAAATATATGTTTTCAGAAAATCGTACTGTTTTATGGTTAGTAATACTTGCTTTGGGGCCATTAGCATTCGGATTTAGTTATATCAGTTTATTACCAGTCTATGTGGATGTTAAATTAAATTTAGGCGCTGATGCTTTTGGTGGAATTCAATCAATTTCTTCTATAGGAGCTTTGATAAGTGCATCATTATTAGCATCCTCTGGAAATTTGAAAATTAAAGGTAAATTATTATTAGGAACTACTCTGCTATATGGCTTTGGTGTAATCATCATGGGTTATACAAATATTCTTTTAATAGCTTTTTTAATTGCAATTTTTATTGGAGGATCTCAATCAGTATTTAGAACATGTATATCTAGCACAATAGTAGATATTACTGAAGAAAAGTACAGAGGAAGAATGATAAGTATGACTATGTTAGATATGGGAATGGCTTCAATAGCATCTATAATTGCTGGTAGAATCACAGATGTTCTAGACATAACGTATGGAATGTTATTTTGTGGAGCATTTTGTATAATAATTGGAGTTATAACTTTTATTTCACACAAAAAACTAATCCGAATATAAAATTATTTAGATTTTTCACTTTCTTAACCTAAATATTTATTATTACTTTTTCTTTTGCATGTGGGCAAAGTAATAACAGTGAGGTTTCAAATCTGAAAAATCAGGTTGCTGAGATGAGAAAACAAAAACTAAGAAAGAGCCTAACAAAATTTTTATAATTTCCTTGTATTAAAGCCATATATGTAGATGGTTCATAAAAAATTCGTATTATTAAAAGAAATTAATTATTCTAACTTTGACAATTAAAAATAACTTACTGTATATTTAGCAATATAAAAATTACACGGAGATAATATGAATTCATATAATTACGATACTTTCCCTCTAGATTTTGATATGCAAGCATTTATAGATTTTCCAAATATTGCAAATGCGGGTACTAAAGCCCCTGATAGCAAAGTTTATAATTTACTCACAAAAAAAATGGAACAATTATCTACATACTGGAAAGAGAAAACAACAATCATAGAATTTGGTTCAATAACCTGATCAGAATGTGCTCTGGCGGCGCCAGGTTTTAATAAATTGGTTAAAGAATTTGGAGACAAATTCAATTTTGTTTTTATCTACACAAGAGAAGCTCACCCAGGAGAAAAAATACCTCATTTAACATCTTTTGAACAAAAACTTGAACATGCAAAATTGATGACTAAAAAATATATCAACAGAACTATGTTAGTGGATTCCCTTAATGGAGATATACATCATGCATATGGAAGGCTCCCAAATATGACTTATATAGTAAATAGATATGGAAATGTCATCTACAAATCAGACTGGACAGATCCTTCTACGATAAAAATGGTTCTAGATCATTATCTTGATGAAAGAGAAATGCTTGCGAAAAAAATAAGAGCTACACCTTATTATGTTGAATGGCAACCAATGAGAAAAAATGACACTGAGGAATTTATGACAGTATTATTAAACGATGCTGGCCCAAAAGCAATAAAAGATTTTATAAATTCAGCAAACCATTATGATGGGCCGACACAATCCAACTCAAGCCTTGGTAAAGCTATGGGAAAAAAATTACAAAACTGGCTTGATAAACAGGATTATTAGTATAAAAGGAATTAGATATGAAAGGCGCATATTTTAATGGTCACAGCAAAATAAAAATAAATGATTTAAATCCTTATTCTGCTTCAGAAAATGAAGTAATTATAGAAATGAAAGCTTCAGGCTTATGTGGTAGTGATTTCCCAAAATACAGAGCTGAAAAACAAAGTAAATTTGTAGGAGGGCATGAACCTTGTGGAGTAATATCAGAATTAGGATCAAATGTAAAAAATCTATCTATTGGAGATAGAGTCATGATCCATCATTACTCAGGATGCAGAAAATGTAAAATGTGTAATGTAGGATATACACAAATGTGTCTTAATGGAACAAAAGTTTTTGGAACAACTTATAATGGAGGGCATCAAGACTATATGAAAGTACCTGATTATACCTGTGTTCCTATGCCAGATGATCTTTCCTTTACAGTTGGTGCTGCCACAGCATGTGGAACTGGAACTGCATATCAGGCATTAGAAAAATTAAATATACCAAAAGAAGCTACTTTGGCAATCTTTGGGCAAGGACCAGTAGGATTAAGTGCAACAGCATTTGCAGCCGCAAATAAAATTAATGTGATAGCTATAGATGTAAATCCTTACCGACTACAATTAGCTAAAGATATTGGCGCAAAATATACTATCAATTCAAACCAAAACGATACTCTTGAGAATATTCTAGATATAACATCCTCTCTAGGAGCTGAATATACAATGGAAGTAACTGGTATTCCTGCCGTAAGAAATCTTGCATTAGATTCTACATCAAACTGGGGAAAATTATGTTTTGTAGGCGAAGACTCAGGAAAAGATACAATAATAAAAATTAGTAATCAAATTATCCATAAACAATTAACAGTAAAAGGCTCATGGACTTTTGGAATTACTGAGCTTGAAAATGCTGCAAAGCATATAATTGATAACAATGTACCAATCGAACAAATTATTACTCACAAATTTACCTTGAAAGAAATTGCACAAGCATATGAAATGTTTGAAAATGGTGAATGTGGCAAAGTTATGATCGAATGGTAAATATATTAAATGGAAAATGAAGAAAACCTTATAAGTAATTTCAAAATCAAAATTAATGAAATTTTCAAAAAAATAAGTTTGTATATTTCAATTACACTTGGATTAATTCTTATAATATATTCTGCTGCAGTATACTATTTCACTTAGATTCAGATTTAAATAATGTAAGTGAAAGTCCTATAATTCCTCCAAATACGATTCCCAAAGCTAGTATCCAAAAACTAAAAAATTGAATATTCCATAAAAATTTATTTAATTCTTCAATATATGCAATATTAAAAGTACCCAACATTCTTCTGTCTGTAAGTAATCCAAGTATAGTTGTAGCAACACATATTACGCCATTAACTCCAAATAATCGTAGGATAAAGTTTGAAAATCTTTTCAGTCTACCATTTCGATCTTTTGTCATCATAACCAGTATGAATATCTATCAAAACAGTGTTACCTTTACTGTTTTCTATTTGAGCTTTTGTTATAGCCTTTGAAATTTCATTTACCTCTTTCACTTCTATACCTATAGCACCCATACCTTCAGCAATCTTGGCATAATTACCTTTCATAAATGAAACTCCAAATTTCTCTCTTGCATTTGGAAATCCTCCAGGATATGTAGCCATACCTCCATTATTTAATATTATTGTAGTAATAGGTAATTTAGATCTTACAGCTGTTTCTATATCCAATCCTGACATTCCAAAGGCCCCATCACCCATTAAATTCAAACAAAACTTTTCTGGATTAGCTTTTTTTGCGCCAATCATTAGAGGGATGCTAAAACCTAAATGCGTAGTTTTACCCCAACCTATATAACTATGAGGAATGGTCGCTTTGAAAAAAGGAACAATCTGGTCTCTTGGAGCACCTGCATCATGAGTTACAATAGAATTTTCAAGATCAACAGAATTATTTATCTCATTAATTACTCTATAAGGGTTAATTGGCAATTCATCAGAATTTAAATGAGAGGACCATTCACTAAGCCATTTGTTTTTTAAATCAGAAATTTTATTAATATTATTATTAGAATCTTCTCTACCTTCTTCTCCTAATACACTCTTAATTTCATCTATTAATAACTCAATTGTTAATTTAGTGTCTCCAGTTAAAATAACATCTGCAAAAAAATCTTTATTAATATCTTCGTAATTATCAGAGTTATGAATTATAAATTTAGAACTCTGATCAATATTTTGACCATAAGGAGTTATTGTCATACTTGTTCCTAAAGCTAAAATAACATCAGCCTTATCAAGCCATGTTCTTGCCTGAAGAGTTGTTGTTTGAACTCCTGCTCCTAAAGCAAGGGGATGATCTTCATTTATAGCCGATTTCCCTGGCATAGTAGTATAAACCGGTATTTTTGTTAACTCTGCCAAAATTTTCAACTGATCAGAAGATCTAGAAAAAAGTACTCCCTGCCCTGCAATTATCATTGGGTTTTTTGCTTTAAGAAGATTAGAAACTGCTAATTTGATATCTGATATAGAGGGAGTATGATATGCCTTCACTGGGGATTTGTAATCATCAATATTAATATTAATTTCTGATGCTGAAATGTCCGCTGGGATTTCTACAACTACAGGTCCCGGACGCCCATTCCTTATACTATGAAAAGCTCTTCTCATTACATCGATGATTTGATCAGGTTGTGTAATACATTCTGCGTTTTTTACAATACCTTTATAATTAGCAGTAGCATTAAAATTGGGTCTTACTGAAATTTGTTTCAATGGTGGAGCTCCAGGAAGTATTAAAACAGGAATATTATCAGCATATGCTTGGCTTATACCTCCCATACTATTCTCAGCTCCTGCCTGACTTTGCATAGTAAAAACACCTATTTTTTCCCTATCACTTGTTCGGCTATACCCATCAGCAGCCATCATAGCCCCTCTTTCATGTCTAAACATAATTGGTTTGATCCCAATTTTAGATAAATCTTCAATCAGGGGGTTATTTGGAAAACAAGAAATCCAATCAATATTTTCTTTCTTTAATATTTGAGCTATTGCTTCAGAAACATTCATTTTAAAAAGGTAAATCTCCTGAACTCACAATAAATGACTGAGAAGTTGAACAACTTTCTCTAATTTTTTTTACAGGTTGATATTCAGATGAGGTATTCCACTTATTAAGAGCATCAATAGAAGAAAATTCTAACACTACACATCTTCCTTTTGGAATACAATCCCCGCTTTGTGTTATTATTTCTCCACCTCTAACTAAATATTTACCTTCGTATTTCTTTATAGTATCAGGGACTAATTTCATATATTCTTCATACTTTTGTTGATCATGAACTACAATATCGCTTATTATATAAACTTTCATAAATAATTTGTCCTTCTAAAATGAAATATGCGTTCCGGATAATAATACGAAAACTAATATAATTGTCATGAGACCGCCAAACAAGCCTAATAACGTTAAAGGGATAACCTCTAAACCTAATTCAGATAAATCCCATAAACCAATTTTTTTTCCGAAACTTTCAAATAACCCAACTAATTTTTCCATAAGATACTCCTTATAATTTAATTATAGATGAGGCAGAATTTCCTTTGAGAAAAATTCTATACTATTTTTATGATCTTTAATAGACATATCTCCTAATCTGAAATTAGAAATCAACCCTCCTATTTCAAGTTTTTTCAGTTTAAGAATTTCTTTTAAAACAGTTGCAGGAGATCCGTAGATAACAGCATGTTTCAATGTATTCCTGGGGTCATCCAAAGCTTGTTTTATAGATTTATTTTCATCCGGGGTATTCAAATTGTTTCTAGATCCTGAAATATGTGTTTGCATATTTATAAAAGCTTCTGTTGCAATAGATTCTGCTTGATTATCAGTTTCTGCAACGACAATATTTCGCCAAATCCATGAATGCTCCAAATTATTATTTATAAAATTATCATCATAATTATGCTCTCTAAGTGTAGCTTTATAGCTTGTCAAAATCTTTTCAGTATTTTCATATGTATGTGCAACAAGCATAATTGGTCTACCATTTTTTGCCATCTCATTAACAGTATTTAAAGATGCGCAAGCTCTGATTACATCAGGACCATTTGATGTGTATATTTTTGGTCGTAATTCAGGAATATCGAAATTCCATATTTTTCCATTGAATTTTTTTATGTTACCATTCCATATCCCAGCCAAATTATTTTCTAATTCTAATAATCTATCTTGAGCTTCTTCTGGATCTACTCCAAATCCTCTGTATTCGAAATAATTAAATGCACTACCTCTTCCAACACCAACTATCAATCTGCCTTTACTTAAGTTATCTAATAAAGATATTTGTTCAGCTAATTTTACAGGATGATAAAAAGCTCCCTGCAAAGCCCCAAATCCTATTTTAATAGTTTTTGTTTTAGCAATTAATGCTGCTGCAAAAATCAACGGATCAGTATACGCTACAGTACCATCAAAATGATGCTCTCCCAACCATACAGAATGGAAACCAAGCTCCTCAGATAAAACTCCAATTTCTAAACATTCATCAATTATCTTATAATCAGTTTCAGAGGAATTGCTCTGATGAAATAAAAAATTACCTACTTTCATATATATATAGTATTTAATAATCTATTAAGATTACAACATATAATATTAAATAATTTGTATGAAATATAGAAATCTACTGATTGAAAAAACAATTGCTGAAGACAAAGATATACTACTATGGGAATTTCTAAACCTTACAAAAATTCTAAAATGGAAAACTCATGAAAATAAAGCTTGTAAAAAAGTACATAAAAAATGGGAACATAAAGAATGGGCAGACAGACTAAAAATACCAAACCCTAATAACTACAAAGAATACAATTATTTTAATCCTACAAAAACTGATCAATTTAATACAACTAAAAAAATTGCAGATCTTTTATATGATATTGATATTGAAATAGAAAAATACTATACAAATAAAAATGGCAATAAATATCACAAACTTTCTGAATTTTATAGTTGGTTTTCAAATGAGGAAAAATTAAACTCAAAGAGTAAATTTCACTCAAAATTTCCTTCAAATCAAAGTATAGAAAGCTTGATAGATAGTATTGATTTATAAAAGAATATTCTATTTCAAAATTTAAATGTTCTTTTTAAAGAAACCAAAAAAATTAAAGCATTTGAAATAATCCATATCCAAAAAACAGTTTGGTATAAAAATTCTCTAGAATTCATATAAATTAATATTACAGATGTCATTCCCCAAACAAAGAATAAAGAAATAGCTAAGAGTTTATAATTTGCAACTCTTAATGGATGTACATATTTTATTGGAAGAAAAGTACAAATCAAAGATAAAATCAAAGCAAATAAATTTATAATTTGTTCAGTTTGAAGAATATAAAAATACAAAATCAATAAATTCCATAGAGCTGGGAACCCATTAAAATAATTGTCTTTTGTTTTTTGTTTAACATTTGCAAAGGTATAACATGAGGCTACTAAAATCAAAATACAAATAGTATAAGAAATGCCAGGTGGTAAAAACTGAAATTTTATAATTATTATTACAGGTAATATAACATAATTGAAATAATCAACAATTGCATCTAAAATCACTCCGTTAATTCTTGGAGCATATTCGCTTACTTTAAATCTTCTCGCTAAAAACCCATCAGTTCCATCTATAAATAGAGATAATCCCAGATAAAAAAATGCATCTTTTAAATTTTCTTCATATACTGCTGAAAGAGCAAAAAATCCACATACAATACCTAGAGTAGTATAAATATGTACAGAATAAGCTCTTAATATTAATTTATTCATTTTAATGTAATTAATAATTCATTACATATTAGTCTATAGATCTTTGATATTGAAGCGGCCATGAACTTTTATTTTTTTCAGCATTTAATGCCCAATATGGATTTCTTAAATATTCTCTTGCCATAAATATAACATCTGCCTTTTCACTATCTAATATATCTTGAGCCTGAATAGAATCAGTAATTAATCCAACAGCCCCAGTTAAAATTCCAGCTTCTTTCTTAACTGATTCAGCTAAATGAACCTGATAGCCTGGTTTAAGATCTATTTTTTGATCTGAATAATTACCGCCAGAAGAACAATCAATTAAATCTATTCCACATTTTTTTAATTCTATTGATAAGTTTATTGAATCTCCAACATCCCATCCTTTGGTAAAATATTCCGTGACAGACAAGCGTGCAAATAAAGGAATTTCATTTCCAATTTCTTTTCTTACAGAAGAAGCAATTTCTAAAGCTAGTAAAATTCTCGAATCAAAAGAACCGCCATATTCATCTTCTCGAATATTTGATAATGGCGATAAAAATTGATGTACTAAATAACCATGTGCAAAATGTAATTCAATAGCAGTAAATCCTGCTTCAATAGATCTTTTTGCCGCATCTATAAAATCAGAAATAACAATTTTAATTTCATCTATAGATAATTCTTCTGGTAGCAAAGAATCATTACTATACTTAATACTACTAGGGGCTTTAGGATTCCAACCTCCATTATCTATACCAACACTTTTCCCTCCTGCCCATGGTCGGTCAGTTGAGGATTTCCTTCCGGCATGAGCAAGTTGTATCGCAGGAGTAGCACCACAGCTTTTGATAAATTCAGTTATGTTTTTTAAAGGATTTATATGTTCATCATCCCAAATACCCAAATCCCAAGGGCTAATCCTACCTTTAGGTGTTACAGCTGAAGCTTCAACCATAACTAATCCTGCTCCCCCAATCGCTCTAGATCCAAGGTGTACCAAATGCCAATCAGTAGCCTTGCCTTCATCAGATGAATATGTACACATCGGGCTAACCCATGCCCTATTTTTAATTAATTCACCTCTAATATTAATTGGATCAAACAACTTAACCATAACAACCTCAATCTTTAATAAATTTATAAGGAAATAATACAGGAGTTTTTGATTTATACAATTGATACTCGTTATCTTCGCTCCATCTTTCATCAGCCTGTTTTTCCAAAAGTCTCACACCTGAAATATAATTCAGCATAACAAACACAAAGAATGGAGAAGCTAATCCTAACCACCCAAACCCAGAATAAACTGAAATACCAATTAAAGCTATTCCTATCCAAAGCAAAATTTCACCACAATAATTTGGATGCCTGGAATATCTCCATAACCCCGATTGAATAAATTTACCCAAATAAGATTTATTGTTTCTAAATTCACTTTTTTGTTTGTCAGAAACTACTTCTATAATAAATCCAATCATCCAAATTAAAACCCCAATTATATCTAAAACTCCTAAATTATTATTATTATTTGATGTAAGGATAGTTAAGGCTCCAAACAATGTAAATAAAACCCACAAACCTTGCAAATTCCAAGTTAACAAAAAGACAGAGAAATCCTTTTTTATAGTTACAAATCTACTATCTGAATCTGTTTCCTTTATTCTCAAAAATAAAAAAGTGCCTAATCTTAAAGCCCAAATGATTACTAAAATTAATACAATTAAATGTCTCAAATTTTTAGTATCATTCATTAAAAAGGCTAATATTGACACTGTTATAAAAGTAACAGATCCAGTCAAATCGAAAAAATGTTCAGTGGATAAAAAATATGAAGGGATAAAAACTATCCATTGAAATGAAAATATAATTATTGTACATAACAAAAACAAACTTAATGATCCATAAGAAACACTATTTTGATCAACAAAAGAAGTTAGAACAAAAGCGAATACAATAATTATTAACGATAATAATAAATTTTTAAATAAAAACAAAATATAATATTAAATTAAATTATCGCAAATATTATATACAAACAAAAAACTAATTAACATTTAATTTAATATTAAATGTTAATTTTGATAAACTGATTTAATTTATTAATATCCTTTAAATCTTTATTATAATGAAACACTTTAATTTTTAGAGATTCAGCTGAACGTACCGCTTCCAAGTTGTGTTCTATATAAATTAAATTTTCTGGTAGCAAATCAAATTGTTCCAATAGAATTTTATAATAATCTGGATTTGATTTTTCCGGATTATGCTTTAACGTAAAAACTTCATAAGGGATCTTGTCTAACCCATGTTGTATAAATTCTTCATCATTAGCTCCAGTCAACACTATTTTTCTATTTAAATATGTTTCTAAAATATTAAATAAAGGATCATAAATACCTTTGCCGGAAATTATCAAAGTATTTATTGCATCAACTAAAATAACTTTCATGATTTCACAGCAAAATATACACTGCTGCTCCAGACAAATAACCAATAAGCGCAAGGAAGCTTATCTTTCGCAAATACCATATGAAATTAATTCTCAAAATACCCATAACAGCAACTCCAGCAGCTGATCCAATAACTAATAAACTACCACCAGTTCCTGCACAATAAGCTAAAAATTCCCAAAATATCCCATCCATTGCATAATCACCAATAGATGTAATTTCATACATACCCATAGCTCCTGCAACAAGAGGAACGTTGTCTAAAATCGCCGACAAAAATCCTATAAAAATATTAATCAGATATATATTACCTATCACATCATCAAGAATAGTAGCTAAACTATTTAAAATACCACCTGATTGCAAACTTCCCACTGCAAGTAAAATTCCTAAAAAGAAAAATACAGTGGACGCTTCAATTTTTGAAAGAGCCCCAGGCACTGTTAATGAATGTTTATTAACCTGATCTTTACCCTTATGTATAATTTCTGTGACTATCCATAAAATCCCTAAACTTAATAACATGCCCATATAAGGTGGTAAATGAGTAATTGTTTTAAATACTGGTACAAATAACAAACCTAATACACCAAGAGTAAAAATAATATTTCTTTCGTAAGGAATTACATCGTGAGTTTTCTCTTCCTTTACATTTGTTGGTCTCTCAATATTTTTCCCTCTATATTTAAAAGAAATATAAATTAATGGCATTACAATACAAACCACACTTGGGATAATGATAGCAGGAATAATATTCAATGATATCTGCCCTCCTACCCAAAGCATTATGGTAGTTATATCTCCAATTGGAGACCATGCGCCTCCTGCATTTGCAGCCAATATCATGATTCCTGCAAAGAATAATAATTGCTCTCTTGATTTAATTAATTTTTGTAACAATGCAGCCATAACTATAGCTGTTGTCAAATTATCTAATACTGCAGAAAAGAAAAAAGTTATTGTAGATAATATCCATAACAATTTTACAGCGTTAGTAGTTTTAATTTTATCAGTTATTAATTTAAAGCCTTGATGAGAGTCGACTAATTCCACTATAGTCATCGCTCCCAATAAAAAGAATACGATTTCACCAATATCAACCAAATGATGAGCCAATTCTTTATCAATGATTTTATAATCTGAAAAAGAAACCAATATAGTCCAGGTCAATACTCCTGTTATAAGAGCAGTAGCAGCTTTATCAATCTTGAAATTATGCTCGAATGCTATAAAAAAATAACCTAAGGAAAAAACGCTTATCAGTAAAATTTCCAAATTTTGGTACCTGTTTGAATATACTTTATTCCTATATTATCAACTAAATTATAGGGTTTAACAATTATTTATTGGTCTTTATAATTCCTTAATAATAAACAATCATGATGTATTAATAATTATGATTAACATGAAAAACACACAATATATCTTTAGATCAATAACTGTTCTTATAATTATTTTTTTAGTGGCATAATTGATTCTCAAGTACATCAAAATCCTGAACAAGGCAATATGAGACCTGGTGGAGAAACCCTAGACAAAATAAAAACGATTAATAAATCAAATAATTAACTGATAAAAATTGGCTGTGTCCAAGCTTTATGTCCAGATGAACCTGTAATTACAACCCTTACATACTTTTCCTGACCCTTAATTTTATACGTTGGATTTAAGTCCCATGTTTCATGAAGAACTATTCCATATTGGCCAATAAATTGCGTCTTATATTTATATGCTGAAAAAAGAATTGGTACCGAAGATATTTCTATTGGATTTGTATCGATGTCTAAGCTTATTTCTTTTTTATTAATTAAAATATCTGAAATAAATACCCCTGTTGAAGAATAAAAATTACCTTTTGCAAAATTATCTAATATATTATCCTGATCTCTTATTTCAGATTTAACCATAATCCATCCTCTACCTGGGTTGGATAAAAGACTACTAAAATTTTTATAATGATGTGAATCATCAGTAGCAACCCCATATATTAATTTCCCATTAGATAATAAAAAATCCCACATTTCTTCCATGCCTTTCACATCTTCACCCCCAAGATTATTAGTTGCTTTATCTCCATTGAAAACTTCAAAAAATTTTAATTCTTTAACCTTGTTAATCATTTCATGATTTACTGCCCATCTATAATTTGGATGATTTAGTACAGCTATGCCTCCAGCAGCATGAATAGCATTAGTATTAGCTTTTATAGTATCAACTGAATCATTTCCATATACAGGTTCTACATAAGAATTTATTCCAATAGCTCCCATATGAATATTAAATGGTTCTCTTACTGTTACTTCTTCTCCTGGAATCATCAAAATATCCGGATGATTATTTCCGTAATCTAAAACAGTAATATGATTATGATCTGATAAAACTAAAAAATCATAATTCGCTTCAACAAAAAAATTAACAACTGTTTTCGGATCAGAATCTCCATCTGATTCATTTGTGTGTGTATGAATATTACCTTTATACCATTTACTCATATTAATCCTCGTGATTTATATAATTACTTTAATTCAGAAATCTTTTTTTCCAATTCTAATATTTTTCTTTTATTTTCAGATATATTAAATGTATATTCTGCTTCCAACTCTATGACATATTCACGATTATATTTTATAGCATCAGCCAAAGTTTGATTCTGTTCCTCTAATTTATGCAATTGTTCTTCTAATTTTTCATAATCAAATTTCTGCACAGAATCAGTAGAACAAGATATAAGTAAAATTAAACATGAAATAATTATCAAAATCCTTTTCATCGACATAAACTCTCCTTATATTTATTCAATATAAATTATTCGGCTAAAAAGACTGGTATAGTTCGTTCTGTTTTTTCTTGATATTCCTGATAAGGCGGAAATGCTTCAACAGCAAGTTTCCAAAGCCTTGCTCTTTCCTTAATATCATTTATTTCTTTTGCCAGCATAGAATAAACATTTACACCATCGCGAATTTCAACTTTTGAATCAGCTTTAATATTATGGTACCAAAGAGGGTGATTTGGAGCTCCACCCTGAGATGCTATTAAAATATATCCTTTTCCATCAGTTACTTTCATCAAAGGTGTTTTTCTTATTGCTCCTGTTTTCCATCCAATATTAGTTACTATAATAACTGGAAGTCCTCTCAGTGTAGTTCCTTCTGTACCACCACTGCCTTCATATAATTCGACTTGGTCTGCTACCCATTTTGAAGTACTAGGTATATATTCATTCATTTTTTACCTCACAAAGTTTTCCTAATATTATTTCATTACTGATAATTCAGTTGATTTCAAATTTCTTACTACAGTACGATTCCTGTCGATCAATTCACCAACTTTATCAACCATTTCATTCAACCATTCTTTACTTTCATATACATTTTTATACAATTTTTCCTTGGATTTCAAACTACTAAAACGCCTAATCCATATATAGGTTTCATCATCATCGTCATCTACAAAGCTTCCATGAATTACCATCCCCTTAGATATCTGAAAGGGAATAATAGTTCCTTCCATTAAATTCAGCCATTCTTTCATTTTGCCTGGAAAAATTGTATAAATTCTTAATTCGAAAAATGCTTCCATCTTTAGCCTCCGTTCAATTAAATATATAACAATTTATAATCTATATAATTTACTATTATCATATAATAACAAGATCATAATATATCAAAATTACAAAAAGTAAATAATTATGAATAAATTTATCCTATCCCTTGATCAAGGCACAACAAGTATCCGTGCTTTATTGATTGATCAAAATGGAAAAATATCTGGAATTGCTCAAAAAGAATTAACTCAAATATATCCTGATAATGGATGGGTAGAACATAATCCAAATGAAATATTAAATTCTCAAATAGAAGTTATAGATCAAGTCATTTCAGAAAACAATATTAAAACAAACCAGATTGCTGCAATTGGTATTGCAAATCAGAGAGAAACTACAGTTGTTTGGGATAAAGACACAGGAGCACCTATATATAATGCAATTGTCTGGCAAGATAATAGAACTACAGATATATGCGAAGAATTAAAGAATAAAAACTTAGAAAAAGAAATCTCTGATAAAACGGGTTTATTAATAGCACCTTATTTTTCTGCTACAAAAATATCTTGGATTTTAAATAATGTTAAATCTGCAAAAACAAAAGCAAAAGCAGATAAATTATTATTTGGAACAATAGATTCCTGGTTAATTTGGAATTTAACTGAAAAACAAACTCATGCCACTGATTTTTCTAATGCATCTAGGACAATGTTGTTTAACATAAATAAATTGGAATGGGATACTGATATCTTAAATGAATTAGATATACCAAAATCAATGTTACCAGAAGTTCTTAATTCTTCTGCCAATTTCGGAAATTACAATTATAAAGGCCATAAAATACCCATATATGGAGTATTAGGAGATCAGCAGGCTTCTTTATTTGGTCAAAAATGTTTTGATGAAACATCTACGAAAAATACTTATGGGACAGGATGTTTTATATTAATGAACACTTCTGAACGGATAATTAAAAGTAAAAACGGCCTACTTTCTACTATTGCCTGGGGAATTAATGGGGAAATTTGCTATGCTCTTGAAGGGAGTGTATTTATTGCGGGTGCAGGGATTCAGTGGTTGAGAGATGAATTAAAAATAATCAATTCATCAGAAGAATCAGAAGAACATGCGTTAAAATCTTCTGATAAAAATAACTTATTTGTAGTGCCCGCATTTAATGGTCTTGGAGCACCATATTGGGATATGTATGCAAAAGGATTAATAATCGGGATCAACAGAGACACTAACAAATCTGACATTATAAAAGCAACGCTGAATTCAATAGCATATCAAACAAAAGACGTACTCATTAGTATG
>MDTC01068980.1_pt1 | contig 26407 bp, 15 predicted proteins | sample 811181 | NCBI WGS metagenome assembly MDTC01 (sample SAMN05326644, study PRJNA326480) | marine metagenome | isolation source: seawater | place: Pacific Ocean: North | collected 2011
AGCTGTGGGCGCACATGGCTGTGAGTCGTCAAAAAAGAAGGTCGCTCACGCGACTGGAAGCTCGCTCCTTTAGGCGCGAGTAGTTCACTAGAAGAACATTCTCTGAGAGGAAAGGACCATAACTCCGCGTGGGTTTCCAGGTACGGAACCCATAACTCTCTGTAGGTTTCTTCGTCTCGTAGATGAGCAGCTTGGAGCAACTCACACACCTGCCCACTCCACCCTTCACCTCCAAGCTCGCCACCCAACAAACCACGTAACTGTGCAAAAAGTTCATTCATCCTCTTCTCCTACAACCGTAGGCTTCATCGCCCAGGGTTGTATACAAAGGTACGCGCACAAACTCAAGATATTTTCACGTCGCTTCGAAGCACAGCCAACCCCTGCCAACCCCACAACAATAGAAACAGCGTCGTGGCCATCAAAGTCGGAAAAAAGATAAATGCCATCTGAACATGATATGGGCGAACCTCTTCCAAAGACATGAACACCCATATCTCTCTGCGACCTGGATGGATCAAGTGATACACAATGTACACGATGGCCGAAACAACGACAAAGCTAACGTGCAACACACCACACCCTCCGATAAAACGCGCAGAGAGACGATGATAAAAACAAGTCACAAACCATCCCCCCACCCAATACACCACGCAAAAGACAAACAACAACGGCCACCAAAAAGCTGGTGTGTAAGAGACAACAAAGCCGATACTCCCCCACATTGAATACACCCACACGTAAACCAAAGATGTACACAACGAAGTCAACAAAAACAGCAGCACTCTCACATGAACTCTCCTCTTCAGACATAAGGCCGTTGGATGGAAAAAAGCGTACGTAAGAGGGTCGGTGATAGAGTCTCATGCCTTGCCTGAGAAGGCGCAATCGCAGCGCTATTGCAACGACGAATCACAACGCTTGGGGCTTCAGCAACAACCTCTGCAGACGTTTCTTTTTCTGTATCCTTTTTTGCATCCGATGGCCTAAGGCATACCGCGATGAGAGAGGAGTAGACATGATGTTTGTGAAAAGGATGTGTAGAGACCGAGAAATTTTATCAGAACCGCCGGGAGGGGAGAATTCACTGTGGACAGGGTGTACCCAAAGCAGCAGGTGCAGGCACAACACCAACGCCAGTCCTGATGAATGTCGACAAAAAGCAGCCATATTGATATTTTACATCATCCAATTGGAACGCGATGATGTGTCCATTCTTCGTTTGTGTGTCTGGAGAATACTGGACGACAACCCCTGTATATTCGACTCCACCTGCACCCTTGCGGTTTTGCTTGATGGGATAGCTCGCCTTTTTGTCCAACCCCAAGACCTTAAAGCGCTCTTGCATCCCAGGCCACACAGTATCTCCAGCCTGCTGGTTGCCATAACCAGATGCCATCAGATCGAGAATCGTCGTGGTGAAAAATGAATCTTGTAGCCCAACAGGTTCGTAGATCGAACGGACAGGAAAATCAGGTTTGAGCGTTCGCCGCGCCAAATACGCAGAGGAGATAAATGGATCGGCCGGCTCCCAGGCAATCTCCAACACATTCATGATGGGGTGAAGGTGGGTCATCTCGTTATCAAGTCCCATCATCCCTGAGACGATCGATTGACTGAGCAGGCTGACATTGTTTCGATATGCAAAATATCCCCAATATCCTCCCGTCCCCGTTGGCACCACAGCCTGAAAACGAGGTTCAACAGCCGCCACCAAGTTAGAATACGTCCCCCCCATCGATTGGCCCATCAACGTCAATCGCTTCGCCGAGAATGTATACGCGCTTGCACCTGGAGGCAACGAGGGGCCTTTGCACGCCTTGCGTACATCGGGGCTGATTTTCAAACGCAGCAACGCATCGAGAAACAGGCGAACTTCAATCAAACCCTGTCTGTAAGTGTCTCTAAAGATCTTCATGTTGCCGAGGTTGAAGTAAGCGAGCGCGTTCGCGCCAGGAACACGTTCCGGGTTAAGTGGCATGGCCATGGAGGCCGTTGCGAGACCAAAAGGTGCAACGACGTGCGAAGGCCCATGCCCTCTTGCACGCGGATCATCACTAGGAACTCTGGGGCCACGATGTACGACCTGGTTGGCCCTCCCTCCTGAGCCATGGATGTACATCATCAATGGATACCCACCTTCGGGCATCGGCTTTTTGGGGAGCGTGATGGTGACAGGAATCATCTTGTCTCTTTGCTTGATCGGCAAGCCATCTTTATCCATCTCAAACATCCCCTCAGTCTCGTAAGGCGGCGTTCCTTGTTGGAAGATTGGAACAGCCATGCTCCCCTTCAGCTCACAAAAACGCTCATGTGTCCCTGAGACGAGCGTGAGTTCCTCGATATCGGGCTTGTAAACTTTCTTCATCGCCGACGAGATGCGTTCGTTTTCAGAAACAACAGCTCCTGTCGTAAAGACTGTCGCAGCGGCGACATCATCGACAGAGATGCCTTCCTTTTTAAGCGTCTCCCAAAGTGGTGTGTATGTCTTTTGCAGTGTCGCTCCCCATGTCCCCTCAGGAGTCACACCAGCCTTAAGCTGATTGATCACTTTCGGGACGCCTAAGTCCTTACCTTCGGCGTCTTTGTACGAACGCATCACCACAAACGCATAGGTTCGTTGTTGCCACAAGATGACGCCAGGATAGACACCGACAGCGAGCAAAGGCGCAGGGATGTAATCGTCGAGCGGGAGCTCCGTCGCGACGACTGGATACATTGTCCCTCGCAGAGGAGAGGACGGATCGATGTCGATAAGCATGACAGGTGCGTCTTTTGCGGGAAGAACCGGCTTTTTTGCGTCCCTAGGTGCGAGCGGCCTCTGGAATTGAAAATATGCAATCGGGGCGAGTGGCGCGCCTTTGTGTTCGTGAAGAATGCCCAACAAATTGGCGACGAGTTTGTTCTCCGCATCATTTGGAAAACCCTCGATGTCCAATCCCCCTGTTGAGGTCAAACGCAGATCGGACGGGAAAGGAAAATGGTAAAACGTCGACGATGTGTCCCACGACGCACGAAAGAAGACCTGATTTCCAACAGTCTCCCGAATAGGCTCGATGGCCTCAGGAGCTTGAGTACATCCAAGCCCTCCAGTGAGTCCTCCCCATACACACAACATGATGTATATCGAGTACGTACATATAGCTTTGCGATAAGGCTTCATGACCAAAGACCTCTCGTTGTGAGTGTATGTGCGATGTTCGTATGCAATGACACGCAGAGATTAACACAACCCCCCCGACCAACCAAACCCCTAGAGTATCAAAGAAGCCCCTAACATACTGCGGGATAGTGCTTTGGCAACCAAACAGTGACACAGGTCCCCTCTCCTACCTCACTCTCGATATCAACATCTCCACCGAGCATCTGACACAAAAACCGCGTCAGCGATAAACCCAAACCGCTACCATCAAATGAACGTGTACTCGATTCATCAGCCTGCTCAAACACACCAAAGACCGTCGAGAGATATTCCGCTTCGATCCCAATCCCTGTATCGCGAACCTGACAACACAACGAGGGCACACCGTCCCGTTCGTGTTCATCAAAGACCAACTCTACCAAACCTTCACGCGTAAATTTTGCGGCGTTGCTCAACAGGTGAAACAAGATCTGTTGGAGCTTCGTACTGTCTTGGTGAAGCAACAACTCCTGGGGAGGTCTTTGTACCTGGAGCGTGTTTTGGTTGGTTTCGATGATGGGCTCGACAATAGGCAGTAACTCTGTCAGCAGTTCGTCTAGAGCAAAAGACACTGGATAGACCTTCACGTCGCCTGCTTCAAGCTCGGAGAGCTGAAGCAGACCATCTATCAATTGGAGCAAGTGCATACCGGACATTTTGACCTTTTGCAGATCCTCAGCGGACTCTTCGAGACCTTCGTCCTCAAGCTCCTCCTTGACCATCTCAGTGTATCCGATAATCGCGTTGAGGGGCGTACGAAACTCATGACTCATACGCGCAAGAAAGGCTGCTTTCTGGCGCTCTGAGGCCTCAGCCAGATCACGCGCCATCGCCAATTGGTGGTTTTCTATCGTGGTCTTTTCAAGCGCAAGCATCGCGCCCTCTCTCGAACGCTCAAATAACCAGATAAAGAAGTACATCATCACACACATCAAGCTCACATCAAAGCCCATTGACATGGCGCTCTCAGGAGTTGAATGGGCTGAAAACTGAGGAAAGGAAATCCCCATCGCTTTTGCCTTCGCGATCCCCATCACTGTCGCAATCGAGGCCAGCATCAAGATGAACCCCCACCTCGTCCCTGTAAGCAAAACGGACACGACAGGCACCATCGCAAACCAGTACATCGTCTGTGGATACGCACCACCAGAGATGATATCGGCAAATGCTGACAAGAGCAGGGTGTTGACGCAAATATAAATTCCAGCCACACGAATGGACTGTGTAAAACGAAGCAACCCCCCACCGACCACAAAACACAACACCATCGCGACATCGATGACAATGTTCACGCCACTATCATAGAGCACCCGAACTACCGCATCGAAAAACGCGATGAGTATAGATATACAGATAGCCCCCACGATCAAACGCGCACGTCGAAGATCCTCCCATCCTTGCTCCTTCACAGGGACAGGGATAAAGTAATCCACCCACTGTAACAACATTGTATCGAGCTGCTTGAAAGACAACATGTTCTTGACCCACCTGTCGACATCCTGCTACAAAACAAACGAAAAAGCTCATAAACATAGGCTCGGCCATGAGTGTGCCACAAAAAGTATCACAATGCACCAAAAACGATAACAGAAAGTCCCTTTTATGATGATTGATTCTATCTTTTTTTCTTACAAAGACCTCAAGAACGCAACAAAGGGTACAAAGAAAGGCCTATATCGATGAGAAGACTATTACAACGTCTTTTTGCATTTATCCTGAAACTATACTTCAGACGCATCGAAGTCTATGGTCAAAAGCACATCCCCAAGGAAGGTCCAGTGATTTTCGTGCTCAACCACACGAACGCGTTGGTCGATCCGCTCTTCATTTTGTGCTTTTCTCCCCGCAATGTATCGTTTCTCGCAAAATCCACATTGTTCTCCATGCCCATAGTCGGGAGCTTGACACGTGGTTTTGACTCGATCCCAATCTACCGCAAACAGGACGGCGCCAAACCCAACCAAAACAAAGAGATGTTTGCACAATGTCGTGACCTTCTCAAGCGAGGTGGTGCGTTGGCGTTGTTTCCAGAAGGGATCTCCCACAACGAGACACACTTGATGCCTCTGAAGACAGGGACCGCACGTATCGCTTTGGGTGCCGCATCGGGTCCAGAACAGCTCCCCCTTCAGATCGTCCCGGCAGGTCTCTACTTCACGCAAAAGGACATCTTCCGCTCAGATGCGTTGCTGTACTACGGTGAGCCGATAGAGGTGGCGTCTGTCACGCTCGATGAACAAGGTGAACCTCCAAAGGAAGCGACATACGCGCTGACAGATCAACTCAAAGAGGCGCTCTCCACAGTCATCTTAGAGGCACAACACGAAGAAGCCCTCAACATCGTCACACGTGCTGAGAAGATCTTTTCAAGCGGACGCAGAAAGCAGCCTTTGTCCAATGAGTTGGCGCTGAGAAAACAATTTGTTCGGGCCTATGAGACCCTTCAGCAAGACGAAGAGCCCCGATTGACTGCGTTGAAAATGCGCATCGAACAGTACGAAGCCAAACTCAAACGCTGGGGGATTACAACGTCGGATATTCGCCCTGACGCCTTCACGTTGGAAAAGGTCGTGCGATTTACGTTCTTTCGGCTGTTGCTCGCGCCACTGCTGATCCCACTGGCGCTCATTGGCAGCATTGTGAACTATCTACCATACCGTCTTATCGGATTCATCGCGAGTCGTATGGCCAAGGGAGAGGTGGATATGTTCTCGACACTGAAGATCTTGGCGTCCCTGCTGTTTTATCCTCTGGCGTGGGGGATATGTGGAGGGCTTGGCTGGTATCTTCACTCCCCTCTGGTAGGCGTCCTTGCGTTCCTCGCAGCACCACTGACAGCGTGGTGTGCGACTGTTTTTTGGGAGCATCTTCCAGAGACATGGTGGCGGACCAAAGCCTTCGTGTTGTTTTTGCTGCAACGTAGCGCTTTCGATGCGCTCAAAGAAGAGCGAGATGCGATCCGCGCTGAGCTTGTCACTTTGGGTGAGCTCGCAACCCAACATGAGATGACAGGGGAGCCTCAAGCAACGCCTCCAAGCTAGACCACGAGGTCACAGAGGAGGTTCAAGCAACGTCTCTACACCACACCAACACTTCCCCTCCACCAAACGACTTCCTCCTTTCGCGTCCAATGACCCAAGACTTTTGTTCATCCAATGCTTTGGTAGATTGACGTTGTTGTTGAACTTTGCTAGCGTCTTGGTTTTCAACCTTCAGTTCGAGATACCCGTTTGGTTCGGTGAACACCGGCAATTACCCCCTCAGAGGAGGCCCAATGACGAAAGTTGCGGAGCATGGTCAAAAGAGTTTTCGAGCGCTTGTCGGCGCCCAATTTCTCGGTGCGTTTAACGACAACCTATTCAAACAACTGATTCTCTTTTTGGCGGCGAGTTATCTGTTTAAAGGGCAGGACAAACAAGGACTTGCCTTCGCGGTCTTCTCCCTGCCTTTTGTGTTGTTTAGTGGGATGGCAGGTGACCTGAGCGAAAAGTACAGCAAGCGCAAAATCATCGTGTGGATGAAGGTCGCTGAGATCGTCGTGATGGTCCTCGGGATGATCGCCTTGCAGATGAAGAGCTGGACTCTCATGTTGGTGGTCTTGTTCATCATGGGTTTGCAGTCGGCGTTCTTTGGTCCTTCCAAGTACGGCGTCATCCCTGAGCTTGTCCCACCGCTAGGATTGATGAAGGCCAACGGTGTGATCGCCATGACCACCTTTATGGGGGTCCTGTTGGGGCAAGCGCTCGCGGGACCATTGCTCGACAAATTCATCGACCAGCTTTGGATTACAGGCGCGGCATGTGTGGCGTTCTCTGTGATTGGTCTGATCTTCTCGTTGCGGATGGGAGAATTGGAGAGACAGAAACCAGACCTTCCCATCACGCCCAACCCATTTGGTCGATTGTTTGAGACGATTGGTCACCTGAGAAAACAAAAGGGATTGATGACGATCGTGGTGCTCAACTCGTTCTTTTGGTTTGACGGTGGCGTCATTCAGCAATCGATCGTTGCGCTGGGTGAAAAAGCCTACTTAAACGTCCCAGCTGGTGAAAAACGCTTGTTGTCTCTCTTGATGGTGACGTTGGCGTTGTCCATCATCATCGGCAGCGTCATCGCGCCGAGATTCTCGAAGATGCTCTCTGCAGGAAAGATGACGACCATTGGGTTTGTTGGGATGATCGTCGGGCAGGGGTTGATGCTCTTGATTGGGCCCGTCTTCCAACGCGCAAATGGCGGTCTGTACTTCGCACACTTCGTGATGATCGTCATTGGCTTCTTCGGTGCGTTCTTCGTCGTCCCCACACAGTCTTACTTACAGCACGCACCAGAGCCCGGCATGAAGGGACAAACCTTCGCGGTCAACAACTTCATGAACTTCCTGTTTATCTTCCTCGGTGGTGTGTACTACATGATCGTCCGCAACCCCTCTGTAGGGATGGGGCCGACTTTGGCACAAGGGCTCGCAGGGGTGTTTATGATCATCGCCTTTGTCGTCTGCATGAAGCAAGTCAAAGAGATGGATATCAAAGAAGAATAGAGCGGTCAAAAGGACATCAAGAGGGGATTATTTTGTGGGCTGTGAGGTGGACATTGTGGGGAATGTGACCTTTGCCTTCAACTCAGTCTCCTGACGCGCAACCAGCGCTGGAGAAAAATAGCACAATTTAAACTTTTTGAAGGACTTGATACCAAAGTTCGTAGGATAGGACCAAGAGACACGGAAAAAGACCTCATCTCCCCTTGTAAACACTGAGAAGCGTTCCGCTTTATTCTCACGACGTGCCACGACAAACGTGAAATGCTTGCGCAGCTCCGCGCCAAGGACGAGAGCTTTTCGAGACGCGCTCATCCCCAACACCAACAATTGCCTTCCTCTTTTTTGTGCCTTCTTTGCCTTGAACAAATGCAAGCGCATCCCATTCACGTCAAATGACGAGGTATACGTGCGATTGCTGTACTTTTTCAGGTCGACGTCATCAGCCACAAAGTATCCAGCTTTGTGAAAGCGCAATGTTGAATTGTTTTTCGAAGTATAGCGGCTGTAATCCTGTGCCTTTGCGTTCTTTTTGGGTGTCTTGAGAGTGTAACAAAGTGTCGCCAATGAGCTTGTAAAGCGAGGAACCCAACGCACACTCAGCGCGTGTGTCTTGCCGGTCAGCTTGCTCCCCTTACGCAGTGTGTACTTTTCCAGATACAGTGCATCCATCCAAGAAAACAAGGCAGAAAAACGCAACCGATGATAGCGGGCAGTTCTGAGCTTTCCAAGATCCACAAAGGTATTGTACCCAGAATGGCTACGGTACATCACACCAACTTCAAATGGCTTCACACCGACCAAGCGCGCAACGGCGAACATCATGTGGGAGCGTCCTCGTGTCGCAAGGACGCGCTTTGCATACCAACCATGCTCCAGCAGCTTCTTGGAAAGTGCCTGACAACGTCCCCGGAGGGACGAAGCACCAAAGAACAGATCGTCAATCACCCACTTTTTGTTTTCGATTGTGAGCCACACCAGTACGCCTACAGACCGATCTTTGACTCGCCCTACGACGAACAACAAACGCATACTTTTCTCGTCAACTTTTCGGGCCCCGTGGTTGTGCAAAACGGTCATTGTCCGAAGAGCCGAAAACGCCACAGGTGTCTTCGCAATCGCAGGTAGCGCATCCCACAAATGTCGAAGTTTTGATGAGAACTGAGCAGAGAATAGTTTCGATGAAACCGCTGTCATTGCGAGCTTGGTGACGCGATGAGCTTCCTTCGAGAGAAGTCTCTGACCTGTGTGCATACTCGCACGAAGCCAGCCGCCCAGAGAGAAACGTTTACGTCCGACGAGCTGCGCCGCGAGGTCGCCTTGAGGTTGGAGCTCGTGGATCCTCCAGACCTTCCCCTCCTTCTTCATGAACACATCCAACATATCCCCCCCTTTTTGAAAGTAAGTGTCCAATGTAAATGCCCCCTTCTGCTTGAAGCCAAAAGAGAACTGAATGGAGGAGCGTTCCGAGCTCAAAAAGTGGCTGACACTTGATAGCGATGTAAACCGCTTCGACAACGCTTGTGGACCAGCCAAAAAAGCCTTCACAGGCAGAGGAAGCGGACCCTGTTTTGTGAGCGCTAGGTACTGTGTGCGTGTCTCCTTTGTCAGCCATGAGAGTCTTTTTTGTTCATCATCAGCCTGTAAAAACGCATGCAACACAGCCTCTCTCGTAAGGGGTTTTTTGGCGACTTTGCGACTTGTCGACTTTTGCGCTTCCTTTTGAAAACACAACTTCACCTTTTGAAAGGTCGGCTCACGAAACCAAGACTTTGCTTTGATCCGAAAGAACGTCTTTTGACCAAAACGAAACCACTCGAAGATGGGCTTCTTAAAACCCTTGCGAAGTGTCCCGTTGATAGAGACAAAGAACTGCTTTGAGGGATGTTGTTTGGAGAGTTCTCTTGTAGGAACGTGGCCTGAGAGCATCAACCACTGCGAATTGTACGAAGCGTTTTGGTTTTTGCGTACGTATATGGGTTTCCCTTGAAACCACACCACACGCTTTGCACCACCGTATGGCTTTGTGTCGGACAATCCTTTCTCGGCAAACACTGCCCATTTTTCGAGCTGTAGAGACTGCGACGGTACAGGTTTTTTCTGCGATATCAACTTGTTTTGAGAAGGAACTGAAACAGAAACACATTCTTTGTCAACGGCATGTGCGAGGTTATGCCCTGTTAACACAAACAAGCACACCACAACACAAGGCAACAGACGACCCCAAGGCAATAGACGAACCATAGAAACCTCCTTATCTTCCATCTTCATTCGGCAAAACAGTGATAAAGAAGTCGCAAGCTTGTGCAAAAATGCCCTCATTTTTTTGAAGAACATCCAAAACGAAACAAAACAATGTTTTTAGCTCATTGAGCAGAAAGCGCTTTTTTGCTCTCGTCATCCAATCGACTTTCTGCTTCAGAGTGGCATTTTGACGGTGGTGACTCGGTTTGGATACAGGAAGAGATTGCATGTTGTACCATTTATCTTCCAAAATGCATGCTTTGAGAAGGTAAAACGGACGCAAAAAAGAAACACGACCATCCCCACGTTGACAAGCTCATTCCATCTCGATACCTTGCAGTGAGGACCTCGTAAAAATGGATAGAATAGTATGTTATTTCGAAATAAATGGCTCTTGTTTGTATTGTGTATGCTCCTCTTTTTGCCGATGTGTACATGTGATCGAACCTGGCAAGTCACCCCTTCCGCAGACTGTAACCCAGCCAACGCCACATCACTCACACAATCTCCATTGTGGGACCAAACGTTCGGCAGTCAGGCAAAAAGTGCATATGGATGCCTCCAACTCACATGGGGAGCATCCAACCAACAACAGGCGACAGGTCAATTTGTCGAGATCACTGTAGATGGCGAGCTGTACGCCATCAAAAGCGAGAAGGATCTGACACGACAACCCATCTCCCTTTCACTGCCGGCTGGCGCAAAACAAACCCCTCATGCTTTCCATGTCTTTGTCCTCCATCGCAGCATGACGAGAGATAAACAATTTGCGCTTTGCCAATCCATCAGCAAAAACCCCACATACACCCAACGCTGTCTACAACAAGACGAAGCTGAATTCTGCTGGTTTTACCTGTCCTTTTCTCCAACACCACAAGGGTTCCAAGAACCCATCTCGACGACAAATGGGACTTGTTCACTTCACGCGCGCCCTCCCACCTCTTCTGAAACACCAACAGAAAACACCAAAGAGCCACAACGAGAAGTCCAATCCGAGCAAACACAACCAGAAGAGAACCCACAGCCAGAACCTCTGTCCGAAGTCATTCGACCAGAACCATCTACAGAAAACATCCAATCCGAAGAGAGAGACGGCGGTCCACACGAACCTCAACAACAATGTAGGTCAGGTGAGACACGCACTTGCTATCCAGGACCGAAAGGCACAGAAAATACAGGCTCTTGCAAGGCTGGATTACAACATTGTAACAAAGGGAGATGGGATGCAGAGTGCGAAAGTCCAGTCACACCAACGGCAGAAATCTGTAATGGGAAGGATGATGACTGTGATGGTGAGATCGACGAAGATGGCTCTCACCCTCTCTTCATCCACCTGTCCAGCGGAAGTATATATGCACAGTCGATCACAGAAGATAGCAAGGGAAATATTTACATTCTCGGTCACTTCGAAGGTCGCATCACAATACAAGGCAAAACACTCACCTCACAGACAAATGCGCAAAATCTCTTTTTGCTGATCTTCGACAACAAGTGGACACTCCTGTATGCACTTCAAACGCATGGTATAGGCGAACAACAAGCGAAGCACATTGTGTTTAATAAACACGACGGTTACCTGTACATAGGTGCCGATGTCATAAGCGGAAACATGTTCGTTGAACACCCTTCAACCAGCCACATCATCTCAGCGGGTGCTTTTGTCGGAATGGTCAACCCAAGCTTGCCACAAAGCAAAAGTGTGGCCGACGCCATTGCCTTTGTATGGACGTCAAACTCCTCACCCAAATCAGGTGTATCAGGTTCTCCAACGCATCTTCTGAGAGGGATGGCTCCACTCTCAACAGGTGTTGCTATTGCGATGCGTGTAGAAGGTCATATTCAGTGGGACTCACATAGCTACGCAGCTATCAGTTCACGGTTCTTTACAGTCGTCGCCCATATCGTTCGTGAAAACAGCACATCCAACGCAGGGAAAGCAAAATGGATGCATGTTCTCGACGATAAGGCTGCCAATCCAAGCAGCTTCAGCGAACCACATGCCCTCGCGACAGATGATCAAGGTAACATCTTTGTCGTAGGGGATTATGCAGGACTCACCTTGCAATACCAATCCAACACCATACTCCAAGACAAAATCGATGCACCTGGCACAAAACACGGGTTCATGACCGTTATAGGCCCAATTGGAGCTGTTGAGTCACTCATCAGGCTAAACAGTACAGGCAGCCTCTCAGCACAAGCCATCTATAAAGCCCCCACTGGAAACACCATATACATAGGTGGACAGATAGGACAAACGACCAAAGAAACACTCTTTGGAACAAACTGGAAAGCTCCAACAACAGCCGATACCAATGCCTTTTTTATGAAACTATGGCGACAACCTACCCCCTCCCCATCTTACAACTTCCAGCATTACAAAGTGGCAGACACACGACAGTCCAATGTCGTAAGTCTCTACCACGATGACACCAATAGCAAACTGTACATGTACGGAAAATTCTACAACCAATTTACGCTGGACTCATCCTCTATGGGAGGCGCATCAAACCCCTTTAGCGCTTACTTGCTCAAACGCTCCACAGGAGTGCAGAAAAAAAATGAATGGCTATCAGGTATTGTGGGAAATTGTACCATCCCATCTGCGCTGCTCATCAACAGCAGAAAGACTTACATGGTTGGGACGTGTCGTAACTCAAACGCAGGTCAGAGAAACATGACATTCTACTCTCCATCCCAAACGCCTCTGCAAAAATCCTTCTCAAGTGGTAGCATCGCGTTTATCCACGCAGTCGACACAACAACAGGCAACACAGATGTGTGTCCAGGCACACCATAAGGACGCGAAGGAAAAAGACCTCCCTCTCTCAGTTGACGACACCCACCTTCTTTGCTACCAACGTCCAAGCTCCTCACATAGGAAGCAGACCACACGATTTTGGACATCATAAGAAAGGCATCGATTCGATGACAACATCCACCTCAGAGACACAACATCACTCCCCCCAACACGCAACACGGCCACCAGAGCTGCTCGCCCCTGCTGGAAACTGGGACTGTGCGAGAGCCGCCGTCGCCGCAGGTGCAGACGCCATTTACTTTGGCTTACAGATGCTCAACGCCCGCATGAGAGCCAATAACTTCACACTCGAAGACCTCCCTGCGCTGATGCGATACCTACACAGCCACGGTGTACGCGGCTTTGTCACGATGAACACGCTCGTCTTCCCCAACGAATTGGCACAAGCTGAGACACAACTTCGCGCACTCGAAGACGCAGGTGTCGACGCTGTCATCGTCCAAGATCTGGGCTTCGCGTGGTTGATGCGCGAAGTCGCCCCTTCCATCGAGCTACACGCCTCCACACAGATGACGATCACGTCTCCAGAAGGCCTCGCCTTCCTCGATGGTGTCCTCAAGCTCGACCAGGCTGTCCTCGCTCGTGAGCTGAGCATCAAAGAGTTACAAAAATTCGACCCGTCCACCTCCTCTGTCCCTCTCGAAGTTTTTGTCCACGGCGCACTATGTGTCGCATACTCAGGCCAATGCTTAACCAGCGAGAGCCTCGGTCAACGTTCGGCCAACAGAGGAGAATGTGCCCAGGCCTGCCGGATGCCCTACCAGCTCATCGTCGATGGTGAGTTAAAAGAACTGGGAGAACAACGCTACCTCCTCAGTCCCCAAGATCTCGCCGCGATCGATGTCATCGAACCACTCATCCAGTCGGGTATTCGCACCTTCAAGATCGAAGGACGCCTCAAATCCCCCGAGTACGTTACTGCCGTGACGAGAGTCTACAGAAAAGCCCTCGACGCAGCCGCCGAAGGTCTTCACGTCACAGATGTCATCAAGCAAGAGGACCGATACGCCCTTGAGATGACCTTCTCACGTGGTCTGACGACGGGCTGGCTCGAAGGCACCAACCATCCCAAATTGACCCACGGACGCTTCGGCAAAAAACGCGGCGTCTACCTCGGCGAGATCAGCGAAGTCGGACACCAATGGGTACGCCTCACCCGCGCCAAAGGCGCACAGCTCAAACAAGATGATGGCGTTGTATTCGATGCAGGCGAAGAGCGAGACCAGGAACAGGGAGGTCGCATTTGGCGCGTCGAAGGGGACAAGCTTTATTTTCATCGACGCAGCAAGCTGCGGTGGAAGCGGATCAAAGTGGGTCAAAAGTTATGGAAGACAGATGACCCCGCGCTCAACACAGCCCTGCAAGAAGCCTGGAAGACCTTCCCCAAAGACATCCCTGGGCAACCTCTCGACATCCAGGTCGAAGGTCGCCAAGGACAACCTCTCGTTCTCCGCTGCCAAGGTGTCAACGTCGAAAGTCAGCAGCCGCTCGAAGCCGCTCAAAAACACCCCCTGACGACAGAGACCCTTCGCAAACAACTCGGTCGTTTAGGCGGGACAGAATACGCTCTCGGTGCTCTCGACAACCAGCTCGAAGGCGAAGTGATGATGCCACTCAGCGCGCTCAACAGATTGCGCCGCGCGCTCATCACAGCCCTCGAAGACACCAAACAACAACAGCAAACACAACAAAACACCACACCCCTTCAATACACACAGCTGCTCCCCCAAAAGACAACACCACAAGAAACAACAGAGCGTTCATTACGTGTTCTCTGCCGCACAATGGAGCAACTGGAAGTCGCATTGGCCGAAGACCTCGACCTCATCTATCTCGACTTTGAAGCGATCAAGCGCTACAAAGACGCGATGCAGTTTGTCCGTCAACAACCCAAGGCACCTCCGATCATCGTCGCCACACCGCGTATCCAAAAGGCTGGCGAAGCGGGCTTCTTTAAGGTCATCCAAAAAGCCCAACCTGATGGTGTCTTGATCCGCAATCTCGGCGCCATTCACTTCTTTCAGGAGAGTGACGACATCCAACTGATCGGCGATTTTTCGCTCAACGTCGCCAACCCCCTGACCGCGCGTCTTCTCATGGAACACACCCCACTCTCCCACCTCACGCTCTCATGTGACCTCAACGTCGCCCAAACTATCGATGTCCTCGAAGCCGCACCGCCAGAGTGGTTCGAGCTGATCCTACACCAACATATGCCAATGTTCCACATGGAGCATTGTGTCTTTTGTACCTTCCTCTCCAACGGCACGAGCGTCAAAGATTGTGGTCGCCCTTGTGACACTCATACAGTCCAACTTCGCGATCGCGTCGGGCAGCTCCACCCACTCCACGCAGACGTCGGTTGTCGTAACACACTGTTCAACGGACGCGCACAGACGGGCGCACGATTCTACGAAAAGATCGCCCAGACAGGACTCCAGCGTTATCGCGTTGAGTTGCTCAATGAGTCCGCAAAAGAGGCGCTTCAGTGTATCCGAGCGTACAAACAACTGCTCTCCGGCAACACCGACGGCCAGCAACTCTGGACACAGCTCGGCGCAGCCGAACAGCTCGGTGTCACAGAAGGTACACTCACTGTACTTTCATAAGGCCGTCGGAGACAGAGACTGGGTTCTTTGTTGTTATTGGGAAGAAGAGCGAAGTTGTTGGGCGAGCCAGGAGAGGTGTTTGGGGAGCACTTTGGTCCAATATTTCCAGTCGTGTCGACCGCGACTTTCGTCGTACTGGTGGGGGATCTTTCGTTTTTTCAACAGCCTCCTCATCTTGCGGTTGATATACCGAAGCCGATCGTAACGCCCAACAGAAAAGTACAACTTGGGAAGATGTCCGTCTTTGGGGTGCTGCTTAATGAGCCACGTCGCGGAGTGTTGTTTCCAGCGCTTAGGGAACTTCCTACGTGAACCGAGTTTTCTCTTGATCGTCCTCTTGAGTCCAGAGCTGGACAACGCCATCACACCGCTCATCGAAGAAGCTGCCACAAACATCTTTGGGTGCTTCAACGCCAGCGTAAAGGCTCCATGTCCCCCCATCGACAGGCCAGAGATCGCACGTTGACAGGTCACAGGTAGATGTCTGTGGACGTCGGGGATGAGTTCTTTGATCAGGTAAGAAGCGTACTGGCTCTTCTTTTGGATCGGACTGTCCAGATACCAACTGTCGATGTCTCCGTCGGGGGTCACGATGACGACCTTGTGCTTCTCAGAGAGTGCGAGCAAATCTTCGTGTGCCCGCTCCGACCACGCCCTCCAATCATCTCCTGCTCCGTGTAACAGGTACACCACAGGGAAGCGCTTTTTCATCGACTCATCGAGTGCATCTTTCGGCATATAGGCGAGATAAGAGACCTTGCGCTGTAGAAAACGCGAGTCAAATGAGTAACGAAAGGTCCGCTGTACTTCGTCCTTTTTGAGGAGCTGAAGTTGTCCAACCAGACGCTCTGCGATCTTCGCGGCCATAAACTTGGAGCCCAAGAGCGTAAAGTGTGAACCATCGGACATACGCATCAAACCGGTCTTCTTCTCGAATGTGATGCGTTTGCGATACTCCCCTTTGGGTGTTGCCGAGAGCATCCACAGTGGAAGAAAATGTGCGCCCACTTTGCGCGCGGCTTTCTTGATGATCTTGTTGAACAGGCGCATCCACTTGCTGACCCGATCGCTCTTCATCACAGGGTTGCCAAGTACGATCACCTCGCCGCCCTTTGCACGCATCGACTCCATAAATTGAACGTGGCGACGATAGTATTCTTTCTCCCACGCTCTCGTGCCCAGACCGATATATTGCTTGCGGTCTTTCGAGGTCAATGGTTGTGTATCATTGCGACCAAAGAGCGTGATGGTCACGACAGGATTGACCTTCTCAACCAACTCCTTGATCTTACTCTGCCAGTCAAAGTAATCGGGCCGCGCGAGCCCTGTCCCAACCTGTCCGAGCCGAAACACGCGCACCTTATGATAGGACTCAAGACGCCGTTCCAGCTCGGTCCCGAGGTAATGGTTGATCGAAGACGAACCGACCAAGAGAATATTCCGCACAGGCTTCTCTCTACGGTGTCCCTTAGGTGGCTTCGCTAATCCTTTGCAGAGAGGTACCTTTGGGCGCACCTTCACAGGTCGCTTACGGACACGTCTCGTCGTCACAGGACGACGTTTATTGGGTGTAAGACGTCGCTTCACAGGACGCTTGGCCGGAAAATATTCGGGCTGTCTGAGCAGGTAAGTCGAGAGCGCGTTGTACATCATCACACCACGAACGCTCCGACGAACCCACTGCAAACCAATACTCTGTGAGATCTGCAACAAGGCGCTCGTCGTGCGCTGCACCCACTCGGAGCGACCAAGCACCTGGTGCTTGAGCGCCCACCCCCGCAAATCCCCCGCACCGTAAAGTGTGCCAAAGATCATCATCAACCACAACGCGAGCAGCCAAGAGCGTGTTGAGAGTCGTCTTTTGGACACAGAGGATGAAGAAACATCTTTTGATTCTTGCGCTTGCATATCCATCCTCCTCTAGTACCGAAAGTAAATGTAAGGTGCCATCGTCGCAGGCTTCACAGCCAACAGGACGATAAACACAATGGCCCACACGAGGGGACGTGCGAGCGCCGGACAGCGTTCATATAGTGAGACGAACTTGTCGAACATTTGCCGCCCAACGAAGTTGATCGCGAGACCAAAACACGCGACGATCAACGTCAGAGGTGCAAAACCACGCCCCGGCGCCGCAAAATCAAATAACCTTCCAAAGAACGATAACGCCGTCACAAAGTCCGCCGAGCAGAAGAACACACGCACCAAAATACAGTACATAAACGTCACAAACCATCCCAAAAATAACCACACAAACGGAGAATTCGTCTTTTTGGGGTCGATGCCATAATCACGTCGTACATCGACAGACCACTTGTACACGACGAGCCCAACACCGTGTAAAAACCCCCAGACGATGAACCGTTCATGAGCCCCATGCCACAATCCGCACAGGACAAACGTGATCATTAAGTTGGTGTAGCAACGCCAGCGCGCGACCCGTGAGCCTCCAAGAGGGAAGTAAATATAGAGTCGTAACCACCGAGAGAAAGACATATGCCAACGTCGCCAGTAATCCCCGATGTTGGTCGCTGCGTAAGGACCGTTGAAGTTCTTGGGCAATTCAAAACCCATCATCAAGCCCAACCCACGAGCTAGATCTGTATATCCACTAAAATCCAAATAGATCTGGATACTGTAGGCGAAGGTCGTCACCCACAGGGCTGCGGCGGTGTGGTTCTCAGGTGCGAGGAAGGCGTTATCGACAAGGGACGCGCTCAAATAAGACGCGAGCACCATCTTTTTGAACAACCCCGAAAAGATCAACGTGGCGGCACGCGCCATCTCAGGAGGCTCTTTGGGAGCTTCTGCCGCAAGCTGTGGCAAAAGCTCTGTCGAGCGACATATCGGGCCAGCGATCAGCTGTGGAAAGAAGCTGATGAACAGTAAAAAATCCCACACACTGTGCGGACGGTACGCTTCGCCCTTGTAGACATCGACGATGTACGACATCCCCTGGAAGGTGAAAAACGAGATCCCCAGCGGCATCAGGACTTCTAGCAGTGGCAGGTGGATATCCAACCCCAACCAGCCCACTACATTGGCAAACGACGCCGTGAAGAAGTTGTAGTATTTGAAGAAACCCAAGAAGACGAGGTTGATCCCAAGCCCAGCCCACAACACGCGCTTTTTGTTGGTTTGTTCAGTCGTCTTGAATAAAACCTCTCCAATTCCCCAGTTAAACAATGAGGAGAGCAGAAGCAACACGAACAATTTCCAGTTGAGGCCCGCGTAAAAGAAGTAACTCGACACCAACAAAAACAACTTTTGGTATGTTCGGTGTCGTCGAATCGACCATACGACAGTCAAGACGATGAGAAAAAAGTAGGCAAAGGGTATACTTGGAAAAATCAAGGGTAGCTGTCCTCTCGGCTGGTTTATCTTTTTGCAAACACATCACGACACACAGTCTGGTCTGCATCGTTCGAACAACGGCCCCACGTATAACAAAATTTTGTCCTTTTGTGAAACAATCCCCCAAAGGGTAAGGCTACTGCCTTCTTTTTTCTCGCTGTAGCCTTACTGGCACTTACCACCTGAACATGTCAGCCCAACACCACAAGCGTTGCCACAAACTCCACAATGTTTGGTGTTGTTTTGTACTTCTGTACAGACACCCCCACAAGACATATGCCCACTCGATGGACACAAAAATGCCCCCCGGAAATGGGCCAGAAACAATGTGCTTTGGGTATTTGTCAGGAGACCATATGCACGATCCCCAAAATGCATCACGCCACTTTGTGTCTGGCCAAGCATCCAAAATCCTCCCTGCCCATCATCACACAAAGCAGACATATCCTCTGCCTGTGCTCCACCACCAGCAAAGCCCCCCTTTAACCCTCCCTGTGGATCGTATTGACGTGACATCAACGTTTGTGTCCCATGTTTTTCAAGAACAAATGCTCCAGGTGAAAAGCGTGCATAGGAGGTCCCAGCGACGACGACATCACCAGTCTTCGTCACATGTAGAGCGTTGTTCCTCTCCCAACTCGTAGAGCCAAGAGCGCGCGTCCAAGACCAGCTCCCCGCCCCCCCCAAGCGCCCAACAAACACATCGGAACCTCCGTTTGAGGTGTATTTGTCGTTGGTGTGGAAAAATGACAGATCCTTGCGAAAGTGACCACTGATATAGACGACGCCACTTCCGACGACAAGCCCACCGATGGCGACGTCTTGTGTGGACTTCATGGAGCGAATCCACACAGGTACGCCCCTTGTGTTGGCTTTGATCAAGAAGCCATCATCTGTCCCATTACCGTAATGTGAATGTTTGGGAAATTTCATGTTACCACGAAAGACACCAGCCCAATAAATCTGTCCACTCCCATCAACTGTCACGTGATGACCGTTGCCTCTTGTCTGCGCCCCAAAACGAACAGCCCACGTCCAGTTTCCCTTTGCGTCGAGCTTCGCTAAAAAGGCATCGGAGCCCGTTTGTGTCGTGTTGAGGGTGTGTGTCCCAAAGGTACACTGTGTCTCAAAGCCGCCAGTCACAAAGACCGCCCCACTCGCATCGATCGCGAGCGCATTCGCCTCATCTCGAAGAGGTCCGTTCGCCGTAGCATGCCAAAGTAGTGTGCCTTTGGCATCCAACTTTGCGACGATGATACCGAATGTTCCAGCCAAGGACTTCTTCTCAAAGATCGTCGCGTTCCCGTAGATCCCGGTCACGTAGACGTTGCCTTTTACATCTACGCGAACCCCATTGAAGATATCAAAGCTCGATGAAGACAACACCTTCACCCACTCCCAGCGTCCTTGTCGATCGATCTTCGCGAGAAATGCATCGCCAGCCACGTCCGCTTGTTGTGAATGGCCACCAAAAAAGACCTTTCCTGCAAAACGGCCGACGACGTATAGATTGCCAGATGTATCTCTTACGACATCTTTGGGAAACACATTGCCAGTCGAGCGGTCATCACCTGCGTACACAAAAGATTGAGCACAATCTGTACACGCGACACAACGCCCCTCCTGACAGATTTGCCCTGCTGCACAGACTTTCCCACAAGCACCACAGTGACGCTCGTTGAATCTCACCCCCACACATTGTCCCTGGCAAAGAGCATGGTCTCCTGGACATATCGAAGCCGGTAGCGACATCTTCGCGAGTACACCGTTGAATTGATCTTTGACACCTTTGAGCGCAGTCTGGCTGATCCACAGGTATTCGCTGTTGTAAGATAGCGCGAGGAACAAGGCTCCCTGGTGATCAAACACCATGTCATGCATCTCTCCATGAGCGTTTCCTTGCATCACCATCGCACCATCCCACAGACCATTGGCATCAAGTGTCGCGAGAAATAAGGAGCTTTTGTCAGCGACGGTCGCTGATAAACGCAACGCACCAAGCGATGCGAGACCATTAAACACCCCTATTAAAACAGTCTTTCCCTGTCCATCCACCGCAAGCGCATATGGTATCTCGTAGCTACGACCACCACCTGTCGTCATCCACTTCAGTGCGTTGTTGCTATCCCAACGCGCCACAAAGATATCCCACCCACCACGAGGGACATAGACATTCTGACCTTCCTTGAGTGGCGCAGAGAAGATCCCCACCGCCGTGACCTGATCCGACTTGTCCACAACGAGTCCTCTGATCACAGTCGATGGTGCGCGCCCCAAAGAGTACGACCATGTCGGTACACCACTTGCGTTAAACTTCGCCAAAAACCCCTTCGCAAACCCAGAGGCGCCAAGTGTCATCGTGTGTAGCTGAAAGGTCTTGCTGTAACTCCCTCCAACATACACATCCCCCTTACTGTTCACAGCCAACCCAAAGAGGGCCGCGATCGAATCCGTCTTAAACGTGTACACCCACTCACGCTTCCCATTGCTCGTGAGCTGTATAACCGCTTGATTAGGTCGATTGGCAGAACCATAATGGTTTGCAACATAACCATCAAAGTTGATATCATCGTTAAATTGGACACTTAAGACGATCTTCCCCGTTGAAGTCAACGCGATCTGCGTCGCTGCGTCAAGGCGTTTGCTTCCCCAAGACTGAGCCCACTTCCAATTCCCAAGGGTGTCGAGCTTTGCAACAAACGCGTCCCCACTAGAGTCACCTGTGAGCGTCGTTGAGCCAAACACGGACGCTCCCTTCACATAACCCGCGACATAGACATCCCCTTGTGCAGACACAACCAACTTGGGCGCGTTGACACTACCACTCGCCTTAGAAGCCGTTGTCTTCAGCCACAACATCTTACCTGCAGCGTCGAACTTTGCGACAAAGATGTCGTTGATCCCTTGGGTGTTGAGTTGTGTCCCATTCCACTCCGAGAGGGGACGAAAAAATCCTGCGAGATAGCTATTTCCTTTGGCATCGACACCGACAGAGTGTACAAGAACCTTTCCCGTCCGAAACCACGTTGGACAGGTCGAACAAGACTGACACACACCTCTCCTACACATATCACCCTTTTGGCAGACATTCCCACACGTACCACAGTGATTTACATCGATCGAAGGATTCACACACGCGAGCTGACATATGATGTCTCCATTTGCGCAAGTCACAGGAGGTTTCACACACACTCCAGAACGACAAACATCCCCAGTCCCACAACCTCGGTAACATTGGCCACAATGTGAGTTACTTGTACGCAGATCAGCGCACTTGCTCCCACATAACACAAGCCCTGTCGAACAAGCTGACTTTTCCTGACAAATCCCCTGCACACAGATCTCACCATCACGGCAAAGATTGCCACACCGACCGCAATGCTCAATGTCAGTCTGTAGATCGACACATGCCACACGCCCACAACGTATCTTCCCACTCTCACACGGCTTCTTGGGTGTGCAATGTCCCTCTGTACAGACTTCGCCATCGAGGCAGGCATCACCACATCGTCCACAATGCGAAACATTTGAAGACAACGCGACACAGCTCTCACCACAACGTGTCTTCTGCGCTGCGCAACGAACACTCTCTTTGTAGCTACGCCATGTAACTGCACAGGACTTGCCTTCGCCTGAAAAATCGATTGTCGCCTGAAGATCGACTTGTAGCGCATCAGGAAGCGCATCCTTCGAAGAGAGCACCAACGTCGCCTCCCGCTTATCGCCGGAGAGTGAAACGGAGACTTGTGTCCACGTGAAGCCTTTTAGAGCCAGTGTTGGGATATCTCTCCACTGCGCATTGGCCTTCTCAACGAGCGTCCACACTAGACGCCTTTGTGAGGGTTCACCAGGGACATAGTAGAGACGAAAGATGATCAGATCGTTGAGAGGCTGGGCATCACAGAAGGCTTTGAGTGCACACCCTTCGTCGACCTCGCCATCACAGTCGTTGTCCTCTCCATCACAAATCTCTTCAGAAGGATAGACCTCACCCACACAAGCCAGCCATTGACCGTCTTTGCCACATATTTGTGTGCCCTTTTGACAGCTCCCCTCTTCGGAAAAACCCAGTGGTTTGGAGAGACAAGAGCGCCTGGATTCAGGTCGACAACGCATCCCCGGCGAAAGGCAGGTATAGGAAGTCAGGTCACATCGACTCTCAGGGCAATCACTGTCCTTTGAGCACGGACTCGATGCACACGCAAACATCAACGAAAAGAACCCAAACAAGCACACACTGTACAACACAAAGCGACGGACTCTGTATGTCCTTATTCTATTCCTTGCCATCCTACACTCCACAACGAAGGTACATCTCAACACAACAAGACGATAGTCGAATGTTCACGATGATTTGCACATCTTTATCTGCCTCTCTGTTCTCAAGAGAAGAACGCAAAGGCACGGATCTCAATGCTCTCTCGTGGCGGGGCGTCTTTGGGCGTGGTTGGGTCGTCAAAAGACGTGTGAGGGGTAAAACGGACGCGGCCGTCTTCCATCGACTCGTAACAGCGGAACACAAGCGCTTCGTCTGTTGTCATGTGTGGAAAATACAACCACTGATGATTGGGGTTGTGGGCGAGCATATAGATCTCACCGACGCGATTGGGATGTCGGCGTTCGGAGGCGATGAGGTCTCTGTCTTCAACCTTACTTGGGTGACAGAACGCCAGCGGCCATGACACGACAGGACCGCTGATAGGACGCCACACCTGGATAATCGAGAAGCGCTTCTTCAATCTCGCCTCGGCCTCCTCCTCAGTGTACAGATCGCGCACCCGCTGTGGCCCAGACCATGCGGTGTAGTCGTTGTGGGAGACGACGACAGGTTTACGCGCAAAGTGTCCCTCTTGCTTGTCTTCGTTCCCTGAACGCAGCGTGTGGTCGAAGACGAGGACCTCCTGTGCGCCAGTCTCTTGCTTGATCAACGCCTCAACTTCTTTGTAGTAGACCTCTTCGATCTGCGAAGGCTGCCAAAAATCTTCGACCTTTGTCGGTGCGTTGACGAGTCTAAACCCATCGTCATCGAGGGATAGAGTGTCTACCACAGACCGACCATCGTAGAATTCGACAGTATGGGTCTCGTACTCTCCCTTCCACTCACGAAGACGCCCTCCAGGTCCCGTTGTCGAAGCCACAGGCTTCTCCGTCCCTCTGACTGTATAGGTAACAGGAGCCTGTACATTGTCTTTCAAGAGCACCTCGTTCATCTCACCTCTCCGATATTTTTGGGCCATTGCAAGAAAAAAAAAGAGTGATTGACACCTTTCTTTATGTCGTTGTCTCCATACAAACAAGTCTTCTGTGGGAAGACATACACCAACATATTGACATAAGGCCGTTGGACATAAGGCCATTTATAGAGGAAGTCTATCATGAGCGAGACATCACTTGAAGCCAGAAGCAGCTTTTGGGATCGGTATTCATCTTTTATCATAGCGGCGTTGTTCTCGTTACATCCGCATCTGTGGCAAAAACTGGGTATGCTACGAGATTACTTCACCCACCCCACCTACCAATTTTGGACGACCTTTAAACCGATGGACGTCGCAGATCTCGCCATGCACGCAGGGATCCCCCTCTTGTTGATCGCCTGGGGGATCTACAACCTCAAATTCACGAAGTAGGACTTTCAGGGGCGAAAGGCGATGCCCCAGACGGGGCTAAATTTGGGGGGAAGATTGTCTCGGTGCCAGATCCACTGTCTTTCGATATCGGCGTCCTTTTGTATCTTCGAGATCTTCTCCATTGTGGAGATCGACAGCGTAAAACGCTTATTCATCGTGAGCGAGGTCAGGTCGGTCTCTTCAGCAGAGGTCGCCATCCCATAATCTGTCGCGAGCACAACAACAGCGCCCTTCTTTGTGAGCAATCCATCGATATGAGCGTTCTGAAGACGCTCCTTACACTGCGACATCGCGTGAAGCCATTGAGGTTGTTCGAGCAACGATATCCCGTAGAGTTCGGTATACCATTCATCTGCGAGTAACAAGCCCGTGGGGAACTGAGAGAGGATCATGTCGGAGATGATCAGGTCACCTTCGACTTTGGCGAGACCACCGATCCCAACGGGGACTTTTTGAAGCGCGGTCACAGCCTTATTGAGAGCTCGTTGGGCACGTGTACCAGCCTTGATAAACTCTTGCTTGATCGTGTGAAGGACTCTTGGCAAGGCATGTGTCAGCTCAACGGCTTTGCACGTCACTTTGTGTGTGAGGTCTTCAGGGAGTTGTGAGACAGCCTGTTCGAGGGAGGCGGGGTTGAGATCCCATAGCTCGACCTGGTCAAATATCTTTGCGAGGTCTTCAAGAGGGATGTCGTAGCAAGGCCCGGCGCCGATGACAACGCAACGCTCTTTTTTCTCTGTGAGCGCGGCAGCGTCAAGGACGAGTTGTTTGTTCTGCTCAGTATGTGAAGACCAGAGTTGGTTGTTGACTTTGCCCGACTCTCTGACATCGAGATTTGCAAATTGAACGAGCTCTTGGGTCATCGCGTCGATCTTTTTTTGTGCGGAGGACTTACTTTTTGCGTTCTTTGGGCGTCGGGCTCGCTTGGGGGCAGGCATTACATCTCCTACAAATACGAATGCACATCACAAGAAAACAGCAGGGTATCTCTTGGGGTCATGATGTGTCAAGAGCAGACAACGTCATGGGAATGTTTCTTCTCTGTGGTATGTTGAGGCATACAGTGAACAACCGACATATAGGAGGAACGACAATGCCGGGCAAGCACACAAAAGAGATGATGGCGATGATCCATAGTCAAGGGCGTCGTGAGTGGTTGAAGTACGTGTTCTTTTTTGGGGGGGTGACACTCTTGGGTGCCATTCCAGGCTTTTACGCGATGTTCGCATATGCCGAATTCATGATACAGTCGAATGCACGAGATAGTGATAGAGTTGGAGCATTTATCTTGATCGGTGCATTTGTCCTGGCGTTTTTCTTGATGACATTTTTGTATCAACTCTTGGGCTGGGAACCTCCTGTCCGTGTGTTTCGTCAGTGGAAAACAGAGGAGTACGAACACGACGACTTCTCCATTCCAAAGTTCCCTTACAGTCTCCAAGAATTGCGCGAAGATCCCTCTCTCCTGGAGATCACAGGACAGCAATACAAAGAGGTCCTTTTGGTGAAAGCGCTTGCGAGTACAAATGAGAGTACAGAGCATTACCAAATTGCGGATGTGGTGATTCGAGATGTAGAGGGAGGTCTTTACGACGTCAAACGCTTTCGCGATGAGTATAAGGCCGAGATGTACGGTCGAGAGCTTGCGCAAGTCATGGGCATTCACTTTCAACTTTGAAGCCACAATCTCTAGCTTACAAAACGCACAAAAATCACACACTGCCAGCGAGCAGGGAGTCGCTCAAAACAAATCTGTTCCGGCGGACGTTGCACCAGCGCCCAAAGCAAGCGCCCTCCTCGGGCTTATTTGCTTCGTGCGCTTTGCAATATACGCCTCAATAAACTCACCACCCCGAGCCTCCGGCTCTTCCCTCCTCTCAATCCTTTCGGGAGGGACCAACCAACCGATGTACACGGGATTTAGCTAGAAATCTGTTCCGGCAGACGTTGCACTTGCGCCCAAAGCAAGCGCCCTCGTCGGGCTTATTTGCTTCGTACGCTTTGCAACATATGCCTCAACAAACTCACCACCCTGTC
>MDTC01124895.1_pt1 | contig 26397 bp, 31 predicted proteins | sample 811181 | NCBI WGS metagenome assembly MDTC01 (sample SAMN05326644, study PRJNA326480) | marine metagenome | isolation source: seawater | place: Pacific Ocean: North | collected 2011
AAAAAATACTCTACATTAAAAAATAAATTGAGTAAAATTAGATATTCTTTAAGCTATATGTTAGTAAAAAAGTAAAAAAAACAAATTTCTGAAGAATAATTTATATAACCTTGCTAATAGTAATATAATAAGAATTGTAAACCTTGTTATAATAATTTAATTATTATAATATATGATTTTTAAGAGGATAAAAAAATGAAAGTTTCTTTTATAGGTTTGGGAGTTATGGGTTTTCCTATGGCTGGTCATTTAGCTAATAAAAACAGTGATTTAAAATTAAAAGTTTATAATAGAAGTATTAAAAAATCTGAAGATTGGATTTCAAAGTTTGATGGAATAATTTCACATAGTCCAGCAGAAGCAGCAGAGGACTGTGATGTAGTTTTTATGTGTGTTGGCAATGACAACGATGTTGATCAAGTGGTTAGAGGTGATAAAGGTATTATGTCTACTATTCCAGAAAATTCAATTATTGTAGATCATACTACGGCATCTGCTAAAATTGCTACAGAATTATACAATTATTGTAAAAATAAAAAAAATGTCCATTTTATGGATGCTCCTGTTTCTGGAGGTCAAGCTGGTGCTGAAAATGGTAAATTAACTGTAATGGTTGGAGGAGATAAAAATATATATAATGAAATTCAACCTTTGCTTATGAGCTATGCAAAAAATTCTACTCTTATTGGTAAAAGTGGAACAGGGCAACTAGCAAAAATGGTTAATCAAATCTGTATTGCAGGCTTGTTGCAAGGACTATCAGAAGCTATTAACTTTGGACAAAAAGTAAACCTAGACATTGATAAAGTAATTAATGTTATTAAAGATGGAGCTGCTTCGTCATGGCAAATGCAGAATAGATATCAAAGTATGTCAAAAGATCAGTTTGATTTTGGTTTTGCAGTAGAGTGGATGAGAAAAGATTTAAAGATATGCTTGGAGCAGGCAGATGAGGTAGGGGCCAGACTGCCTATTACTGCTATTATAGACCAATTTTACTCCAATATACTTAATATTGGTGGCAGAAGGTGGGACACCTCTTCTTTAATAAAACTGCTAAGATAGTTAAACTTTTTTCTTAGCTATTTTCCATAATTTTTCTTTAGTTTTAGATGATGCTTTATTTAATTCTATGTTTTTAATTTCAGCAATTTCTTTTAATTTACTGAATCTTTTTTCAAATTTATAATTTGAAGTAGACAATATATCATTTAGATTAAAGTTTTTAATTTCAGCATAGCATTGTAACGTAAAAAGAAGGTCTCCCATTTCTTCTTTAATATTTTTAGTATTTTTACTATTTATAGCATTTTTAAGCTCTGCAAACTCCTCTTCTACTTTATCAAAACAACTAGTACTATTTGGCCAGGTAAATCCTAGTTCAGCAGCTATTTTAATAAGCTTTTTTGTTTTTGAAAAACTATCCTTAAAACTCATTTTTTCATTTTCAGTGGTTACAATAAATACTAGATATAATAATTCTAATATATCTTCTTTAGATAATTTAATATTTGATAATAAATGTTTGTAATCATCTATATTAAGATATTCTTTATTCAAGTAATTTAACAAATCTTCTTTTTGTTTTTTGTGAGAGCCCTTACTTATTTTCTTAAAGTCTATATTAGTTAGCATACTAACTAATTGTTCTAATATAATATCATTGGTTCGCATAACATATATTATGTTAAATTTATCGTAAGCCCATCATAAGCAGGCTCAACGTTTTGTGGGCATTTAGATAATAGATCGTTATAATCTAACCATGCACCTAAGTGTGTTAATATTGCCTTTTTTGGCTTATATTTCTTAATCCACGATATTGTTTGTTCAAAATGAGAATGACTGTAATGTGGTTCATATCTTACACAATCAACTATCCATAAATCTAAATCATATAAATACTGTTCTGATTCCTCTGGAAATGACTTTACATCAGTAGAGTAAACAAAATTATTTATTTTAAAACCTAATGTTATTTCTTTTCCGTGATTTTGATTAAATGCTATAACTTTTATACCATTAACTATTAAATCATTTCTATCTATAATATTAATGTCTAACGGTGGCTGAAAATAGGAATTATTCTGTTCAAATATATAATCAAACCTAACTTTTAGATCATTAATAGTTTTTTTGTTTCCATATACAGGCAGTTTTTCTTTTTTTTTCCAAAGAAACTGTCTTAAATCATCAATGCCATTTGCATGGTCTGCATGAGAATGAGTCCAGAAAACAGCATCAATATTATTAAGATTATTTTTAATAGATTGAACCCTTAAATCCGGCGAAGTATCAAATAAAAAGTTATAATTATCAATATTTACTGCAATAGAAACTCGAGTTCTATTATTTTTAATATTATCTGGGTTACAATTACCCCAATAGTTTCCTATTAATGGTACTCCTCCAGAAGAACCGGACCCTAGTATGGTTACTTTCATGCTGAGGCAGCTTTGCTAAAAAGATTAAAAAAGTTCTCAGTAGTTTGTATTGCTATTTTTTCATAAGAAACATTTTTTAAAACTGATAAAAACTCCGCCGTATGCTTTACAAATGCTGGCTCATTTCGCTTTCCTCTATTTGGTACAGGAGCTAAATATGGAGCATCTGTCTCTACTAATAATTTATTGAGAGGAACTTTTTTTATTGTATCTCTAATAGACTCTGCATTTTTAAATGTTACGATACCTGAAACAGATATGTAGAAATTAATATCTAGGGCTTCCATCGCTAATTTTTCTGTTGCACTAAAGCAATGGATGACTCCCTTAAATTTACCCTTTTTATACTGACTTTTTAAGATATCTATAGTATCTCTGTCAGCATCCCTAGTATGAACTATTAATGGTAAATCTAATTCTCTAGCAATATTTATGTGTTTAATAAAACTATTCTTTTGCATCTCTTTTTTTGGATTTTTATAAAAATAATCCAAGCCAGTTTCTCCAATAGCTATAAACTTTTTATCAGATACATAATTACTAATTATGTCTAATTGGTTGCTAACATGAGCTTTTATATTATTTGGATGAATACCCCCACTATACCAAATATTTTTATCTTTCTTAGATATTAGTTTTAGTTCTTTAAGCTCATCCAACTGAGTGCATATAGTTAACAAGCCATTAATTTGATTATTTTTAGCATTAGCAATAATTTCATCTAAATCTTTTGCAAAATCTGACATATTTAAGTGACAGTGACTATCAATAAGCATAAATAAATTCCCTTATTATTATATTCTAGGAAAAACTCCTTCTGGTTTATTAATTTTTGAACCTACTTTTATTTCATCTTTTATACAAGTAAAATCATGAGACTCTTTTACATTCAATTGATTAAATACTTTTTTTGATGATATAGGAAGAAATGGTTGTATCAAAATATTTATTTTATATATAGAATTAATTAACACATTTAAAGTTGTTGCGAGTTTATCTTTATCTTCCTTAAAAAGCTTCCACGGAGCTTTATGGTCAACATATGAGTTAGCTTTCCTGATAATGTCCCAAATCATTGTTAGAACATTACTAAACTCAAAATTATTCATTAATTCACAGTATTTTAAAAAATTTTCTTCAGGTAAATTTAATAGTTTAGTGTCATCATTATCCATAGAGTTTCTCCCTAAAATTTTACCGTCATTATATTTAATTATCATACTTAAAACCCTTTGAATTAAATTACCCAAATCATTTGTTAAGTCACTATTTAATCTTTTTATTAATGATAACTCAGAAAAGTTTCCATCTTCACCAAAAGGTATTTCTCTTAATAAAAAATATCTTATTTGATCAATTCCATACTTTTCTGCCAAATAAATAGGGTCTATTACATTTCCTAAGGATTTTGACATCTTTTCTCCATTTATTGTCCACCATCCATGTGCAAAAATTTTTTTTGGAAGTTTTAAATTTGCAGACAATAGAAAAGCTGGCCAAAATACAGCATGAAACTTCAATATGTCTTTTCCTACTATGTGGGCATCAGCAGGCCAATATTTATTAAAGCTTTCCTTTTCTGTTGTTAAAACACTAATGTAATTAAATAATGCGTCAAGCCAAACATAAACTATATGATCAGAAGAACCAGGGACACTTATACCCCAAGAAAAACTTGTTCTAGAGATAGATAAATCCTGTAAACCTTCTTCTACAAATTTGATAACTTCATTATATCTTGATTTTGGCTTTATAAAGTCTGGGTTTTCGGAGTAAAGTTTTAATAATTTATTTTGCCACTTAGATAATTTAAAAAAGTAGCTTGGTTCCTCTACCCACTGCAAAATATCTCCAGAGGGTCCAATTTTTTGGTTTTTTTTATTTGTTGTAATTTCATTTTCTGCTATAAAACTCTCATCTGTAATAGAATACCATCCTTTATAAGTATCAAGATATATATCCCCTAATTTTTCTAATTTTTCCCATATTTTTTTAACATAAGATTTATGTCTTTCTTCTGAGGTTCTTATAAAGTCATTATTAGTTAATTCTAATAATTTTGTTAAATTAATAAATTTTTTTGATACATCATCTACAAATTCTTTTGGAGATCTGTTATTTTTTTTAGCTGCTTCCTCGACTTTTTGTCCATGTTCATCTGTACCAGTAATAAAAAAAACGTCTTGTTTAAGTAGTTTCTTATACCTAGCTACAGTATCTGCTACTAAGCTAGTGTATGCATGACCTAAGTGAGGCTTATCATTTACATAATAAATAGGAGTAGTGATATAATATTTGCTATTCATTTTTATTAAGTTTTCCCATTAATTCATTTAAAAATATATTTAGACTTGTAAACATATCTAAATTTAAGTTAATAGTATTCTGCTTATTATTATTCAAAGCATCTATCAAATTAAAAACCTCTAAACTCTCAAGAGATTTAGAAAGTACTGCTATTACTTCCTCTTCCAAATCATTTAATTTTATAATATTGTTAATATTACTAAGTTCTTTTAAGGCAAGCATCAATAGTCTAGATAATATCAAAAAAGAAATATTAAAGACATTAATATCTTTTTTCTTAAATAATTCTTGTACTTTTTTTAGGGTAATTTTTTCTAATATAAATTCACAATAAATCTTGTGAATGTTTAAAGCATTATATTTTTGGAGATTTAGGGCCTCACCTATGCTCCCATTAGCTAATATTGCATAGCCATGCTGTTCTTCTTTATTACTATCAGTTTTTTCAAGTAATAATTGTATTTTTTCTTCACTAAGTTTTTTAAAAGTAAATGTCTTACATCTAGAATTTATTGTATTTGGTATTTCATTTAGCATATGATCAATCAGAAAAAAATTAGTATAAATACTATAATCTTCAATAGTTTTTAATATTGCATTATATCCAAATAAGTTGATTTCATTTAAAGAATCAATTAATACAAACCTACATTTACCTTTTATAGAGGTTTTTGATAAAAACGACGAAATCTTTCTTACATCCTCAACAGGAATAAATTTTTTTTCACTGGAATTATTTTTTAATACAAATAAATCTGGGTGAATTAATTCAGATTTATTATTGGCAGATATTTCTAAAACTTCTGCAATAATTTTATTAGCTAACTTAGCTTTACCAATCCCTTTAGGGCCTTTTAATAGCCAAACACCACTGAAATTAGAGTTATTAAGGTTCTTTAATAGGTTAGCAGCAATAAGATTATTACCTATAAAATTATTTAATACTTTATTAGGGTCTAATAACATTATTATTTTATGTATTTAAAAATTGTGTTAGTAATTTTATTAAATATATCATTTTGATTAGTTTCAGCATTTATAACTTTAATTCTACTATTTTTCTTAGCTAGTTTTAAATAACTTGATCTTACTTTTTTATAAAAGGATAAGTTTTTTTTATCAAAAGCATTATTAGTTTTCCTTTTACTAATTCTTTTTAATGATACATTAGGATTAATATCTAATAAGAAGGTTAAATCAGGTTGGAAACCCTTAAATAATAAATAATTTAAATTAGTTAATAAATGATGCAAACCTTTATTATTTTCACATTGATATGCAAAAGTTGAGTCTTGATATCTATCTGATATTACAATCTTATTTTTTTTAAGAAGAGGTAAAATTAATTTTTCATAGTGTTCATATCTTGCAGCAATTAATAACAAAATCTGAGCTTCTTTTGATATAATATTGTTATTATTATTTATTAATAAATTTTTTACTTTTTTACCTAACGTACTACCTCCTGGCTCTCGGGTAAATATAACGTTTTTAATATTATTTTTTTTAAAAAAGTTTTTCAATCTTCTTATTTGAGTAGATTTTCCTGAGCCATCTATACCTTCAAAAGTAATAAGAGTGCCCTTTCGTACCTGATTTTTACTCAGCGTAACCTCCAAATATTAAGTAACTGAGGGCTGTCGTAATTTTTTTAAAAAAACCAGCTTTGTAAATCTCTTCTCTCGCATATAGTGGATATTCTATAGTTCCTTTTAGAGTGTCTGATACTATTACTTTGCCATAAGCAGTGTTTAGGTCTATCGGTGCTACAATAGGGTTGTTAAATACAACTTTTGCTAAAACTTTATTTTTGTTTTCCTTCTTAATTGTAAAAAAAATATCTTGGTCACTATATAAGTCTGTAACAGCTTTTTTTCCTATCCAAACATCTACCTGTTGAACTACATCACTTTTATCAAAAAGTTTTATGTTTATAAAATTTTTATATGCCCATTCAAATAGTTTTTGTGTTTCTTGCCTTCTTTCTTTTTCACTATCTAAGCCACTAACAATTAGTATTAATCTTCTTTTATTTTTTAAAGCTGTAGCTGCTAAGGAATACCCAGATGCTTCTGTATAACCGGTTTTTAAACCATCGGCGAATTTATAACTAAAAAGTAAAGGGTTTCTGTTATTTTGAGATATATTATTGTATGTAAAGTTTTTTTCTTTAAATAAATGAAAAAATTCTGGAAAATCTTTTATAATTCTAGCAGATAGTTTAGCTAGGTCTGAAACAGTCATATAATGATTGTCATCAGGCCAACCAGTTGAGTTAGTAAAATTGCTATTTTCTAAACCTAACTCTTTAGCCTTTTCATTCATTAAATCAGCAAAACTATCCTCATCTCCTGAAATATTTTCAGCTACAACTATACAAGCATCATTTCCTGATTGGATAATAATGCCTTTTAAAATATCATTCACAGAAACTTCATCTCCTGCTTCAAGGAACATTTTTGACCCACCTTTACGCCAAGCTTTTTCACTAACATATAACTTACTTTCTAATGAAAGAGATCCATTTTGTATTTCTTCAAACAAAATATAAAGGGTCATTAATTTACTCATTGATGCAGGGTAGACTTTACTATTAGCATTTTTGGAATATAAAACTGCTTCAGTATCTAAATCAATCACAGTTGCATATTCTGCCTTAGATGAAAAGTTTGAAGCAATTATAATATTAATATAAAAAAATATTATAAAAGTAATTGAGGTTTTTAAAAAAAGTAACACTATTAATTATCCTTTTTATTTATAATAAAGCTATTATATCCAAGTTTACTAAGATTATCAGCTATATTTTCAGCCTTTTCAATACTTTCAAATGGACCAATAAGAACCTTAAATATTTTATTTTCAGAATATTCTTTTAAAAAAATACTTAGATTAGTATTCATAGATTTTTTTTTAATATCTTCTATATAGACTAATGCATTTTCCTTGATAGAGAAAACTCCTAATTGCAAAAAATTAAATTCTTTTAAATTTGCATATTCTTTATTTTTTTTACTTTCTAAATTCATAGCATATTTTTCTAAATAACTCTGATCTAAAAATACTTTTTCTAAAAGATGAGGGCCACTTTCTAATAGTCTCACGTTCACTTCTTCTGTTCCTTTAGAAAAAATATTAAGTTCTATGGCAGCTTGCTTAGAAAGGTCAATAATTCTATTATTAAAAAATGGACCTCTATCATTCACTCTAATATATAAAAATTTATTGTTATTTAAATTTGTAACTTTAACTATGCTTGGCAAAGGCAAGGTTTTATGAGCTGCAGATACTTTATTTTGATCAAATATCTCTCCATTAGCAGTAGGTTTTTTATCAAATTTAGGACCATACCAAGAAGCAATACCATTTTTGTCGTAATAAGCTACTAACTTAGGAGTATATTTTATATTATTTATGACATACGGTTGACCAACCTTATAATGACCTTTTATTAATTTATCATCATTTTTATTATTTTTTACCTTTTCTTGCTTATCTTTTTTAATTACTGTCTTTACTCCTTCAACAACTACTCTAGTGTTTACACAATTAAAAATTGTTAAAGTAATAAGCAAAAACAGAATTTTTTTAAAGAAATTTATCATTTTTTTAATTTTATTTTATTGGCTAAAGAACCTATTGTTAAAGCATAAAAGTCAGAGTTATTATACTTTTTTAATACAAAAAAATTTCTAAATACTAAAAAGTTTTCTTCTATATTAGAACTATTCATTCTTTTTAATTCAGCCTTTAAATCACCCGAAAAGTTTTCTAAATCTTGTTTCAATTCGATTTTATTTTTAAGGTCTGCTAAAGCATATTTTCTTTTTAGAGATATGTTACTATCATTAATTTTGTTTATACTAAATGACCATGGTTCACCTTTTTTCCATTTATGCTTATTTAAATAATTCGCAATGGATGCAAATACATCTGAATGATTATTCCAAATGTCAACTTTATTATCATTATTGAAGTCTACAGCATAATTTAAGTAACTAGAGGGCATAAATTGGCTTTGCCCCATAGCACCGGCCCATGAACCTTTTAATAAATTTGAATCAATGTATCTTTTATCTAAAATTTCTAAAGCATTAAATAGTTCTTTTTTAAAAAATACTTTTCTTTTACTTTGATGTGACAATGTAGCTAAAGCATCTATAATATTAAATGAACCAGTGTAATAACCATAATTACTTTCTAAAGCCCATATTGCTACAATGATTTCAGCAGGAATACCGTATTTTATTTTAATTTTATTAAGAAGATCTTTATGTTTAACAATTAACTTTTTACCTTTAGAAATTCTCTTTTCGTTAATATTCCTTTTTTGATAATCATGAAATGTAATTTTAAATTCTGGCTGATTGCTATATAAATTTAGAACTTTTTTATTAATAGTTTTAATAGGATATAAATTTTGTTTTAGAGTTTCTATTGAAATTCCCTTTTCTAAGCCTTCCTTAATTATAGCATTCTTAAAACTATCAAAGCTGTCTTTAGCAAAAACAGGATTACAAAAAATGAGAATATATAATTTAAAAAATAAAAAAAAATTGTATAAAACTATATTCATTTAATTCAAATTTTTAAATTCTAAAGAGTATTTCTTTATTTCATTGAATGTAATTTTTTCTAAAAAGCTAATATGGGTTGCTTCTAAAAATATATTTGGTGCAATATTTAATTCGTAAGCTTGAAGCCATCTGTCAGCACATAAACACCATTGGTCCCCTTCTTTCAAGCCAGGAAAGTCAAATTCAGGTCTTGGAGTTATAAGATCGTTTCCTAATTCTTTAGAAAATATTAAAAATTTATTTGTCAGATGCGCACATACTGTATGTTCTCCAGGGTCGTTAGGAAAAGCTTTACAGAAGCCATCTCTATAAAAGCCAGTAATAGGGTCAATAGAGCATGAAACAAGCTCTGTTCCTAAAATGTTTTTTTCTCCTTTTTCAAAACACATAATTTTTTTTGTTTATTTTAATAATAATATTATATTAGATGTTATGAAGAAAAAAAACACTACAAAACTTCCTTATTCAATAACAACTGCTACTTTAACTAATATAAATTTTCTTTTTGATCTATCTAAAGAAACTACTTCCCCAATTTCTGTACACCAATTATTAGATTTAATTTTAACAATTATTAATCAAGAAACTAAAATAACTGATTTATCTAATGGAGACATAATTCAATCATTAGCTATGGCTTTAGCGGTCAGAATGAAAATGGTAAATGCTGATGAAAAAATAGTTGAAAAAATTGTAATAGATTGTGTTTCTAAGGCAATTAATGCAGCAAAAAAAGCTGAAGTTAATAATCAAATTTCTGGTCACAGCTAATCCCTAACTTTTTTACAATCTATTATATCGTTAACAAGTGAATCTAAGTTTTTTACAGATTGATTTGCTGATTCTTTGCAATATAAAAGACTCTTAGAATTATCTGCTTTTTGTAAAAAAATTTCTAAATTATATTGTGTTTTTATGCATGAACAAGATGGTTTTAATTCTGAAATATATTTATATATTATATTTGAGTTAAAGAAATAATATTTGCATGTAGATAAATCTTGACTATTTTGAGCTTTTTGAAGGTATTCTTTAATTGTTGAGGCAGTATATATTATTCTCACACACTCAGCGGCGTTATCAGAAGAATGAGCATTATTGTTAATTAAAAATAACAACAATGCTCGCAAAAGATTAATTTTTAAAATTTTAAGTTTATAAACTTCCTATCATTGAAGCTAATTTCTTTTTAGCTCTACCCATCATTTTCATACCTGCAATTGAATCTTTATTGCTAGTATCATCTCCAACTACAACCAAGCCTATCATTCCCATTACTTTATGAGGAGTACAGACATATAAATAAACACCAGCTTTATCAAAGGTCATTGAAACATCTTTATTTAAACCTGATTTTGCAGGTAAAGTAGCGCCCTCTGGACCTCCAATAAATTCTACGTTATGGCCTTTGTCTGAAGCAATCCACTTAATGGTATCTCCTACGTCAATTTTTACTACATCCTCACTGAATACCATTTTTTGACCGTCTGCTCTTTTATTGAGCATTTCAACAACTATTTCTTTGCTATAGCTAGCAAAACTAATAAAAAAAGATATTAAACTTATAATCAAAATTTTCATATTTACCTCGTTTCTAATTAATTATATAGCTTCAATTAAAAAATTTCTAGCTTATATCCTCTATAATAAAAAACAATACTAATTTACGCTTGATTTTCTTTTTTTTGCAATCTCATTTCATGTAAAATAGGTTCAGTGTATCCCGATGGTTGGTAACACCCTTCTATAACAAGCCTACATGCTGCTTTGAATGCTATTGAAGTATAATCTGTAGCCATAGGAGAATATTGAGAATCATTAACATTTTGTTCATCTACTTTAATGGCCATTTTTCTCATGCTTGAAAGTAGTTGTTCTTCATTTATAACACCATGCTTTAGCCAATTAGATAAAATTTGAGAGGAAATTCTGCATGTTGCTCTATCTTCCATTAAACCAATATCGTTAATATCAGGAACTTTTGAACAACCTATACCCTGGTCTATCCATCTAACTACATATCCCAATATGCTTTGACAATTGTTATTTACTTCATTTTGTATTTCTTCAGTTGACCAATTTTCTCCCTCCGATAAAGGTATAGATAATAGATCTTTTAGAGTACTTTTTTCTTCTAAAGACATAAGTTTTTTCTGTACTTCGCTAACAGAAACTTTATGATAGTGCATAGCATGTATAGTTGCTGCAGTAGGACTAGGAACCCATGCACAATTTGCACCAGACTCCGGATGAATTATTTTATTTTCTAACATATCCTTCATTAAATCAGGCATTGCCCACATTCCTTTTCCAATTTGAGCTTTTCCTTTAAGGCCACAACTAAGACCTATTTGTACATTCCGATTTTCATATGATTTAATCCAATTAGTAGTTTTCATATCTCCTTTTTTAAGAAATGCTCCCGCTTCCATTGAAGTATGAATTTCATCACCAGTTCTATCTAGAAAACCAGTGTTTATGAAAGCTACTCTATTTTTTGCAGCTCTTATACATTCAAATAAATTTACGCTAGTTCTTCTTTCTTCATCCATTATACCTAATTTCACTGTATACTGTGGCAGTTTAAGAATTCTTTCTATCTCATTAAAAGTATCATCAGTAAAAGAAACTTCTTCTGGGCCATGCATTTTTGGTTTAACCACATAAATAGAATTATATAAAGAATTTTTATAAGTTTTTTGCTTAAAATTAATGCTAGCAATCAAAGTTGTAAACATAGCATCCATTAAACCCTCTGGTACTTCTTCATTTGCTTCTGAAAGTATTGCTGGGTTAGTCATCAAATGCCCAACATTTCTAATAAGCATTAGAGACCTTCCTTTTAAAAAGCCCGTTTCTCCATTTTTATTTGTATATGTTAAATCTTCTGATAATGTTCTTTCTACTAGCTGATTGCCTTTGCTAAACTTTGCAGACAGGTTTCCCTTCATTAGACCTAGCCAATTTTTATATGCAGAAACTTTGTCTTCTCCGTCTACAGTTGCAACACTATCCTCACAATCCATAATAGTTGAGATAGCCGCTTCAAAATAAATATCTGCTATATTTGCTTTGTCATTTTTTCCAATATTATTTTCTGAGTCTACAAAAATCCTTACATGTAGATTATTTTTCATTAATATAACTTCAAATTTTTCACCATCTAGAATTCTATACCCTATATACTGCTCTTTATTTAAAATACTAACTGGCTTATCTTCAGCTAACAAATTTATGTTGTTATCCTCAATATTTATTTTATTAATATTTTCCCATTTTTCGCCATCTAAAGGAAAAATAGCATCCAGGTAGTTTTTTGCATATTTTATTACTCTACCTCCTCTTATTTCGTCATATCCTTGAGTTGCTGGAAGATCACCAAGAATATCAGTACCGTATATAGCATCATAAAAGCTTCCCCATCTAGCATTCGCTGCATTCAAAGCATATCGGGCATTAGTAATAGGAACTACTAACTGAGGGCCACAAATAGTAGCTATTTCAGGGTCAGTATTTGCCGTTTCTATATTAAAAGGCTCTCTTTCTGGAACTAAGTAACCAATTTCTTGCAAAAAACTCTTATACTCATCATATAAAATATTATTTTTTTTATTTTTATGCCACTCATCTAATTTTTTTTTTATAGTATTTCTAGTTTTAAGTATTTCCTTATTTTTAATAGAAAACTTCGTTATGTAGTCATTAAAGTTTTTCCAAAAATAGTCACTTTCTAATCCAGCTTCATTTAAAACATCATTATCTATAAAATCTGCAAGTATTGTATCTACCTTTAACCCAAACTTATTAACTCTATTAACCATTAAAGACCTTTCAAAATGTAAATTATATTTGCTATATATTAATGTTATATATAATTAATAAGTTTATTAAAAGTTTTAAATAAAATAATCTTTTGAGAATAGCTATATGAATGAAAGAATAACAGTCGCTCAAATTGGACACCCAATACTTAGAAAAAAAACTCTAGAAGTAAAATTTAATAAAATTTCATCAAGTAATTTAAAGAATATAATTGATAAATTAATATTAAGCATGAGAAGTCTAAATGGAGCAGGACTAGCCGCAAACCAAATTTTTTATAATTTACGAATTTGTGTTATTGAATTAGAAAATAATAAGCGATATAAACATCTTCCTAATATACCTTTAACTATTTTAATAAATCCAAAGATTAAAGTTTTAAACAAGAAGTTTACATTTGATTCTTATGAAGGTTGTTTAAGTGTGCCAAATCTCAGAGGTATTGTTAAAAGATATACAAACATACAAGTGGATTACTATGATGAAAATAAAAAATTTCATTCAAAAAAGATATTAGGATTTCCAGCAATTGTATATCAACATGAAATCGACCATTTGGATGGGATATTATTTACTGATAAAGTTTATAATAATAAATCACTAGTTTCTTATCAAAATTATAAAGTTTACCATGAGAAAAAATATCTGGAAAGAATACAAAAAAAATTTAGTAAAGATAAATATTGAAAATTGGTATTAGTAAATTAATGAAAATTTAGAAACTAAGGTTTTATAAACTTCAAAGTCATTCTATCACTTTCTCCTATCATAAGATATTTTTCTTTATTTTTATCTTTAAGCTTTAATGTTGGAGGAAGTGTCCATACGCCTTTTGGGTAATTTTTTTTATCTTTTTTGTTTGCATTAATTTCTGATTTGTCTACTAATATAAAACCCACTTCTGTTGCTAACTTTATTGCAAGACTCTCCGTAACATAGCCGGAAGCTTTCATTTTAGATATATTAAAATTTTCTGGCGCTCTATGCTCTACTACACCAAATATTCCACCTTTTTTAAGTGCATTAAAAGAAACTTGAAATACATTTTTTAAATACCCACTCTTCAACCAATTATGAAGATTTCTAAATGTAACCACCATATCTACTGAACTATCTTCTGTTAATTTAACTGGAGGCATGGATAATACTGACATTTTAATTTTTTTAAAATCATTATTATACTTTACTCTTTCTTCAAAACCTCTTCGCATCCTTGCTCTCCAATCAGATTCTTTTGGATTAAAGTGTGCTGCTATCAGTAGCCCATTTTCTTTTAGGTAAGGTGCTAATATTTCTGTATACCATCCACCTGGAGAATTTCCACCACTTGGCTGTAGCTCTATTACCTTCATATTTTGTTTAATTCCAAAAAATAATAAAGTTTCTTCAGGGTTTCTGTACTTATCTCTTAATACATATTCAGGCGTTCTATTTTCACTTTTAATGACTTTGTTTAGTAATACATCAGCATGTACATAATTGCATATAAAAATTATCCAGATAAAGGTAAAAGAAGAAATAAATCTCATATTATTTTAATATCATAACTGTATTTTTTTATAAAGAACATAGTAGATAACAAAATACATTTTATTTAAAAATCAATTTTAATTAATTTTTCTTTTAGAGTAAGATAACCTTTATAATCTCCTTCTAATACCTTTTTAAAAATTTCATCAGAAGAGTCAATGCCACCTGTAAAAACTCCGTATGCTGGTAAAATTATCTTAGATTTTCCAACCAAAAAACAAGGCCGAGATATTTTTTTCTTAAAGAACTTTACAGTTGCTTTAGGGTGATAGTGTCCGCTAAATTCATTAGTAATATTTTTTTCAGATTTATGAACAAAATTTATGTCGTCAATATTATATTTTATGCATATTTTGGCATTCTTAGGTTTAAGACTGCCATCATGATTGCCAACTATCCAAATTACTTGGTATTTAGCACACAAATTTTCTAAATAATTATGTAATTTATTATTAATTCTTTTCATTCCATCCTTATCATGAAATATATCACCTAAAAATATAACTTTATTAACATCTAAATTATTTAAAGTTTTACTTAGTTTATACAAAGTTTCAAAACTATCGTAGGGTGGTAGAAAGTTTCCTAACCTAGCTAAAAAAGAGGATTTTTCCAAATGTAAATCACCTAAAATTAAGGTCTTATTAATTGGCCAGTAAATAGAGCCATCAGGTAATAGTAAAAAAAAATTATTTGCAAAATTTATTCTAATCAATTTTATAAGCCTCATTTACTAATTCTTGCTCTATATTCTCCTCTTTATAAGAAATAATTTTTTCTTTTGAAATTTTTTCACTATAAAATTCCATAATAATTGATACTGCAAATGGAGATATACTTTTTAGGTTATTGTGAATTATTTTATATCTTATGTTATTAATAAATTTTGTTAATTTATCTAGACCAACTAAATTATTTAACACTTCATCTTTAGTTATCTTTATAAGTATATGATTCTTTTCGTATTTCTCTAAAACATCATATATTATATCAGAGCTAAAATTAGTTTGTTTATAGCTTTTTACTTTACCTGGAAGTTTTCTGTCTATTAAACCAGCAATTATAGCAACGCTTTTGAAATGTTTTTTAAGAATAGAAGTATTATTTAGCCATGTAATAAGGCCTTTATCTAATAATTTCTTGTTAAATAATTGTTTAATTTTTTTAAATTCTTTTACAGAAGATATTGCTATTGAATAATCTGATGCAGTAAATGCTAAAGGCTGACAATTGTCTTCTTCTAATCTTTTCATAATCAGCATTCCTAATGTTTGATTAGCATTTCTACCCAAAAAAGTATAGCAAACAATATAAAAAATATCTTTTCTAATAAATGTTTCAACTAATAATCCATTTCTGGGAGGCAAAGATGATTGCTTCTTTTGAAGAATTATCCAATGTTTGATTTGTTCTGGTAAGTTATAATTTTTATAATTTTCTATTAACCCTATTACAGCATTTGCAAGATATGTGCTTAATGGTAGGTTGCCTCCAACATAAGAAGGTATTTTAGGTGATTTTCCCTTTGATATTTTTACCTCTACACCCTTCTCAGTAAATTTATCTAAACTTAAAATTTGTCCTGCGAACAAGAAGGTATCTTCTTTTTGTAATTGATTAATAAAGTAATCCTCTATTATGCCTAGTTTCTTATTTTTTAAATAAACTGGTACCATTTCTGACTCTACTATAGTGCCTAGATTCATTCTATATTTTCTTATTAAACTTTTATTAGCTATAGAAAAAAAGTTTTTACTTTTTTTAAGTCTAGAAAATAAATTATAATTTTTTAAAACATAACCTCCAGTATGAACAAAGTTTAAGACGCTATTAAAGTTTTTTCGAGTAAGTCTTCTGTATGGCCATGCTAGCTTTACGTTTTGGTAAAGTTCATTTGCATTAAATGAAACACTACAAGCTACTCCATTAATGTGTTGAGCTAGCACATCCAAACCACCTGTTTTTTCTTCTGTATCTTCAAAGATATTTTTATTTAAAACATCTTTAGCAGCTAAACATTCAAGATACTCAAATTTATTAGTAGGAACTAGCACCGCTTCTGATACTTTATTAACTGCATGATTGCTTCTGCCTATTCTTTGAATAATTCGAGAGATTCCTTTTGGAGCTCCTATTTGCATCACTAAATCAACATTTTTCCAATCAAGTCCTAACTCTAAAGAACTAGTTGCCACTATACAATTTAGCAATCCATCAAACATTTTTTTTTCTATATTTTGTCTTAATGTGCTATCTAAACTACCATGATGTATTGCAATATTTAATTTATCTTTGTTAATTCTCCAAAGACTTTGAAAAACATATTCTGATTGAGCTCTTGTATTAACAAAAATTATTGCACTCTTATATTTTTTTATATATGAATAAATATTTTCAATTGCATATGAAGGCATGTGCCCATACCATGGTATAAAATTACTTGTTTTTAAAATTTCAACAGATACCTTTTTTATTATATTTGGATTAATACATATTTTATATTTAGAATTTGAGAAATAGTTTAAAGCACTTTTAGTGTCTTTAATAGTCGCAGATAAGGCAATCTTAGTTGCAGATGGTGAAAAAGAAGAAATTCTTGATAGATTTAATGTTAATAAATCACCCCTCTTTGTATAAATAATACTGTGCAGTTCATCAATAACTATATACTTAATATTTGAAAAAAATATGCTTGCATTTTCGTATGACATCATTAAAGCAAATGACTCTGGGGTAGTAATAAGAAAGTTTGGGGGTTTTTTTAACTGCTTTTGTTTTTTATAGCTTGTGGTATCCCCTGTTCTAGTTTCAATGCTGATATTAAGATTAGAACCCTTTATGCAATCATTTAAACTTCTGTTTATATCGTAAATAAGAGACTTAAGTGGTGAAATATATAGTGTTGTAAACGAACCTGTTTTTATATCTTCATCAAAATTGATTATAGGTGCCATTAATGCTGCAATAGTTTTGCCTGATCCAGTAGGAGCATTTATTAATATATCTTTTTTTTGACTTACTGCCTTGTATGATAAGATCTGGTAGTCATGGTAATAATAGAATTTTTTATTTAACCAATTAGTTAGTTTATGAGATTTGATTTTATCAATTAAGGTGTTATCTAAATTAAGATGAGTATAATTTCTCATAATTTGTTTATAGAAGCTCTTAATGCTTATATAGACCCAATCAAGCCTGTAGACAAGGCTATTATTACACACGCCCATGCAGACCATGCTAAACCTAATCATAATAAGGTGTTGGCTACTAAAGATACTATCAATATTATGAAGATTAGATATGGTGAAAACTGTGCAAAAAAATTTCAAGCAATAGAGTATGGAGAAAAAATTAATATCAATGGTTTAGGTATTACTCTATATCCTGCAGGGCATATTCTAGGAAGTGCCCAAGTGTTACTTGAGAACAAAAAAAATAAAGTCTTAATTACAGGTGATTATAAAACTAAAAGTGACGATACTGCTCAAAGTTTTGAATTAGTAAAAACTGAAACATTAATAACTGAAGCAACTTTTGGGCTCCCTATATTTAAACATCCTGAACCAGCGGAGGAAATAGAAAAACTATTAAGTTCTATAAAACTTTTTACCAATAAATGTCATATTGTAGGCGCATATGCATTAGGAAAAGCCCAAAGAGTTATTAGTCTACTGAGAAAAAAAGGATACGATGATATAATTTATTTACATGGTGCTGTAGAAAAGATAACTAATTATTACCTACAAAGAGGTATCAAATTAGGTAAATTAAAAAAAGTAACTAAAGATGATGTGCATAATCTAAAAGGAAAAATTGTGATAGCACCACCTTCTGCATTAAAAGATAAATGGGTTAGAAAATTTCCGGATGTTAGATATTGTTTAGCATCTGGTTGGATGATAATAAAGCAAAGAGTTAAACAAAGCAAAATAGAACTACCTTTGGTCATTTCTGATCATGCAGACTGGAATGAATTAACTAACACTATACTTAATAGCAAAGCAAAAAAAATTTGGCTTACGCATGGGAGAACAGATGCATTGGAGTACTGGTGTAAAAAAAATAATTTAAATGCTATGGCTTTGTACCTAAAAAGGGAAGATTAACTTGAGAAAGTTTTCAATATTATTAAAACAACTAATATTTTGTCCCTCTAATATAGAAAAAACAAAAGTTATTATAGATTATTTAAATGATGTTGATATAGAGGAAGCTGGATACACTGTTGCAGCTCTAACAAACAATCTAAAGTTTAAACATATTAAAGCTTACAAAGTAAAGCAAATTATTAAAAGCAAAGTTGATAGCACCTTATTTGATTTATCTTATGATTATGTTGGTGATTTAGCAGATACTATATCATTAATATGGAATAAAAAACCTAAAAACTCTCACAAGAAATATTCTTTTTTAGAAATTATAAATATTTTAAATTCAAATGATTTAGATTTAGAAAAATTTGTTACTGATTTTTTAAATAATAATAATATTGATGAAAGGTGGGCATTTATTAAATTGTTGTTAGGAGGTTTTAGAATAGGAGCATCTACAACTTTTATTAAAAATACCTTGGCAGAATATGGCCGTAAAAATAAAGATGATATTGAAAAAGTTTGGAATGGACTTTCGCCGCCATACCTTAATTTGCTAAAATGGCTTAAAGATGAAGGGGTCTATCCAAAAATTAATTTAAATGAGACCTTTCATACTATGATGTTAGCAAATTCTTTTGATTTAAATAAAGACGCTAATAAAATATCTCCTGAAAAGCATATTGCTGAATATAAATGGGATGGTATAAGAGTACAAGTTTTATGTGAAAATGATACTATAAAGCTTTATTCAAGAACTGGTGAAAATATTTCTAGTTCATTTCCAGAAATTACGTTTAATTCAAGAGAATTAGTAGTCTTAGACGGTGAATTATTAGCAGGAAAAAATTTTATTCCTCAAAGTTTTGGAGAGCTTCAAAAAAGAATAAACAAAAAAAAACCTAGTAAAAAACTACTTGATGAAACTTCTGTATTTATAAGACTGTATGATATTTTATTTTTTGAAGGAAAGGATATAAGGAATGAAAATTTAATAGTTAGAAAACAAAAACTAGAAAATTTTTATTCTAAATACCTCTTAAATAATAAATTTGATATATCGGAAATTATACCCTTTTCTAACTTTCAACAGTTAGAAAAAATTTATAAAAGTTTATATAAATCAAAATTTAAAGAGGGTTTAATGTTAAAAAGAAAATTAAGTTTATATATTTCAGGAAGAAAAAAAAATTTATGGCTTAAATGGAAAAGAGCTCCAAAGTATATAGATGCAATATTAATGTACGCACAACGAGGACATGGTAAAAGAAGTTCGTTTTATTCAGATTTTACATTTGGAGTATTTGATAATAATAATATTGTACCAATAGCAAAAGCTTATTCAGGATATTCTGACGAAGAACTTGTAAAACTAGATAGGTTTGTTAGAGAAAATACCATTACCTCATTTGGCCCTGTTAGAGAAGTAAATAAAAAATTAGTAGTAGAGTTAGCTTTTGACTCCATGCAAAAAAGCAATCGTCATAAATCTGGAATAGCACTAAGGTTTCCGAGGTTTCATAGAATTAGGTGGGATAAACCTGTAAATGAAACACTTTTATTAAATGAAATAAAGTCAGAGTTTATCAATTAGAAATTTTCTTCTTATTATAAATACCCCTAGATAAACAAGAGGAGTATCTATTAAAGCAAAAATTAATTTAACAATATAATTACATATTATTATTTGTATTATTAACTCTGTATCTAAATTCATTCCAAATCCTAGAAAAATAGAATTTACAATTATCGTATCAATCAATTGAGAAAACATAGTTGAAAGGTTATTTCTTAACCATAAATATTTAGCGTTAGTAATTTTTTTTACAAAGTGAAAAATTCTAATATCAATAAGCTGTGCTACTAAATAAGCTGTCATAGATGCTGAAATTAGTATTCCTGGAAGAGAAAATACAGCATTAAAAGCTTGATTCATTTCTTCTAGAGAATTGTAAGGAGAGCCTCCTAACCATGCTTCAGAAGGAACTAAATTAATAACAATGTTTATAATTATTAGTGAAAGCACACTACAAAAAAAACCATAGAGCACTAAAAGATTTGCTTTTTTTTTTCCAAATATTTCGCTAGTAATATCTGTAACTAAAAAAGTTATCGGATATGTAATTATGCCAGCAGTTAATGCTAAAGGAAACCCAAATAACCCATTAGGAAGAGTTTCCCCAAATAACACAAAAATTTTAGTTCCAATAATATTAGTTAAGACTAACATTACGACAAATACAGCCATCAAAAGCGAATAAATCTTTGCACTAATTTCATTCATTTCATAATATAAATACATTATAAAGAAAAAAAATTAAATATGATTTGGAAAAAAAATATTAATGTACAGGATATTAACAATTCTTTGAAAAATACAATGGCAGAGTTTCTAAGTATAGAGATAAAAGAAATTGGAGATAATACAATTAAAGCAGTAATGCCAGTAAATTATAAAACTATACAGCCTTTTGGGATACTTCATGGAGGCGCCTCAGTAGTTTTAGCAGAAACTATAGGAAGTATAGCATCTAACTTATGTCTAAATGATGACTATTATTCAGTAGGCTTAGATATTAACGCCAACCACATTAAATCAGTAAAAGATAAATATGTGGAAGGTATAACTAGTCCAATACATATAGGGAGATCAACTCATGTATGGGAAATTAAAATATTTCAATATAATAAAATTATATGTATATCAAGATTAACTACAGCGGTGTTAAAGAGATAATGTGTCAAGCTCTGTCGTGTTCAGCAAGGGAGAAGTGAATAGAAACGAACTTGACACTAGTTATTATTCGTATATTACAGTTATTTAGATCACAAGTAATTTAAATAAAAAAGCACAATTCATTTAATTATTATGAATTATAATAAAAAATATATATATAACAGTACTATAAGGTCATTATTTAATAAAATATGTAATAAATATCCTAAGAATATATTTTTGATTAATAGTGGTTTTTTAAATAATGGAAGAATAAAGGAATATACTTACGAAAGTGTAAAAAAACATATAATTAAAAATATTTCTTTTTTTAAAGAAAACAACTTTTTCATAGGCGACAGAATAGCAATAATGGTGGGCAACTCAGCAGAGTATTTTATATTAAAGCTTTCTTTGAATTATTATGGGCTATCATGCGTGCCAATTAATATGGATCTTACTACTAACGAAATTATATTTATATTGAATAATTCAAATTCAAAATATTTAATATGCTTAGATCATAAAGCAAGCCATATAAAAAACACAATACTGAATAGTTTTAAAAGAAAAATAGGTTTATTGACGTTAAATACAAATAATGTATTAAAGGTAGTAAAAAAAACAAATATTAGTAAAATAAAAGCTAATAAAAAATTAAATTCTAAAACAGAATCTAGTATTTTATATACCTCTGGTACAACAGGGGTACCGAAAGGATGTATTCTTAGTCATGAATATGAAATTAATGCTGGATATTCATATGCAATAAAAAAAGGTCTAATTTCTTTTAAAATAGGAAAAGAAAGACTATATAACTGCTTGCCAGTTCACCATATAAATTCTGGAGTTTTGTCATTTTTTGCCATGCTGATTACTGCAAATTGTCAAATACAATCAGAAAGATTTAGTGTGAAAAACTTTTGGAAAGACATTAACCAAAGTAAAGCAACTATTTTTCATTATCTAGGTGTAATGGCATCTTTATTATATAAAAATAAAAATAATAAAATTAAAACTAATAATTATCTTAGAATTGGCGTTGGAGCTGGCATTGAACCTACATTACACGCTAAATTTGAAAAAAGATTTGGAATACCAATGATAGAATTATGGGGAATGACAGAAATGGTTAGATGTATATTTGATAATGAAAAAAATAGAAAAATTGGAAAAAGATGTTTTGGTAAAATATCCCATGGTTTAGAAACAAAAGTAATAAATAATAGCGGCAAAGAAATCTTTGATAGTGAGGGAAGTTTTTTAATTAGATTTAATAAACTAAATCCTAAAACAGGGTTTTTTATAATGTATAATAAAAATAAAACTGCAACTAGAAATGCTTGGAAAAATGGCTGGTTTAATACTGGAGATGTAGTTGTAAAAGACAAAGCAGGCAATCATTTCTTTGTTGATAGGGCTAAAAATATTATACGAAGGTCTGGGGAAAATATTTCATCTGCAGAAGTAGAACAAGCATTACATAACATGAAATATGTAGTTAATTGCTCTGTTTTACCTATAAAGCATAAATATTATGAGGAAGAAGTATTTGCCTTTATTGTTATCACAAAAAAAATAAAGAAAAATATTAGTGTTGCAAAAACTATTTTGAGAGAAATGAATGCTTTTTTAAGCTATTTCAAATTACCCTGCTATGTAAAATTTTTGGATACTTTACCATTAACCTCATCTCAAAAACCAAATAGGCGTGAATTAAAAAAACTTATGCTATCTTTAAAACGAGAGCAGTATTTTAATCTTGAAGAATTTAAAAGAAAATTAAAAAAATAATTTTATTTTACGTTTATTTTTACTACATATTTACTTTCTTCAAAACCTTCAAAGTAATATTTATAAACATTTTTAGATAAGGGAAATAGTTTGCCTACTGAACCTAAACTAATTTTATCTCCCTTTTGAAGACTGATTTCTCTTTCATTCAGGTAATTTACTAACCATTGTAAAACATTTAATGGGTTACCCATTAAATTACTAGTACTAGCTGTTTGAATAACATTATTATCTTTATCTAAAAACACCGTTTTAATATTAGCCAATGCATTTACACCTTCTTCATTAGCCTCTATCTCAATTCCATCTGCCATCACCATGTATGTAGCTAACATATTAGTTGCTACTAACATATTTCCATTAACTTTTTCTTCTTTTTTAAATCTAAGTGCAGGTATTTCAACAAAAGGATGAATGCTTGATATGTTTTTAAGAATATCTAATTTTGTGGTTGAATTCATAATATTTTTGCTTTTAATCACAACAAGGAGATCTGGCTCTATTAGAGTTCTGTATCCAAATCCTTTAGATATTTCTGCGTCATTTGGTAAAAACATATGATTATATATAGTTCCTATTGCAGGAGTGTTGATGTCAAACCGTTTTTGAAGTGCCTCTCCAGTAAAACCGACTTTATATCCTATTTTATCATCAAATTTTTTTCTGATTAAATAGTTTAATTTATCCTGAGCACAATAAGCTTCTTCTAATGTAAGTGTGTTATCTATTACAGTAATTGGTTTACTAGGAAAGCCATCAAGTATTTGTTGAGCCTGAGAGAAAGAAATACAATCATGAGCATTGCTTTTTGAAATGCAAATAGTAATGTATGTAAATAAAGAAAAGTAAATATAAAAAAATAAATAAAAAGATCTATTTTTTTGCAGTATCATTTTTTAGTTTTATTAGTTTTTTTAACTTTAACGAGTTTCATTTCTATAATTTTATCAGGATCACCTGAAATTTCTCCATTAGATCCTTCTCCTTTTTTTATCATATCAATGAATTTCATGCCTTTAACTACTTGCCCCCAAATAGTATATTGTCCATCTAACCATGATGCATCTTGAAAACATATAAAAAATTGACTATCAGCGCTATTAGGGTCCATAGCCCTTGCCATTGATACCGTTCCTCTAACATGTTTCTCAGAACTAAATTCAGCGTCTATGTTTTGACCTGAACCCCCTACTCCTGTTCCTTCAGGATCTCCTCCTTGAGCCATAAAGCCATCAATAACTCTATGAAAAGTTAATCCATTATAAAAACCTGATTGAACCAATTCACTTATTCTTTTTACGTGGTTAGGAGCAAGGTCTGGTCTCAACTTAATTAAAACATTACCATCCTTAAGCTTCATTTGAATGTGATCATTGGCAGCCATCAAGTTACAGTACAATATAATACAACCAGTGAAAAGAATTAATTTTTTACAAAATACTTTTAAAATCATATAATATAAATATACTTACAATAATTTTTTTTAAAAGATATAAAATGTCAGAGTCTAAAAATTTTCATAAAAACTTACAAATTCTAAAAAAACGAGTAAAAGAAAGACGAAAACAAGAATTATATGATATGATGAATGAGGCTTCTAATACTATGGAAGATAAAATAGCCTTAATTAAAATGTCATTAACAGAATTGGATGGAAAAGAAATAACAGATAGTTTTAAGACGCTAATTAACAATGATGCAAAATTTAAAAAGGAATAAAACTTTTGATATATGCCAACATTGGCAGTAATTTCTGAATTAAAAATAAAGGATTGATACCTATTCTGGGTAACAGCCAAAACAATAATAAAGCTAAAATCAATAAAATGAGAAAAAAAGCTGACTTTGGAAAAGTTATCTTTTTATTCAAGTCTTTTTTATCAGAAAAAAATAAAGAAGATATTAACCATAAAAAAAATAAAATTACTATAATTAAAATTAATAATCTAAGCATTTAATTAATTTCTCCTGAAGCCCATTTCATATAATCATTTTCTATATTCTCTAATTTTAGAGTTAATATTTCTGGTATATCATAATTATGATATTTTTTAATAATCTTATAAATTTTTTTTTCATTAATTTTTAATGTTTTAATAAAAACTAAATATTCTTGATTTTTTTGTATTTTGCCTTCCCAATAAAAGTAAGAAAAACAATTAGGTATTATATTGGCACATGCTGCTAACTTTTTACCAATAACTTGATTACATATTTTTTCAAGAACATCAAAATTATCTGAAGAAGTTTTTACTATAATCATTATTTATTTAATTCTAATTTTACTATAACTGTTTAATAAACATTGATTACTTTCTTGCCAATTTTTTAATTGTATCAGGATTTATCTTACACTTTGTCTTAAAAAATAAATTATCTTCTAAATATTTTGTAGAAAATATACATTTCGCTCCAATAAATTCTCGATAAATACCAGTGCCATCTATATAAATAGAATTTCCTGCACCTGCATCCATATTTGTATCAGAGCGTGAGAATTCTGCCCAGTTTTTATCACCATTCTGATCTATTGACTCACATATTAAGTTAAATTTATCTGCAACTTCATTTATAATTTTAATTCTTCCAAAACAAAAGCTTTTGCCATAATTTCCTAAGTTATCTGTCCAGCCAATGTTATTTTCATACAACAAAAACTTTGTACTGTTTTTTAATGTCATACTTTTTGTATTAGCAGTTCCTATTCCTTGAATATTATAATTATAATCAGAAGCAAGTAAAGGTGAGCTAATTAATATTGAAAAAAGTATATGTCGCAAATATTTCATAAGATTTTAGTTTAATTATAATAAGCCTTTAACTTTTATATGTCCAATCATTGCAAACTTTTACTAAATATTTTAATATAAGAATTTATAAATAATAATCTATTAATTTTAAGGTTGCATTATTGGATTTTGAAATTATTAATTCGGTGAGGTGGCTGAGTGGTCGAAAGCTCCGGTCTTGAAAACCGGCGAACGTGCAAGCGTTCCGTGGGTTCGAATCCCACCCTCACCGCCATTCATATAAAGACTTCCTAGACATTGAATAACTTGTTTGGACCAATTTAGGACCAGAGAAGTATTTGATGGCTACTATAGATAAACGTTCCA
>MDTC01214389.1_pt1 | contig 26391 bp, 13 predicted proteins | sample 811181 | NCBI WGS metagenome assembly MDTC01 (sample SAMN05326644, study PRJNA326480) | marine metagenome | isolation source: seawater | place: Pacific Ocean: North | collected 2011
CTGCAAAAAGGTTGTTTGGCAAGCAAAGCGCGGCAGCCTACGCCGAAGGCGTCAACAGGAGAGGGAAGCCCAGCGTAGCGAGCTGGACCGCATTTGAAGGCCTTCGGCCTAAGGCTTAGTGTCTTTGGGAGTTGCTGATAGTCTCCTGCAAAAAGGTTGTTTGGCAAGCAAAGCGCGGCAGCCTACGCCGAAGGCGTCAACAGGAGGGGGAAGCAAGCGGAGCGCGCTTGGGGACCGCCTCCGGTCCCCGGTAGAAAGGCAAGCGAAGCGCGCCAGCCAGAGGCAAGCAGAGCGCGCCAGTAAGGGCGAGTGGCAACTCGCCCCATGAAAAGTGACAGCTCGCCCCATAAAAAGTGGCAACTCGCCCCATGAAAAGGATGACAGCCCCCAGAGAGTGGCTACTGCTTGAAGCAACTTGCGTGAGCCATGGCACACATGGGTGCGCATCGGTAGAAAGTCATGACTTCAGGTGTGAAGTTTTTGCCAGCCCGAGACAGTGCTTTGACCTTCTCGAGTATTTGTTTGCGGTAGGCACATGAACAATCACAAACGCTCTTCTTTTTGGACTTGCACTTTTTATAAGGTTCGAAGCAAAACCCCTGACAAAGCATCAGTCGAACATAATCAGATGTTGGTTGCTTTTTGGGATTCTTGATGCGCTCGGCTTGCAGCTTCTCAAAAAGCTCCTTGTCCTGACATGTGCATGGACAGCGTCCTCCCATGACGCCACTGTTCGCATTGCGAACGGCAGGTGCTTGTTGGTTCGAAGCTCTCTCTTGTGAGGCTTGCCAGATGCGACCGGACGCGAGCATGAAAGGTTGTTCATACTTGCGGAAGGTTTGGATGGCTTTGGTGTCCTTTGTCACAAAAGATTTGTCACCCGTGTAAAAGGGAGGGAAGGGGTGGTTGATATCAAGGTCGATATACTTGAGCTTTGGACACGTAAAGTTCTCCTTGAACGCCTTCATTGAACGGAAATCTAAGGCGCTGAGTTGACATAATCGACCTGTCAGACGAGCGCGAAAACTCTCTTTGGAGAACTCGTAGATCACAAGGGTTGCAAAATTGTCGTGTGTTTCGATGTGTTCTTTTTGCTTGTCCAGCGCATTCTCTTGTTTGTAGTATCTGTCTTTGACGAGTTCCTTTTGGAGGCCTTCTTTCATACGATCGATGTTCTTCCAACGGCGCTTGTGTTGTTGAATTTTCTTGTGGATAGCTTCAAGCTTCTTCCCGAATGGGATGTATACCTTGGTGAGGTCGTTTGGCACACGTCCCATCATGAAGCCCTTAAAGGTTCCTGTTTTCCCAAATGGGATGACGGACTTGGGTCTCATAAATGTGAACGTCGCGAGTGTCTTAAAGTCAACCTCGCCGAGCTTGTTGGAGGTCGCCTTCTCCAAGACCTCTTTGAGCAAGACAGCGTACAAACCGTTACCTCTGTACTTCTTCATATTTTTGGCGATGAGTTTGTTGAAGAGATTCCCTTCAAAGAGGTGGCGAACAGGGCGTTTGGCTGAAAACGATTTCAAGTCGCCAGAGAGGGGGATCGAAGACAAAGAATTTCCTGCCAACCAAAAGTTCAATGTCGTCAACATATACTTTGTCGGAAGGAGCTTACTTGGTGTTCTGTCCGTTTTGCGTCTGGTTTTCTTCTTCGGTATTTTCTTCTGTTTGCGAAGGTTATTCTTTGTGGACTTCAGTGAAAATGTCAGGAGCGCTGTGGCGTAGCCTTTGAAAGACTCTGTCCTTGCTCTGATACAAATGCGAGAGCTATCTTTTCCGCTGCAACGGATCAAGAGCGGTGTTCTAGAGACGACATAGACCGTTTCGAGGGTTGTTTGTCCCGGTCGCAAGCGTTGTGCAGGGACATGCCATGTGTGTAGTTTTTCTGCCGAAAGAGGGCGGACAAGGCAATGAGAGAGCAAGCTCGTCATCCTGTCTTTGCCTTTGCCTGGACGACGACAGTAGTACATACTCTGCGAAGAGGTGTAAGCCATCCCCATATGTAATTGTGAGTGGGGGAGTTTTTTGGGAAGGGTTTCACCAAGGATTTTTACGGAGACTGCGCGGTTGGGAGGGAGTCCTTTTACTTTGACTCGTATACATTTTCCTGTCCATAGACCAAGATTGACAGCAACTCGGTATGAAGATCTTGTTAAAATAGATGCGTCAAGCTCAACTTCTTCGCAACCTCCAAACCACTGGGCAAACCAACGATTTGTTGCTGAACCATGCTGAAAGAGCGATTTGAGCATCGGAGGTTTTTTGAGGTTGGTCGCGTTAAAGAGCAGCTCACCCATACCAACGGGATCAATTTGTCGGACTGTTTTGGCTGCTGTGTGTGTGAGAAACGTCGCGAAGATGTGGGGGAGGGCGCGGCGCTTGTCGAATATAAAATGTCGACTTGTCAAAGACAACACATGATCGCGATGGAGGCTGCGAACGAGCGAACGATCATACATGATCTTCTTCAGGTATCGGAAAGGGTATTTCTCTTTTGGGTAATAATATTCTGCGAGATGTTGCCAGAAGGAGTTGGTCTTGTAAGGGAGAACATACAAAGGGTTTTGTTTTCCGTTTTTGAACAAGACATCTTCACTTGCGTCGAGAGGGTATTTGTAGAAGTTCCGAACTCCCATGCGCTTCGCATATGTGAAGCGATTCCAATTGACTCCTGCGATGCGTTGGGTTTGCCGTCGCAAGTGTTTGATTAGATGAAATCCCATCGCGTTAGCGGTGCTCTCTTTCCACCAGAAAGGTAGCGCTTCATAACAAGGAGCGCCTTGACCTGAGCGAAAACAATCCTTTCCAACAGGTCGGTGAGTGCATGGATTTCCGTTCGGTGATGCGTATTGGACAATGTGCATCACTTCGTGTCCAATGGTTTGGATAAGTTCTTCTGGGTGGTGGTTGTAATTTGTAAACGCGGGGTCCATGAAGGAGATACTCATGACCAATGACTTACTTGATGTCGGACATGATACACAGGCAACTTCTGCCCCACCGAGCTGATACTTTGTACTACCCATGCCAGGAAAAAAGACCTTCACAAAATGATCGGGTGTCTGAAGCATCCAACGACGAGGGAATGGGTACAAATGCATACGATACATCTCAAAGGTATCTCGAAAGACCATGGAAAGTCCGGAAAGTTGACGACTTGTTAATGGTAATGGGGTCTTTCTCTTTGTGTACGATGGTGAGCGAATCACACCAACACCACCAAGAAACTTCATACCTATCTCAAATCCAAGCAGCTTTTTCTTCTCAAAGGAGACTTTGGCCCGGTTCCACGAGCCAATAGGATGATGTCCGTCTACAGGACACTCCAGTCGGTGGGACCACGCCGTCTCAGAACATCCAAGGAGCAACAGACAAACAAGCCCACATCCAACAAATATTCGATGTCTCATGATGCCCTCCAGATCTTTTTGAGGAAGGTCAACAATGCCTTCTCCTGGGATAATACAGCTGTCCTATCTTGTTTTCGGACCCGACATAGACGGAGCTTGTACACAATGGCCTTCTTTGTGAGTGTTTGTGTTTGGTTGAGGTTCTTTTTGGGGAGCGCTGCGAGCTTTTTGAGTAGAACGGGCTCGCTCTTTGATGTGATCCCCCATCTCTTGGCATCGTATGTGAGCATGATGAGTGACCAATCTTGCGACCACTTCGAGAACACCATCCCTTCGACTTTGGGATAGCCAAAGCCCACCGCGACTTTCTCGAATGCTTTGAGCTGTTGACTGCTTCCAACCCGTGCCATCGAAGGAAGGACATATGAAAGCAGTAACAAGGGCACGCCCTTCGGTAAGAATGATGTTTGCTTTTTTTGTTGAACGATCCACTCAGCGACTTTGAGCGCACGTATAACACGCTTTGTGGTGAGTGGGCGGTTCCTCAGATGCTCGGTCCCCTTTGCTTTTGATAGTCGTGGACATACCAAAAAAAGAAGACATATCATGAATAGTCCTGACCTTGACAATGTGTTGATCTCCTCTGTGGGACAATATGGTTGTAAGAATAGGTCGCTTTTTGGACGTAGAAATAACGAAGTTATTCTATGAAATCCGACAGGAACGTTCAAGGCGATAAATTCTCTCATGTTGGCAATGTGTTGGGTTGTTTTTCGAGGGCAGATCTTCAGACCTGTTCCGATTCTGATCGATGCGAGGCCGAAGGCATCGCGTACATGATCTATAGGCCCAGGTGAAAACCTGGGGGCATGGCCATTCGTATCCTGATATCCGTCGATGTGGGATTGCGTTTGTATCTGTTTGATGTCTCTCGGTCGGATGTTTTCAGCGTTTAATCGGCTTGTTGGATACTTGGGTAGAGGGAGTTGTTTGATTGGTATCGAGGGATGTTGGTATTGGGTTGGTTTTTCGTGCGAAATCGGTTCCGGTTCGTGTGAAGCTGGCTCTTATTCGTGCTGGGGCGGTTCTTTTTCGTGCGAAGCTGGCTCCGGTTCGTGCGAAGCTGGCTCCAGCCCGTGTTGGGTCAACGTCTTTTCGTGAGAGGTCGGCTCCAGTTCGTGAGAGGTCGGCTCCATTTCGTGAGAGGTCGGCTCCATCTCGTGAGAGGTCGGCTCCATCTCGTGTTGGGTCAACGTCTTTTCGTGAGAGGTAGACGCCTTTTCGTGAGAAGTCGACGTCTTTTCGTGAGAGGTGACTCCCTTTTCGTGAAGGAGCAGGTTTTGCTTGTTATGGCTTCACTCCATTTTGCACGGAGGGAGTTGTTTTTCATGTGGGGGAAGTCATTTTCGTGCGAGAGCAACTGAGTGTTTTGGGGTAACAGGTCTTTCTTGGTGGTGGGTTTGGTGAGAGGCTCTTTCACGGAACAGAGGGAGTGGTTCGGGAGATGAATGCAAAGGGCAAGTGCCGGTACGTTCGTTCGTTTTTGGTTATTCTCCTTGGTCGTTGGTCGTGGGAGTTGTGTTTTCGGTTGGTGTGGGTTCCGTTTTGGGGGTTGTGGATTTGCGTGTGAACATCGCGTTCTTGATGGATTGATACTGTCTTGAAGTCCGACCAAAAGAGCGTCTGGTGAAGCGTTTGGTATCGTTGATGTGTTTTTCGAGATTGGTGAGTTGTTTGTTTTTTTCTTGGACGAATTGGTGATAGACTTCTTTGATGCTGTCGGCTTCTTCCTGTTCTTTGTCGAACGCACTTTCGAGGACCAGTAACTCGTCGAGTCCCTCTTGGGCGAAGTAGAGGTCGGGGTTGTTGGCGATGACTTCAATGATGGAGTCAGCAAAATATTCTTCTTCTGCGAGGTTTGTTGGGGGTTCGAGTGAGCGAATGACGTCGAGATGTGGCAACTCCATTTTGAGGAGTTCGCTGTAGTAGAGAGAGCGCTTTGTGAGTGTTGACAGAGCTTTGTTGGATTCGCGGCGTTCTTTGCGCCATTGTGCATCAAGGGCTGTGAGCTGTGCGAAAGTATATTCGGCTTGCTTGATAGCATTTTCGAGGATGGTGAGTTTGTGTTTGCAGAAGATGTCGTTTGCGTTGGATTTCAAGATAAGAAGACAGGCTTTGGCTTGTTGGATTTTTTGGGATTCTCTCATAATGTGAGCTCCTGTTTAAAATGTGGTGAAGGTGAACATGTTGCCGCGATTTGTTTGTTTGCGGCGTCTGGCCACCCACCAGAGCAAAGAGAGTACCCATCATGTCTATGTCATGTTTTCTTTGGTTATTCGGTTTGTTATGGTGATGAAGAGGGAATTGTGGTGTCTTTGATGTGTCCAGATTTCGTTCGGTGATTGTCCATATGTGCAATATTTGGACGGGCTTCGACGTTTCTTCATATTGACAGGGCTGAATTTGGCCTTTAGTCTCCTTATGTCGTTCATATCCGAGACCTTTTGCCACAAAAGATGTGAGAGTAAGATGACCACAACACAAAAGAATAAGCCCGGTTCACTCGATAAAAAGGGCATGAGTGATTATACAGAGACACAATGTTCGCGACAGCTGTATATCAAACTTGGCGAACATGACCCTCGTTGGATACAAAGGGATATTCAAAAAAATACTCATTTTACAGGTTCAGCCCTGACCCTTGCAGCCTCTGGGAAGCGCTACGAACAAAAGGTCTACACTATTTTGCGTCGCCTCTTTCGTCAACAAACCCATTGCACACTCAAGCCACCCGCCAACAAGGAGGTGATAGAGACCTTTCTTGACCCAAGGCTTGCAAAGCGCCTTCACCAAGAGGTAAGAGGAGAGGCACAACTCCTCTTGGAATACGAGTGGCCTCTTTGTGATCAATTTGTCAGGCGGGTCTTTGGACAACAACCTGATGAAGAGATCGCTACCCTTGGTAATCAGTATGGACGTGTCTTGCGGCCTGATATTATGCTACTCCATCCCATTCCAAAGGGGCAAAAGGCTCCTCTTAAATGTCTACTCCCTGGTGGGAAAGCAGCATCTTTTTCACCTACAGCGCTTCAAGGACGTTTTGGTATCTCCATTCTCGATATCAAATACACGCCTGATGAGCGGGTTGGACGTCGGCACTTTGCTGAGCTGCTCTTTTATATCCACGCTCTCACAGAGTGGCTTCACGAGACACAGTTGGATGAATTCTTCTTTGTACCATGTCACGGACACGGTATTCTGGGGTTTCTCGAAGAGGATACACTCTATGATCTGACTCTCGATGATCTTCTTTGGCGAAGTCCTGACGAACTCTCCGGAAAACATACACCTAAGATCAGCCCGTTGCTATGGGAAGACACACATCAACTCTTTACCCACGCCGAGAAGACCGTTCGTACACTTTGGCAGCTCGCAAAACAACGAACACCCATCGAAGAGATCCCTCTTTGTGTACAACCCGCTTGTGGTCGGTGTCCGTTTATCGATGATTGCATTTCCACACTCAAAGGTACAACACCAACGCAGTCTGATAGCTGGGATATCCGGCTCATTCCCTATCTCAAGACTGCTGTCGCGCAACAACTCAATGAACATGGTATTTACACTGTTGGTGAGCTATTGCAAGGTATCGAGGAGATTCCACTCGGAAACACACCTGTCCCCCTTCATGCTGAGATTCCCGCTCTCAAACTACGGGCACAAGCACTCTCCACACAACGCGCTGTCTATCCCGAAGGCGAGCATACATCCCTGTCTCTTCCAAAATACATCGATATGGCGCTTGTCTTCAATCTCGAAGTTGACCACACCAACGAACTTGTCTTTGCCTTTGGCTTTTACTTGGACACAAAACAACCTTCGCCAAAACTCCAGAGATTACACAACGATTGGTGGAGAATGTGGCGTTCTGTGCTCCGAGGGGAAAGGGAGTTACAGGATATCAGCTCTGTCCTTGACCTCGAAGCGTTGGAGCTTGGATGGCACAAAGGTGATGATTTTTCCGATAAACTGTCGCTTTTACTTCAAGAGATGGAGAGGCTGCTTCGGACTTTAGAAGCTGATGGTGTTTTGATTCTTCGTGCGGTTGGTGAGTCTTATCAATTTGGTTCACAAGAATACACCACGCAAAAGTATCCTCTTGTACGTTGCCAGTATAGCTATGTCAGCGGTGGGATTGAGCCAGAGCACGAATATATGTTGCTTAAAAATATGATCCAGCAGCTTCATCGTGTGATGAGAATGTGTTCCTTGACAGAGCTACTTGTGACGACAAAGCACGAGACTTACGATTCTTTATATCATGAGAACTTCGCGGGGTTTTATTGGTCAGATGAACAAGTCGACCATCTCCGTGCCCTCGTCGAACGTCATCTCCCGGCACTTCAACAAGATCATGCTCTTTCAAAAACATTCTACGAACTGGTTGATTGGATGACGCCTGCCGATTCTGGTGTTCGGCACCACGCACTCCATAAGAAAATGTATGATTTACGTGAGTTTGTCGGTTCATCTGTCGGACTCCCACAGATCATCAACTACACATGGCACCAAACAAGACCTCTGTGGAAGAAAGATTTTGAAGCCAACCCATACTTTTGGACACCACACTTTAACCAGATGGATTTTGGGATCTGGCACAGTACAATCGAAGAGATCGACACCAATGAACGTTCTCAAAAAGAATCGGATATTCGCGATCAACTTGTCCTGAAGATGAGAACGCTTCACGAGATTTTGCGTCACTTCCACAAAGAAGCCAGCGACGTTATCCCAAAAGAGTCCAAGACGATGAGCAGTCAGGACTTCCAGCGAGATAGACGCAATCGTCAATATCACCAACTCGGCTCTTTGTGGCAGGGATACCACCAACTCAACGCGGCGATTAGCGCGCTCACCAATGACGCCGCGCGGTTGACGTGGCCTGAACAAAGTATCGCAAAGTTACAAGCTGGTAAGCTCTCTGGGATGACCATCAAAATAGATGATCGAGATGGAAAAGACTATGAGGTCGTGAACTTTTCGTTGTTGGGCCTGTCCAGCCATATGAAGATCTCCGTGAAAGACCGTGTACTTTTGCTTCCACGCACAATGAGGGACAGTCATGCGTTTCCTTTTCACAATATGGGACGCTTGAGCAAGTTGATCGTCGAAGACCTCGTCTGGGAGCCTTCCGAGCAGGGATATTGTGTGACCGCCGTTCGTGAACTCAAGAAGCGAAAAGAAGGGGACAAGGAGACACTCCACTCCTTTACGGAGCTGTATGCACTCTATGATGCTGAAGATTGGTTTGTCTATCCTACAGATCTGGACGTTTGGACGGGACGCTTGGCATTGAACGGGGATGCTTTGCTGAGACGATATCAGCTCGGATATTCGTGGTTAGCAGAGCGTTTGATGTTCTTACACGGTTTGGGAGGTGAGCATCTGGAAGCTCCCAAAACACTCAATGTGCATGCCGCAGAACTCTACACCTACGCACCACAGTTACTTCCTCAAAAGCGTGATTGTACGGGAGAAGACGTTTTGACTCCCATTCGTTTTCGTCCTGATTCATCTCAGCAAGAAGGAATCTTACATGCGTTATCTTCGTCCATCTCATGTTTACAGGGACCACCCGGGACAGGAAAATCACAGACCATCATTGCCCTCATCGATGAATTTATCGATCGACATAAAGGTCCAGCGAGAATTTTGATCTCAGCCTTTTCTTACAGTGCCTTGCAAGTGGTCGTGCAAAAGCTGCTCGACAGTCGCTATGGTGATGGGCCGGCACCAGATCCCACACAATTGAGCGATGCATCGAGATTGCCTATTTTCTATGCTTCGTCCTCTGAATCGGAGAGTTTTGTACACGATCCAAATCAACAGGACGTAATGCATTTGTCTTTGTCATCGAAAGGTGTCCATCTAGATGGTGAGCGGATCGATTTTAGGAGGGGATCGAGAAAGGATAAAATCTTTGAGCGTATGTTTGCTCACAAGGGGTTGGAGGGGGATGGTAGTTTTGTGTTGTTCGCGAATGCTCATACTTTATATCATCTTGGGACGTTGAGTAAGGCGAACAAGAGGCGATTGGTGCATGAGGATTTTGGTTTTGATTTGATCATCATTGATGAAGCTTCACAGATGCCAGCGAGTTACTTCACGGCGATTGCACAATTCGTTCATCCATTTGAGGCGCGTCTTGTATTGCCAAAAGATGAAGATGCGTTGAAAAGAGAGATTCGTTGTGGTGCACCAGAGCTCTCGATTGAAGGTGTGCCTTCATCAGATGACCTGACACATGTTGTCCTCGTTGGAGATCAGGAGCAGTTACCACCAGTCCAGCAGATCGAACCTCCTCGCAAGTTGAAGCCAATGCTTGATAGTGTGTTTCGGTACTTTTTGGAGGTGCATCATGTCCCGAAGCATCAACTCTCCTACAATTATCGATCACACAAAGACATTGTGAGATGTGTACGTCGGCTGGCGATTTACGATCAGTTACACGCCTTTCATCAGGATGATGCGTATTTGTCGGCGATTCCAGATGTGTTACCTGATACGATTGAGGCTCCTTGGTTGCGGCAGTTGTTGGGGCGAAGGCAAGTTGTTTCGACATTGATTCATGGGCGTCAGTGGGATACAGCGTTGAGTCCTTTCGAGGCGAAGTTGACCGCTGATGTTGTTCTGGCTTTTTTTGCACAGATGGGTGTGGACTCAGATGAACGTGAGCGACAGTTTTGGCAAGAAGACGTGGGGGTTGTGTCACCACACAACGCGCATGGTCGCTTGATCGTACGTGAGATTGCGGAGCGTCTGTTATCGGGAGTTGGGGCGAGGACCTATCTGCCGGAGACAGAGTTAATGGAGTGTTTGTCAACAACTGTGTATTCTGTGGAGAAGTTTCAGGGTTCGGACAGGCGTTTGATTGTGGGGAGTGTGGGTGTGTCTTCGGTGGATCGTTTGGCGGCGGAGGAAGGGTTTTTGTACGATATGAGTCGCTTGAATGTTCTGATCTCTCGTGCAAAACACAAGATGTTGTTGATCTGTAGCCAGCAGTATTTGGATTACGTTCCACGGGATAGGGATGTGATGACCGTCGCAGCTCGTGTGAGAGAGTATGCCTACGATTTGTGCAATGAGAGTCAAGTGTACGATGTCCCCTTTGGTTCGGGGAGTGAGTTTATCGAGTTGCGTTGGATGGTCTCCAAAGATCCATGATATTGTGTCGGTCATTTTGTGTTCGCATTGCGAACATCAAAGTTCTTTTTGATGTGAGTGTGATTCTTGTGGGTGACTTGAGCTCTGTGGATTTATTCGCCACGGAGGAGGCGAAGTCGCTTCCAGTGTTGTTTCAAGGCTTGCCTTGCCTCCTCATCCAACCTCAATGTTCCTTCCAGTTGACGCCAAGCGTCCATCATTTTGCTCACAGTGTTTTGGACAAATGCTTTGATTTCGTCTTCTGGTTTTGTGATACCGATCTTTTTGTAGAGTCTTACAAATGAGGCTGAGGTGACTTTTTCCCACTGTTTTTTTGAGCGTTTGTCAAAGTTAAGTGCGAGATCCTCGTTTTCAAAGAAAGAGAGGGTTGAGACAAAATCATAGGCTGGCGAGAGCCTTGCTTTGTATCCGTCGGGGTAAATGAGAGCCCAATTCTTGAGGTGAGCGTCACCGTTACCGGAAAGGATGATGAAGATGACTCGGCGAAGGTATTCTTCCAAGTCATCCTCGGATTGGGTGATGGAGGAGATTATCCTTCCAATGGATAAGTAGTTTCCTTTTTTGAACGCGCGTTCTGGGTAAACATTTAAGATTTGAGCAAAGTCTTCGAAGTGAATACGTCTTGGGTTCTTTGAACGGTCGAATCGTTCGATTGCATAGGCCCATTGTTCATCGCCAAAAAAACTTTTCTCTGGTAAACCCTTAATCTCATTGAGATCCAGCAATAAAAAATCTGGAACATCGATACCACTTTCTCTAGCCCACGTCATCATAGACCATTCATTCTCTGGGACTCTGGGAAATTTCTGTCCCGGAAGTTTGATAATCCAATCGCCTTGGACACCCTCTCGTGGGATCGTGAGCCCCTTGCCCTCTTTGAATGCCGATAGCTTGAGTTGTAGGTTCGTCATCGAGAATTTATGGGGATTGTCTTCTGGTGCTGTGGATTCTTCCTCTTCAAACGTGTTTGTCTCTTCATGTTCGTATTGAAGGAGGTCTTGGAGTTCTGTCTCTTCGGCAACGACTCTCACTGCACCTGGAAGTTCCTCTCCCAAATGAGCCAGCAGGGAGAAATCATTGTCGATATCTGTTTGGAGTTGCTTGATGATAAGCTCCCTCAGCAATCCATCAGGGAGTAGGTTCGAAAACCACTCAGGGAGTCGTGAGCGTGAGCTATGGACTTTGTGGAGATCCTCGATAAAGACCTGGCCAAGAACAGGTCGGGGGTAGAGTTTTTTGTAACTTTCCAACAAGCGAAACTCAATCCTACTTCCGTCTGATAGGGTTAATCTTCCGACTTTTGTGTCTTGTATGTACACAACCAAGGTGTGGGAGTTCATGTTCTTTTCCTATGCCAAGTTGTTTATTTAGTAGCCTGTAAAGTGTTATTGGTGCTCAAGTAAGTAATCTGAACGGATATTGTGTGAATGTTGATGTCTAAGCCCTCGTTTTTATGACGTTACTTTTGGGTTCGTTTGTGTGTTTTTTCTCCACTTTCTTTGGGATACTCGCGACGCTTTTGATCAAGCATCCTTTTGAAAGGGAACACAAACGAATTGTATCCAGTCTTCGTCATGGCTACCTATTATTTTTTGAATACGCCATACTTGCGAGTCTTCAAAGCGGACAAGAGAATCACCTTCTCTAAAAGAGGCTGAGTACTCTACTTGCCAAAGTCTCTTGTCTAGTTTGACTAGATCGTAAGCCCTTATAATTTGCCCACGAACGCTGTAAAGGACTTCTCGATCCATAAGGACTTGGACGGTTCGTTTGGTGCTTGTCTGCTCTCCAACAAGTTTTCCCCAATGTGAATGGTTCGTAGAGAGTACAACTTCTTCAAATCTTTCTTCTTTTTTTACGATGTTTTCGGTGTGAACAACACGTAAAGGTATATACTCACTAGGTAGATTGCGGTCCTCACTTAAAGTGAGCATGTCCCAATCGTCTATGTTGTTGGAGAGAGGTCCTTTGGGGTCTAATTGCTTAAGGAAGTCTCTAAAAGGAAAAGGCAACCCTCGAAGATATAGCATCGTCCAAGGTTCCTTTTTTAGAAAAGCATACGATCCTCTTGTGAGATTTCTGTTGGCAAATTCTTGATACGGACCATGATGGGCTCGCCATTTTCTTGTGTTTACATCGAAAATAAGTGCAAGAGTTTTTTTCTCCGAAGATTCTCCTTTTCCAGATAACAGCTGTGTACCAGCTAATGCACCGACCAGTAAACCCACGAGGATCCCCGCAGGACTCGTTTTCAGGATCACTGAAGCAGCAGCGCCTAACACCGCACCTGTTAAAGTCTCCCCTGTAAGTGGACTGCTTTCATCGTCGTTTGCAAGGCTAAAACGTGCGATGTTGGATTCCTCATCAATGGCGATGTTTAGGAGTTTTCCACCAACGAGAGCTCTCAGTGATTGATCTTCTTGTTTTCGTAACTCGATGGGCGATGAGTCCTTTGTGAGTTCGTACACTTCATTCGCGAAGACATCCAGGTAGTCATACTCATTCTTGTATTTGTTGAGTACTTTGGCGATATCGCTTAGACGAAGCTGTGTCGGGGGTCGAACCCTCTCCTTCATCAATGGGATAGTTCCCCAATGTACACGAAGACGTTCTTTTGCTTCTTCTTCTAGGGGCAAGTCATCTTCTAGTGTAGACCATGCTGTCATTATTTCAACGACTGTATTTTCTATGAAAATTTTGATCTCGTCTTCTGTTCTCTCCTCAAGGAATCCCAAAGATTGAAGCTTTTGAAACATTTTCACAAAAGAGCGAGCTGAGACATCTTCCCACCGTTTGGACTTTTGCAAGTTGAGCGCGAGTTTATCGTTGTGAATGTATTGGATTGTTGAAACAAAGTCGTAAGCAGGAGAGAGGCGGGCCTTTACATTGTCAGGGTAAATCAAAGACCAATTCTTGTGGTGTGCGTCGGCATTGCCTGAAAGGATGATGAAGAGCAGTCTCCGAACGTATTCCTCAAAGTCTTTCTCAGAGTTTGTCACTGCAAGCAGGATCTTTGCGATGGAGTTGTAACTGAACTTGTCGTATTTTTCCTGGGGATACAGACCAAATATCTGGGCAAAATCTTCAATGTGAACACGTCGTGACGGTTCAGGACGATCAAAACGTTTGATTGCGAAGGCGAGTTTTTCTGATTTGTGAAGATGTTCTGGAGGCAAACCCTGGATATCGTCCGTATCAAAGAGGTCGAACTCAGGTACATCAATGCCACTTTTTTTGGCCCAAGTCATCATGGACCATTCGTTTTCTGGTACTCTCTTGTATCTTTGATCTGGTAACTTGACGATCCAGTCGCCACCAATTCCCTTTGCTGGTATTGTCAGACCTCGATCTTTTCGAGATGCTGAGAATTTGAGTTGTACACCTGCGAGAGAGAACCTCAGCGTCTGAGCATCTTCCTCTTCCTCTGTTGCCATACCATCTGTAGAGTTCTCTGTGTGTTGGTAAAATCCTTCAAGGGGTTGCTCTGGTAGGACACGTACAGCTCCGGGAAGATCTTTGCCGAGATGATGGAGCAGAAAGAATTCTCGCTCTGTGTGAACTGCTGCTTGCTTGGCGACGAGCTCTCTCAACAAACCCTCTGGAAGGAGGTTGGAAAACCAGGGGATGAGTCTCATTCGTGTTCGGTATTCTTTATCGAGATGATCAAGGAAGGTCTGTCCCAGTGTGGGGCGTGGGACCATTTGTTTGTAGCTGTCCAACAGTCGAAACTCGATTTCGCCTTTCTGGGACAGGGTTAATTTTCCGACAGGTTCTTCTTGCAAATATACAAACATTGTTTTGGTAGACATCTTCAATCATCCTCATCTTCATCATCGTCATCATCTGCGAGTAATGATAGTAAGCTTGGGCGGTCTGTTTCTCCCCACCGTGCGCACTTTGCGAAAAATTTTCTGCTGTACTCTTCAATGGTTTTTGCACGAAGTTCGAGGAAGGTCTCTTCGTCGCCATCGCGAAGAGCTTCCAAGGCGTCCAGATCGATCATGTGAGTTTGTAGCAAAGCAGGATTGGCTTGGAGTATTTGTTTTTTGAGTTGTTTTTGTTTGGGGTAGAAGATGCGGTTGGCAATGCCATTGTAGTGCTGGAGGTTTTTATCTTGCACAAGTGTTGGGATGAGCAAGTGTCCTGATGGTGTTGTGTCGAGTGAAGAGGGAAGGATGAGTTTCTCTGTCTCCAGGTTCTTCGGCTTGTGTGTGAATAAGGCCAACGTGAACAATTTACTTGTTGCGTGGTTAAAGCGGAAGGGAGCATCGATATCCAGCAAGGCCTCTTCGTTTTCGGGGAGTTGTTGAAGGAGCGATTGTACAGAGGCTTCTTCATCCTCAGAGATACTTCCCAAGTATGCAGGTTCTGAGAGCGTAAAATTCCGAAGTGCTTTCGTGAGTGAGAGACGCCATAGCCATCGACTGAGTAAGTCGGTGCTCCTTGATGAAGGAGAGGGATGGTGGTGAAAGAATTTTGCGAGAAATACGAAGGGTTGTTTGTAGGGAAGTAGGTCAAAATGTGGGATGTGAGCGTGACTCTTTAAAAAACCTATCGTGCGTCGTGTTGCCTCTTCGACGTTTGTATATGCCTCAAGTGCTTTCTCGCTGGTCAGTTTTTGTTCACTGGAGACAAACTTCGTTTTCTTTTGGCGTCCCAAGAGTGCGGACATGACTTTATTGAGTGTATCTTGGGGAAGTTCGCCAAAGCCAAGGGGACGGAGATTTCGGGAAATATCATCAAAGCTACCTGACGACTCCTCACTTGTCGTGCTGTGAATGGCATCAAAGACTTCTGATTCTTCGAGGCTTTTTCCTGCATGGTTGATGCGAGCAAAAACATCACGGACAGTTTTTTCAGAGGTCGTGGTAATCGTGTAAGTCGGGATTTCATACTCACGAATTCTTTTCCCGACTCGTATCGCTTTTTGTGTTCTTGTGGGGCTGGGTTGCTTTTTATAGAGCCACTGCAGCAAGTCTTCTGAGTCAAGCACTTGCGTCATTGGGAGCCAGCGTGTAGGGTCATCTGTTCGTTGTTTTTGAGATATATTTTTGAGGCCTTCCTCATCCAGGTCAAAGTAGAAGTCGTGTTTGTTTCCTTTGTGTTCTTTGACAAGGGACAGGACAAGGGAGACGAGGCGTTGTTGTCCATCAACTACCCAGAGCGCGTCTGCTCGTTCGGGGACCTCTATTGTTAACTCTCCGGCTGTAAAGATGTCTGCTTTTGCTGGTGTTTTCCAAAAAATCAATGTTCCAACTGGATACCCTCGGTAAAGGCTGTCGAGCAGGTTGAGAGCATCTTGTGGTTCCCACTTAAGCTGTCTCTGGAAAGAAGGGATCCTTATATAGCCATCTTCGACCCTGCGAATAAGATCCTCGACTTTGAAATTTCGAGCCTCAGGGGGTCTTTTTAGATTGTCTGTTTGCTCATCTCGTGTCAGTTGCATCTTCTTCCTCGCAGCTGAAAGACCAAGACCACTTGTACAGTACAACGAGCATACGTAATGACAAGTTCGGTCGCAAGGCAGAAGTTCTCGCCCAAAGACCCCATCAAGTCAAGAACCCAATTTCCACAAATCTTTACAAAGAGATCGCTTGAGTTGGAGTCCTTGCAAGTCACCATTGTATTTTTACGTCAGGACACGGACAAGCTCGGCGATGATCGTAAAGTCACCTTCCTTGGAGGCATCCAACACGATCGGTTGAAAAGATGGATCTGTTGAATCTGGAGACAAGGTCACCTTTGTATGTCGCCAACTCCCGTCTTCTGTCTTCTCCTTCTCGCTCGAATAACGTTTGACTGTGTAGCTCCCTCCGTATTCGTTGTCTTCGATGTCTCTGTGTTGGCAGAGTATCGTCTTTCCTTGACGTGTCCCCGATGGATTGAGACGCCACAAACACCACGATCCATTCGGGATACTCCTGTTCATTGACTCACCAACAACCTGCGCGACAAACAAATCCTTCGCCGGTTTGGGGCGTCCTTCTGTACGGACCCAATCGTAATGTGCCACGTCTTCCATCTGCTCCGGGGTAAAGCCACCCGCTGCGAACTTGATATCCAAGGCTGGAATGCAATTGACAAACGGCTCTGCCTCTTCCAATAGGACAGATACAAATGGGAGCAAATCACCTTCTTCTGTCAAAGGTTTGTGGCTGACGTCTTCTGGGACAGCCTTCAGCTTTTTGACCAACATATCGAAAACAATCCGTTGGAATCCCGATGAGACCTTCTTGTCATTCAGGTATTGGATCATCTGATTTTGGTGGGCCTCCGCGCTGTCAATCACCGCCTCATCCATCGCGTTTGCAAAATTACCAAGCATCGCCTGCTCTGGTGAGTTGTTGGCGATTTGTTGCATCACCGCCTCATTCTCACTCAACTTGTCGCTAATCGTCTTGGCGTAATTGAGCAAATCCTGGTCCGTCAACTCATCTGTGATGAACAACTCATTTAACCTGTCGAGGATCGTCGAGAGCCACTCCTCTTGCTTGTCTCGCGCCTTCCCTGTCCCAAGCTCCTTCATCGGCATGAGCCCTGTCGCGCCGTCCTTTTTGAGCTTGAGATTCTGTTGTCTGATCTTTGAGAGCCTGTAATGACTCAACTCCACGGAGCTCAGATCGACAGGGTCTTCATCCGGCAATTGCTCACGCAAAAGAGGCGCGAGATGCATGGCGAATAGATTCAAGCGCTCCAGATCCGGACTGTCGTACTCGACGATCTGTGACATGAACTCGTAGTAACGAGTGAAGGAGTTGAGATCCGCCTTGAAGATGCCAAGTGTATCAAGGAGCTTTTTGGCCTCTTTCATGTCCGATTCAATGTTCGCAAGGAGCGTGAGGTCGTCGAACTTCTTGGCGCGATCAAAGAGTTCCTTTTGTTTTGTGTACTCTTCACGGGCAGCTTGTGAACGCTTTTGCCAACGCTCCACTGCCGGGCGACAAGCGTTGAGAAGCGCTGCGTTACTCTGCTGCTTCTTGAAGAAGATCTCGTTGAACGTCAGCACCTCTGTCCACTTGAAGATCCCTGCATCCCTGAGCTTGTCGTACAAGTCCCACAAAATGTTGGGATCCGAAACGTCCAACAATGTCGCCGTCTGGTAGTACTCCTGGAATGCCTCCAGTACACTCTGTGGTTCATTCACAAAGTCCACAACATAGGTCTCTTTTTTGCCTGGGTAGATCCTGTTGAGGCGGGAGAGGGTCTGTACACATTCCAAGCCGCCAAGTTTTTTGTCGACGTACATCGCACATAGTTTGGGTTGATCAAAGCCGGTCTGGAACTTTTTGGCCACGATCATCACGTTGTACTCTTCTGTGTCGAATGTCTTGCGAAGTGTACGGCCTTTAAGCCCTGGATTCATCGATGTCTCTGTGAACTTATGTCCAATCAAACCTTCAGCCTCTGGATCTGAAGGCTGAAAAGAGACCTCTCCAGAGAAGGCGACGAGCGCTTGGAGGGAGGATTCGTACTTTTGTTGTTTGACGTACTTGTCGATTTGGTCTTTGTAGCGGACGGCTTCCTTGCGCGAAGAAGTCACGACCATCGCCTTGGCCTGGCCGTTGAGCAAACCCATGACATGTTCACGAAAGTGTTCGACGATGACGTGGACCTTTTGTGAAATGTTGTAAGGGTGCAGTCGAAGCCACTTACCGAGCTTGACCCTGGCTTTTTTGACGTCTACCTCAGTGTCTGCGCTGCCTGCTTTTTGTCCTAACTGATAGGCGAGCTTGTACGTCGTGTAATTTTTGAGAACGTCAAGGATGTAACCTTCTTCGATCGCCTGTCTCATACTATAGATATGGAAGGCCTTGGGCTTGTTTGTCTTTGAAGGTGGTAGCGCTGGAGCGGGGAGGCGTCCAAAGAGTTCGAGGGTTTTGCTTTTGGGGGTCGCCGTGAAGGCGTAGTAGCTCAGGTTGGTCGCTTGTTGACGTGCTGCGACGCTGGCGTTGAGCTGGTCTTCTGCGGTCTGCTCTGCGTCCTCGTCTTCTGTGGCACCCTTTGTCAGGACAGCTTTGAGTTTGCCAGCTGTACGTCCTGTCTGTGAGGAGTGGGCTTCGTCTGCGATGATCGCGTAACAACGGTCCTTGAGGCTGACATTGTGCTCGATATTGTCGAGGACGTACGGGAATGTTTGGAGCGTCACGATGATGATAGGTTGTTTCTCTTCGAGTGCGCGTGCGAGCTTCTCTGACTTGGAACCTTGTCCTTCATCTCTGTTGATACGTTCGACGACACCGTCAGCGTGTTCAAACTGGTAGATGGTGTCCTGAAGTTGTTTGTCGAGCACAGTCCTGTCCGTGATCACGATAACGGAGTCGAAGACCTTTTCGCCTTGTGCGTCGTAGAGTGAGGAGAGTTGGTGTGCGGTCCACGCGATGGAGTTTGATTTTCCTGAGCCTGCACTGTGTTGGACGAGGTAGCGATGTCCAGGACCTTCTTGTTTGGTCGTCGCGATCAACTGTGTGACGAGTTCGAGTTGGTGGTATCGTGGGAAGATGAGTGTTTCTTTTTTGCGTTTGAGACCGTCCCAATCTTCTTCTTCTTCGATCTCCAGGTGGACAAAGTGTCCGAGTAGTTGGAGGAGCTGTTCGGGGGCGAGGACTTGTTGCCAGAGGTAGGCCGTCGCGTATGTGTTTGGGTCTTGGGGGATGTCGTTGCCAGCACCACCATCGGATGTGCCTCTGTTGAAGGGGAGGAAGCGCGTGTTGTCTCCATCGAGCTTTGTGGTCATGTAGACTTCGAGCTGGCTGACGGCGAAGTGGACGAGGGCACCTCTCTTGAATGTGAGGAGGGGTTCTGGTTTGTTTGTGTTTGGGTCTTTGGGGAGTCGTGTCTTTTTGTATTGTCTGATGGCGTTGTGGACGGCCTGTTGGAATTCGCTCTTCAACTCCATCGTCGCGATGGGGAGTCCATTGACAAAGAGGACGATGTCGATCCGCCATTTCTTCGCTTGTGTGCCAGTCTCTGCGAGGTGTGCTTTGGTTGCGTATGGGCTGTAGGTCAGCTCAGGGACGAGGCGGAGGATATTGCCTTCGTACATGGCGAGTGTTTTGGAGTTGAGATTGTGTTCGGGTTTGAATTGGCACAACTTGAAGGAGGCGGATTTATCTCGCAGTTCGTGTCGAAGGACGCCGAGTGTCCCGTATTTGCGAAGGGTCTTGTCTGTGGCGTGTGGATCGACTTTGTTGAGCTGTCTGGTGAGTTTTTTGATGAAGGCTTCTTCGGGGTTGTTTGGGTAGAGTGTGGTGTATTTTTCCCACATCTTGGGTTGTGTGCTTTGGACGAAGGCGAGGCAATCTTCTGTGTAAAGTGCGTGTTCTCGGTCGTAAGAAGAGGCGTTTCCGCGCTTCCATCCAGCGGCGAGCATCTCTTGGATAATGTCTTGCTGGAAGGCGGCTTCGTGGGCTGTGTTGCTCATGATGCCTCCTCTTCGGTGTGGGTGGGTGGTTGCCAATCCCTGACGTCTATCTTACCTGTGACGGCTGCGGAGATGAGCGCTGTGCGTCGCTCTTGCAGCAATTTGGTTTGTTGCGTCAAGTCCCGAGCCAACTTTTCAAAATTGGAATGTTGTTTTTGTAGATGAGTAGCTATTTGCGCTTGTTCTCTTTGAGGAGGGATACAAACAGAAAGTGTTTTAAGGGTATTCTGACTCAAAGATGCCCGAGTTACCAGGTTCATTTTCTCTGTGAAAGAACTCTGGATTAGCTTGTTCCTGAAGAGAAAAGAAGAGTAAACCGGATCCAAATCGTCAGACCAAGGCCTGAATCTAATCAAAAAGCCAGCGAAAGTTGCATCTTCGACTCTTTGTAAACATGTTGATGCTATGCCTATGTCGTCGACTGTTTCGGATGTTCTGGTGAAAAAAACATCACCTCTTTCTATGCTGTATTTTTTCTGATCTTCTTTTGTGCTGCGAACAAGTCCACTTGGATTGGACGGTATGAATTGGTTTTTATAAACATCTCCATAGCTTATGAATGGAAACCCTGAACCAAAAGAGTCTCCACTGATATTCAAGCCATTTTGCAGTTGTCCAAAGTGTCCCAGCTTTTTGATTTTCCAATGGGCAGGAATCTCACCAATCCAGGGGATGCCGGAGTCGCGCATGGGGGCGTCGGGGTTCAAGCCTTTGGTGACGGCGTGGCTGATGACGGCCTGACGTTTCTCTTGAAGCAATTGGATGAGCTGTTGTTGTTTTTCAATCAAGGCATCGATTTTGGCTGTTTCGTAATCGAGAAACTTTGCGATTTGTGTTTGTTCATATGGAGATGGAAGCAGTAATTCAATTTGTTCGAATGCTTTTGGATCCAAATCCCATTGGTTGACGCGAATACCCTTGGAGCGACTCATATATTGAGTTATGTAAATTGGTGAGCGTAACAAGTAGTGAATGTACTTTGATTTTATCCTTGTACATTGAACTTTTTTTATTTTTTCATAGACAAAGTATGCAGGGCTGACGATTCCTCGGTAGCAAGAAATTGCTATGGAACCTTGCCATGCTTTCATTTTGTTCATAACTAAATTTTCAGGACATACTAGCTGGTATGGACTGAGATCCTCGGAAGGTTTGTTGAAGTTGTCATCGCGGCTTTTTTTGGGAACAACACCGTGATCTCGGTAAACCGAAAGCAATTCTTCATGGGGGACGTTTGTACGTTTTACCCTGCGATATATTCGTCCTACTGGGATACTATCCCAGCCTAATGGAATGTCTTCCATCCAACTCGCTGTTGGTTTTTTATATCGCTCATATTTTTTGAATGCATTTTTCATGAGCGAATCTCCTGCAACATCTGCATGATCTCTGCGCTCAACACATCCAATTCTGCGTCGATCTCCTCCAGTGGCCTTGGAGGTTCATATTCATAAAAATGCCTGTTGAAGGGGATTTCGTATCCAACGACACCAACACATCTATCCTTCCCATCTGTGTACTCAGCATCAATCCAGGCGTCTTCGACATGTGGCGAGACTTCCTTGTGGAAATACGCCTCGTTGACCTCATCGACACCAGAACCCATCGCTGTATCTTGTGTCAGTGGGACATCTTCATGATCCCGTAGTTGGCTGTCCGCTTGGAAGAGCACAACCTTTCCTTTGTATGAAAAGAGGCCATATGTCGGATCTGCTTCTTCCTTGACGATTTTTTTGATCACAGGTTCAGCGTCTGGGTTCGTCCAGGTCACGGCAGAGATGAATTGCTTTTTCTGCTTTGCATCGAGCTTTGCATCTGCGTCCTTGAAGGCTTTCTTCAACTGTTTATCAAAGTTGTTGAAGTCGTTGTATTCTTCTGTGCCAAGGACTTTTTGTAGTTTGTACGCTTTGTCGAGAAGTTCTTTTTGTGTGTGCCATATTTGGGGGTTGAGGAGTTCTTTGATTTGTTTCTCTTTCAGCTCCTTGAAGTCCTTCTTGAGCAGGCTGCGGACATCATCTTCAACGTCAGAGAGGACGCCATATTGTTCGTCATCCCAATCTTGTCCATATGCTTCGTAGATGGTTTGCATAGCGGCGTTCTGTTTACCTGTGACAAAGCGAAGTTCTTCGAGGCGTTCGTCTGTAAGCTGTGCGGAGAGACGAAGAGGGCGCTCGATGCGGATGCGACGATAGCCAAACTCATAGGTGTGGAAGATCTTGCTGGCGAAGGTTTTTTTCTCGGCTTTTTTGCTGGAGGAGCGGTCTCTTTGTGATGTGGTCTCTTCGGGGGGGACCAGTTCGTAGCTCTCGACCTCTTCAAATTTGCCATAGGTTTGGGTGATGAGTTTGATAGCGTCATCATTGATTAAGCGTCTTTTGGAGCCGAGGCTTTTTCTCATGCCTTGGTAGAGGTGGACGGCGTTGATGAGCTGGACTTTGCCTTTTTTGTCGTTGTCTTGTTCGGTTTTTTTGTCGTTGTCTTGTTCGGTTTTTTTGTTGGAGAGCACCCAGATATAGGTCGCGATACCTGTGTTATAGAACATATCAGTAGGTAGGGCGATGATGGCTTCGAGCAGGTCACTTTCGAGAACGTACCGGCGTATCTCACTCTCTCCGCTACCGGCTGAGCCTGTAAACAGAGGGGAGCCGTTGAGGATGATACCAATGCGACAGCCGTTCTTTTTGTCGTCATTGGGGTCAAATTCACGCATCTTGTCGAGCAGGTGCATCAAGAAGAGGAGGGAGCCATCACTGACGCGGGGAAGTCCGGGGCCAAAGCGTCCATCAAAGCCTTTGACTTTGTGTTCCGTCTTGATGGCGCTCTCGACTTTCTTCCAGTCCACACCAAAGGGAGGATTGGAGAGCATATAGTCGAAGGATTCGCCGGCGAGTTGGTCATCACTCAGGGTGTTCCCGAGTTTGATACGGCTGACATCCTGTCCTTTGATGAGCATGTCGCTTTTGCAGATGGCGTAACTTTCGGGGTTGAGTTCTTGTCCAAAGGCCCTCATGACAACGTCTTCATTGTATTCATGGACGTATTCCATTCCAGCGGAAAGAAAGCCGCCTGTTCCTGCGGTTGGATCATAGATGGTGCGTATTATGCCGGGTTGGTTAAGGGCCTCTTCATCTTTTGTGAAGAGGATGGATGTGGTGAGGTCGATAATATCGCGAGGTGTGAAGTGTTCTCCGGCGGTTTCGTTTGAGCTTTCGGCGAAGCGTCGGATAAGTTCCTCGAAGACGAGTCCCATATCGTGGTTGCTGATGGTTTCTACGGAGAGGTCTGTGGTGGAGACTTTTTGGACGACTTTGTAGAGGAGGTTGGCTTCATCGAGGAGGTCGACGAAGGTGGCAAAGTCGAAGTATTCGAAGATCTCTCGTGCGTCTTTGGAGAAGCTGTCGATGTAGGAGAGAAGATTACTCTTAATGTCTTTGCTGCCGAGCTTGGAGAGGTTCATTTGTGATGTATTAAAGAAGGTTTGATCGGCTGCTTTGAGAAGGATTGTCTCACGTGCGTCTTCGTTGAGTGAGGTCATTGCCTTGAGTGTTTCGACTTTTGCGAGGACATTGTCTTTGGTGGGTTCAAGGACACATTCAAGTCGTCTGAGTACGGTGAATGGGAGGATGACACGTCCATAGCGTGATTGTTTGAAGTCGCCACGAAGGAGGTCTGCGAGAGACCATATATATGCGGCTGTTTGGGAGAAGTTGGTGGTCATCGAGGTGTCCTTTGTGCGGGGAGTGTGTCTACGTGTTGCAGGAGCAGGTATGTCTTTTGGTTCTGTGTCAAAAGAGAATTGTGTTTGTTGCCAACTTTTGTGACCCATGTGTGTGGCTGGCTCCTGTCGTCTTCTTGTACATCGTGCTGGGGATTGTTGTACCGAAGTCGGTCAGCGAAGTCAACTTCCACTTGCCCTGTGGCTGCCGCGCTTCGCTTGCCTTTGTCTGGCTACCACGCTTCGTTTGATTCTGCTTGGCTGCCGCGCTTCGCTTGCCTAGCTATCGGGGATGCACGGGCATCCCCAAGCGTACTGCGTTTGCTTTCCCCTCCAGTTGACGCCTTCGGCGTGGAAGAAGTTGTGTCTACCTGTAAAACAGGCAGACACAAGGGGAGTAAGAGAGAGCTATATACAGGGGAGGGGGGATGGTTTTATTCCTCGTCGTGGAGGGGGGTATCGTCGAGTTCTTTGACTCTGGGTCGAAAAGCTTTGTCGATGGCGCTCATGTGCTTTAAGGTCCATGCAAAGGCTTTTCTGTGATTTTTCTCATCACGTGTATCCAACTCATTCTTTATACTCAACACGCTGAATTTATTGTTGGGTCGTTCCTCCCACGTTAACGTAAATTGGAGCTCCGATTCAATGTCCTCTCGTTCTTCTTGTAACTTCTCGAACCACGTCGGATGTTTACGTTGGTTGATCTCCACACGAACGGCAATTTCTTTTGCATTCACGATCGCCATCATGCTACATCCTGAACGTCCAATCCCCCAAGCCATCCAGTTGCAGGGGTAAGGTTTGGGAGGTTTGAAGCGTGCTTGTTGTTCCTCCAAGTATGTCCCAAATCCAGCCCAGTAGTCCATCTGCGCTTGTTGTCCTGTTGTTAATGTTCCCCTCCGCGATGTCGATTCTTTGATCGTCTTCGACCAATCGTTGGGTTTCGCCACTATGTTGAACTTGGGAGCTGGCACAGATTTTCCTATTCGCCACAGCTCTATCTCGATCCCAAAGAATCGAAACTCTTCATGTGTGATGCGATTCAGCCAGTCCAATGCTGCCCTGTGCTCCTCAGTGAATCTCGCCGCAATCCAGACGATATTCACTGCGTCCAAACCCGACGCGTAGGTGATGGTCTGTCCCAGGTGTTTGTGGTCTGTCTTTTCGAGCTGATTCTCGATAATCACAAGCTCATCTGACGCAGTGTCTCTACACAAAATATCCGCTCTGAACGGCCCCACTGCAGCTTCTTCTTGTTGAACTTCCAACTCCAATCCAATCGTTTCGCTCAACAACGCGATGTTCTCCTCTGAAGCCAACCAAGGTGTAAAATCACTTCCTTCATGCTCCCAGTAATCACGAAGTTCAACGCGCTCTAACCGACCTAAAGTCTTATTTGTATCCATGTTCTTTGTTCCTGCTGTTTGTGGGATGTTTGTGGGATGATGATCGTTGTACCCAAGATTATACATTGGGTCAAACCTGCAGCCTGACAAGCAGAGCGCGGCAGTCACGCCGAAGGCGTAACACAAACGATGCGCGAGCATCGTGGGGGCTGGGGTTGAACAAACCCCAGGCGGGTGTGGGTGGCAAACCCACAATACCAAGCAAAGCGCGTCAGCAAGGGCGAGTGGTAACAGGTATCAAGTGTTGTCAGGAGAGAGGAGGACATTTGTGGGGACACCCCAGGAGAGTCCTGTTTCGTCGAGGTGGCAAAGGCGGGCAAAGATATGTAGACCAGCGGCCTGTGCTTCTAAGAGCGTTTCGTGAAGATGCGGATCGATGGTCTTATCGATTTCCACGTGTGTTGCGTCATCGCCCTGGACAAGAAAAAGCAAGGCCGATTGTGTTTCTCGCTCTTCTTGCATCAACTCGACGAGCTCTTTGACATGTCGGGCTCCTCTCGCCGTAGGGGCGTCTGGAAAACGTGCGATCTTATCTGCACCAAGGCGCCCCACTGATTTGACCTCCATGAGCAATCTCCCTCCATCTGCGAGTTCGAGCATAAAATCAAAGCGCGAGGAACCAATTTTCTTCTCTGCACGAAAGGATGTGTAAGGAGGTAACTCACCAAACGCATACTCTGAGAGTGCGAGCTTGACGAGTTTATTGGGAAGATGTGTGTCGAGCGAGATGAGCGCACCATCGTCACCTCGTGCTGCGAGGATCTGGTAGGGCGTTTTGCGGGTCTTCTCATCACGATGTTCCATTAACAGCGTACGTCCAGGGACGAGAACTTCGAGGAGGCGACCTCGATCTGCCATCGCTCCAGTGATCTTCTTCCCATTGTATTCAGCGATGATTGTGAATTGATTGGGACGCTCAATAAAGGTCGATTCGAGTAAAGGCAATCCCTTCCCCAATGGGACTTTGATGTTCAATGATCTCCTCCAAGTATTCGCAAAGTCAGCAAGTATTCCACCACCCAACACAAAATCGTAATGAGTTCGTGTTGGCATCCTCGCATAATCCACCACAACTCACAAGGCAGACTCAAAACCCCACTGAGATCAAACCGATATATACGAAGATTTATCTCGAATTCTGTTCCGGCAGACGTTGCACTTGCGCCCAAAGCAAGGGCCCTGTGAGGGCGAAAGGTCGGAAGATAGAAAAAAGCATACGTGGGGGTGCAGGCTCAAGAGCCAGCAAGCAGGCGCGAGGAGGCGGCATAGCAA
>MDTC01062025.1_pt1 | contig 26384 bp, 21 predicted proteins | sample 811181 | NCBI WGS metagenome assembly MDTC01 (sample SAMN05326644, study PRJNA326480) | marine metagenome | isolation source: seawater | place: Pacific Ocean: North | collected 2011
ATGTCATCCTGAGTGCCGGCCATCTGATCAAAACCTTCCAGCGTGACCTCGTTGCCAGTCGCGGTGAGCTTGGCAATTGGGTTTGGTATTTGGATGAAGTGATTGATCTGGGCGGTGATCTGGTTGCCTAGCGAAACGGCGAAGAGAAAAACGGCCATTATGACCGATTTCATTGTCTTAGGTGCCTGAGTGTAGCTGAACTCGAGACAGACGATGGAGACCATGACTTCTGCCGCGGTAAGAAAAACATAGGCAACTAGCTGCCACGAAATGGAGGGGGTTTCTCCGGCATCGATTTTACCCTGTGCTATAGAGACGAGGACGAAGGAGATCACCATGATGAAAAGACCGATGCTGATCTTTCTCAGGGGTGTGAGCGGGAATACCTTGTCTATCGCTGGATAGACAAGGTAGGAGAACAGTGGAATGAATGTCAGGATTAGTATCGGGTTCAGGGCTTGGATCTGGCTGGGTAACCATTCCACCCCAAGCCAGTTGCGGTCCATGTTCTCTGCCTGCAGAACCCAGGAAGATCCGCTCTGGTCGAAGAGTGACCAGAAGACAGCCACAAACACGTAGATGGTGGAGAGCTTGAGGATGGCTTTTAGACCCTCACCGCTGAAGAGCTCCTTAATGAATGGTGCTCCCTTGCCGGGGATATGAATAAACTTCCAGCGCCCCATCCAAAAAATCAGTGTGGCGAGAGCCATAAGTACGCCTGGCACACCAAAAGCCCAGTGAGGTCCATGCCATTCCAGCAACCAGGGTGTGAGTAGGGTGGAGAGAAAGGCGCCTAAATTAATGGACCAGTAGAACCAGTTGAAAATGCGTGGCAGAAGGTGCCGGTTCTGGGAACCAAACTGGTCACCGACGTGAGCCGAGACACAGGGTTTTATTCCGCCCGAGCCGACCGCGATGAGCCACAAGCCCATTGTCAGCCAGAAGGAGGCTTCACCAAATGACCCCATAATCGCTAGGGCCACGTGTCCGAGACAGTAGACGATAGAGAGCAGGACGATGACTCGGTATTTCCCGAGAAAAATATCAGCCAGCAACGCTCCAGCGATGGGCGTGAGGTAGACGAGAAAAACGAAGTGGTGAAACTTCGCCACTGCTTCGGAATCGCTCATGCGTTCCATCGGTGAACTGCCCATGAGCCAAAGGTAGTTCACCATGAATATGGTAAGGATGGTCCGCATCCCGTAGAAACTGAATCGCTCAGCGGCTTCGTTACCGATGATGTAGGGGATGCCAGGGGGCATCGTTTTCATCTGGCGGGCGGCAGTTTCGTATGAGCGGTCTTCCATGAATGTTTTCGGAAAATTACGCGTGGACAGGGTTAGGCTTCAAGCTTCTTCCGGGCCCAAGCGGCGCAACCCATCACGCCTGCATCGTCTTCGAGTTCAGCGGCAACGATCGTGAAGCTGTCGCGGTAGGCGGGGAGGACCCGATCTCGGACTGACTGCCGGACGGTACCGATGTAAAGCTCAGGCATTGCTTCGACGAGCCCACCGCCCAGGACGATGACATCTGGTGCCATGAGGTGAACGACCGCGGCGACACCACAGCCTAGCAAAGTTGCCGCGCGTCTTACGATGTTCTCAATCTCGATATCACCTTTCTCGATAGCCGCGGCCAACTTACCGCTGGTGATATTAGACATGTCAGTTCCGCAAGCCTGAAGCAGGTTGGGAGCCAGTCCACGATAGGCAGCACGAGCGGAGTCGGACGCAATCTTGAGACGAGAACACTCCATTTCGAGAGTGGAGCCGCCTTCTCCGTGGCCGGAAGTTTCCGGAAAGAGAGGAATGTGTCCGAGCTCCATGCACGAGAGGGCTGCTCCCTGCACGAGATTGCCGTCGATGACGGCTCCTGCTCCGATCCCGGTGCCGGGAAAAATACCAACAGCGCAGCGTGCATTGCGGGCTGCACCCTCTTCATACTCGGCGTAAACGCCTGCATCGACGTCGTTGCAGATGGTAACACGGCAGTCGAAAGCGTCGCCAAGATGATCTTCGATGGGAACATTCTTCCAGCCGAGGTTGGGCGCTTCGATAAGCACGCCAGTTTCGGGATTGATAGGGCCGGGGCAACCGACTCCGATCCCGGCGATCTGTTCGGAGCTGACGCCGGCATCGTCGAGGGCTTCATCGATGACGGATTCCATGCGTGAGAGTCCCGATTTGGCTCCCTTATTGCCCTGTGTTTTCTGCTTCGCCCGGCCGAGGGTCTGGTAATCATCATTGAAGACCTTGGCCAGCATCTTGGTGCCGCCGAGGTCAAACCCAACCCAGATACGTCCTTCGTATCGCCGTTTCTTCTTGCTCATTAGATCAGCTCACTTGCTTTGGCTCGGGCTTGTAAATCGGCATCAATAATTTCATCGAGCCCCGGTTGGTTGATGGTATGGTGAGAGGCCATGGTTGCGCCCACCATTTCCCAGATTTTGGGAAATGGAATCGACTCGCGCAGGAACGCGCTCACGGCGACTTCATTGGCAGCGTTCATCACCGCAGGAAGCGTGCCTCCTTTTTCACCAGCCTCTTTGGCCAGACTAAGGGCGGGGAAGTCTTCCCAGCGTGGGGCTTCAAATTCCAGCTTAGCCAGTTCGGAAAAATTAAGTGGTGGCAGGGTATTGGGTACTCGGTCAGGCCAGGTTACTGCATATTGAATAGGAAAGCACATGTCCGTCGTGCTGAGCTGGGCGAGGATGGAATTATCGATAAATTCGACCATGCTGTGAATGATGCTCTGGGGGTGCACAATGACGTCGACCCGCTGCATTTCAATATCAAAAAGCCAACGGGCCTCGATCATTTCCAGCCCTTTATTAAACAAGGTCGCTGAATCGATCGTGATCTTCTGGCCCATCTCCCAAGTAGGGTGCTTTAGGGCCTGAGCCTTGGTTACGGAAGCCAGCTCGTGGGAAGGTAATTGGCGGAACGGTCCTCCTGAGGCAGTAAGGATGAGCCGTGAAACATCTTTCGAAGATCGGTCTTCAAGGCATTGAAAAATGGCATTGTGTTCCGAATCGACAGGGAGAACTCGAACCCCTTTCTTGCGGGCGGCCGACATGACGGTTTCGCCGGCCATGACGAGAATTTCCTTGCTAGCAACAGCGATATCTTTGCCGGCTTCGATCGCGGCGAGGGCGGGTCGGAGCCCTGCTACACCCACGATGGCGATGAGAACCATGTCGGCCTCTGGCAGTGTGGCAAGCTCAATGAGACCATCTTCTCCCGAGTGGAGGGTGACACCGTCACCAACATGGCTTTTCAGCTGATCCAACCCCCTTTGGTCATAGAGGCAGCCTTGTTTAATATCGAATTCAGCGATCTGTCTGGCGATAGATTCAACACTGTTGTTAGCGGCGAGAGCGATCACCTTCATACGATCTGGGATATCGCGTGCGACGCTGAGGGTGCTTTCACCGATAGAGCCGGTGGAACCGAGAACGACGACTTTCTTCGGAGCGGAAGTTTCGGCCATCAGGATAAGATCAGCAGGTAAAGATAAAAGAGGGGAGCGGTAAAGATGAGGGAGTCGATCAGGTCAAGGAATCCACCAATACCTGGCATAATTTGGCCACTGTCCTTCACCTCGACGCTGCGCTTGATTATAGATTCAGCAAGGTCACCGAGGACTGCCACAAAAGCTAGCAGGATGGCGACTACGACGGCGTGGAATGGAGTCAGCAGGGGAATCTGATCTCCTAACGTGAAGTAGATTACAAAGCTGCCACTGATGGCGAAGATAATGGCTCCACAGAAACCCTGCCACGTTTTACCGGGGCTAACGTGGGGAACCATCTTGTGGCGTCCAGTAAGGGAACCCACGATGTAGGCACCTACGTCAGTGAGTTTAGTCACAGCGACTAGGTAGATTAAGTAGAAATGAGTGGAGGACTCTCCAGCAGTGTTCTCCAGCGGCAGCATGAGCAACTTCGGAATGAAGGCCAAGAGTAGGACGCAATAGATGAACCCGAAAACAGTCACAGCGATTTCGTCGAGAGTGCGGGACCCCTCAAGGGGGAATCGTAATCGTTCTAGGATGATCCAAGTTAGCAGCGTGGCGATGGCGAGCCCCTCAAGCTCTATCAGCCAGACGAAATCGAATCCCCAGAAGGGGGAGGAAAGCAGAACAAGGTAGGTGACGCTGACCACGTAGGTGTGCCAACGGAAACGGCGGAAGCCGCGGATAGGAAAAAGGCGAAAGTATTCGATCAGTGAACCGATAGAAAGAATGCCGGAGAGGACAGCGAAGAGCCAGTCCTTCGAGAAACAGAAAACGGCTAAGAGGATCCCGATAAGAATGACAGTACTGATGAGTCGAGACTTGAAAGCTCGCTTCTTGGCAGAACCTGGAGAGGTCTGCTCGGGAGCTTTCCCAGCAGTCGAATCCGGGGAATCAAGTGAATCAGAGTCGGTTTCTTCGGGCATTACGCTCGTATGATGACGTCCATGAAACAGTCAGGCGCCGAACTTGGCAATGAATAATTCGATAGAAAACCACGGAAATCTGGTATCAGAATTCCGTGAAGTAGAGCGCTTAAACGGAGTGTTGGCTGCGACTCATTGAAAAAGTTGCCAAAAGGCGATTACTGCCCGATTACTGCCCAGTTATGGCGAAGAAACCAGTTGTATTAATCATTCGTGACGGGTGGGGCGATAACCCCGGGGGACCGGAAGCCGCGGAAGCCGCAGGTGATTGCCCTCGCTTGGCGGACACACCCTTCACAGATGAGATGCACGTAAAATACCCGACGTCTCACATTTCTTGCAGCGGTATGGACGTCGGTCTGCCGGAAGGCCAAATGGGTAACTCTGAAGTGGGGCACCTTAATCTTGGCGCCGGGCGCATCGTTTACCAAGACTTCACCCGCATCAACAAGTGCATTGCCGACGGCGAGTTGGGCGCTAATGAGGTACTTGAGGATGCTTTCGCCAAGGCCGGTAAAAGTCGGCTTCACCTCATTGGCCTCGTTTCCGATGGTGGAGTGCACAGCCATCAGGATCATCTTTGCGCACTAGTTTCGACGGCTAAGGCCGCTGGCGTGAATGACATCATGGTGCATGCTATCACTGATGGTCGCGATACTTCACCGACGGGTGGAAAAGATTATCTAAGCTTTTGCGAAAACAAACTAGCCGAGTCCGGGGCCCGAATCGCGACAGTGATTGGTCGCTACTATGCAATGGATCGCGACAAGCGCTGGGAGCGCACTGAACTTGCCTGGAATGCGATGGTGAACGGCATCGGCGAAGAGAAAGAAATTCCAGCTTCTGAAGCGGTAGCTCAGAAATATAAAGAAGACCTCACTGACGAATTTCTCAAGCCGATGGTTTTTGGTCACGTCAATGAGACGCGCGTTCGTGACGGTGACGTAGTTCTCTTTTTTAACTTCCGAGCTGACCGCGCCCGCCAGCTAAGTCTCGCTTTCCTCAGAGATGACTTCGACGGATTTGAGCGCGAACGCCCTAAAATTGAGTACTGCACCATGACAGAATACGATGAGACCTACAGTTGTCCCATCGTATTCCCGCCGCAAGAGTTGACCAACACACTTGGCGAAGTGGTTTCGGTGGCAGGCATGACTCAGTTACGGATCGCGGAGACGGAGAAATATCCTCACGTTTCTTTCTTTTTTAATGGTGGCGTCGAAGAGGAAAATCGTGGTGAAGATCGCCAGATGCTCCAGTCACCTAGGGATGTAGCGACTTACGATGAGAAGCCGGAGATGTCTGCCGAGGGGGTAACCCAAACGATTCTGGAACGCATTGAAAACTACGATATGGCAATCATCAACTTCGCCAACCCCGACATGGTCGGTCATACTGGCAGCGTGCCGGCAGCGATCAAGGCAGTTGAGTGCGTTGACGGCTGTGTGCGCCGTGTGGTGGAGAAGGTCCTCGGGCTCGGCGGGAAACTGCTCATTACGGCGGACCACGGTAATTGCGAGGTAATGATCAACTTGGATGGATCGCCGCAGACGGCCCACACCACGAACCTTGTTCACTTAATTTTCGCAGCAGATGATGCCGATCAGTATTACCTGGCGGACGGTAAACTGGCGGATATCGCCCCAACGATTCTGGGACTCCTTGGGCTGGTCGCTCCTGCGGAGATGACGGGGACGCCTCTTCTAACGCGAAAGTAGAGACAGAGACAGAGACAGACGGGTAATCGTTTTAAATCGCGGTTGGTCGTAAATTGAAAGTGATGGCTCGCGTTGTATTAGTAACTGGGAGTCGATAAATCGTCCGGATGACTTGCGCCAAAGTATAACTAAAGTGTATGTCAGCGAAAAAAAAGGTCCTAGTCTGTGGAGCCGGTGGTTTTATTGGCTCCCATGTGTCAAAGAGGTTGAAGAGTGAGGGACATCACGTGGTTGGAGTGGACCTTAAGCCTCCGTCCTTCTCGGAGACTGTTGCTGATGAATTCTACCTTCAGGATTTGACTCAATTCACCGAGACCTTGGAATTGTTTCGAAGAGATGCGTTTGATGAGGTGTTTCAGTTTGCAGCCGACATGGGCGGTGCGGGCTACATCAATACGGGGGAGCACGACGATGAGGTCGTCTGGAACAGTATGGCGATCAACCTGAACGTAGTGAAAAGCTGCGTCCTGACAGGGGTGAAGCGAGTTTTCTACGCTTCGAGCGCCTGTGTGTATCCCGAGCATGACCAGTTGGAGGAATTTAATCCCGGACTCAAAGAAGAATTGGCTTATCCCGCTGACCCTGACAGCGAATACGGTTGGGAAAAGCTCTTCAGCGAAAGACTCTACGCGACTTTCGCCCGTAAGAATTCCCTCGAAGTGCGGATCGCCAGATTCCACAACATTTTTGGAGAAGAGGGCACCTGGGATGGCGGGAAGGAAAAAGCGCCGGCTGCGGTTTGCCGCAAGGTCGCACTAGTTGAGGATGGAGGCGTAATGGCTGTCTGGGGGGATGGAAAGCAGACTCGAAGCTTCCTTCATATTACCGAAGCTGTTGAAGGCATTTTCCGCCTCATGCGGAGTGATCATGACCAACCCTTGAACATCGGGAGCGATCAATTGATTTCGATCAATGAGTTATATGATTTAGTGGCTGAATTTGACGGGAAGCAATTCACTAAGGAACACGATCTTTCGGCGCCCCAGGGAGTGAGAGGAAGGAATTCTGACAATACTTTGGTTGAATCAGTCCTAGGTTGGAGGCCATCTAAGCCGCTACACGAAGGGTTAAAGACAACCTATGAATGGATCAAGGAGCAGATCTTGGAAAGGGGGAATTGTGAATCTGAGGAAACCTGTGTTAGTCAGGCTGATTGAGACGGAATACTCCTTTGGGATGAATGTCGCCGACGCCGATGAGCTTCGGCGAGCACTTCTCAACTCATCGGGTGTCGAGAGTGCCTACTGCGGGAAGACCCGAGCCCGTCTGCTGGGGGGGCTACTGAAGTTGAGGAGTCGATTTTCGCCTAGGAATAACGGGATTGTGCAGGGAAAGGTGACTTATTTTTCTGTATTGATGGCGGGGGTTGGATTGAGCCGGTCTCCCCAGTTTCTCTTCGCGAAGAATCGTGCCGTCTATTTATTTGATTGCTGGCCTGAACATCGTGAAAGTATTTGCCGGTATTTGTCTGAGGCGGGAGTGCAGGATGTTATGATCAACAGCCAGCGGTTCGTTTCGGAAATTGAATCGATGGGACTCAATCTTCGAGCTCATTATGTGCCTGAGGCAGTGGATACCGAAGCGTATTCAGTTCTACCTTTTGAGAGAAAAGACATTGATGTTATCGAGTTTGGCAGGAAGCATCCTGACTATCATCGAAAAATTTGCGCGAGTCTCGAATCGAACGATCGAAAGCATCACTATGAAATCATTAATAGTAGGGATGCATTCGTGGAAAAACTGGCGAGATCGAAGGTTTCCATCTGTTTTCCACGAACGATGACGACACCGGGTTTGAATCCGGAGTTTGAGTTTTTCACGATGCGTTACCTCCAATCGATCGCATCCAATTGCCTTGTCGTGGGTAGGGCTCCTGCCGATCTAATAAAACTTTTTGGCTACAATCCAGTGATCGAAGCTGACCTTGAATACCCAGAGGAACAAATGGAGGCTATCCTCGATAACTACGATACTTACCGGGATTTAATTGAAAGAAATCGCAACACGCTTTGTGCTAGTCATACCTGGCAGCATCGGGCTGCCGATATCCTCGCTATTCTAGCGGAGAACCGCTGAAGGCTGCTGATCGTTTTTCTTGGAAAAGATCAGCGAATACCAGCGTTCATGAGGGGTTTGCTCTTTCCCCTATTGCTGCGCTATACTTCTCCGTGCCCAGCGACGCAAAGCCAGACCTTCAGAAGAAACTGCGGGATGTTCCGCATAAGCCCGGTGTCTACCTGCACCGGGATCGTCTCGGTACGGTGATCTATGTCGGTAAAGCGCGTGACCTGCGAAAGCGGCTGGCCTCCTATTTTACGCCATCGCGACAGCGCATGGCGGTTCATAAGACCCGAGCACTGATCGAGAGTATATGGGATTTTGATATTCACGAAGTGCGCAACGAACAAGAAGCACTTTTGCTCGAGGGCAAGTTAATCAAGGAATACCGACCTAAATACAATATCGCCTTTAGGGACGACAAACGATTCCTTCTCGTAAAAGTTCATCCCGAAGAACCTTGGCCGAAGTTTCAATTGACCCGATTGAAGAAAGACGACGGGGCTCGCTATTTCGGTCCCTTTGCCCATTCCGGGGCGCTGCGCCAGACGATCTCATGGATGAATAAGGAATTCGGTCTACGCAATTGCCGACCCATGCGACCAGGCGAGAGGGATTATCAGCATTGCAACAACGACGTCATCAAAAATTGCACAGCTCCCTGTATCGATCGGATCACGCGGGAGGACTATCTCGTGAAGGTCGAGCAGGCTTGCCAATTCTTACAGGGGCATTCCAAGGATTTGATTCGGTCGATCGAAGAGGAAATGGCCGAGGCGTCGGCGGCGCTCGATTTTGAGCGCGCAGCCCAGCTGCGTGACATGATCGACAACCTTAAAAAGACCCTGCGGCCGACGCGCCAGTTTCGTAAGCGTGGTGTTCCGGGCAAGGCGATTAATCCGCAAGCCGACTTGAAGGAGTTGCAGGAATATCTCGATCTTGATCGCGAGCCGACGGTGATGGAGTGCTTCGATATTTCTAATATTTCCTCAAATCACATTGTGGCCTCGATGGTTCGTTTCACAAATGGAGTGGCCGATAATGGTAATTACCGCCGCTACCGCATTAAGACGGTGAAAGGGCAAGATGACTTTGCCAGTATGGCGGAGGTGATTCGGCGTCGCTATTCTCGTATTCTTCTCGAGGCTCGAGAGCGAGTAGGCGAGGAAGCTGCTGATGCGACGCAGGAGAATCCTCTGGCAGCGATGCGTCGCATTGAGGACGTGGAAGCTACCGCGGTTAAAGACGGAGAAGAGAAGCGTAAGCCTTTCGTGCGATTGCCGGACCTTGTCATTGTGGATGGTGGCAAAGGGCAGCTCGGTATGGCGGTTAGGGAACTCAATCGGTTGGGGCTGCATAATCTGCCTGTGATCGGCTTAGCTAAGCAGCGGGAGGAGGTGTTTAGACCTGGCGAGTCAGAGCCACTTTTGATCCCCCACGATAGGGGGGCACTTAAATTACTGCAGCGAATAAGGGACGAAGCGCACCGTTTTGCCAATGGTTATCACCAACTGTTGATGAAGCGTCGAGTCGAGGAAAGTATTCTCGATGACTGCCCTGGCATCAGTCGGGCGCGGAAGGAGCGCCTCCTCACGAAGTTCGGGTCGGTAACCCGCCTAAGAAAAGCGACTCCCGAACAAATCGAGGAGGTGACGGGAATTACCCGCAAACTCGCTCTGGAAATTGCACATTTTTTGAAAACTCATTGAGGAATCTTACGTATTCGCATTGGGCGCGGCTTGCAGTTCGTGCTAATGTTACCTTCATCATCTTGTCACGCATGCTCACTCTAACCCGACGGGTCACATTTTCTATTCCCGTCGTTTTGATGGCGGCCGGGATGCTGGCTTCGGCCGAGGCGCAGGATGCTGCTGCCACGAATCCCCTGCCGTTGGAAGAAGAGGGGGCTCTTAACTCGTTGGCTGCGCCGGCTCAAAGTGACACCAATGCCAATACGGTTCCTGATTCTATCTCTATACCGAAATTTGAAGATGAGGTGTCGGAAACCAATGCTCCAGCGATGCCGGATGACGGTGCTGCCTCCAACACTGGAGAGATGGGGGAGGGTGATATCGCGGTTGAGATTCCTGCCGAACTCGCTCCTGGAGCAGGGCAGGAAGACAAATCCAAGGAAGAAATCCAACTAGCCGAAGGCGCCACGGTTGAGGAGGAAGTAGCTATTGAGGATTCTATTGTGAAGAAGATTGAAGATGCTCCGCCTTCTTCCGTCATGATTAATGCCAAGGATATTCTGGCGAAGTCCCAGCAGATAAACCGCGACGGTGACAAGTCCACTTTGGCGACGCGAACGGAAGCACGGACATTCACCTTTTCTATACCCGCTCCGCGAGGACAGTTGCTCGATCGTAACGGCTACCCGCTCGCCCAATCACGAGTCGCCTATTACGCGGCGATTAATTTCCCCTTTTTAGGTGACGAAGTCTCTGATGCTGAGGTTCTTCGTTATGCTGGTGAGCGCATCGTTCATGTGAACCGTATTCTTGGATCCAAGTGGGACTTGCCGGGACGTACCGTTATTAATCACTACAAGGAACGTCGTTGGGTACCATTGACGTTTTCCTCTATCCTCGACGACGAGCAGGTGGCTAGCATGAGTCGCCAGCAGATGGAGGGATTGAGTTTACATCCGATTTATTTGCGGCATTACCCGCAAGGTAAGACCCTTGGACACGTGGTCGGTTATGTGGGTAAGCGTCCGCCGCGTCTCACGGGTCCAATTGTCAATGATGAGAACATGTGGCGTCAGGGTATGGGTGTAGATGGCCTTGAGAAAGCGTTTGAGACTGATCTTCGTGGTAAGCCGGGTCGGACTAATGTTTTGTTTGAGGCTGACGGTAGCAAGGTGAAGGAAGATGTCCTCTCTCGCCCCCAGCCCGGTTACAACGTGGTGACCTCTATTGATCTGGAGATGCAACGGATTGCTGAGGAGTTGCTTGAAGAGAAGGTTAAGCGTGGAGCCATGGTGATAATGGATTGCCGCACCGGCGACATCATGGCAATGGCGAGTAACCCGTCCTTTGATCCAAACCTGTTTATCCCTGAGATCAGTCAGGAACAATATTCTGCTCTCGTCGAAGATCCCGACAAACCGCTTTATGCCCGAGCCTTTCGCGCCGCCTACCCGCCGGCATCGATCTTTAAGATTCCAGTTGCCTTAGGTTTTCTCGAGAGCGGCTACATTTCCGCTGCCGATGTTTATCCGTGCCCTCCAGCATGGCAGGTGGGTAACGTGGTGATGCGGAATTGGAGTAAAGACGAGGAAGGTTACATGAACGTTGTGGGAGCAATTACTCGTTCCTGCAACACTTGGTTCTATGAAGTGGCGACGCGCGCAGGTGCTGATTCCATGAGCTACATGGCCACTCGTTTGGGGCTTGGTCAAAAGACCGAGATTCCTTTGAATGAGAACTCTGGGTTCATTCCAAGCAACCGCTATTGGCTTGATGAATACGGTTATCTCATGTCCGACGGTGAAGAAGCAGTGATGAGTATTGGTCAGGGTAAAGTGGAGACAACGCCGCTCCAGATCGCCCGAATGATGGCAGCAATTGGGAATGGTAGGGAAGTGCTTAAGCCTCGTCTCGTTCTTCAGATTCAGGATCTTAACCATGAAATTATTCGGACCTTTCCGACTGAGGTAGTGAACAATTTGCAGGTGGACAACTATTCACTGCGCTCGGTGCAGCGAGGTATGTATGACGTGGTGAACGCCGGCAACGGAACCGGTCGTCGCGCTTCGCATAAAATTACTGTTTCGGGTAAGACCGGAACCGGTCAGTGGAAGATCGCCAATAAGCAGAACATCGCTTGGTTCGCTGGATACTTTCCTTCGAAATACCCGGTCTATTCTTTTGCGGTGATTTACGAAGGTGAGCCCGGTGAAATCGTGGGTGGAAGCAGTAAGGCCGCACCGGTAGTGGGAGAGTTCCTTGAGCGCTATCTGACTGAGGAAAATTATAATGAGGTTCGTGATGTTGCGACTGAGTTGAAGGAACTCTATGGCGAACCCGATGGGGAGTTCTCATACCGTGGGCCGGTCCAGTCCATTTTTCGTGCTGGACCCGAAGAGTTACTTATTGATGGTGAGCTTACCCCGGTGCCGAACGATCCTACGGCAGTTCCCCGGACTTCCCGTGACGGAAATGGATTATTTGACGGGATATTCCGAAGGCGCCGTCGTTGAAATATCGGTCTGACCGACGTGCAGGCGCGCCGCTCCCATGGTCGGAATCTCGGCGTTACTCTGATACTATCGCCTAGCTGGCTCATGATTCACTGGTGCCAACCGTGACGACGCTGGTGAAATGCCTCTGGGTATCGACTGGTTTTTTGAAAAATGAAAGGGAGTCATGCGTCTAAACGTAGAGACACTCATGAAATACTTTTCCCTGATTCTTTTCGGCGTCTGGGTGCTGGTGGAGATGCTGTCAGCGCGAGGCGCATCAGTTGCTGTGACAAAAGAAGAATTTTCGGAGCGGTTGGTTGGGGCGGCACTTTTTCGAACCACCCAGAAGGTTCGATATGATCCTGCCTACGTCTCGATGGTCTATCCAGGCGGTGATGTGCCAGCGGATACCGGCGTCTGTACGGATGTTGTGATTCGATCTTATCGGGCGTTGGGAATTGATCTGCAGAAGCTGGTCCACGAAGACATGCATACCAGTTTTTCTAACTACCCCGCGCTTTGGGGACTGTTGACAACCGACCGTAATATTGATCACCGAAGGGTGCCTAACCTTCAGAAATTTTTCGAACGCCAGGGGTCAAAGGTGGAAGGGAAAATCCAGTCAGGGGATCTCATTGCGTGGGATCTTACGGGCAACGGGCTGTGGCATATCGGGGTGGTCGTGGGACCGGATACATTTGTTCACAATATGGGTGCCGGTCCGGTCAAAGATTCGGGAATTGATCAGTGGAAGATTGTCGGCCATTACCGGTTTCACCCGTTCAATCCGTGACCCGCTTCATGGCAGCGAGCAGATGATGACCTTGCAGTTGCTGCACGTAGAGTTCCGCCTGTTCGCGAATGCCGGTCCAGACGACGGATTGGCCGTCTTGATGCACTTCGAGCATGAGGGATTGCGCTTTTTCTTTCGGGTAGCCGAAAACGCGCTGGATGATGAGCGTCACAAAGCTCATCAAATTCACCGGGTCATCATAGACAATAACGTTCCAAGTCGACTCAAGATCGGTCTCGGTCTTGATTTCGGTGATGGTGATTTCGTCGATATCCGAAGACATAGTCAGCTGGAGGTATCATATCACCCGTAGGTTCCCAGAGCTGCTCTCCTGACCGCCATTTTCCCTGACGGCGGTGGAAACGTGAACCAGCGCTTCCTCAAAAACAGTTGAGAGTTCAGAGAGGGATTCACGGGACAAGTTCTTGGGAAGCCCAGATTGGAATTCGAACCATATGTAGGCGGAAAGGGCGGAAGCGAGGGGAAGGTGGTAAAGGGCAGACTGGAGCGCAAAAATGACTGAGACGTGCCCGGGCGACTGACCTTTCTCGACCCGATCGACGTATTTGATCCAGTCCTTGTTTCCCTTCATTTCGTCTTTGCCTTCGAGAAAAGGCTTCCCGGCGGCAATACTGCGTTCGCGGAGTTGCTCGGTGAGATTGACGTCGAGAAGACTGTCGACGGCCTGGACTTCATTGATACGGAACTGGGAGCCGCATTCGTAGGCTTCGACGAAGTTCGGAGCAAGATGTGGAGCCAACCACTTATTTTGCCAGAGTTGCCAGGCACGGGGGAGATCTCCACGGTTATCAAATAGAAACGTGGCCGCGACTTCCGGTGTCACGCCGAGAAGCGAAATGGCGCGGGCAAGGGAAACTTCCTCGAAATCTCCCGGTTCGGCAATATGAAGGGTGTCAGGCATCCGACACCGTTTCTGCCAAGAGGACTTAAATAAGTCCAGCTTTCTTGAGGGTATTGTAAGCGCCGTTCTTGTCGATGGTCTTGAGTCCACGGGCACTCACTTTCACGCGGACGTAGCGCCCCAGCTCAGGAACCCAAATACGCTTCTGACGAAGATTGGGCTTGAACTGGCGTTTGACGGTCTTCGTTACGTGACGGCCGATTCCTCCCTTTTTCTTCGCTTTACCACTGCGGTGGATGCGACGTCCGGAGGTAACTTTTGCACCAGTAATTTTACAAGTTCTAGCCATATAAACGGTCCGTTGAAGGTTCGTGTCCCACATTTTGGGGCTCGCCCGAGCGAGGGCGGGCAATTTCATCGAAAAACCGTTGAGGTCAAGGGAAAATCGGGTGTTTGAGCCGCATCATCGGCAATTGACGATTTCAGGTCGCTCGCTGGGCCTCTTAAATACTTTCCCCTTGCGGATGGGGTGTGACGGCTATGTTGTTCCGCATTTTTAAAATCTGAACTATGAGCGACGCAGCTTCCGAGAAAAATACGGTCCTGATGGAGAAAATTGTGAGCCTTTGTAAGCGCCGCGGTTTCATTTTTCAATCTGCTGAAATCTACGGCGGGCTCAATGGCTGCTGGGACTACGGTCCGCTTGGCGCAGAGCTAAAGCGCAATCTCAAGGAGTATTGGTGGCGCAAAAATGTGCAGGAGCGCGAAGATATTCTCGGGATGGACGGATCTATCCTCACCCATCAGGAAGTGTTGAAAGCATCCGGACACGTTGGTGGATTCTCGGATCCGATGTGTGACTGCCTCCTGAGTAAGGCGCGCCTGCGTGCCGATCAAATCGAGCCGCAGGATGGAGTTGTGTATTCCTACGCTGGAGCATTTCACGAAGAATCAGGATGGTCGGTCGATCGCGGCTATTCCGTGCTCGTGACCGAGGGGCAGGACGAGAATAAAGCCCGCAAGACAGCTCGCCTTTACTATGCGCAATTTCTGACTGATAAGCAGATTTCTCCCAAGAAGCTCGAGTTGGCGGACGAGTCAACTGAGAAGGTGGCGGGAACGACCCAGTTTAATCCCGAAAATGGCTCGCTGCTGACCGAGCCGCGTGAGTTTAACCTCATGTTCAAGACCCACATGGGAGCCTCGGCTGAGAATGGTGATGAAAGTAGTGTCGCTTACCTGCGCCCAGAAACCGCTCAGACTATCTTCACTCAGTTCAAGAATGTGGCGGAAACGAATCGCGTGAAGTTACCTTTCGGTATTGCCCAAATCGGCAAGTCGTTTCGGAACGAAATTAATCCGCGGAACTACACTTTTCGCTCCCGTGAGTTCGAGCAGATGGAGATCGAATTCTTCTGCCGTCCTGATGAAGGCATGGACCTCACTGATGAATGGCTCGAACTCCGTCTCAAGTTTTACGAGGAGATCGGTATCCCGCGCGAACATTTGCACATTCTCGACGTGCCGGACGGCGAGCGGGCACACTACTCCAAGAAGACCTATGATATCGAATACGAATTTCCGTTCGGTATCCAAGAGCTTGAAGGGGTGGCTTATCGGACCGATTACGATTTGATGAAGCATAAGGAATGCAGTGGCAAGCCGCTTGATTTCTTTGATGACGAGACCAAGGAAAAGCTGATTCCTCACGTCGTGGAGCCAAGTGCTGGGTGTGATCGAACGATTCTGGCATTGATCTGCGAAGCTTTCGACGAAGAGACGGTGACTGACGAAAAAGGTAAGGAGGAAGTGCGTACCGTAATGAGGTTCTCTCCCCGTATGGCTCCGATTAAGGTGGCGGTTCTTCCGTTGCTTAAAAACAAACCCGGGTTGGTTGAGAAAGCGCGCAAAATACAGCAGATGCTGACCCCATTCATGACCGTTTTTTATGATGAGACGGCGGCAATTGGACGTCGTTATCGTCGCCAGGACGAGGTTGGAACTCCGTTCTGTGTCACGATTGATTTCGATACTCTCGGTGAGTCAGGGGAAGAGCTTAAGGACACCGTGACTTTGCGTCATCGCGATTCCATGGAGCAGGAGCGTGTCTCGATCGCAGAGTTGCGCAATTTTCTGCTCGACCGGATACACTGATTCCGGTCAATGCGGGAAGATTCATAAGTCACACTTTGATGAGGTTCATTGACGTGATGATTCTGAAGAGGTGATCTTCGTTGTCGCAGACAAGGCTTCGCTGGCAGGGGCCGAGACCTGATTTCATTCTCTCACTAAATAAAGGCGGCCTTGCCTGCTGAGATAACGACTGACTTAAATTTTTGACCGAGCTTCTGCCCATGGAAGACTCCGGCTAATCCACCACTGAGGATCACAAGTTCGAACTCACTTCAATAGGGTTGAAGTCCTCTATAAGCTGGGTTTCGAGTGATGCCATGAACCCACTCAAACAGCGAGTCTTATGTTGGATTCATGTGCCAGTTTTTAATTAATTAAAAACAAAGACGTCGGTGAGATAACAAGTAATCATGGCAAGGGCAATGAGAACGCGGATGACAGTTCCCGCAATACCCCCGACCACGGTGCCGATGGTTGAGCTGGAGGCCTCCTTCACTTCTTTCTTGGCGAAGATCATTTCAAAAAGAAAGACTCCTAGGATGGGTCCAATTAACAGTCCGGGAATTCCGAAGAAGAGTCCAAAAAGGGCGCCGATTAGAGCCCCGGCGATACCCCATTTACTGGAGCCAAACCATTTTGCTCCGATGGCTCCAGAGAACCAGTCGATAATGATCGAGGAAATATAGAGTAGAGTAATGACGACGAGGCTTTGCCAAGTGAGGCCGGATCCTTCCATTTCGAAGCAGAAATAGTGCATCAACATGGCGGTGAAGATCAGTGTCGTACCAGGAATGATGGGAAGGATTGTTCCGAAGAATCCAATCACAATCAGCAGAACAATTATGCCCCACATCATGACATCCACAGTAGCTCCCCAGTCGATGCTGTCGACGATGCCAGCGATATGTAACATTGGGTGTTTTAGAAGAAGTTGCGGGCCGGGATCGTTTCACGAGGCTGGCAGATTCGATTGATACAATGATCAAAGCTTTCTTCGTTGCTGAGGATACCGATTTCGACTCGCAGAAAGTAGATAGGAACATCCATACGCCCGAGGCGGGGGAATCGCACCGCGTCTTTCTCCGTTGTTACAATCATATCGACACCAGATTCGATACAGCAATTAATGAAAGAAATGATTTCTTGCTCGGTGAAACGGTGGTGGTCAGTAAATCGGCAAGACGCTTCAATATTGGCTCCGAGCTTACCGATGCCATCTTCAAAACTTTCGGGAACAGCAATAGCGCTGACCGTTCCGACCCTGGTTTCCTTTAGATCGGAAAGTGGTCGCGTTTCGCGGGTTTCAATGTGTTGCAAATATCTTGGACGGTGTTCGCACTCGATGATTTCCGCGGTGCGGTTGTAGAGACGAATACGTTCGATGAGTTCATTGTTAGGCTCACCGTTACATTTGGTGATAAAAATGTAGGACGCTCGCTTCAGATTGCGTGGAGGTTCGCGCAGGGTGCCCCGGGGAAGGAGGCGCTCGGTTCCAAAAGGATGCCAGCGGTCGATGAGAACGATATCGAGCCGATGCTTGAGGCGCAAGTATTGGAGGCCGTCGTCAAGAATGAGCGTATCGCAGTTTAGTTCAGCGATAGCGTGCTTACCGCTTTTTACCCTGTCCTTGTCGACGACAACAGGAACATCCTTGAGGTTAGCAGCAAGCATGTAAGGTTCGTCGCCGGCGGTTTTGGAATCGAGGAGTAGAGATTTGCCGTCGCTGACCACTCGCGGAGGATCGATCTCGTTCTTGCCTTGAATCTTACCGGCAAGACGCTTGAGGAAAGGCTCCTTTACCGATTTGTATCCGCGGCTGAGAATGGCGACGCGCCGGCCTCCATCTTGGAGTGATCGCGCAAATTTCTCTACGACCGGAGTTTTACCGGTGCCACCGACGGTGAGGTTGCCGATACTGACAACGAGACAGCCGAGGTTTCGCTCTCGGAGAAGCCGGTTTCGGTAAAGCCAGAGTCGGAGGTTTACTACTCCGACGTATAGCTTCGACATGGAAGCCAGAAATCCCCTTAGCATGGAGGCACGAACACCCTTGCGACGGTCAAGAATGACGTCGATGGCGAACTGTTCCAGTTTTTCCGTGGTTTGCCCCATTTGAGAGGATCTCGCCGCAATTTCGCGAAGGAGATTTATGGTGAATGAATTGTGCCCAGAAGCAACTGTGAATGTGAACGGTTGCAATTTGGTCGCTATTAGACCAATTCCTTAAGCATGAACAGAATTGATGGCCGCGCCAATGACCAACTCAGGGAAGTCTCCTTCCAACTTGATATTGCACCGCTCGCTCATGGCAGTGTGCTCGTGAGCTTCGGAGAAACGCAGGTAATCTGCAGCGCAATGCTTGAAAGGGGAGTGCCGCGCTGGATGATGCATCAGAATGTAGCCGGTGGTTGGCTGACGGCAGAATATAGCATGCTGCCTTATTCGACTCTACAGCGGAAACCGAGAGATATCTCGCGCGGCAAGTTGGATGGTAGAAGTTCTGAGATTCAGCGACTCATCGGGCGGAGTCTACGAGCTGTAGTGGATTTAAAAAAATTGGGCCAGCGTACTCTTTGGGTGGACTGCGACGTGCTTCGTGCTGACGGGGGAACCCGAACCGCCTCAATCACCGGTGCATGCATCGCCGTTGAAATGGCTTTTCAGCGTTTTGTGGCTGCGAATAAGCTCGACGCTTCACCGATGGATCGTTTGGCGGCTGCTGTGAGCGCGGGTATTTGGGAAGGGGAGAGTCGCCTCGATTTGAACTACCATGAAGACAAGGATGCAAGCGTTGACTTCAACTACGCGATGACCTCGGACTTTGAGCTGATTGAGATGCAGGGGAGCGGCGAGGAAGCCACTTTTACAGAGGAGCAGATGCTGGAGATGCTTCGCTACAGTAAGCAGGGCATCGCTACAATCGTCGAAAAGCAGAACGAGGCGCTGGGCCTATTCGACCCAACAGCCAATGTTGATTTGTTGACGCGTCTTGAGTAAGGCGTCCTCTAGGAGTCGCGGTCGATTTGAATCAGGTAGGCTTGACCGTCTGGCGCAACTTGGCCAAGCCGCGTCTGACTCGTGCTTTGACGGTGCCCAAGGGCTCCCCGAGTTGATCGGCGATTTGTTGTTGCGTGAGCCCTTCGAAATAGACCTTTTCGATTGCCTCTCTCTGGACGTCGGTGAGCTCCATGATCGCTGAACGAACATTCTGGCAGGTATCCCGGCGAGCTGCCGCTTCCGGTCCGCTGATTCCCGCAGCTCCTCGAGGGATGACGACGATTTCGTCCGTGTAGGCAGACTTCAGTCGGGCGAGTCGCTGCTTGGATCGGAGTCGGTCGATCGCTCGATTCCTGGCCATCGATGCAAGCCAGGTGACAGGGCGACCACGAGTCGAATGGTATAAATGAGCTTTGCGCCAAAGAGATCCCATGACCTCCTGGAGAACCTCCTCAGAGTCTTCACGACCGTTTAATACTTTGTCGATCGTGGTGAAGAGGAGACCGTCGTAACGGTCATACAATTTCCGAAAACTCTTGCGGTCTCCGTTAGCTATTGCCTGCAATAGGGCTGCGTCTGCCGTGTCGTCATAGGCAGGTTTGGGTTGGGGTAACGCCTTCATATAAACTTAACTTATACAGGGTTAAATACTGCTCAACAAAAAAGATAATTAGAATTTCTAATAAAAAGCAGATTCGAAATAAGCAAGGCTCACCTGAGACAGCGTCTCAGTAAGGGGGCTCCATTTTTTTGAATAAAATCGCCTTTGAGCCAATGAGACCCTTGCTTCGAACGTAACCTTTAAAGAAGACCCTAGAACCGGCCATATGCTGACATTGCGTGCCTCACAGGCGTGTGTTAAGTTTGCCGGATTGGGCTGTCCAATCCCACAAATGCTTCATTCCTCAACTGACCGACTCCATGCAAAACGAAGAGCCCGACAATAATAATCAGCGCCAAAGCGGCGGTGAAGGTGGATTCAACTGGAAAGGATTGATTCTGCTGTTTGTGGCAATGGGGCTGTTTGGCCTCGCGATCTGGTCAAAATCAGCTGCCGATTCGTCTCGCCTAATTACCTTCGCCGAATTCAAGGATCTGCTCGCTGACGACAGGATTCACGTTGATTCCGGTCTGAAACCTCCTCACGTTTTGAAGCTGGTGCAAAAAGATGGCAGCGCTAAGCAATACCTTGAGGGCTGGTATGAGGTCGAAAATCCGGATGAAAACAGTGGCGAGAAATTTCGGTCTTTTTCTGCTCCCGTCATTCTCGACTACGTGGGCGATGATTTAAAATCCGCACTGGCTGCCAAAAATCTCGAGATCGCCGACCTCCCTACAGAGAGCGACGGTCTTGGTATGATGCTAATGTCCTTTTATCTCCCTGTTTTCTTCCTTCTCATTCTTCTCTACTTTCTCTTCCGTCATCAGATCAAAGCCGCTGGGAAAGGGGCAATGAGCTTTGGCAAGAGCAAGGCCAAATTGATGGCTATGGACAAAAAGAAGGTGACTTTTAAAGATGTCGCCGGTGTCGAAGAGGCTAAAGATGAGGTTTGGGAAATTGTAGAATACCTGCGTGATCCAAAGAAATTTCAGCGCCTCGGGGGGCGTATTCCGAAGGGTGTGCTTATGGTGGGACCTCCCGGGACGGGGAAGACGCTTCTCGCTCGTGCTATTGCTGGCGAGGCCGATGTCCCGTTTTTCTCGATTAGTGGTTCTGACTTCGTTGAGATGTTCGTTGGCGTGGGAGCTTCTCGCGTTCGCGACATGTTTGAGCAGGGCAAAAAAAACGCTCCCTGCCTGATCTTTATCGATGAGATCGATGCAGTAGGTCGTCACCGCGGTCATGGCCTTGGCGGTGGACACGATGAGAGAGAGCAGACCCTGAATGCTCTGCTTGTGGAGATGGATGGATTCGATACCCAAGAAGGGGTCATTATTATTGCGGCAACAAACCGGCCGGATGTCCTTGACCCGGCCCTGTTGCGCCCGGGCCGGTTTGACCGTGAAATTACCGTAAGCCTTCCGGATGTGAAAGGCCGTGAGGAGATCCTCGGCGTTCACGCGAAGAGCGTGAAGCTTGCAGAAGGAGTCGACATGGGAGTGATCGCCCGTGGAACGCCCGGTTACTCCGGCGCTGAGTTGGCCAATGTGATCAACGAGGCAGCCTTGCTGGCTGCTCGAAAAGGGTTAAAAGGCATCACCACGGCCGAATTGGAAGAGGCTCGTGACAAAGTGCGTTGGGGCAAAGAGCGGCGTAGCTTAGCCTTGAGCGAAGATGAGAAGAAGCTCACCGCCTACCACGAGGCCGGTCACGCGCTCTTAGGAATGGTTGTCAAGGACACTGATCCCGTTCACAAGGTGAGCATCATTCCGCGTGGGCCTGCTCTCGGGGTGACGATGTATTTGCCGGTGGAGGACAAACACAGTTACAAGAAAAAGTATCTCCTTGACCGGCTCATTCTAATCATGGGCGGTCGAGTTGCGGAGGAACTGGTTTTTGGCGACGTGACTAACGGAGCAGCAGGAGATATCCGACAAGCGAGTGAGATCGCCCGCAAAATGGTTTGTAATTGGGGAATGAGCGAAAAGCTTGGCATGATTGAATATGGTGAGGGGCAAGGCGAAGTGTTTTTGGCAAGAGACATCTCCTCGCCGCGAAACTATTCGGAGGCCACGGCTCAGCAGATTGATGACGAAGTGCGGAGCCTAACGGACGAGGCTTATTCTGAAGCAACTCGTCTTCTTACCGAGAACCGCGATAAACTTGAAGCGATCGCTCAGGCTCTTCTGGAGTATGAGACTCTCGATGGATCTCACGTAAATGAGATTATGGAGCATGGTGAAATCCAAAACCCACCGACGGCTCCAACTCCTCCAGACTTGCCCGAAGAAGCTGATTCGAAGCAACCTCAGGTTAGCGAGGAAGAGAAAAATCACGGAGATGACTTTCCGGGTGAATTGGCCCCGGCCGGCGCCTGAAAGGTGAGGTTAGCAGACTGCCATCGACCTGCTCCATCGAGAGGTCGTTGGTGGACGCCTGGCCTCAACGAGGTTTCTTGACTCCGAGAGCTCAAGGGTTCCTTAGGGAACGATGGGTCAACCTTTGCCGTCCGTTGCAAGCAACTGAGTGACCGTAACGAATTGATAGCCCCTCGCTAGTATCTGGTCGACGGCGGATGGGATGGCATCGATCGAGGGAGCGTGAATGTCGTGAACGAGTAGGATTCCTCCCGGTGACGCTCCCCGTACTAATCGGCTGGTCACCACTGAAGAACCCGGTTTCTTCCAGTCCTCGGGGTCCACAGACCAAAGGATAGACGGGTATCCGAACTCCTCGCGTATCCACTTTTTCTGAGCAGAGGTGATTGCACCGTAGGGCGGACGCATGGTGCGGGGCGCGACACCAGTTGTAGCGACGATACTTTCATGGGCATCAATCAGTTCTTTTCGAACGCCGGCTGCTGACATCGTAGTAAGATTACTGTGAGTTACGGTGTGGTTTCCGATCTCATGCCCCTCAGCAATAATGCGACGCATAATTTCGGGATAGGCGCGAGCGTTGGTTGCTACAACATAGAAAGTTGCTTTTATGTTGCGCTTTTTGAGGATATCAAGGAGCCGCGGCGTGTTTAAAGGATGCGGGCCGTCATCAAAGGTGAGAGCAATGAAAGGTAGGCTAGTTTCTACCTTGTAATAAGAATCTCTGAACCCCACCGAAGCGGGTAGATTTCTGCTTCCCGCGCTATTCCAAGAGGGTGCAGCAAGGCCCGCGGCATTGCGTTGAGGGCTTTCAACGTGAGCTAGCGGATTTTCGCGTCCTTTCTTCAGGCCCATCGGCGTTTTACAGCCGACAATTAGGAACCCGGCAATGGCCAGGATCAAAGCAAAGCGGTTCTGGGGTCTGGAAGCCTTCAAAGAAATTACGGGGTGAGATGAACTTTAACTTAGGAAAATTTTAAATTTCCGCAATTCCGCAACAAGAAATTACTCAACTATCAATAAACCTTGAAAGGATGGGTTGCAGTGCCTTGGCTGTATTGGTTGGCCAGATTTCGCGCGGGGTAAAAAGAGCGTTGTCCAGAGAGTTATGTTCAGGCCAGTCCGGGTCGGTCGGGATTTGTGGTATCAATTCCTCGAGAATCTCTCTGGCACTGACGGCATTAGCCTGAATATGCTCGATCACTGAATGAGCGTTCACGTTATGTTCCTCTGCTTTCCAGCAATCGTAATCGGTGACCATTGCGATGGTAGCAAGTGCTATTTCTGCCTCCCGGGCAAGCTTGGCCTCGGGTAGATTGGTCATTCCGATAAGGTCAAAGCCCAGTTGACGATTTGTTTCTGACTCTGCCCTAGTTGAAAACGCAGGTCCGTCCATATTCACATAAGTCCCGCCATTATGGACCGTTTTACCGAGTTTTTCAGCAGTCTCAAAGAGCAGTTCTCTAAGTTGTGTCGAAATGGGGTCCCCGAATTCAACATGTGCAACGATACCATTGCCAAAGAAGGTATGCTCCGCGCGTCGGCTTGTCCGGTCATAGAATTGGTCAGGCAGGACGATGTCGCGCGGACGGTATTCTTCCCTGAGTGAGCCGACAGCAGTCACCGCAATTATCCAACGCACGTTGAGAGATCTGAGGCCCCAAATATTTGCGCGATGGTTAAGTTCTGAAGGCAGAATGCGATGGCCGCGACCGTGGCGAGGTAGGAAGCAGACCCGACGCCCTCCAAATTGGCCCGAAATGAAAACGTCGGACGGTTCTCCAAATGGGGTCTCGACTTTGATCTCTTCGATATCGGTAAGGCCTTCCAGTTCGTAAAGGCCTGAACCGCCGATCACTCCGATGGCGTTGTCGAGAGTAGTAGCGTCAGTCATGTGGCGAGATGTTACGAAGGGAAGGGTAATTGTCCAAGTGGCAAATGAAGCAAGGCTTTCTGACAGCAGTTAACCAAAAACATTATAATGACTTGAAATTTAAGAATTACTAACTAATTTTTTTTTTTTAAAATGTTTGCCCGTTACTTTATTTCTTTTCTTCTCATTGTTTTGGGGATCGCGTCTCCATGGCTAGTTAGGGACTTGTTGGAGTGGCGATCTCAAGATGGGGCGTTAATGGGTGTTTACCGCAAGCTCTCGGATTTCCCAGAAGTGATTCGAGCTCGCTTACGGGGTGAAGAAGGCCGGTTGGGTGGTGTTTCAAACGCAGTCCATGACTCCTCAGGCGAAGTTGAGCCATATCCACTGGCGAATAGAACCATGCGATTCTTCGAAGGTTTCCAGCCGTCGAAAAACCGTGGGTCGGCAACTCAGCTTTTAGACGCGGATCTTTCGCTGGCCTATTCCGACTGGAGTCCGGAGGTGCAGGACGGTTTTAATGATGAGTTAAATTCCTTGCAACTTAAAGCAGGGGATCCGGTTTTCCTACGTTTGTTTAAGGAGGAGAACGAGCTGGAATTTTGGATGCGTGGGAGGGGAGTTGAGCATTACACCCTCTATAAAGTGTATCGGCTGAGGGACTGGTCAGGAAAGCTGGGCCCCAAGCTGAAAGAGGGGGATCGTCAGACTCCGGAGGGATTCTATTATGTCGGGGCTTCACGACTCAGGCCAAGGTCTCGCGACTTTTTGGGTATCGATGTGGGTTTTCCTAACGAATATGATAATTATCGTGGCCGGGCTGGAGGCGGGCTCATGATTCATGGTGGCCGAAGTCATGACGGTAATTTCGTACTTTTACCGGAGGATATGAGGGAAATTTATGCTCTTTCGGAAGCTGCCTTGAAATCCGGTCAGCAGATTTTCCGAGTGCACATCTTTCCCTTCCGCATGACGGATAAAAGAATGGAGCAGGAATGGGATCAGCAGCCCGATTGGATCGATTTCTGGGCCAATCTAAAGGAGGGTTATGACTTTTTTGAAAACGCTAATTTTCCACCGGATGTGTCGGTCGCGGCAGGAGATTACCTCTTTGGATTTCCGAGATCTTAAAATTTGAGTTTTAAGCGTTTTTTTCTTCACGTGCCCGAACAATTTCTTTAGGTTCCACGACACCGCTGTTGGAGCGCATTCGCTCCAACTTGGTTTCTGCCACATAAATTGACAGATAATTGCCGAGAACCTCCTTAACACCACATCAGTTTTGTACGCGAACGAACCTTACCTCCTTGAACTCTTGCAGGAGGCGCATCTGTTCGATGCCGCCGCACTGGAAGACGTATACCATAAGAAAAAATCAACGGAGTCAGAACTCGACGCGTTGATTTCACTGAACCTCATCACGGATGAAAACGTGGCCGAGGTATTGGCAAATAATGCCGGCATGGAATACGTTGATCTCGGCAAGATGGAGATTGATCCGTCGGTTTCATCCCATGTTTCGGGAGATAGTGCGGTTCGTTTTAAAATCGTACCGATTGCTGAGTCTAATGGTGGTCTGGTGGTCGCGGTAACGGATCCTCTCGATTTTGACACCTTGGACTCGGTGCGCCACCTCCTGTCCGTCGAGCCTGAGTTTGTTGTCGCGTCGAACTCGGCGATCAAGCAACGACAGTTGGACTTTTACGCTTCTGAGTTAGACGCTGACCAGATTGGAAAATTGGATGGTGAAGCGATTGCAGTAACCGAAGGGAGCGAGGGCGAAGGTGGTGATGCTCCCATTATTAAGATGGTTTACCAGATTCTTCAGGAAGCCTATCAGAACAAAGCATCCGACATTCATATCGAGCCGCTAGAGGGTGAGCTTCGAGTTCGTTATCGTATTGACGGATCTTTGCACAAAGTCCAAAGCCATCCCCTGCGTCTCCTTCCTTCTGTAGTCAGCCGAATCAAGATCATGACCGGAACCATGGCCATCGCTGAAAAGCGTGTGCCTCAAGACGGTCGAATTCAGGCAAAGTTCGGCAGTGGTGACCTTGACCTTCGTGTTTCGACAGTTCCGACGAGTTGTGGTGAGAGCATCGTGATGCGTATTCTCGATCGAAGCTCGCTTTCAATCGGTTTGCCGCAGCTCGGCTTCTTCTCGGATGATGAAGCAAACTTTAACGAGCTGATTCGTCTTCCCGATGGAATTCTCCTGGTGACCGGGCCGACCGGTTCCGGAAAAACAACCACTCTTTATGCGTGTCTAAACGCGATCAACAAGTCGGACCGAAAAATAATCACCGTGGAGGATCCAGTTGAATACCTTCTTTCCGGTATCAACCA
>MDTC01201605.1_pt1 | contig 26370 bp, 20 predicted proteins | sample 811181 | NCBI WGS metagenome assembly MDTC01 (sample SAMN05326644, study PRJNA326480) | marine metagenome | isolation source: seawater | place: Pacific Ocean: North | collected 2011
TAAGGTATAAAATAATGGGAGGAGGATTGATGCAACTTGTAGCCTATGGCGCTCAGGATATTTACTTAACGGGTAATCCACAGATTACTTTTTTTAAAGTTGTCTATCGCAGACACACTAACTTTTCGATGGAAACCATTCGTCAAACTTTGAATGGAACATCGACCAGTGTTATTACTGGTAATGCGACTTGCACCATTTCTCGCAATGGTGATTTAGTTCATAAGGTATATGTTGTTGCTGATTCTTCTACGGCAAACAATGGTTCGGCTTTAGTGTATGAAGTTGAATTAGAAATTGGTGGTCAGCGCATTGACCGTCATTATCAGGAATGGAATGAAGTATGGAATGAATTATCAACCGATGAATCGAAGGCTCTCGCCCTTAAATCTATGCAATGTGAAGTTGGTACTGGTGGTTCCGGTGCTGTTGAGACTGTTCAGATTCCTCTTAACTTTTGGTTCTGCCGTAATCCGGGTCTTGCTTTACCTTTGATTGCCCTTCAGTACCATGAGGTTAAGATTAAATTCACTTGGGGAAATGCTGGTGCCTCTCTTAACCCTGAAGTATGGTGTGATTACATCTACCTTGACACGGATGAGCGTCGTCGCTTTGCTCAGGTTTCTCACGAATACTTAATTGAGCAATTGCAGAAAGAAACATACACTTCCACGGCGGGAGACAAAAAACTCAACTTTAATCACCCGGTTAAGGAATTAGTTTGGGTTAATGATACTGGTGGAGCGGAGGGTGTTAAATATCAGTTGAAATTGAATGGACACGATCGCTTTGCTGAGCAGACCAAGGAATACTTTATGCTTCGTCAGCCTTTCGACCACCACACGGCTGTCCCCAAGCAGAATTTACCTGTTTCTGCTCAAATTGGATTATCTAATAATACTATCAGCAACCTTACTGCTTTATCGGACGGTGCAGAAATGACTCCGAAAGATGCAGCTGGAGCCTCTTCCAACGAAATTACTGTTGCGGGCGGCACCGCTTTGAAAGTTGAAACCGCTGTTTTTGATGATATTTCGGTAGGAGACACTCTTGTATTAGTAATCTCGGCATTAGACGCATCTAATGATGCCTTCCTTCCTACAGCCTCTCGGGCCGTCGGAGATGTATTTTTTGCCGGCGTTTCCGCGAAATCAGGAACACAGGATATAACACTTAGTACTAAATTTACTAAATTAGGATCGGCAAACACACAACTTGATACGATCGATGTCGGTACCGGTGGTCAGGGTAGATGTTTCTTACATAAAGTTTCTAATACTTCCCAGAGCGAGGCCCGCACCTCTAAGTTGTCTAAGGAAATTAATGTGTACTCCTTTGCTCTCAAACCCGAAGAGCACCAGCCCTCGGGAACTTGCAACTTCTCTCGTATTGACAATGCTCAATTGAAGGTTACGGGCTCTGATGGAGGTGGCAGAATCTATGCTGTCAACTACAATGTTCTCCGTATTATGTCTGGTATGGGTGGTCTTGCCTACAGCAATTAAATATTTAAGTTATTTCGATTACAATTATTCATATTTTTTATAAAATTCAACAAATAATTAAGATAAATGATTATTTGTTTAATTTTAGTTAAATTTTTTTCTATTCTAAGGTATAAAATAATGGGAGGAGGATTAATGCAACTTGTAGCCTATGGCGCTCAGGATATTTACTTAACGGGGAATCCCCAGATTACTTTCTTTAAAGTTGTCTATCGCAGACACACTAACTTCTCTATTGAATCAATCAAACAAACTTTTAATGGAACAGCCGACTTTGGTTCTGAAGTGTCGGCGACAATTTCAAGAAATGGTGATTTAGTTTACAGAATGTATTTGGAACACGATGCTACTTTTACTCACGCTGAAGCTGCCGCGGACGCAAAACAGCTTAATTTAGTTGAAAGATATGGCGATTCATTAATTAAAGAGTGTGAAATTGAAATTGGCGGTCAAAGAATTGATAAACATTATTCATTGTGGAATCGAGTTTGGTCTGATCTTACAGAAGAGAATCCTACTGGATTCTTTGCTACCAGCTCCGGGTCAACCGCTCAGAAAGCAGGGTCGGGCAGCCAGAATGCGGTGCAAGGAACTGGAACACTTTATCAATTGATGACAGGAAATCATCCGGGATACAATACCGGAGCCCAGAGTCATAACGCCAATCGTATGGGTGTTAATGCTTCTTCCGGAGGTGCCAATACTGCCGACCCTGTAAATGGATTCTTATATACTCGAGGAGACGAGACCGACGGAGGAGGCGCGGACACCGTGGAAAAGGCTAAAATTGTAGTTAATAAGATTTTTTTACCTCTCCAATTTTGGTTTTGTCGTAATGCAGGACTTGCTCTTCCACTGATTGCCCTTCAATATCACGAAGTGAAAGTTAAAATGACTTTTGAAAATTCTACAAACTTAGCACGCGCAGGCGCCACCGCAGACCACGACGCAGCCGTGCCTATTTCTTCAAGTACTTGTACAGCCGCTGGAAAATTCGATTTATGGTGTGATTATATTTACCTCGATACAGATGAAAGAAGAAGATTTGCACAAGTATCTCACGAATACCTAATTGAACAGCTGCAAAGATCAGAACATGTTCTTAATATTGATTCACCAGTGATTGATATTAATATGAATCATCCCGTAAAAGAACTCATCTGGACCTTAAGAAATGAAACTGTCGCAACAGGTGCTCTGGATAATGGAGGTAGACATCAGACACCCGGGGAGAAACTAGGTGATGCAACATCTGGTCCTGTATCAATTGACCGATTTGAAGGAAAATGGCAATTGAAATTAAATGGACACGACAGATTTTCTGAAAGAGAAAGCTCTTATTTTAACCAAACTCAGGTGTGGCAACACCATTCTGGATTCGGATCAATTCCGTCATTTGGTGCCACCGTCAACGGGGACATGAATGAAAATGATTATACTAGTAGTGTGAGTGTGGGGGCTATCGGCGTTTATTCATTTGCTCTTAAACCAGAAGAACATCAACCTTCTGGAACTTGCAATTTCTCTAGAATTGATAATGCTCAATTATGCGGAATAAATACAACCGTAGCGGCCGGTGGCGGAGGCTCCGATGGTGGCGCGCCGACGCAGCAGAAAGAGCTCAGTTCTACTCAAGCCAACAATACACTCTTAACACTTTTTGGAGTTAATTACAATGTACTTCGTATTATGTCTGGTATGGGAGGATTGGCTTATTCGAATTAAATTGAACAAAATAAATTCAAAAAAATAAATAAATTCTATTTTAAGACATAAAGAACCATAATTTTTTATGAAATTTAATTTATATAATATTATTTTATATACTATTATATAAATGGTAATGAATATAATTATAAAGGACTGGCAACCTGGAGCACCACTGAACCAACCCGCAGACGAAGCCGGGAACCTACAAGTACAGGTGGACCCGACGGATGGGGGAACAGTATTAGAGTTGAAAACTAAAATAAAAGATCAAGTGGAACAAATGTACGGTGACATGGAAGGGGTGGACTCGCCTGTGAAGAATACTTCTAATATAACTGTTATCGGACCGCAGGATGGCTTCGGCGCGTTCGCGGCCTTCGACGCGCCACTGGGAGACGCCGAAACTCTCTCGTTAGACGATATAGATAAATGCACTTTTAAATTAGTTCCTTTCACCCGAGCTGGCGGTAATAAATCTAAAAAATCTAAAAAATCTAAAAAATCGAAAAGAGTTAAAAAATCTAAAAAATCGAAAAGAGTTAAAAAAAAGAGTAAACGACCGCGTAAAATATCAAAAAAGAAAAGAAAATTTTCAAAAAAAAGAAGAAAATCATCAAAAAGAAAAAAAAGATAAATCATCAAATAAAATTTAATAGAATTTAGTGATTATTTCTAATATATCCCTCGTTTTAATATTTCTATTTGCACAATTAATTAATAAATCGATTAATTGTTCAAGTGCTTCAATTCTTTCTAAAGTGGTATCTGCTGCGATATTTTTCATTTTCTTATATTTTTCTATATCTTTAAAATAATTTTCCTCTACATTAATTTTACCATACAACCATAATTCAATTAATTCGGGCATTTTTTGTAATTCAAGTAATTTTTCTTCATAATTCACAGAAGAATCTAAAGATACCGATTTATTTTCCCATTTTTCTAAAAAAATCTTTCCCCCACTTCTCCCACAACCAACCCAGTCTCCACACAATTCTCGCAATAAATCTAATTCCAATATTCTCTTTTTAAAATCATCTGAAAGATCACCCTCCACTAAGGTTTCTTCAACAACGGATTCTTCAACAACGGATTCAGGCTCTTCTTCCGCCGGTGTTTCTTCAACTGGTTCCGGTTCAGGTTCTTCCTCGGCGGGTTCTTCCTCAGCGGGTTCTTCTTCGGCAGGAGTTTCCTCGGCAGGAGTTTCCTCGGCGGGTTCTTCCTCAGCGGGTTCTTCTTCGGCAGGAGTTTCCTCGGCAGGAGTTTCCTCGGCAGGAGTTTCCTCGGCAGGAGTTTCCTCGGCAGGTTCTTCTCCAGCAGGAGTTCCCTCCGCAGGAGTTTCTTCAGATGGTTCTTCGGGTTGGGTTTGTTCGATGGTTTCGGGTTCTTCGCTCATTTTATACTACAGCATATATTTAATTTTAAGTAATTTAAAAAAAAGAAATTTAAAAAAATAAATATACTATTTATAAATTAAAGATAGATTTCAATGGCCATCAATTCGGGAAATAAAGGATTACTTAATTTAGGAAATACATGTTATATGAATTCTGTATTACAATGTTTAAGTCATCTTTTAATTTTTCATCCAATGAATGAACTTTTCTACGAAGAATGTAAAGAACTAAAAGAAGGATTAATGTATGAATGGGTACAATTTCAAAAGAATATGTGGTCAAATGAGAACAATACAGTTCAAAATCCAATTCAACTTTTGAAATCATTCAAACGGATTTGTTCTGAAAAAGATCTTTATTTTGAAAATTTTAATCAAAATGATGTTGATGAATTTTTAGTTTTATTTTTAGATTTATTACATCAATGTATAAGGAAAAGAGTTAAAATTAAATTAAATAATATGTATTCTAAAAATGAGAATAGTAAAATAATCATTAAAGGGTATGAAACTTGGAAACGATTTTATGAAAAAGATTATTCTTATATTGTTGAAAATTTTTATTCACAATTACTTTCAATAACAATTTGTCCGGAATGTTATTATTTTACAACAAATCATGATCCAATACAAGTTATTTCTTTAGAAATACCAAGTTCGGCGAAATCATTAGATGATTGTTTTCAAAATTATACAAAAAAAATTGTTTTAGATGAACAAAATATGTGGAAATGTGATAAATGTTGCAAACAAGTAAGACCGCATAAGAAAACATTATTTTTTAAAACTTCTGATATTTTGATTATTTTATTAAAAAGATTTACAAAATATGGTACAAAAATAGATCGTTATCTTGAATATCCAATGAAATTAAATCTTAAAGATTATAATAAAAATTATGGAACTCAAAAAAAAAATATTTATCAATTGAATGGAATTTGTATTCATAATGGAGTACTTGGTGGTGGTCATTATTATGCGGTTTCAAAAAATGTGTTAGATTCTCAATGGAGAAAATATAATGATTCAGAAGTATCTAAAATAAAAGTTTCGGAAGTGACTCAATTGAAACCATACTTGTTTTTTTATAAAAGAATTTAGGTTAATTTAAACCATCCATTTTTTCTATTTTCATACAATTCATCATCTTTACCTCGTAAGACTACTTTTAAAGGATAACATTCTTCACATTTACCCAAACCTCTTGGTGTTAATTCTTTACCTGTATATATTTTTGCCCCGCAAGAACATTTTTTAATTTTTTTAGTTCTATTTCTTTTTTTTGTTCGAGAAGTTTGTTTAGTTATTTTTCTTCTTTTTCTATTGGGTGAAACAGATCTTTTTATTTTTTTTTGATATGATTTTTTTTTCTGTTTTTTTTTACGAGTTAATGAACTGAATGGTATTTCTCCACCGTATTGTTTTTCTAATTTATTTAATTTATTTTGAAACATTTTATTTATATTATTTGATAGATTATTTTCTTATTGATGATCAGTTTCGAATTCATCAGCTGATTTAGTTTCATCAAAATACATTTCATCATGAAAATGGATGAATTGAAAAATAAAATTAAATAATTGTGAAGAATCATTTTGAAGTGAACAATTGATTGGATAAGCTTTAGTAATTTCTTTTAATTCTTTAAATAAATCATCTATTTTTTCTAAATAACACAATTCAAAATATTCAATTGTACTCATTGTTTCTAAATTATTCATAATAATAAAGAATAAATAATATTTTTTTATTTAGGACGAAGAATATTATACATATTGATCATAAAAAAATTGATAAAATTCTTGTTGAAAAGTTTCATAATCTATAATTAATTCAAATTCGGATTGTGAATGAATCCAATTGTAAATTTTATTACACATTAATTCTATTATATCTCTTGTATAAACATCATTTTCATATTTTATTCTGGTTGTTAACCATTTATCTTTTGATATTTTAAGTTTTGTTTTTGGTATTAAATCCATTTATGATTTAGTTACTATTTATAAATTAGGAGAGAAACGAATCAATTATAGTTTGAATGCTTTCTTTTTTTTCTCCTGATTGAATAATTAAATCAGGAGGACCGTGATTCCAGTTAAATTGGTTTAATTCTGAAAGATGAGTTCTATTTTTGAAATGATCTAAATAATTAGATGGATATATTTGTTGAATTCTTTCTTCTTGAAGATTTTTTGAAATTTGTAATTGAATAATTTTCCATCCATTTTGTTTTAATAATTCATATTCATTTTGATATCTTAAATCATCAATAATACAATAATTCATATCTTTTGTTTGTTGAAGGATATAATTAGCCCATACATCTGGATTAATTTCTCTCATTTTTTGACCAATTGAAGTTAATAATGTTCTATTTTTTATTTTTGGATCCATATGAAATAAATCAGAAGCGATATCTTTTACTTTTTTTCCAAAAGAAAAGATTTGAAATCTAGAATCTTTTAAACACATATAATTCGCAAGTGTTGTTTTACCGGAACACATTTTTCCAGTGATTGCAATTTTCATACTATTCAATTATTAAGAATCTAATTTTTTAAATCAAATTTACTTAAAAAATTAACTAAAATATAATGTATACCAGTAAAATGAGAGTGATTAAACGATCCGGAAAATATGAGGAAGTATCATTTGATAAAATTTTAAACCGAATTCAATCTTTGTCAATTGGTAAAGATTTTGAAAAAAAATTAAATATTGATGAAACTTTAGTCGCACAAAAAGTTGTTCATGAAATATTTGATGGTGTTAAAACATCACAATTAGATGAATTATCATCACAAAATGCGATGTCAATGTATTCAAAACATCCTGATTTTAAAATACTAGCAGGTAGAATTGCTGTATCTAATTTACATAAAAATACTTTGTCTACTTTTTCTGAAAAAATAGAATTAATGTATAATTATCAAATCGATGGCATTCCAAAACCATTAATTGCAGATTATCTTTACAATTTGGTTATGGAAAATAAAGAATTAATTGATTCATTCATTGATTATTTAAAAGATTATGATTATGATTTTTTTGGTCTTAAAACTCTTGAAAAAACTTATCTTTATAAAATTAATAAAAAAATTATTGAAAGACCTCAGGATATGTTAATGAGAGTCTCATTATCAATTCATCGTAATGATATTAATAAAGCACTTGATAATTATGATTTAATGTCGAAACATTTATTTACTCACGCAACACCGACTTTATATAATGCTGGTTCTAGACGGGAACAATTTGCGAGTTGTTTTTTATTAACGATGAAAGATGATTCGATTCAGGGTATTTATAAAACTTTAGGAGACTGTGCTACAATTTCAAAACATGCAGGGGGTATTGGTTTATCGATTCATAATATTCGAGGCACAGATTCATATATTGCAGGAACAAATGGACACTCAAATGGATTAGTTCCCATGCTCCGAGTATTTAATGATACTGCCAGATATGTTGATCAAGGTGGTGGTAAAAGAAATGGATCATTTGCTATGTATTTAGAACCGTGGCATACAGATGTATTTGAATTTATAGAATTAAAAAAAAATCATGGTAATGAAACTGAAAGAGCAAGAGATTTATTTTATGCTTTATGGATTCCGGATTTATTTATGAAACGAGTTAAAAATGATGAATTATGGTCATTATTTTGTCCAAATGAATGTAAAAATTTATGTGAATTATGGGGAAATGAATTTGAAAGTATGTACATCCATTATGAAAAAAATAAACAATATAGAAAACAAATTAAAGCTAGAAAATTATGGTCAGCTATTTTAACTTCACAAATTGAAACGGGTAATCCATATCTTTTATACAAAGATTCTTGTAATAAAAAATCGAATCAGCAAAATTTAGGAACAATTAAATCTTCTAATTTATGTACTGAAATTATTGAATATACTAGTCCAGAAGAAACAGCTGTATGTAATTTAGCTTCAATTTCATTGAAAAAATTTGTTCAACACCAAAATTTTGAATCAACTTCATTCATAATTTACTCAAAACCCGAATGTGTTTATTGTGATTTAGCAAAAGCATTGTGTAAAAAGAAAAATATATCATTTTCTGAAAAAAATTTTAAAGAATTAACTAGTTTATCTGGAGCATATCCCTACAAAGTTAAATTTCCACAAATTTATTTAGTTGATGGAATCAATCGAAAACATATTGGGGGATATACAGAACTAACTGATTATTTAAAACCAGAATATGATTATGAAGGTCTTAAAAATATTGCGAAACAATTAACTTATAATTTAAATAATATTATCGATTATAATTATTATCCAACAATTGAAACGAAACGATCTAATTTAAGACATCGACCTATTGGTATAGGAGTTCAGGGTTTAGCAAATGTATTTTTAGAATTTGGTTATTCATTTGATTCGGATGAAGCAAAAGAATTGAATCAATTGATTTTTGAAACAATTTATTATGGATCGATGGAAGCATCGATGGAACTTTCAAAAAATAGAGAAAATGAAGTCTTAAAATATAAACAAGGTATGGAACAATTAAAAGTTTGGTCAGATGAAAAAAAATTTCTGAATGCAAATGAATTAGAATCAATACAAAAAATGTATCATATTATTCCAGAAGAAATGAATCGAGATAATTATTTAGGATCATATAGTTCATTTATTGGATCTCCACTTCACTTAGGAAATTTTCAATTTGATCTTTGGAATGAAGGAAATAATAAACCAACAAATAGATATGATTGGTCTTCATTGATGGAAAATATTCAAAAATATGGTGTTCGTAATAGTTTATTAATTGCGCCAATGCCAACCGCATCAACAGCTCAAATTTTAGGTAATTATGAATGTTTTGAACCAATTATGTCAAATATTTATAGTCGCAGAGTTTTAGCTGGAGAATACATGGTAATGAATGATTATTTAATTGAAGACTTAATTTCACTTGGATTATGGAATCAAGAATTAAAAGATAAAATTATTCTGAATGATGGATCGATACAAACGATTGAAACTATACCACAAATTATTAAAAATAGATACAAAACTGTATGGGAAATTAAACAAAAAAATATTATTGATATGGCAATTCAAAGAGGAAAATATATTTGTCAATCACAAAGTATGAATTTATTTTTAGAAAGTCCAAATTCATCAACTCTTACAAGTATGCATTTTTATGCTTGGGAAAAAGGTCTTAAAACTGGAATTTATTATTTAAGAAGTAGACCATCATCCAAAGCAATTCAATTTACAATTGAACCCGAGTGCGAAAATTGTTCTGCTTAAAATTTACGGATTTTTTGTTGTAGATTCCCATCTTTATAGTCTTACTCCTCTTCTAGAGACAGCGACAGCGACAGCGACAACGACAGCGACAGCAATAGAAGTGGCGGCCGAGACGCCCAATATACCGCCTTTGGGTGCGAACTTATCAAACGAGTCGTAATCCGCCTCCCCTCTCTTGATGAAGGTGAAACCAGCCCACAAACTAATTAATACTGCCAAAACACCCCCTCCGGTCAACAATCCATATCGTATTTTTGTACCAAGTTTTCCCTTCAATAAGAGTTGATCAAGAACATAAAGAATTGCTAATAAAATAAGAAAAACAAATAAAGATACAAACATACTCTGCAGGCCGCGCATGCGATCATCACGCCTCTCTTGTCTGGCCGCTTGCAACTCTTCGCCGACTTCCTTCCCCCTCTGTCTCTTCGCTGCCACTCCACCCACAGGTTTCGATGCCGAGCCAGCGACATTTCTTAACCTCGAGTCTCGCGAGCGTTTACCTTCTGTCTTGTTCCAGCTCCCCCTGGATTGCGTTAACCTCTGCAGCAGACTCTTGTCGCTGCCCTCTCCTCCTGCCCGCCCTGCAGAGCCTGGTTCTCCCCCTCCCCCTCGCCCTGTTTCTCCCCCTGTTCCTCCTGTCGGTGAATCCATTGGTATTGCCTCCATTGCGTTTTATACTTTAGAATAGAAAAAAAATCTGTGAAATTTACAATTAAAATTTACACTTAAAATTTTAAATTTACAATTAAAATTTACACTTAAAATTTTAAATTTACACTTAAAATTTACACTTAAAATTTTAAATTTACACTTAAAATTTACAATTAAAATTTACACTTAAAATTTTAAATTTACACTTAAAATTTATACTTAAAATTATTGATCGGGGAAGTTCCAAATCGCCCGAGAATCCTCCGAACTCTGATGCGGACCCTCTATTACGACCCGCCGGCGGGCTGAGTCATCCAGTGAGAGCCCACCGGCGGCCTTCTAATGCAAAACCAAGAAATAAACTAACTACTGAGGCAAAAACACCCAATCCGGCTAACAATCCATATCGTGTTTCTTTTTTAAATTCTATCCGCAATACATATTTATCAAGGACATAAAGAATTAGTAAAAAAATAAAAAAAATAGCTAAAGAAAATAAAATCTCCAAGATTTTTACCGGGCCCTTGGCAACTTCTTCAGATTTTTCGGCATCTACAGATCTTTTCGTAGGTTCTGGCATTGTTTTATATTTTAGAATAGAAAAAAATATGTAAAATTGACACTTAAATTATTTTTTGATCACAGTCAGAAGTATGGTCGTGGCTCCCCGATACGCTGCTCAAGATCAAGCAACCGCTTCGCCTAGTGCTCCGTGTGATGGCTGGTGCGCGAACCCTTCCGAGCGGAGCCGCGCCGCGCCGACTGAATATTCTCCGGCTCCAATAACTCGAGACTTATCAGAAATACAATCAAAGATACTACTCTAATTATCATTTTTATTCCATCTTTTGTATCACGAGTGATCCTTGATTCATAAATGGTATCAATTACTAAAGTATTAATTATAATTAATAATACTATCACCATGAAAAATATTCCAACATCGCCCGCACCCATTTATAATAAATAATATAAAAATTTTTATTGAAAAAAAATTTCATCGATTTCTTGAATTCTTGTTAATTGAGCTTGTGATATTTCTTTCTCTGAACCAGATATTTTTTGAACAGGTTTTGGGGGTTCTAAATATTCTTTAATTTCATTTTTTTTCTTCGACTGATACATTTTATTAATATTACACTGAGTTTGAATAAATATATCGACACTATTTCGAATTGGTATATCAAAACGAATTGGTAATGTTAAATATCCGATCGCGTGATAAACTAAAGGTAATCGACTATTTCTTTTACCAGAAGAAAAATTATATTTAAATAAAAAAAATAAAACTTGAATTTGTTCTTTAATTTGTATATTTCTTAAATTGGCTTCTTCAAAAATAACAGACCAAATTAACCATATTATATCTTTACATAAATGTTTCTTTAAACCTTGAATTGGTCTTTCTTCAATTTCATATTTTATTTTATTTTTTTTATTAATTTTTTCCCACTGAATTAACCAAGAAATCCAATAACTTGCTTTTTCATATCCTCCAAGATTATTTTTTAAATTAAAAAAGAATTCATTCATAATAATTCTTAATTCTTCAGGATCGGTAAATTTAATAATATGATTCGGTAAAACTTGCATTGTTGCATTCATTGTTTCTTGAATTGCTTTCAATGTAAAATCTAGATTTTCTTTTGGTTTTGGATATTTATCATATCTTTTTGATTTGGATGATAAAGTAAGTGTTACAACAATATCATGTAAACAATTTCTGACTGATTGAGTATTTCTTAAATGAATATATTGTTTTCTCTCTTTTTTAGAAATATGATCAATTGATTTCATAAATCCAGAATATTTGTTCCATATAAATTTAGGTAATCGTGGATTATTAATATGAATTATTTTACTCGCAAATATTATTAATTTTTCAAAAATATCTACTGTATATCCAGAAATAACACATTCGGTAATCCAAAAACATGCATTTTCGACTTTACCCATCTCAATACTTTTAAATAATGTATTAAAAACATCTCTTTTTTTAAATTCTGAAAATGTTTTATCTTTAAATGCTTCTAATGGTCTTGGATCTACAATTAAATATTCATCATTCATATATAATTGAAAGTAAAATAATAAAAGATTGAAAACTTATCAATAAATAATTATTCATTAAAATTCATATCTTGTTCTTGATCCATTCCAATTAAGAATTCTTCATTATTATCATCAAATTCCAATTCATTATAATATCCCTCTTCTTCTTCTAATTCTTGATCGGGGATTATATTTGGAACTTGTAAAATATCAATATCTTCTGTATCAACAAAATCTAAATTTTGACCAAATATTTCTTGAATTTTTTCACTCCGTTGTATTTCAGTCGATAAAGCATATTCTTCACTATTTACATATTTACTATAATTTTCAGAAGCTTCTTTAAATTGATTTGTTAATCCATTTTCTTGTTGATTTTTTAATAACATTCTTTCTTCGGGAGAAACATTATGATATTTTTCAACAATATTTTGCTTTTCACTCTCTCTCTGTTTCGACAAACGATTTTTTAAATCTAAATTTTCTTTATTTAAAAATAACCAAGTTGCATCATAATGTTGTAATAATAAATGAGTAATTAAATCCATTAAAAATAAAGAACAAATTGAAATACTTTCTTCTAATAAATCTTCATTTCTTTCATCTAATAGACGATACAAAGGCATTGCATCATTAATAACATCTAATTGATTCATTTTTAAACTTTCGATATATTCATAAATTTTAGTTAAAATTTCAATGAAATGAAATCTTAAATAAAGAATAGAATATTTATCATTGAATAATGAACGACTATTTCCCTTTAACCAATCTAAATTATTAAAATATTTTGATAAATATTGATATAAACTTTCTAAATGTATATGATAATTTTGACTTATGTTTTTATAATTATTAAAACCAGGATATGAATCATTTAAAGGTTGAGTAAATATACGATTATGTAATAATAAATATGATTTATGTTTCACTCCATCCGTATCATCTCTTTCATAAAATCTCTGAAAACTATCTTGAATACTTGGAGTTAATTTCCATTCTTTTGGAATATTATTTGGTAAAATTGTTCCATTCATTAAATTTTCTGGATTTCGAGTCAATTGTGTGATTATATTTTGAATATCTTGAATATATAATATTAAATCATCATAATTAAATGAAGACGATAAAAATGTATTTAAAATTTTTTGAATTGTTTCAGAATTAAATTTAATTTTTTTAGTTGTTTCAGAACTAAATATTTTTTCAAATCTTTTTTTTTGATCTTTTGTTATTTTTTCTGATTGAGACAAAAATAAAGAAAGTTTAATTATATTTTCTTTATAAGTTTTCATATATTCTGAATAAATCGATTCAAAAGTTTTCTTTCTTAATTCTAATTGAACCGAATTCTTCTCTTGTTGATCCTTAATATATTCTTTTAATACTCCGTAATGAACTCTATTTAATAATTTAAAATCTAATGGCGGATCGGATGATTGACTTAATGATTGCGGTAATTTTTGAATTAATTGTTTAATTTCTTCAGTATCAATATCTTCACTATTCCATAATTGTAAATATTTTAATAATCTAGAGTCTGTTTCCGATATTCTTTTAAAAAGAGTATAATCTTCTTCTGTATAATTATTTAAAATTGGAATTGTCGGAAAATAATTTAATTTATTTGAATTTTGTTTAAATTCAATAATTTTTTGAAAATTTTCGGATGTTTTTGGTATTGTTTTTCCTTCACGAATGATTTCAATCTTTTCATCTAATAAATGAACATCTAATAAATATTTTTGTAAATAATCAATCGAATCAATATCACGAATTATTTCACCAACCGTATTGAAACGAAATTTATTAAATAATTTATTTATGATTTCTTTATCACACTCCTCAAACGAAGGAAAACTCTTCGGAATTTTATAATTATAAATTCTTTTCGGATAAGTATTTAATTGAGGTAAATCATAATTATTAACTGAATTATGAATATAATTATTACAACTTTCCGGACTCGTAAAACATGTTCGGAGTTCTGTTGATTCTTTACTATACAATTTAAATATTTCTGGAATTATTTTTTCTCTTAAATCTTTAAATGATAATTTTGAAAATGATTGAGTATCCTCTCGCCAACCATAGTTTTGAAAGATAGAAATTATTTTATCTCTTTTTTGAATCGTATCTAAAAAATTTTGAAGAAATAAAGTAATTAAAGGATTTTCTTTATGGATACCATAACAACTGACAACATAACGAAAAATTCTCTTAAATGAAGAGTTTTGTAATATTTCTAATGATGGAATATTTAATTTTTGTTCAATTCTTTCATTGTTGATTGAATCTAATGATTGAATCATTGATATATTTTCAATAAAAGGTCCACCATAATATTTTCTTAAATATTTATCATCATGATTTTTTTTTAAATATTTATTTATATCTTGATTTAATATATTATTTGTTAACGGTTTAAATGTAGTCCATTCTTCTTTTAAATATTCTCTTTTTTCAGATTCAATCATTTGTTTATATTTTCGTTTTCTCTCAAGAATAATCGGAAAATTTGAACTATTGCAATAATGAATTGTATTCTTTAATTGATTCTCAATACTTTCTAAATCTTTATTCGAAACCAATTCAATACATTCATTAAAAAATGAATCATTTTTATAATTCTCAACAGTCTTCTTTAATTGAAAGACTAAATATTGAATTCCTTTTTCATTAATCGAATCATCATCTTCAATTACTCTGAAATTTAAATTTTTTTGAATCGTAAAGGATGGGATCGATGTCTGTATAAATAAAGAAACTAAAGAAACTAATAATAATAATTTATTTGTTGTCTTTATCCATTTTTGAAAATCACTCATGATTTTTAATGATTTCTTCTTATATTTCTTCTTTTTTTCTACATTTTTCTCTTTCTTCTCTAATTCTTTATTCTCTTTTAATAATTTATTAACTCTCGGATGTATATCAGATTGAGTCACTTCTGTTAATTTATAACGGGCATCCGCTAAAATATCATTCATGAAATTTTCACCCGAAATTAAAATATTATATATATCTTCATCTTCTAAAATTACTCCTATCATCGTACCAAAAATTTTTATTATTTTTACTGTTTCTTCTTTATCATTTAATTTGGATTGAATTTTTTCTTTTGTATCTTCTGTTTTTAATATTTCATATGTATTAATCGGTACATCATCTGAAAAACCTTGTAAAATTGAATAATCTTCATCACATAAATATTCACTGCAAACCTTACAATGAATTTTACCCTCCGAAGGAGAACAACCATAAATATTTTTCATCGTCGTAAATATATCATTCGAATTATTTATCTCAATTAAATAAAGATAATGCTTACAAAGTATCTTTTTATTTGTATATTTATTATATAAATAATGATTATCTTCAGATTTTTTATCTGCACTCCTCGTAAATTTATAAATAAAATCTTTTAATAATTCATTCCTTCTCTCTTCACTTCCTAAAGAAAATATATAATTATATGCTAATTCAACTCTCTTAAAATTTGTAAGTGGAGTTTTTCTTATTTGAATTGGATCATATTCTCTTTTTTGAACTACTTCAGTATAATTTTGAATCTTTTGTGAAATATTTTTTGAAATTAATTCATCTAATTTCTTCCTCGAATCTATCGCTAAATTATTATATCTCGTTTTGTATTTGAATAAGATATTTTTTAAATCTTGATGATTTAAAATATTATCTCGAATTATTTCATTCTTAAGTAATACATCAATTATATCTTCATCCGATTTTATATTATTATTTATTATCTTAATTAATTGTTCTCTCGATACATTCTCAGTTAAATTATGAGAAATAAATATATCTTCTTCCGTATTCGGAGATATTGAATCCTCAAATGCTATATTATCAACTATTGTAATATTCTTTATCTTTTTCTTCTTATTTATCTGAAGATTAGTCCACGATAAATTATAAATACATTTCTGATATAAACTAAAATCTTTTAATAATTCTAATGAATTCGAATAATAAGACTTGTTATACGGTTGTTCTAATATTCCATTGATTGTTAATTTATCTGATGAAATAATTTCACGAAATTCAGTTTCTGTTTGTCTTTTTGTATCTTCTGTAAAAAATGGTATTCTTAAAGGTTTTCGAGTTTTTCTTTCATCATAAGTATATTCACCATTTAAACCAACACAAATACTCTGAATACAATTTCTTAAAATTGTTCCCGTATATTCATCCGTCTGATAACCAACACTCTCGTCTAGTTCATACGGATTATTATATTTTAAATTATTTGTAATTATATCTGAATATTTACCATCTGTTCTTAATTCAGATAAATTTATAGAATCTACTATACTCTCTTCACCACCACCCGGATATAAATATATATCATTATTAAATATTGGTATTAAATTATCCCGAAATAAAGATTTCTTTTCCTTTAATTTCGAAATTTTTATTAAATCTAGAAAATTTTCAGTTATTTTATGAATCTTATCTATCATAAAAGGATTATCATAAACATTGTAAGACCTTATTAAATAAGATAAAACATCATCTTTTTGAATCGTTTCAGAATATTCTTTCTCTAAATCTGATTTTATTTCTGTCTCAAATTCAATTTCATCTTGATCTTTTATATATTGATCTAAAGATATATCAAATGGTTTCACTTTAATAATTTCAATTACTTCATAATCGTTAGTCTTTAAAACAAAATTATAATCATCTGTATATGAAAAAATAAATATTTTATCATTTAAATCAGATAAATAAACTGTTTTTTCTTCTTCAATCATACGATCAACTTTACATAAAAAAGGTTTCTCTTTTGACTCCAATAAAACTATATACATATCACCGATCAAAAAAGGATTTATCTCCTTCTCAGAATCCCAACCACCACCAACTTCTGGATCATAATCACCCCAAGAAATATCTTCTTCACCTCCATTAAAACTATCCCAATCATCTAAAAGAATTTCTTTTTCTTCTAAAGGGACTTCGGACATACTGTATATTTATAGATTATATTTTTTAATCTTAAATATTCTTGATTTTTTTAAATGAAACGAATTAATTCATCCAAAATATAATTCTCTTTTTGAGGAATTTTTATATTTTTACCATCATATTTCATATATTTACCATAAGGTCCTATCATAATTTTTATTTCTTTCTTATTATATTTACCTATTCTCATCGGATAATCAATTAAATCTTTTATATCGTCTATCGTTAATAATTTTTTTTCTTTCTTCTCTAATAAATACTTTAAACTAGTATTCTTTGTATCATAATTTAAATAAGGACCATATTTACCTTCTTTAATTAAAACATCTTTCCCTTTGTATTTTCCTAAATGAATATCATCCTTCATATGAATATTCTTTTTAGAATTACCTAATCTCATCTGAATTTCTACATCCTTGTAAAATGAATTGTATACTTTACGAATAACATCAACCCAATTTAAAGATCCTTCTGCAACTCTGTCTAAATCTTCCTCAATATACGATGTAAATTCAATATTAATTATATTTGAAAAATGTTTGAATAAATAAAGTAAAACATCTTTACCAAGATCAGTTAAAAGTATCCTATTCTTTTGACTAGGAATTAATTTCTTTTCCACCCCCTCTGAAATATTATCTTGTTCATCTAATTTTATTATATCAATCTCTCTCTCCTTTTCAGGTATCGTAATACACTGGGTATAATTACGATTTAATATCGTCGATATTATTGAAGCATATGTGGATGGTCTCCCAATACCCGTCGACTCTAATTTTTTAACTATCCCCGATTCATTATAATATTGAGGTGGATTTGTTTCTATATCTCGACATAAACTTATTTTTAAAGTAAATAGAGTATCTTTCTCTAATTGAAATGGCTCTTCTGTTTTAATTTTAGAATAAATTAAATATCCATCGAATTTTAATACTCTGGATTTACCACGAAAATAACCAATAGAATCTAAATTTTCATTTATTAAATCAATCGTAGTAATATCATACAATGCAGGTTTCATATGAGAAATAATTGTTCTTTTCATGATTAAATTATATAATTTCTTCTCTACTTCCGACCAATTATTATTTAATTTATGATTTATATCAGTTGGACGAATACATTCATGAGCTTCTTGTGCTCCTTTAATTTTCTTCTTCTTTGAAGAAAATTCTTTATAATATTCTTCTGAATAATCGTTCTTAATCTTTTCATAAATTGTTTCCTGAAAATCTTTTGAAATAAATGTAGAATCTGTTCTCATATAAGTTATTTTACCATTCTCATACAACTTTTGAGCAATATCCATCGTCATTTTAACAGGATAACCTAATTCATTCTGAGAACATTGTTGTAATGTTGAAGTTATCAAAGGAGATCCCGGATATTTTTTTTCTTCTGATAATTTTAATTCTTGAATTTTATATTTACGATCCATCTTTAAAAGATTCATAATATTCAATGGATCAATTTCATCTAAATGAAATAATAATTCACATTCTAAATCATTTCCTTCAGCATAAGTAAATAAACCACGAAAATCATAACTATATTCCGAATCAAATAATTCGATTTTTTTTTCATGATCTTTTAATATCGACAATAAAACAGATTGAACTCTACCAGCCGATAATCCAGAAGAACTATTCTTCGAATCAATATGTCGCCACAAACAAGGAGATAATGAATATCCTACTAAACGATCAATTACTCTCCTACACTGTTGAGCATTTACTGAATTCATATTTAAACAATGAATATTTTTCATCGATTTATCTATCGCCTTTTTTGATATCTCATGAAAGATAATTCTATTTTTATCTGTAAATTTTAAATTCATTATCTTACCACAATGCCACGCTATAGCATCTCCTTCTCTATCATCATCTGCTGCAAGAAGTATTTGATAATTCTTTTTATATTTTTTAAGTTCAGCGATAATTTTATTTTTTCCCTCAATCGGAGCATATAATGGTTTAAAATTCTTTTCAATATCAATCGACAAACTTTTTTTAGGTAAATCAATAATATGACCAAAAGATGATTTAACAATTGTTTGATTATTTTTAAAATATCCTTGAATTTTTTTTGCTTTCGCAGGAGATTCAACAATGATTAATGTTTTCATTCTATTTTTAACTTTGAATAATTTCAATTAATTCAAAATATCAAATTTAAAAATAAAATAAATTTAAAAATAAAATAAATTTAATAGTAATTAATAAACAAATGAATAATTCTATTTTACCTTATACTCTTGAAACTGATAGTTCTGAAGAATCAGATGATTCAGATTCATCGGAAGAAAATAATCTTTTAACGAATAATTTAGGTATTTTACATAATAAATTTGAAATTAAAAATCTTCGATTTATGAATCAAGAAAAACTTGAAGATTATCAATACAAAAGAAATAAATTATTTACTCCGGAAACTTATAGTAAAATTATTACAATTAATGTTACATCTTCCGGACAATCATTTAATTTAGAAGATCAATTAAATTCTGAGAATCATAATATTATCGGATTTAAAATTTTAAAATCAAATCTATCAAATCCAGATCCAACTAAATATTATGCTGATTTAATTATTAATGAAATACCAGAAATAACATGCGATAAAAATGATTACGGTAAATCAATTATTACTCGAATTTCATTAACTAAAAGTAGTGAATATAATACACAAACTTATTTAGAATTAGACTCTATTAATCGATATTTTTATCCACAAAAAATTAATTCATTAACTGTATCTTTTTTAGATTCTACAAATTCTATTCTCAATGTAAAGGGAAATTTAATTTTTGAAATCACTCACCTAAATGAAAAAGTTCATCACGGATGATAATTTTATTGATTCATAATAAATGAATCAAAGTTTATTGTATAAAAAATTAAAAATATAGATCCTTTATAATTCATTGAATAAACATAACAAGAGTAAGAAAAATATATGAAAGATTATAAAAAGTAGAATTTAAGTAGATTGAATATCATAAACATATGGATATATTTCAGATATTTCATTATATTTATTATTGAATGAACTATATAAATCTTGAATATTATCTATATCGCTTGGTGTAATTGAAAACTTTACCACCAATCCAGCCCCTTCAAAACCTAAATAATTAATTCGTGATTTATCTATATTAATAATACCAGCAAGAGTCGTTTTCCAATCTTCAATTAGAATACCCGGTTCAATTTCAGCCATTTATATATTTTATATTTTAATATATTTTAATAATCGCACGCCATACCCACCCTCACTCTAAAACGATTGAAACCTCTTGCCACGCCGCTCCCCACCCATAATCATCATTAGGATCCCCTTGATTATAACCCCCTGATCCGGCGGAGGATTTTGAGTATGGATGGGGATTCCCCGCTTCTCCTCCTTTCATATTTACAAACCGCCATCTTGCAATGGCGTGGGACTGTGATCCTGTGTATTCCCCATCAATACTTATTGTATCTGTTCTTGTGGTTGTGCTGCTCTTCATAAAAGTAAAACAAAATCTCGCAGATTGCCATTTACTTAGTGTTGTTCCATCCGTTGTAGATGAACCATATCTGGTTACACCAGTTCCATTCTTTATTTGAGAACCACCTAAACCATCACCTGAAGTTAAACCGTAGGCTTTCCAATCGGAAGCGCTAACACTACCATCTAATATTACCCATACTGTCCCCTGACAATACGCATGAAAGCTGTCTAGACGACTGAAATTAACATGAACACCGCCGGCATTGTCATTCAATAAACCAGATAAATCGTGGGGATGTATATCACTTGGATTTGGTCTATCATCAACGGCAGTAGAGTCAGTTTTTACTTTCCAACAACCATCTGTATGTAGATAAATATGATAGTATCGACCCGATACAACCTCAGTAACTCTTAGCTTACTTGAATCATACCATTTTCTACCACCCGTGCCAGAAACCCAGCTCCCGGTCGCCCCCACCCCTATATCTAAATATGTTCGATAAGCACCATATTCATCTGCACCATATTTAGTTGAATCTGCTAAATATCTCACAGGTGGTATCGTAAGATTGGTAGTAGAAGACCATTTATGAGCTCCAAACCATAAAAATTTATCCTCTATACCACAATAAGCACAAGAACCAGCAGGGAAATTACCATAAGTCTGGACTGAATTTAGTAAACCTTGATCACAAGCACCCGAATTATGTAATAAATATCCATCACATAAATAATTATAATATCCCTTTAAATTTAAACTATAAATAGTTATTTCATCTTCCTTTTCATCTATCTTTGTTATTTCTTCAAGTACAAAATCTTTCTTAATTAATTTATCACCGATTTCTAATGATTTAACATAATCCCATATATATTTATTATCACGATAAACAAAAATAACATGATCTAATGTTATTTTTAATTTATCATTTATTACATAATATCTGCTTACATCTGATTCCCATTTATGATGTATAAAGGATTTACTATATTTAAAATTAATATCAGTTTCCGATAATTGTATCGATTTTCCTGAATATTTATAATTAATTATCCCATTATCTTTCTTTAATGATAATATATTATCACTCCTTTTCAATTCTTCTATCTTAAGATTCTCTTTTTCATTTATAGAAATCAAAGATCCTTTCATAACTCCCATTTTATTTACTATATATATATATTAATTATTATTTTCACACTCATCGCATTTAGAAGAACAATGAACTAAATAATTATCGGCATAATAATTCATTATACCATCCAATTTAAGATTATAAACCTTTGTTCTTTCATCTACTAATTCTAACGATTCAATTTTTTCAAATCTATTCTCGGATGTCAATAAATAATAACCCTTCTTTATATTCTTAGCCGGATACCATTCATATTTACCGTTCTTTCGAATAAATAATAAATGTTCGGGTGTAATTTTTAATTTATCATTAATAATATAATATTGATCTGTTTCATTTTCCCATAATTGACTTACTTGTGTCCGTGAAATTTCTCCCTGTAAATCTTTAGAATACCAATTCATTAAATATTCTAAGTCTTGTTTATAATTATCTAGATTCTTAAATTTATAGGATAATAAAAAATCATTTGTTTTTATCTCTTCAATATTTTTCTGTGTTTTATCGGATAGAGTAATTTTGGTTCCTTCAAGGAAACATACTGTCGCCAATGTCCTCCAAGAAACCATATTTCCGCTTTTGTCATATGCTAGTACACCATCATCTCCCGCAGAAGCTTCGGCTCCCAAAGCTTGCACAACTTGAGCTGCACTTCCATCCAAGAGATTTAATTCGCCCACGACGGCTGTTAAACTTTCATAATTAAGAAGATTATTGGCCGTTGTTGCCGTTGTTGCCGTTGCAGCATTACCCGTACAAGATCCCGAAGATCCACTAACATTCCCAGTAACATCACCCGTAATGGGACCACTAAATCCCGTCGCCGATAATACTCCCGAATTAGCATTAAAGGTCAGTGAAGTCCCATGAACGTGGGGAGTTGTGTTGCTTGTTCCCCAAGCCGGGGCCGCACCTGTGTAAACTAGATGACAAGTTGTATCACTTGTTTCTTTTGATATTGTAATATTTGTCGCATTTGTCGCATTCGTCGCATTTGTCGCATTCGTCGCAGTCGTTGCCGTATCCGCATTTCCAGTTAAATCCCCCGTAATATCACCAGCAAAACTCGTCGCTGTTAATAATCCAGAACTTGAATTAAAAGTTAAATTTGTCCCTGTTTTAAGATCTACATTTCCTGTGGCAGAAGTTGTAAATGCTGGAAAACAAGTTGTATCTAAAGATTCATCTGACACTGTAATCTGAGATGATGCAGCTCCACCACTTGATACAGAAAATGTAGTTGATCCAAATGTTGTTTCAGATGATTCTTTTCCTGCTCCTATTATGAAACTCTTTTTTGAATTGGTTGAACCCGATGAAACTATCACAAAAGATACACCACCGGATGGACACTCTGATGAATTATTAAAATCTGTATCTCGTAGTAAAACCCAATTTGATGAAGCACTTCCTGTATTCGTAACTATATAAATACCATTTTGTACTGTATCACTCTGATCTTTAACTAAAATTCTTTCTCCTAAATTTACATTTATCCCATCGGGTGAAAATATCGCCTGACTTCCCGCATTTGTTAATGTTAATTCTATATGATTTGCCGCAACAGTTAAAGCAGAAACTGTTGCATGATGGACTGTCTTTTTATAATGTAAATCTGAGATTACTTGTTTATTAACGGAACCGGGCTTTCCAATACTTTTTGGCATTTATATTTATATTTATATTTATATATTTATTTATTAAATTTCAACAAAGTTTAAGATATTATTGATTTCTTTAAATTTCAATTTCTTTAAATTTTTTTTCTAACCTAAAGTATAAAATGAAAAAGGGAACGCGTTCAAGGTCTAAATCTGCCATTCGTTCAAGGAGTCGTTCAAGGAGTCGTTCAAGAGTTCGACGGTCTAGAGTTAAGTCCAGAGTTTCTCGAAAGAGATATACCGCGAAAAAAAAACATACTCGTAGAAAATTAAGAACAAAGAAAAGGACTCGAAGATCACAGTCGGGTGGATCGATTGCGTGGTTCTCAAATAATTGGAAATCTGTTTTTGCCACCGCGGCATTTTTGAGCGCATTGGCTGTGGCTGGCGCAATCAAGGTGGCAGGCGATAATAAGAGAGAAAATGAAAGAGTGGGCAATTTAAAATTAGACATGTACGCAGAGCTCGCGAAAAAACTTAAAGGTAATGAAGATTATAAAATAATGGTAAATACTGCAGAGCAATTACTCAAAGAGCTCCAGGAGGGTCCCGGATGGCTCGACGGAGTCGAGGCTGAGGGAGATATACAAAGAAGAAAGGAAATTTTAGAGGCTTGGAAATTATACGGCAAAAATTATCACACGATAATTCAACAGGTGAATAGAGGACTGGAAGCTGGATGGGGACAGGGAGGCCCGTCGGAACAATATCAGAACTTTACAGAGTCTGTCAAAGAAATCAACGCAGCGTGGGCCGATGTCACGGCTCATCACCGGCGCGATAACATGCCCGAGAGCGACGAGAAGATGAGAAACAAAGTAGTCTCAAACTTCAAACAATTTATGAAACATGTGAAGGATGGTTCCCTGCCAGATTTACTAGAGAGAAATGACTCCGATGAAATTGAGTTGATGGATGGCATGAGAGCCATTCAGTTAGCAAATGATGTATACAATTTAATTGGTGGAAAGGACTGGGATCATGAAAAATTAGCGACAATGGGCGCAAAGGGCTGGTGGACGGAAGGAATTAAGGGACAAGATATAACGGTACCTAATTATGAAATTATGAGAAAGCTGGGATTAGAACCGGGCAAGGTCCTCGTGGAGAACTTAGGGATGAATAAACTGAAACCACAGATGCTGGAGGAGTATGTCCAAAAGGCCAAGAGTGTTCATCCCTCTTCTAAGTACACGGCGGCCATGGAAAAAACACCGGATTGGCAAAACACATTGAAAGAGATTCAAGAAGGTAAGGTGAGGAAGGAGAAAGTGAGCCTTCGAGATAAAGGACTGCGCACCAGGAAAACAAATACAAACTGGTTGTGCAAACATGTAAGATACGAAACAAAAAAAGATGACCAGGGCAAAGATGTGGATTATCACAGATTTAAAGTGACCGCACCTGATAGGGTGAGATACAAGGTAACCGAGGAGGGTGATGAGCGTGCTGGGGAGTGGTTCATTTCGAAGAGATACACCCAGCTCAAGGATTTAAAGTCTGCGCTGGACGATATAAACAAAAGAGACAATCTCCCAAATTCTGGAAGCCTTCCGCCCAAGTGGGAGATAGGGGGGATAGACAAGAAAAAACGCGGAAAGGAACTCGAAAGGTGGATCGCCCATACCTTAAACTCGCACTTTCCTGACGGGGACCTTGAGGGAGATCAAGGAGATCTGCTCAAACAATTCCTCAGGGAAAGATCTGAAGGGGATGATGTGATCATGTTGCCTGAGGGCGATGAACCCTTAGTGGTTGAGACTCCGGCTGAGACCGAGGACTAATAATCGTAATGATAAAAATGATTCCCAGTAATGAATCCATAAATTCAAAATTGTTTTTTATTATTTTCTAATCTTAAAGTATAAGATAAGAAAACAAATGCGTTCCAAAAGTCGTTCTAAGATTCGTTCTAAAGTTCGTTCAGCAGGAACGGGGGCCGGAGCCGGAAATCGTGGAGCTGAAGAGGATGGAGTCGGAAGGAGCTTTCGGTGACACGCCGCCGATTCCGGATGATGACCCCTTTGCCGAGATGGAAGCTATGCTGGCCGCCCTATGAATTCCGAACCAGCTGCGACTGAATAATGGGGGTCGTCGAGGTGACCAACACCTAAATGCCGTGTTCGCAGGGCCGTCGGAGAAGCTCTGGCCGGAAGACGAGCTATCATCGGCAAGGAGTCTCATGGAAGATTTTATCCTCCTCAAGGAGGAATGATAAGAATGATTCCCATTTGTGAATCCATAATTCAAAATTCAAAATTCAACATTATTTTCAAAATTTTTTTCTATTCTTAAGTATAAAATGAGAAAACAAATGCGTTCGAAAAGCCGTTCGAAAATTCGTTCTAAAGTTCGTTCTAAAGTTCGTTCGAAAGTATCTCGAAAGAGATATACGAAACGACACACTCGTAAAAGATCAAAGAAAAAGACAAAGAAGAAAAGAAGTCGTAAATTACAATCGGGTGGAGGACCAGTAGA
>MDTC01010907.1_pt1 | contig 26342 bp, 23 predicted proteins | sample 811181 | NCBI WGS metagenome assembly MDTC01 (sample SAMN05326644, study PRJNA326480) | marine metagenome | isolation source: seawater | place: Pacific Ocean: North | collected 2011
CGACCACGGCGTCCCAGGCCTCCATGTCGCACACGCTCGAGCAGGCGCCGCTGATGTCGTTGGAGAGCAGCTCGATCATGAGGCGGCCGTCCCCGCGCACCGCCCCCAGGGACTCCCGCCCGAGCCCGCAGGTGGAGCCGACCTGGTTGAAGATCAGCATGGCCTCCTGAGTCTCGAAGTCGATGGGATCGCCGGTGAAACCTAGCATCTCCTGGACGTTGTCGTAGTCTTCCTGCGCGGTCAGGCGCTGGACCGCGGGGCCGGTGGGCATGCCGTTGCCCTCGGCGCCGCTGTAGACGACGTCGAACTCCACGTCGTCCGCAGGCTCGCTGTCGTCGACGCAGATGCCTCCCGACGTGGAGAAGCTCTCTCCGCGAGGTCCGGTGCCAGTGCCAAGGCCGGTGCCGGGCACGATGCCGCAGCCGGCGGCGAGCAGCACGATGAACAGTGGACGCATCATGGTCCCTCGTCGCAGGTGTCACGGATGCGGACGCACCCGTCGAGGTCGACGTCGTTGGGCACGGCGAACGCGACCACGTCGTACCGGGCCATGTCGCAGGCTTCCTCGCAGGCGCCGGAGGTGTCCTCCAGGACCAGCTCCATGAGGTCCATCCCGTCGCCGCGGACCTGACGCAGCGACTCCCGCATCAGCCCGCAGGTGCTGCTCTTGCCGCCCCACAGGACCAGGACGTCCTGGGAGTCGAAGTCGACCGGGTCGCTGGTGGCGCCGAGCTCGCCCAGCAGGGCATCGAGCTCGGTCTGGGAGGTGAGGCGGCTGACCTGGTTGATGCTCGGCGGTTCGTAGAACCCGTCGTTGGCCGTGAGGTTCACGTCGGTGACCTGCACCGCATCGCTGGGCTCGACCTGCTGTGGACAGATCCCGGTCCCTTCATCCGCTGCTTCGCCGGTTCCTCCACCCGTGGCCGCACCGCAGCCCACGAGTAGCGCCAGCGCGGCCCATCGTACGTTCATGCCTCCTCCTCGCCCGATCCGTCCGTGCCCGATCCGTGTGTTGGCGGGCGAATCCCTTCAGCGCTACCGCGCATAGATCTTCAGCGTCCGCCCGATGTCATCGAGAATACCGCAGCAGGCGTCGTAGTCGTCGTGCACGGCCATGGCCCAGGCGTTGGCCATGTAGCCGGCCTCGACGGGCTGGGTGCGGCTGCCGGGCTGGGGGATGTGGGCGGCGAAGATGTGCTCGCCGTGCACGCGCTGGATGGCGTCGGCGCCGGTGACGCCCACCACGGTGCCGTCGCGATCGGGGCGCACGGCGACCATGCCGGCGGCGCGGCGGTTGTGGACCACGCCGTGCACGTCGCCCCAGCAGACTGCGCGGGCCCACTCGGTGTAGAGGTCGAAGCCCAGGGCCTCGCAGTAGGCGTCCCACATGCCCACGCCGGCCGGGCGGGCGCCGATCTCGCTGAACACCAGGCCGCGGCGGGTGACGAAGACCTCCATGTGGGTCGCAGACGTGCGCAGGCCGAGTGCTGTGATGACCTTGCGGCCCAGGGCGCGGAGCTCGGCGTAGACGGGCAGCTCGTGGCGGTTGGTGCACACGATGCGCGGGCTGACCTCGCGGGTGCGCATGGCGTGAAGCACGCCGGGTTCGTAGTGGCAGACGAACTCGTAGGCGACCTGGCCCTGCACGGTCAGGGTGTCGAAGATCATCTCGTGGCCGGCCAGGAACTCCTCCATCAGGAGCTGCCCCGGGCCCCAGCGCAGCTCGTCCATGACCCGCTCGAGGTGGGCGGCGTCGTCGACCTTGACCGTGCCCGAGGCGCCGGCGCCGGCGCGGGGCTTCAGGATGACCGGGAAGCCGACCTCGGCGGCAAACGCCCGGGCCTCGGCGGGGCTGTCGACCGCGCGGTTCTTCGCGACCGGGATGCCCTGCTCCTCGAGGAAGGCCTTCATGACGGCCTTGTCGCGGCAGCGCTCGACGGTGATCGCGGGGGTGCCCGGGATGCCGGTCGCCTCGCGCACGTGGGCTGCGGTCAGGGTGTGGGCCTCGACCGTGGCCTCGAGGTGGTGCACCCACGGGCCCCGGCGCTGGATGCGGCGGACGGCGTCCGTGACCTGGGCCACGCTGGTGACGTTGTCGACCACCTCGACGTCATCGAGCAGCTCCTTCACCTGCGACGCCACGTGGGACAGGGGCGTGTCGATGATGCCGGTGACCCGGGCGCCGACCCGCTTCAGCCCGCGTACGAAGGCGATCTGGTTGGCCGGAAAGTGAGGAGCGAGGAAGATGACGTGCATGCCGCCTCCACGAGCGCGGGAGCCGCGGCTAACCGGGGGCGCAGCCGGGCGACGGACGGTCCGGTGCCGGATGGGTGACGGGTGCGATCAGCCCGCGGCGAGGTGGCGGATGCGGCGGGCGGCGTCCCGCTGGAAGTCCTCGGAGAGTATGCCCTCGACGATCAGGGCCGGGTCCAGCTCCGGGAGGGTGGGCTGCGATCTACGGCGATCCACGAACCTTCTCGGAGGACGCGGATCGTCAGCGTCGGCGCGCGCCAGGTCCAGACCTCGCGGATGCCCAGGCCGGCGTAGACGTCGTGCTTGCGCGGACTGACGTGGCTCCAGATCACCTCGACCGCGAAGTCCGGTCGCTCACGGTCGTCGGTGAGGCGGCCGCTCCAACTCCCCGTCGATGTAGGTGACGAGGGGACGGGCGTCGCCGCGGTCGCGGAGCAGATCCTCGAACACCTGCCAGCTGACACCGAGGAGCGTGACCACGTGGTCGATGGCGTCAGGGTCTGGCGTCATCAGATCACCCCCCGGTCCGCCGGATCCCTGGGCTTCGGCGGGTACACCAGGTTCCTGGCCGCGCGGATCTCCTGGTCCTCCTCCAGCCGTGCGTTCCAGACCAGCAGCCCGAGGCCGATGACCGCGGGGATCAGGGGGGCCCAGGCGCCGGGGAGGTTGGCGTAGGCGAGCATGCCGGCGACCAGCAACGAGATGGCGACGGTGAAGAGCAGGCCGGAGAAGGCCAGGTTCCAGCCTCGCAATCGGTGGAGCACCAGGCCGGCTCCCAGCAGCAGCGCGCCGGGCAGGCACCAGGCGGTGCCCGACAGGAAGACGAAGACGTCGCGCCCTGAGCCGAGCATCGCGACGCCCATGCCGGAGAGGAGCTGGATGACCCCCAGCGCGCCGAGCACCATCGCGGGCGCCCGCATCCGCTGACGGGCCCGATCGACGGTTGCCTGGCGGCGCGCCTCGACTTCGGGGTCGTTCGACTTGGGCATGGCTGGCTCTCCTGCGCGAGCCAGCTAACCGTGTCGTCCGCTCCCGGAGCCGCGAGCATGCCTGCGCCCGTCGTCGTGCTGGGTCCCCAGCGTCCAACCCCCAACCTCGCCATGGCCCTCGAGGCTGTCGGCGTCGAGGGACCGGTCGGCCTGATCACGGCGGGCTGGCGGGTGGACGAGGACGAGACCGAGCCCCTGGTCAAGCACGTGCACCGCGAGGTCCGCCACCTGCGGATCTACTCCGAGGTGGAGAAGGTGCTTCGTGCCGAGCCCGCCCTCGCCGCGGCCTACCACGCCCGTCAGGACCGCATCCGCGCCTACAAGGACGTCTACCGGATCTCGCTCCGCGCGGCGTCCATGGCGGTGTCCGAGCTCTACGATCGGGTCGCCGCCGATCCGCCGGTCTACGGACCCGACCTGTCCGACGCCATCGGAGCCCTCCGCCTGGTCGACGAGCGTGTGCTCCAGCGGGTCGCCGCCATTCGCCAGGACCACGCCGAGGTCGCCGAGCCCTGGCGTCACCCCGCCCTCGCCGCGATCCGCGAGCGGGTGCTGGAGCAGCTCGACGGCGTCAACGCCCTGCTGATCGCGGGTGGACACGTCGGTGTGCTGCGCAACCGGCTGCGGATGCTGGGGCTCGATGACGTGATTCGCCAGCTTCCAGCAAAGGGAATGCCGATTGTCGCCTGGTCCGCCGGTGCCATGGTCCTGGCCCGCCGGGTGGTGCTGTTCTACGACGATCCGCCGGAGGGACACGGGGATGCCGAGGTCTTCGGCGCCGGCCTGGACGTGCTTCCCGGCGTGGTCTGGCTCCCCCACGCCCGCCTCCGCCTGGACCTGGACGATCCCAAGCGGATCGCCCTCATGGCCCGCCGCTTGCGGCCGGAGCGCGCGGTCGCCCTGGAGGTCGGCGCGTGGCTGTCGTGGGACGGGATCGCCTGGCAGGACCACAGCCTGCCCGACGCCTGCTTCCACCTGGGCACCGACGGCTGCCTGCACGACGGGGCCGGCCTCGATGAAGACGACCTGACCGGGGAGGTGCCCCGATGAAGGCCCTCGCCGAGCTGCGCGCCGCCCTGGCCGACAGCCACGACACCCGTGAGGTGTTGTCCAGGTTCGTCCGAGACAACACCTTCCCGCTGGTGGAGCACGACACCGCCACCTTCTTCTACTGGGACGGCCACCCGGCGGACGAGGTGATCCTGCGCCACTGGGTCTTCGGCCTCGAGTCGGCCCAGCCCTTCCACCGCCTCGTCGGCACGGACGCCTTCTTCCTGCCCGTGCCCCTGCCCCACGCCGCGCGGGTCGAGTACAAGCTCGAGATCCACCGCCACGGCGAGCGCCGCTGGGTCCGCGACCCCCTCAACCCGCGCCGCGCCTTCGATCCCTTCGGCAGCAACAGCGTCTGCCCCATGCCCGGCTACCGCGAGCCCGCGTGGGCGCTCCCGGACGCGGACGCGCGCCAGGGACGGATCGTGAGCTTCGAGCTGGACAACCAGACCTGGGGCGACCGCCGCACGGTGCACGTCTACGTGCCCTACGAGTTCCGCCGCCACAAGGCCTACCCGCTGATCATCTGCCACGACGGCTCGGACTACCGGCGCTTCGCCGGCATCGGCGACGTGCTGGACAACCTCATCACCCGCCACGAGCTCGCCCCGGTGCTGGTCGCGTTCGTGGACGGGGTGAACCGCAACGGCGAGTTCGGCGCGCACCCGAAGCACCCCGACTACATCGTGCACGACGTGCTTCCTGCCCTGGAGAAGCGGTTCGCGATCCTGCCGGGTGCGAAGAACCGGGGGCTGATGGGCGCGAGCTTCGGCGGGGTCGCCAGCCTGTGGACCGCGTGGAACCACCCGGGCGTGTTCGGCAAGCTCCTGCTGCAGTCCGGCAGCTTCGTGTTCACCGACGTCGGCCACCACGGACGCGGTCCGCTGTGGGACCCGGTGGTCGGGTTCATCAACGACTTCCGCCTCGACCCCGCGCGGATCGACGCCCAGGTGTTCGCCAGCTGCGGCACCTTCGAGAGCCTCATCGCCTACAACCGCGCGCTGGTGCCGCTCATGCGCCAGTCCGGCCTGCGGGTGCGCTTCCGCGAGGCGTCGGACGGCCACAACTGGATCGCCTGGCGCGACCAGCTGCGTGAGGGACTCACCTGGTTGTACCCCGGTCATCTCTGGATGACCTACGACTGAGGGTCAGCGTCTGCGCCGCGCGACCAGGCCCAGCAGGGGCAGCAGGATCAGGCCGCCGAGGCCGCCCGGGGTGCTGCTGCAGCCGCATCCGTCGCCCGCGTCGTCGCCCGCGTCGGTACCGTCGCCCGGGTCTGCGCCATCGCCCTCGACCTCGACCTCGACCGTGTCCTCGTACTCGCCGACCTCCGTGTCGAGCCGGTGCACGACGGTGTACGCGCCCGGTCCGGGGGCGGTGAGCATGCCGGTGTCCGAGCCGTCGTCGATCCGGTCGACCTCGGCCCCGTCCGTGTCGAGCAGGAGCCAGGTCTGGCTGCGCAGGCAGTAGGGCAGCGGATCAGCGGTCGCCGAGACGTCGTTGCCGACGGCGTGCACGTCCAGGATGGTCGGGTCGGGCTCGGGGCAGGTGCGGATGGATTGCCGGGAGACGCAGGTGGTCGTCTCCTCGGTGTCGAGGCAGAAGCCGATCTGCCACTCGCCGAGGGTGTCGTAGGTGTGGGTGGTCGGGGTCCAGCTCCGCGCGGGGGTGGTGCTCTCGTCGCCCCAGTCCCAGTAGTCTCCGTCGCGCACCTCGCCGCGGTACCAGCAGCTGACCGTGCCGCCGATGAGGGTGTAGAGCAGCGCGTCCGAGTCTGGGCCGTCGGCGCCGAGGGTGGCACAGCCCAGGTTCGCGGAGGGGTGCTCGTTCCTCGGCGTCTGGAACGGCACACCGTGTTCGAGCAGCCAGCCGAGCGCGGTGTCCACCCGGAGGTGCACGTCGCGGTTGACGCCGCACGTACCGCGGTTGCCGATACCGACCAGGATCGACACGTCGCCGCTGCGTGCGAACACGGCGGCGCCCTCGTCCCCATCGCACAGCCCGGCGCCATCTCCCCAGGTGTCGAGCGTGTGGTCGCCGACCTCGATGAGGGTTCCGGTCATCGCCCGTCGGGTGCCGCCGTCCTCGCCCTCCCTGCGGGTGGCGCCGTAGCCGACCAGCTCGAGCTCCATGTCGTTCCAGGAGGAGTCGAGCGCTTCGTCGTTGATCAGGACGCTGGGCACGTCCAGCCGTTCCCGCAGCGCGATGACGCCCAGGTCCAGGTCCTCGTGGCGATACCAGCGCTCGGACCCCGCGGCGGGGCCGCTCCCGTCGGCGCCGGACTGCACCAGCACCCCGTCCTGGGGCAGCGTGTCGGACAGGCAGCTGCCGGCGGTCATGACCCAGAAGCCGGCGGGATCGACCATGACGCCGGTGCAGGTGCGGTCCTCGAGCTGGAGCAGCACGATGGCGGCGTGGTCCGTGGTCTCGGAACCGCCTGCAATCCAGGATGTTCCGGGATCTTCGCCCGAGGCGGCTGCGGCACTCGATGCGACGAGCACGACCAGCGCGCCCAACCCACTGCGACCCATGACGACCTCCCCTCGGTTCCTCGCCACCCGATTGTCCCGGGTCCTGGTGTTCTTCAGTTTTCTTGCTCGTCGTGGGCGGACCGGCGCCTGCGGGTCCCCCAGATCAGCACCCACAGCGGCAGCACCCCGAACACCGCACGTCCGGAGAGCGTGCTGCAGCCGCCTTCGCCGATCTGGACCGTCTGCGAGACCTCGTCGGTTCCCACGGTCGTCTCGACCCGGTGCACGATCTCGTAGGTGCCGTGCTGCAGCTCGAAGTGGGGCTGGATCAGCTCGGAGGACCTCCGCTCGACGCCGTTGCGGTCCAGCACCAGCCAGGACGAGCGCACGTGACACGCGGGGTCGTCGCCGGTCGGGATGGCGATGATGTCGTCGCCGACGTCCACGATGAAGGATGCGTCCGGCGTGGGGCAGAGGGTGAGCCACACCTGGGGCGAGCAGCGGTGCCGCACCGTGCCGTTGTCGCGCGGCACGCGCTCGCACAGCTGCAGGCCGTAGTCGCCGGTGGTGGCGTACGTGTGGGTGGACTCGGCCCCGTCGATCGCCTCGGACTCGCTCCCGTCACCCCATCGCCAGAACCGCTCGCCGGCGGCTGGCGCGGTCGGGGGCGTGCAGGAGATCGGCTCGCCGGTGGCCAGGGCATCGGTGACCGCGACCGCTCGGCCGTCCACCTCGCAGGAGAACGGCATGACCGCGTCGTCGTACGTGGTGCGCAGCGCGACGCCTTGACCGCGGAGCCAGGCGACGAGCCGGTCCGTGCGCACGAAGGTGTCGGGTGCGGCGCCGCAGTGGGTGCTGGCGCCGAGGCCGACCTGCAGGAAGCCGAACCCGTCGAAGACGAGGGCGGCGGCGCCCAGGTCTCCTTCGCAGAGGGCGCCAGGAAACTCGGAAGTCGTGAACTCGTACCACTCCGACCCGACCACGGTCGCCCAGGCCCACCGCAGCTCTCCGCCGTCGCCTGCGCCAGGCGCGGTCTCGCCGAAGCCGACGACCTGCACCGCGCGATTGACGAAGCCGTTGTTCACCAGGCCGCTGGCGAGGGGTATCGACGGCAGGTCCAGCGGGGCGTCCAGGCGGACGAGGGCGGCGTCGACGGTGTGGTGGCGCTGGTAGGAGAGCGAGCGGGCGCCAGCTACGTCGAGGTCGGGGTTGGGTCGCGCGGTGATCCCGTCCTGCGCGAGCCCGTCGGGGATGCAGCTGGACGCGGTGAGCACGAACAGGCCGTCGATGCTGACGAGCGAGCCGGTGCAGGTGCGATCGCCGGCGTCGATGGCGACGAACTCACGAAGCGCGTCCGACTGGCCCCCGTCGACGATGGAGGACGGCCCGGCCTGCTCCGGCTCCACGGCAGATGCGGAGACGGGCGCAGCGAGGGCGCACAGCGCGACCAGACCCGTCCTCATGACCCCTCCCCGAGTGCATCGACCTGATGTACCAGGAAGGTAGTGCAAGACGGCGCGCTGTAAACGTACGGTCCGTCGGACCGCTACCGGCGCCGGCGCCACAGCAGCGGGAGCAGCGAGAGCAGCAGGCCCGCCCCGGATCGCGCCGAGAGCGTGCTGCAGCCACTCTCGGCGACGTCGACGGTCTGGGTGACGCCGGCGGGCCCCACGTAGGTCCGGACCCGGTGCTCGATGTCGTAGGTGCCGGCGTCGAGGTCGAAGCGGGCCGTTCGATTGCGCGACGAGGCGACGAAGGTCCCCTGGAGGTCGCGCACGATCCAGTAGTCGGCGGTGTCGCAGGAGCTGCCCGCGGCGGTGGGGCGGGCGGTGACGGTGTCGCCCTGCTCGATGCGGAAGGAGGCGTCGGGCTCGGGACAGACCCAGGCCTGCACGTGCCCGGTGCAGCGCGACACGGGGTCGCCGTCGGGCAGGACCACGTCCTCGCACAGGCCGATCTCGTAGGTACCGGCGGCCTCGAAGGCGTGGGTGGTCGCGCCGTCCTCCTCGGCGGGGGTCTGCCGACCGTCACCCCAGTCCCAGGTGCGCTCGCCCACGGCGGGCCAGGTCGGGGGCAGGCACGCGATCTCGGCCCCCACGGCGATGGGCTGCAGACCGTCGAGCGGACCGTCGGGCCCGTCGCAGCGGTACGAGGCGACGCTGTCCAGGGGTGAGGTCGACACGCGCACGCCCTGGGCCTGCAGCCAGGGCACGACGGCCTCCAGGCGGACGAAGCTGTCCTGGCCGACACCGCAGCGGGCGGACGAGGCCACGCCGACCTGCACGAACCCCAGGCTCGCGCGCTCCAGGGCGGGGGCCCCGAGATCACCCGCGCAGAGTGTGCTTTCTCCGGTCGTTGTGGTGAACTGGTCGGCGGGCAGGCTCGCGATCGTGGAGGTGCCCCACCTGCGGACGCCGCCGTCGCCGGCATCGGCCGCGCTCTCGCCGAAGCCGACCAGATGCACCGTCTTGCCGACGTCGGCGTACTGCACGGGCCCGGGGCTGACGATCATGGCCGGCAGGTCGAGGACGGCGTCGAGATGGATGATCGCGATGTCTGCTTCGTGATGCCGGATGTAGCGCAAGGAGCGGACGCTGGACGTGCCGTCGTCCGCCGTGACCACCACCCCGTCGGGCGCCACCCCCTCGGGGATGCAGCTGGATGCGGTCAGCACCCCGCGGCCGAGTGCGTCGACCAGGGTCCCGGTGCACTCCGGGCCTCCGGCGTCCACCGCCACGACGGCCGTGAAGCCTTCGTCCTCGAGGGCACCGCTCACGGCGAGCGCGGGCGTGGACCCGGTCAGCAGGCAGGTCGCCAGAATCGCTGCTCTCACCCGGCCCTCCCGTGACGCCTCGTCCATCCGTACGTGAAGTGTACCGACGGAGGGGTTTGTGTAGGCATGGGCCGAGTCCTTCGCGGATACCCACCGACGAGCTTCGAGCGGATACGCTGCGAGGCATCGGACTCGGAGACCGCATGGGCCTGCTCGACACGATCCGCTCGCTGTTCACCGGCCGGGGGCGCGGGTCGGAGGACGCCGACGAGGGCGACCCCATCGAGGTGGCGGACCGGGCGATCGCCGCGTTCTGGACCTGGTGGGCACAGACCCAGGCGCAGCTCCAGGCCACCGTCGCGAGCGGCATGACGCCCCGGCTGATCGACGAGCTCTCTCGCAAGGTCGAGGCCATCCACCCCGAGCTGGGCTGGGAGTTCTCCAAGGGGACCCACAGTCGGCACGCCCTCGCCGTCACTGGCGGCGGAAACCCCCAGCTGCGCCTGCTCGCCGAGCGCTGGCGTGCCCTCGGGCCGGGTGACGACGAGGTCTGGGCGTTCCACGCGACCAAGCCCGCCCTCGCGGCGGACGCGGTGGCGACGACCCAGCTGGGCATGGGCGACGCCACCTTCGACTTTGCCGACGTGCGCGTGGGCGTCGAGGAGGACCCGTCGCGGGGCGTGCTGGACGTGGTGTTCTGGCACCCGGTGTTCCGCACCGCACCCGAGGAGGTCCGGGGTCAGCTGACCTTCATCACGCTGGACTCCGTGCTGGGCGAGGACGCGGTCGAGCGGTGGCTCGGCGGGATCGACATGGCCACCGAGCCGGTCGTGGACGGCGTCGATCTCGTGACCCTGCGGGCGCGAGTGGATGCGCTCGCCGAGCGGGACCAGGAGGGGGCGTGGATCGTCGGGGAGGGGCCGGACGCGGACACCGGGCTTGCATGCGTGTACGCGCTGGACCGGAGCGTGCGGCGGTGGGACCACCCGCTGTGCGACACCTTCGTGCGGGTCGTCCTGCCGTATGCGGCCAACGAGGGCGGCATGCCGGCAGACCCCGAGCTCATGGACGTCTTGTCGGCGTTGGAGGAGGATCTCCAGCGGGCGATCGGGCCGGGCGGCGTGCACCTGGGTCGCCGCACTGGAGCCGGCAGCCGCATCCTGTTCTTCTACCTGGACGGCCGCGACGACCTGCCCGACCGGGTCCGCGCCTGGGCCGCCCAGTGCCCCCGGCCATGCGAGGTCCACCTGGAGCGGGATCCGCTGTGGCAGCTACGGCCCGGGTGATTTGCGGTGTGCCGGATCTGGCGGTGGGGCGGGGGCGGGTCGAGGCGCCGCTCGGCACAGAGGCACCGAGGCACAGAGGGGTGCTCAGAGGGGAAGGTGGTGGTTCGAGCGGTGGCTTTCACCGCGGAGGAGCTGAGCGCCGGAGGTCTGACGGAGGGGGCTGGGAAGGGCGTGGCTGAGACGCGGTTCAGTTGGCCTGTGGAGCCGATCCTGCCGGGCGGTCGTCCTCTTCTTGGTCGCCAGAGACGACGACGCGCTTGCCCTCCCCGACGATCGGGTCCTCGAGACCCTTCCCGCCCGAGCGACTGCGCGCCGTCCCACCACTCCCACCTCACCTCCGTCCGATCTCCGGTCCACCGCTCCTCCGTGGTGAAAACAGACGTTTAAAATGGCGAATCGCTCTCTGTGCCCCCCTCGGTGCCTCTGCGCCTCTGTGCCGAGTACCGCCCCTACCCCCCGCAACCCCACGGACAGACCCGTCACCCGCCCCCCCACCTGCCACACCCTCGCCCCCTGTCCGCGTCGACCCTGACACATGCCCGCGCTAGAGCGGTCGGCCGCTTGCTCCCTGGACCCCTGGAGTTCCCGATGGCGCGCGTGACTCGGAAGCTCGGCCTCTCGCTGGGCGCTGATCTGTGCTGGCCGGCCGCGTTCGAGGCGATCCTCGACCAGCTGGACCTCCACCTCGAGATCGACGGCGACACCGTCACCTTCGAGCACGAGCGGGTGCGGGTCGAGCCCTTCGACCTCCGCTACACCCCCAAGTACGACCTGATCCTGGACCGCCTGACCCACTGGTACATGGTCAGCCGGGAGTGGGTGAAGAAGGCCGTGCTGATGGACGGCGTCTACGTGCTGAACAACCCGTGGGCGATCCAGTCGTATGAGAAGCACACGTCGTACTGCGCGATGATGCGGCTTGGAATGCCGATTCCGGACACCTGGATGATCCCGGCCAAGTCCTATGACGTGACCGAGCACGCGGACCTCGAGGTCACGGTCGACCGCTACAACGCGCTCTTCTCCCTGGACGCGGTGGGCGAGTCGGTCGGCTACCCGGCCTTCCTCAAGCCCTACGACGGTGGCGGCTGGGTCGGCGTCAAGCAGGTCAAGACGCCCGGGGAGCTCCACGCCGCCTACGACGCGTCGGGCAAGCGGGTGCACCACCTGCAGGCCGCGGTGAAGGACTGGGACGTGTTCATCCGCGGGATCGGCGTCGGTCCCCAGGTCAACGTCATCCGCTACGATCCCGACAAGCCGCTCCACGGTCGCTACGTCGTCGACTTCGACTACCTCGACGGTGACGAGCTGGAGCGCGCCCAGAAGATCACCCGGGTGATCAACGCATTCCACGCCTGGGACTTCAACTCCTGCGAGATGCTGCGCGCGGACGGCGTGCTCTTCCCGATCGACTTCGCCAACGCCTGCCCCGACAGCCAGGTGACCTCGCTGCACTACCACTTCCCGTGGCTGGTGAAGGCGCTGCTGCGCTGGTCGATCTTCTGCGCTGCGACGAAGCGCCCGGTGACCCTGAACGCCAACTGGCGGCCCTACCTCGACATCGCCGACGACGAGAGCCTGTCGTTCGACGAGAAGCTCGACCGCTACCACGACCTGGCGATGGCCCACTTCGACGGGGACGCCTTCGACGCGTTCTGCGAGCAGCACCTCGGCGACCTCGACCGCATCGCGCTCGACTACTTCAGCTCGGACGCGTTCAAGCAGGCGGTGCGGGCCAAGGTCGCCGCCCTGTACCCGGCCCACGAGATCGAGCCGTTCACCGAGCACTTCTACGGACTGGTCCAGTTCTGGTGCAAGACCGAGCGCGACCGCCTGGGGGTGTCGTGAACCGGGTCGAGCACAGCTGGCACAGCGAGCGGCTCGGCCGCGAGATGAAGCTGGCGCGGTACGGCGACTTCGGGGTGCCCCTGCTGCTGTTCCCGACCGCGGGAGGCGATCACCTCGACAACGAGCGCTTCAAGCTCATCCACGTGCTGACGCCCTTCATCGAGGACAAGCGCATCAAGGTGTACGCCTGCTCGTCGGTGAGCAAGGACGCCTGGTGTGACTCCGAGGCGGCGCCGTGGCACAAGTCCTGGCTGCAGGCCCGCTTCGACGACTACCTCCAGCACGAGCTCCTCCCGGCGATCTCGGAGGACTCGGGCGGGGTGCGGGGCTTCATCGCCGCCGGCGCCTCCCTGGGCGCGTTCAACGCCGTCACCGTGGCCGCCAAGCACCCCGAGTGGTTCTCGCTCGTGGTCGCGATGTCCGGCACCTACGACTTCGATCGCTGGATGGGGAACCACCGCGACGAGAACTACTACTTCAACCAGCCGCTGTACTTCCTGCCGCGCCTGCCCGACGGGCCCCAGAAGGAGGCGCTGCGCAAGGTGCACTTCGTGCTCGCCAGCGGAGCCGGCCGCGCCGAGGCGCCCTGGGAGTCCGAGCGCCTCGCCGCCCTGCTCCGCGCCCACGGGGTGAACGTGAACCTGGAGCTGTGGGGCGCCGACGCCCACCACGACTGGCCTGCCTGGCGTACCATGCTGCCGCTGTTCCTGGGCAAGCTGCTCCCGTAGGAGTTCGCCATGAAGCTGCCTTCCGGCGCGATCCTCACCCTCGTCCGCGGCGACATCACCCGCCAGGACGTGGACGCCATCGTCAACGCCGCCAACGAGACCCTGCTCGGCGGCGGTGGCGTGGACGGGGCCATCCACCGGGCCGCCGGTCCAGGCCTGCTGGGCGCGTGCAAGGAGATCCGCGAGGTCCGCCCCGATGTGCGCTGCCCGACCGGTGAGGCTCGGGTGACCACCGGCTTCGCCCTGCCCGCGCGCTTCGTCATCCACACGGTCGGCCCCATCTACCGCTCCCACCCCCAGCCCGCGGTCGCCCTGCGCAACGCGTACCTGAGCTCGCTGCAGGCCGCCCGCCAGGTCGGGGCGAGCACCATCGCGTTCCCGGCGATCTCCTGCGGCGTCTACGGCTACCCGCTCGACGAGGCGGCCCGGATCGCAGTCCAGGCCGCGTGGGACGACAGCGACGAGCTGGAGGAGGTCCGCTTCGTGCTCTTCGGAGAAGCGACGTTTCAGGCTTGGTCTGCCGCGGTCGAACAGCTCGGGGCCTGAGGCTCAGCGCGCGCGGACGCCGTACACGCGTCGGTCGTCCCTGGGGTTGGTGATCACCACCCGGTCCTTGTCGAGGAAGGTGACGACGAGGACATCCGACCGCTTGCCCTGCTCCATGATGTCGATCCCCAGATGATTGTCTGCTCGACCGTGGGGCTGCCACCGCGCCTCGCCGGAGTCTCCGAAGGTCACGCGGCCGTCCTCGTAGAACGTCAGCTCGCCGACTTCCTCGCCGTCGGGCGTGTCGCGGTTCATCGACCAGGTGCCGATCAGGACCCGCTCGACCTTCTTCGCCTTGATCCGCTTGTCGACCTCGATCGACGGATGGTCGGGGAGCGGCTGATCCGTCGGCGTGGCGAGGGCGGGCGAGGCGAGCAGGATCGCCGCGAGCACGAGGATGCGCGTGAGGTCCATGGTCACTGCATCCGAGCCATGATGATCGTGCGGGGGTCGCCGGCCTTGGTCATGGCGATCCGGTCCTGGTCGATGAAGACGAAGGTGAACTTCTCGTCGCCGTCCAGGGTGATCGACAGGCGGTTGTCCTCGTGCCCGGTGGCGACCCAGGTCCCCTCCTTGCTGTCGTCCCCGGCCATGCCCAGCATGGTGCCGTCCGGACGCATCTCGACGGAGATGCCCTTGGTCACGCGCTCGACCAGCATCGGTGGGGGCGGCGCATCGCCGGCCTGGGCGCGCTTGTCCTCCAGCTCGGCGACGGTCGCCGCGTCGAAGCGGTAGCGCTTGGCGAACTCGGCGATGGGCACGTCGGACGCGGCCATGGCAGACAGGAACATGCCCCGCTCGGGCTCGGTGCCGGGGTAGACCGACCAGTTGCCGATCAGCAGCTTCTCCAGCTTCTTGCCCTTGATCTTCTTGACCACCTCCACGGTGGCGGCGGCTTCGGCGGGTGGCTCGGCGTGGGCCGCGGTGGACAGGAGCAGGGTCGCGGCGAGAGCGAGCAGGGGCAGGGAGCGCATGGGACCTCGGGATGGAGATGACGCGACGGCCGGGCAGTGCATGACCCTAGCCGGGGGGAACTTGTTCCGGTCGGTCGAACCGGCGGGCGGACAGCATCGCGGTTGCGGGCCGCGGTGGGGCGTCTAGGCTGTGGGCAGGAGGCGACATGGTCTTGCGCGCGATGGTGCTCGGGCTGGTGCTGGTCGGCTGTACGGGCAAGGACACCGACCCCACCGAGGACAGCGACACGGGTTGGCAGGGCTGTGAGCTGGCGAAGAACGCCGATAACTTCACAGCCAGCGCCACGGCCGTGGGGGGCGACGTCAAGGTGCGGGTGGAGCTCGAGGCCCAGTGCACCGAGGCGCTCGGCCTCACCTTCTCCTGGCGGGATCCGCGGTCGGACGCCTTCTTCCTGCCCGGCACCCTGCAGGCGGATCCGAGCCTGACCCTGGAGCCGTACGACCTGCAGACCATCGACGTGCTGTTCCGCCCGCCGTCCACGGGCAGCTTCCGCGACGAGCTGGTCGTGCAGAGCGACAACATCCGGGTGGGCGGGATCATCCTGACGTTCGAGGGCGAGGGGCTGTAGTCCCTACTGGCGGAGCTCGCGGGCGACCCGGGACTCGACCTCGGGGACCTCGTCGAGGACGCGCTCGACCAGGGCGTCGGGGGTGAGACCCTCGGCCTCCGCGTCGAAGTTGAGCCCGATGCGATGGCGCAGGGCGGGCAGGGCGACCTTGCGCACGTCCTGGAGGCTGGCGTGCAGGCGACCGGCGAGCAGCGCCTGGACCCGGGCACCCAGGATGAGGGTCTGGGCGCCGCGGGGGGACGCGCCCCAGCGCAGGAACTGGCGCGCGGTGGCCGTGCCGTGGTCGCTGGCCGCGTGGGTGCCGAGGGTGAGGCGCATGGCGTAGCGCACGACCTCGGGGGCGATCGGGACCTCGCGGACGATGCGGCGCAGCTCGATGAGCTCTTGCGGCGTCAAGACCGCCTTGGCCTCGAACTGGGCGTTGCCCGTCGTGCGGTCCATGATCTCGACCAGCTCCTCCAGGGTGGGGAAGGGCACGTCGATCTTGAAGAAGAAGCGATCGAGCTGGGCTTCGGGCAGGGGGTAGGTGCCCTCCTGCTCCAGCGGGTTCTGCGTCGCGAGCACGAAGAACGGCTGCGGCAGCTCCCGGCGTCGGCCGCCGATCGTGACCTGGCGCTCCTGCATGGCCTCCAGCATCGCGGACTGGGTCTTGGGCGTCGCGCGGTTGATCTCGTCGGCGAGCAGGATCTGGGTGAAGACCGGCCCCTCCCGGAAGACCATCCGGCGGCCGCCGTCGGGGGTCTCTTCCAGGATGTGGGTGCCGATGATGTCCGCGGGCATCAGGTCCGGCGTGAACTGGATCCGCCGGAACTCGAGGTGCAGACACTGGGCGAGCGTGCGCACGAGCAGCGTCTTGCCGAGGCCCGGCACGCCCTCCAGCAGCACGTGGCCATCGGCGACGAGGCAGGCGATGACGCCGTCCACGACCTCACGCTGGCCGACCAGCACACGGCCGACCTCCTCGCGCAGGGTCTGGATGCGCTCGGCGAAGAAGGAGAGCTCACGCTCCATGCAGGTCACTCCATGGTGTCGAAGTAGTCCTTGACCGCCTCACGGTAGCCCGGGGGCACCCGCTCGTTGGCCAGCGCCTCATCGGCGGCGTCCACGTAGGTGTCGGGCACGTCGAGCAGCTTGACCTTGGCGGTCTCGTCACCCTCGGTGCGGCGGGTCGGCAGGCTGTCGATGTGCCCGCTCTCGTCGATCTGGCCGCCCACCTGGGTGATCAGACCCTCGGCGTCGTCCATGCGGACCGGGTCGTAGAAGGCCTCGAAGTCGTCCACCACCTCGCCCTTGTTGCGGGCGTTCTGGCGGTTCTCGTCCTGGTGGCCCTTCGTCGTGTCCGAGGTGCCCGCATCCTCCCAGGTGTGGCCCTTGCCGGCGCTGGAGCTGTTGCCCTCGCCCACCGTCATGCCGCCATCCAGGCCCGTGCCGGGCTCGAGCCCGCCGCCGCCGCCCTGACCCTGGCCCTGGCCGGGCTGGCAGGTTCCAGCGGCAATCTGGTCCGGGGTGCACGGCTGGCCCTGCTCGCCCTGACCCTGACCCTCGCCCTGGGCCACGTCCGCCTCGCCGCCCAGGCGCTGCCGGCTCGCCTCCAGGGCCCCGTTGACCTCCTGGGACTTGCGCAGCTTCTCCTGGTCCTGCTGCAGGCGCTCCTTGAGATCCTTGTTGTCGAGCTGCTTGGCGAGGTCCTCCAGGGACTTGCGCGCCTCGCTGCCCTGCTGGGCCCCGTTCTCGCCGGGCTTGCCGTCCTGGCCGGCCTGCTGGGCGCCCTCCTGCATCTGCTGGCCCGCCTGCTCCAGCGCCTCGCCGGCCTCCTGCAGGTCCTGGCTGCCGGCATCCTTGAGCGCCTGGCCGGCCCGCTCCAGCGCCTCGCCCGCCTTCTGGGCCTGCTCCGGCGACGCGCTGTCGAGCTCCTTCATCAGCTCCTCGACCGCCTCGGCGGCCGCCTCGGTGTCCTGCTCCTCGAGGGCATCGGCGAGGCTCTCCATCGCCTCCTCCACACCCTCTTGCTGATCGCCCTCGCGCAGGGCGTCTGCCGCCTCCTCCAGGGCGTCGGAGTCCTCGTTGCTGCCCTCGCGGAGGTCCTCCTCCCACTCGGCCAGCTCCTCCTGCAGCTCGGCGATCCGCTCCTGGGCCTCCTCGGGGGTGAGCTTGTCGTCCTCGAGGTCCTTGAGCAGGTTGTCCATCTTGTCCTGCAGCTCCTCCGGGAGCGCCTCGCCCAGCTCCTCGTCGATCTCCTCCAGCGCGTCCTGCAGCCGGTCCGCCTCTTCCTCGATCTCGGTCTGGTCCGGGTTTTCGGGCGTGGCAACGGCATCTTCGCGCTGGGGGATCAGCAGCACCAGGGCGGCGAGCACCGCGGCGAGCGGCACCATCCAGGCGTGGCGGGGCGGTCCGGCGGCGAGCCCCCGGCTGACCGCGGGAAGCGCGGCGACCCGGCGCTCCAGGTCCTCCTGCACCGCCGGCGGGGCCTTGCCCTCCGACTCGAGGTGCAGGAGCGTGACCAGCACCTCATCGGTGCCCAGGGCGCGGTCGACCAGCAGGGCCAGCTCGCGCTCGTCGAGGATGGGCTTGAGCCGACCCACGATGACGCCCACCAGCACGGAGACTCCGGCGAGCCCGAGGGCGATGGCCCACGGCGGCACGACCTCGCTGGGCCACCAGAACCGGGAGACCCCGAGGGTGACGACCGCCAGCGCGACCCCGATCCAGCCGGCGATGGCCGTGGTGCGGAGGATGTTGCGGCGCCGGATGCGTCGACGAGCGGCGGCGATCAGGCGGGCAGGGGTCGACATGGGATCTCCCGGGAGGGACGTTCTCCTCCCTTGGACCACCTACCCACGAGGATGTTCGCCGTCCATGGCGCTCGGTCGATGCCTGGGCGCGCGGTCGGTGGGTCGGGCGAGCGGTCGGCTCGGGGAGCCGGGCGGTCGCGGGGTCAGTCCTTGGCCCACGCCTGCAGCGTCTTCTTGTCACCCGCCGCCAGCTTCTTGCGAATCGCGACCCGGGGGCGTGGCCCGCCCAGGGTCTTGCCGGCGTACGCGGCGAGGGGCTCGGCCTGCTTCACCTCGTCCTCCCACAGGTCGTGCAGGTCCATCAGGCGCCGCTCCAGCTCGGCGGACTCCTCGGCGGACGAGAAGAGCTTCCAGGACAGCTCCTCGGTGGCGATCTGCTCGAACAGGGCGCTCTCCTTGGCGGCGTACTCGCGCAGGCGCTTCTCCGTCCGGGCGATCTTCCAGGCCACGTCGAAGCGCTGCTGGCCCTCGGGGAGCGGGCCTTCCTGGTCGGCGCCGGGCGTCTGCAGCACGTCGATCCGGGTGCGCGCGTCGTCGATGGACTGGAGCAGCGCGGACTGGGCGCGGATCTCGGAGAACGTGGCCCCCTCCACCTTGGCGCGCACCGTGTCGAGGCCCGCGTCCACCTTGGCCATGGCAGCCGCGTCGCGGGCCTCGTGCGACTGGCCCTCCAGCACCTTCAGCTGCTTCAGGTGGTACGCGAGGATCGGCTTCTGATCGGCGATGTCCTCGGGCCACTCGGTGATGGAGGCGATGGACTCCGTGTTGTCGCCGAACTCCTCGCCGAAGCGGAACACCGCGTTGTCGAGGGGCACGCGGTCACCCTCGGCGATGAATGCGGCGAATGCCCGGGCACGTGCCAGGTTGACCATGACGGTCCACTCCTCGCCAGCGGCCACCTCGGCCGGGAGGCCCGCCGCCTTCTTCTCTGCGATGATGTCGTTGTAGACGGACTTGGGTACGCTCCGAGTGCGCAGGCGCTCACCGAGCTCCTCCCACGCGGCGATCACCTTGGGCTTGTGCCAGTCGGCGCAGTCGCTCCAGGTGCCCTCCATGTGGGCACGCCCGGCGAGCAGCTCGGACTGGGCCTCGGTGAGCTTCACCTCGACCAGCGTCGTCTTCGTCTCGGTCATCGCCTTCTTCAGCAGCCCCTTCACCCCGCCGTTTGCCAGGCTGCCCAGGGTGCCCAGCTGGTCCTCCCCGCTCTTCTTGCCGAAGGCGTCGATGCCCTTGCTCACGACGTCGGGCGCGTTGCCGGGGTGGGTGCTGGTGTCCTTGGTCGTGCTCTTCACCGACAGCGACAGGCCGGTCTTGCTCACGGTCCCCTCGGCCTCCTGGGTGCTGTCGCTGCCGATGCCGAGGACGCCGCCCATGTCGAGGCTGGCGTTCTGCTTCAGGGTGCCCTTGGCGCTGCCGCCGGCCAGCTTGCCGCCCTCCAGCGTGGTGGTGTCCTCGAAGCTCTGCTCGTGCCCCACCGCGAACTTCGCCCCCGGGATGCTCGCCGAGCCGCTCATGCCGTCGCCGCGACTCTTCGTACCGCTGAACGAGGCCGCTCCGCCCATGGTCGGGTCCTTCGCCAGGGCCTCCAGCTCCTCCAGGGTGTGCACGTCCGAGATCCGCTCGAAGCGCTCGGCGAAGCTGCCGTCTCGGCGCAGGTCGAAGGTGACGCTGCGGCCCTTGCCCTCGGACATGGTCTTGGTGATGCTGCCGCTCGCCACGCCGTCCTGCAGGCTGCCGGTCAGCGAGGTCTTCTCGGAGTCGGACAGGGAGATGGTGACCGAGGTGACGTCGACGCTCTGGTCGACGCCGTCTGGGCCAGGGACGGTGAGGGTCTTCGCCTTCGCGGTCAGGGTACGGATCCAGGTCTTCTCGCCGCTGACCGAGCCGCCGACGCTGCTGCCCTTGGTCGCGGTGTCGCTGCCCCACACGGTGATGTCCTCCGCGCCTCCATGCGCGGCGTCGGCCTTCGCCTGGGCCCCGAGGGAGCCTCCCAGCGACTTCGTCGTCTTGATGCTGATCTCCTCGCCGGCCTTCAGCTTGCGGGCGTCCTCCATGTCCACGCCGGTGTCGACGAGGGGCAGGCCGGCGCACCACCGGGAGAAGATGTCGAACTCCGGTCGCTTGGGGACTCCCTCGCCCTTGTCGACCTTCTCGACGTTGCCGAGGTAGGCCTTCGCCTCGTCGGGGGTGAGCACGCGGGTCGCGCTGTAGGCGGCATCGACGCCGCCGGTGAGCCCGAAGCTGGCGCTGGCCCCGCTGGCGTCGGGGTCGGGGGTGGAGGACTCGCCGCCCGAGACGCCGCCCTTGAGGCCGACGTTCAGGGTGGTCTTCACCACGTAGCGGTCCTTCTCGGCGTCGTACTTCACGTCCAGGCGCAGCTTGCCGCTCGGGGTCAGGGATCGCCCCAGCTTGATGCCGCCGTGCGTGACTTCCTGCGAGTAGGTCCCCTCCGCACTGGCTCCCTTGGTCGACAGCGACGCGTCCCCGCCCGTCTTGGTCGTCACCCCATCGGCGACCGTGGTCTTCGTCTTGCCGAGGGTCCCGCCGATCCCGGACTCCTCGCTCATCAGCAGGCCCCTGCGCTCGCTGGTGGTCGTGGACTCGCTGCTCGTCTTCTTGGTGTCGCCGCCGTACTCGCCGCCGCCGACCTCGGTGGAGGTCACGCTCTTGCCCGAGGACGTGACCCGCTCGCGGTGGATGCCGTCCTTCAGCTTCGTCGTGGTCGTGTCCGACGACGTCTCGGTCGTCTCGGTGCCGTCGTGGTCGACCGTGGTGGTGGTCTGGTTGGTCGTGCCCGGGGTCAGGCGCTTGTACGAGGCCTCGTTCCAGGCGTTGACGTCGGTGTCCTCGTGCTTCGTCACGGTGGTTCGGGAGGTCGTGGTCATCGGCATGGGCATCTCCACCCCGTGCTCTCGCCCGATCTCATGGATCTCGGCGATGGATGCGGTCTCCAGGCGCGCCAGGTCCTTCTCGGCCTGCTCCTTGTCGGCCGCGCCGTAGAGCATCTTGCCGCGCAGCTTCGCCGCGATCGGCTCCAGCATCTTGTCGCGGGAGAGCACGTCCAGCTCGGTGCCCTCGGACGTGCTGTGCGAGCGCTTGCCCCGGGCGCGGTCGACGGCGTGGGTCTCCCCCGAGGCGCTGCGGGTCACCGGGCTGTGGTAGCGCGTGTCGGTAGACGTCTTCGTGGAGTCGAACCAACCCGCGGACTCGGTCCGGTGGGTGTCGCTGCCGCCGACCTTGTGGGTCGGGATGTTCCCGTCGTCGTCCATGTAGGCGTTGCCGCGAAAGTCCAGCATGGCCTGCTGTCTGGCTTCGCCCTCCCACCACTCGGTGGTCGTCGGACCCCACAGCGGCTGAAAGCCCGCCAGCGCGCTCAGCATCGGCATGTGCTCCGGCTCCGCCTCGGGGACAGGCCCCAGCTCCTGCAGGCTGTCCTGGCCGGTGTCGGCGGTGGACGTCTCGGGCGTTGTGGCGGGGGTCGACTGGCGACGGGACTGTGCGGACACGGAGCCTCCAGGGGAGCGAGGAGCTGTCCTCCGCTACGACGGGGCCGTGAATCGACCGTGACCCCCGCGCTGTCACCCGCTGTCACCCGCGATGTCCCTGCCCAATGCGCCAGTCACGGCATCGTTGGCGGTCGATGGGCGGCTGGTCGCGCTACCCTGCGCCCAGGAGGGCGCATGGGGCGCACGCTGCAGATCCGGGTCCGTGGGGCGCCGTCGGTGTGGATCGACGGACAGGCCCAGGATCTGCGTTCCAGGCGGGCGATCGCGCTCCTGGCCTACCTCGCGGTGGAGGACCGACCGGTCCCCAGACCGGCGCTGGCGGCGCTGCTGTGGGGCCCGGGACGGCGCATGAACCTGCGCCAGGAGCTGTCCCGCCTGCGCCGCCTGCCCCGCTCCGACGCCTGGCTGGACGCGGGCGACGAGGTCGTGGTCAAGGCCGAGGTCATCCACGACGCCACCGCCGGGGCCTTCCTGGAGGGGTTCGAGGACGTCGGCACCGACGCGTTCCAGGACTGGCTCGCCGCCCACCGCACCGCGGTCACGTCCGACCTGCAGACCCGGCTGCTGCGCGTGCTCGCCCTGGAGCCGCGGATCGCCCCCCGGGCGCTCGCCGAGCTGCTGGATGTCAGCCGCGAGGCGCTCGCCGATGCCTGGACCTCGCTGGTGGACCACGGGGACTGGGTCGACGGCGCGGTGTCTCCCGGGCTCGCCCTGGGGGTTCGTCGCTCGCTGGCTCCGGAGGCGACCCGGCTGCTCCACGGGGCGATCGCCCGGGCGTGGAGCCGCTTCGATGGGCCACCCGCGGCGATCGCACAGCACTACGAGCAGGCGCTCGAGCACGAGGCCGCGGCCGAGTCCCTGCTCCTCGCGGCGGAGCGATCGGGGCGGGAGGACCTGCTGTCCGATGCGCTGGAGCGAGCACGAGAACCGGCGTTGCGAGCGCGGATCTGGTCGGCGATCTGCCTCGGACACCGGGACCACGGGCGCGCCGAGGCGCTGCAGGCGTCGGCCCGCGAGCTGCAGCGGGAGGCGCTGCGGGGGCAGTCGGCGGACGCGTTGGTGCAGGCGTGTCTGATCGCCGTGCTGGCGGCGCAGGATCGCGGCGATCTGGCGGCGCTGGGGCGGGTGCGGGAGCGCCTGCTCGAGATCGGCGACGTGGGCGATGCCGTGGCCCTGCTGCACCTGATCGACGCCCTGCTGACGCTGCACGCAGGTCGGTCCGACCAGGCCCTGACTGCGTTCGAGCGTGCGATGAACCGGGCTGCCGCCGTGCGGCTGCGGGTGTGGGCCGGCAACGGATGTGCGGCGATGCATGCGGCGATCGGCCGGGTGGGCGACGCCGAGCGGCTCCAGCGTCGCCTGCTGCAGGAGGCGCGCGCGGCCGGCGAGCGGCGCTCCGTCGTGGCGATCCTGGCGAACCTGGCGCTCACGGTCGAGCGTCGGGGGGATCTCGACGGAGCGGTCCGTCGCCTCGACGAGGTGCTGGACCTGCTCCGCGACGACCTGTCCGCCAGCCAGGCCGCAGTGACGATGAAGAACCGGGCGCTGCTGGCCCTGCGCCGCGCCGAGTATGGCCTCGTACGAAAGCTGGCGTTGCAGCTGGAGGACATGGGGGCGGTGGCCCGGAGTCGGCTGTGGCGGCTGCGCGGAGATCTGGAGCTCGACCTGGGTCGCGTGCCAGAAGCCTTGCGCTGGTACCGTCGCACCCTGGACGGGCTCGTGAGCGAGGGACGCAGCGGCGAGCGGCAGAGCGTGGAGCTCGCGGTCGCGATCGGGGACCTGCAGCTGGGGGACGGCGCGGCGGATCGGGTGCTGGCCTGCCTGGACGGGGTGCGGGAGGCGGGCGATCGGCACCTGCTCATCGCCCAGGCGCTGGACGTGGGTCTGCTGTGCGACCAGGCCGAGGTTCAGCGCCACGCCCTCGCCGTGCTGGACGAGCTCGACGAAGAGCCGCTCGGGCGCTGGGCCATCCGGGTGCGCCTCGGTGAGGTCCCCGCCCGGCTCGGCGATCCCCACGCCCTGCCCCAGCGACGAGAGGTGGTGGCGGTGGCTGCCCACCTCCTCGACCACGACCCCTCCTTGCGGCCGGCGCTGGAGGCGCTCCATGCCGTGGCTGCCGATGGGCTCCTGTCGACCCAGGCCGAGGCGTTGCGCGTGAAGATGGGCCTCGATGGGGAAGATCTGGCGGATTGACGGGTGCGCTGTCACCCGCTGTCACCCGGAGATCCGGCGCCCGGGTGACGGATCGATCGTGCCGCCGTGAACGCGAATCACGGTCGATTCACGGCCCGTCGATAGGCACGCACCACCCACGTTCCCCGCTCGGAGGTCTCCATGCGCGCGCTCCTCATCCTGGCCCTCACCATGCCCGCCCTCGCCGACGAGTACGAGGACTACACCTACGTCGAGCTCGAGATGGTCCCGGCGCCCGAGGTCGAGATCTGCGGCAACGAGATCGACGACAACGCGGACGAGCAGATCGACGCCGAGGATCTGCAGTGCATCGTCATCGACGAGTTCATCGTCGAGGAGTGCTCGCCCGAGTACCCGTGCGACGAGGCAGACGTGGTGCTCGGCGTGTTCGGCGGCACCTCGGACGGCACGGACATCGAGCCCCCCAACCACACCTTCATCGAGCCGATCGGAGGTCTGAACGTCAAGGTCTACGCGGTCGCCGGCGGTCGCCTCCCGAAGGGCACGGTCGCGTTCACCCACAGCCCGGACGACGCCAAGTGGACTGTGAAGAACGGCCTTGGCCGGGCATTCTCCGCCATTCGGGTCCCCGACCCGGGAGCGTCCTTGAACGTCAAGGCCTATGACTTCGGCGTGGGCCCACAGATCACGCTGCTGGACCTGGACAACGAGGTCGGTCTGTACCTCGCACCGGGCACCTGGTCCCGCTAGGAGATGCCGTGAACGACGACCTCGATCGAACCGGGTTCGAGCTGGTCGACGCCTTCCTCTCCGGCGTGCGCGCGGCCACGCTCCGCTGCGAGTCCTCGGGCGAGCTGGTCTCGCTCTGGTCCGGCCTGCTCGTCGGTCGGAGCTCCCGCTGCGACCTGATCCTCGACGAGACCAGCGTGTCCGGCCGCCACGCCCAGCTCACCTTCGGACAGGGCACCTGGCGGGTCCGGGACCTGGGCAGTCGCAACGGTACCCGCCTCGACGGACGAAGGCTGGAGGCGGGCGTGGATCGCGCCCTGGATGCGGGCAGCGTGCTGGAGTTTGGCCTGGACGAGCGCGTCTGGCGGCTGATCGACGACCGCCCCCCCGGGGACGAGGCCATCCGTCGGCCCGATGCGACCCTGTTGACCGCGACGGCCCATCGCCCGGTCAGCCTGGGTCAGATCGCCCTGCACTTCCACGTGAGCGCGGACGAGCAGCACGCCAGCTGGGAGGCAGAGATCGGCGATGAACGTCACGATCTGGGAGATCGCTCCTACGTGTACCTGCTGGTCACCCTGGCCCGCCTGCGCCACCGGGACCGCGATCAACCCGTGGACCGCCGGGGCTGGACGGCCGCGGACGAGCTCGCCCGCGGCCTCGAGATGACGCCAGAGACGCTCAAGGTGCACGTGTATCGGGCGCGGGAGGCGCTGCGGTCGCTCGACGTGCTGGGGGCGGGCGGCCTCGTGGAGCGGCGGGCCTCGAGCAACCAGATCCGCCTGGGGACGGACCGGATCGCGGTGCACGTCAGCTGATCGAGCGCACCAGGCGGAACCCGAGGTAGTCCTCGCGGGTGTCCGCACGCGCGGCCTTGCGCTGATCGGATCGCGAGCTCTTGGGCGCGGTGCCCCACCCACCGCCAAGCAGGTGCACGCGCTCGGGCTGGGGGACCAGTCGCGCCGCGCTGACCCGCTGGCCGTCCGTGTACGCGCCGTCGGGGAACGGGTCGGCGAGCCACTCCTGCACCTGACCCGCCAGGTGGCGGACGCCGTAGGGGCTCTCGTCGAGCGGGTACGCGTCCAGCCGCGACGGGCCGGGCTCTCCGGGGGAGCCAAGGATCTTCGCCCATTGTGGCTCGATGTGGTTGCCCCAGGGGTACAGCCGACGATCCGCACCCCGCGCGGCCTTGGTCCACTCCAGCTCCAGCGGCAGGCGCCAGGGCTGGCCCGTCCTCTGGGCCAGCCAGGCAGCGTACGCCTGCGCGTCGAACCAGCTGACCAGGAACACCGGCTTGTCCGGGTGCCAGTCGTAGCCGCGGTTGTCCGGCCCCAGCACGTACCGACCGGCCGCGTCCGTGCCGAGGAGCGACTCGCCACGGACCGGCCTGGGCGCGCGCTCCTCCGCTGCTTCGACCTGGCCCTGCGCGACCAGGTCGTTGAGGTACGCCAGATAGTCCCGGTTGCTCACCGGGTGGGTCTGCATGACGAAGCCGTCCGCCCAGCGCGGCCCCTCGGCGATCGGGTAGTTGGTGGCGACGCCGGTGCCGGCCCAGAACCAGCCGGCGGGCACGTAGCGCTCGTTGGGGCCGAGGCTGCCGGCGGGGAGCAGGGCAATGGGCTGGGGCGCGACCTCGCCGGGGGGGACGCCGTGCCAGCGCCCACCGCGCCGTCC
>MDTC01226851.1_pt1 | contig 26324 bp, 28 predicted proteins | sample 811181 | NCBI WGS metagenome assembly MDTC01 (sample SAMN05326644, study PRJNA326480) | marine metagenome | isolation source: seawater | place: Pacific Ocean: North | collected 2011
AAGTACCATAAACCCACCATTAACCCAACCTTCATTTTTGTTGTTTTTTTCCTCAAAACTTTTAACGTCGTTATTATTAAGTTTTACTGCTCCCCATCTAGCTGGTGGTCTTACAATTGAAATAGTAGCCAATTTATTGCTTCTTTTATGATGTTTGATTAATTTTGATATATTGATATTAGAAAGTCCATCCCCATAAGTAAGCATGAACGTCTTATGTCCTAAATGCTTTTTTAGACGGTAAATTCTATGCCCAGTAAGTGAATATTTTCCAGTGTTGATAACACTAACTTTTATATCTAAAATTTTCTTTTTAAAATATTTCTCAATTATCTCTGATTTATATCCAGATGCAATTATAAAATCTTTAAAACCAAAAGATCTATAAAATTTAATAATATGCCATAACATTGGTTTTTTTCCTATTTCTACCATTGGCTTTGGAATTAACTTTGTTTCCTCACTTAATCTAGTTCCTAAGCCTCCTGCTAATATAACTATTTTCATTTTATAATTTTGTTACCTTTATTTTTGGTATGAACGTGACTATTTTTATATTCTTTTTAAAATAATATTTTTTAATAAATCTTAAAATTTCTTTTTTTAAATTCCATGCAAAAATAAAGATAAAATCATAATCGCTAATATCAACATCTTTTGGATGAACAACTTTTATTTTTGTTCCAGCGATGTATTTTTTTTGTTTACTTTTTGCATTATCAATAATTTTTTGAATTTTATATTTGTGAATATCAAATAGGTTTATAAATGTTGAAGCTTTTGCAGCTGCACCAAAACCTAGTATTTTTTTTTCAGAATTATTTTTTAAAAAATCAAATATATTTCTTTTTAAAATGCTGAAATTCTTTTTAAATCTTTTATAAAAATTTATGTTTTTTGAATTTCTTAATTCATTTAGATACATTCTTTTGAAATTATTCGTTTCTTTTATTTCATCATTAGTATGACAAACAAATATCCTTAAACTTCCGCCGTGAACATTAATCTTTTGAGCATCATATATTCTTAAACCATTTTGACTAAGCATGTTTTTAATAGAAGTTAAGGAATAATAAAAATAATGTTCATGATAAACGTTATCTATTAAATTCTTGTTAACCATTTCTATAAAATTTTGAAATTCAATAATTATTGTTCCATTTTTATTTAAAAGAATTTTCATGCCTTTGACGAAATCGTGAATATTTGATAAATGAGCTATAACGTTATTTGCAACAATGAAATCTGCTGATCCATATTGTTTTTTCAATTTTTTTGCTAAAGATATTCCAAAAAATTTTTTTATAGTTTTGATACCTTTTGATCTTGAAATATTAGCGGGTATTGGAGTCGGTTCGACACCTATTATTTTCAATTTCTTAAAATTTAAAAAATTTTTTAAAAAATAGCCATCATTTGAAGCAAGTTCAAATAATGTTTTATTTTTTAAATTAAACTTTTTTTTAATATATTTGTATAGCTTAAAAGCGTTTAAATTTGCTGTGCTTGATGTTGCTGTAAGGTACGGATAATCAGAATTGAAGATTTTGTTCTTATTTATATTTTTTGTTGTTTGAACTAAAAAACAATTTTTGCATAAGATTAATTCAAGTTGAAATTTTGATACTTTAATTTCTGAGGATAACATCAGATTATTTGCTAAAGGCACTTTATTAAAATTTATCAACTTAAAAATTTTGGTAGATTTGCAATTTCTACATTTATAATTTTTATTTATTTTCAAACTTAAATACCCTTAAATTTCAATTGATTATAATTTTTATCTTTATTTGACAATATTTTTTTCTTAATTGGCCATTTAATCTTTAAATTTTTATTTAACGCATAAAGACCTTTGTCGAGATTTTTATCAAAACTTTCTGAATGTAAATAAACTAATATACAATCTTTACACATTGTTTGAAACCCGTGCGCGTATCCTTTTGGAATATAAAGAATTTGTTTTTTCTTTTCATCTAGAATGAAACTTTTATGTTTTAGAAAATTTTTAGAATTCTTTTTAATATCTATTACTATATCAAAAACTTTTCCTTTTATACAGCATACAAATTTATCCTCATTTTTTGGTAAATCTTGATAATGTAGCCCTCTTAAAGTTCCTTTTTTTTTATTAAAACTAAAATTTATTTCTTTAATTTTAAAATTAAATTTCTTTGATATTTTTTTTTCAAAAATTTTAAAAAATTTTCCTCTTATATCTTTACTTTCAAAGTAATTAATCAATTGTGGAGAGTTTTTCTTTTTACCCATTAATATATCTCTTTATTTCATCTTTATAAATATTTTTTTTGAAATAAGATTTTTTTTTATTGATTTCATTGTAAACAAAGACAGATCTCATTACTAATTTATTTAATGAATTTATTTTATTTTTGAATTTCAAGTCTTTTTTTACTTTATCGATTTTTAAAAAAATTTTTTCCTCTTCTTTCATATCTTTTTTTTTATTGTATAAGACCTTAAAATTTTTAATTTTAAAATTCTTTTGAAATTCATTCACAATTTGCTTAACCTTAATTTTTGTTAAATTGGGATTGGGTCCGAAATTAAATGAACCAACAAATTTTTTATCATTATATAATTTTTCAGATAGTAAAATATATCCACTAAGAACATCTAAAACATATTGCCATGGTCTAATTGAATTAGGATTTCTTATTATTAATTTTTTTTTCTTATCATCTTTTTGAAAATATTTAATTAAATCATTCATTAATCTGTTAGGTGCAAAATCACCACCACCTACAACATTTCCTGCCCTAACTGACGCTAAATTTAAATTATTTGATAAGTTACTTTCAATGTAACTATGAATAGCAATCTCACTTGCAGCTTTACTTGCGCTATATGGATCCTTCCCTCCTAATTCAGAATTTTCGTGAAAATATATATTTCTATTTTTATTTTTATTTTTATAAACTTTGTCAGTAGTAGTTATTAAAAGAGCTTTTACTGATTTAGTAATCTTCGATACCTCTATAATGTTAATGGTTCCCATAAAATTTGTTCGGTATGTATTTACTATTCTCTTATACCCAGAAAGAACCAGAGATTGAGCTGCTAAATGAAAAATGATGTTTGGTTTTATCTTATTAATAATCTTATTTAATTTTTCAAAATCATTTACATCACATATGTAATTTTTTTTGATTAGAGAATAATATATTTTGCTATTACTGGATTTTAAACTAATTCCAAAAACTTGCGCACCAAATAATTCTAGCATAACACTTAGCCATCTGCCCTTAAAACCTGTATGGCCTGTAATAATTACTCTCTTATTTTTCCAAAAATTTTTAATCATTTTGATAACCTAAAGTTTTTTAAATTTTTAATTCTTTTATCAGGTAAAGGTTTTATTTTTGAATTAGCATTTAAACAATGAAAAGTTTCACTTTTTAGGCGTACTGAAATTAAAAGGGCATAACTTGTTAATCCAAATACACATTTAGATTGTTTTATTGAGCTGAATAAATCATCTTTTTTATCTAAAGTAACATTAAGTTTGGGACAATATTTTTTTATAATCAATTTATAATTTTTGTAATCACTAAGATTTTGTTTTGGATGCAGCCTAATAAAAAGTTTAATGTTTGAATCTTTACTTTTATTAAATTTTCCTGAGACTAACTTTGCTCCATTTTCATCAATACTAAACTTATTGTTAAATCTTTTAAACGGTTCGCCTATAAATAAATAATAATTTTTTTTTCTTTTAACACATAAAGTTTTTTTGATAATAGATTTTAAATAATAATTTGGTAACTTAGTTACTTTTATTTTGTTGTAATTAGATATTTTCAATCTTTTAATAAAATTAAAAACAACTTCATCAAATATTATAATTTCATTTGGAATTATTTTTTTTTCTTTTAATTTAAATCTATCTTCGTAATTTGTAATATGATCTATAACAGCTTTTACTTTTACTTCAGACCTCAATACCTTTAACATATTTTTTTTTTCAAAGTGAGAAGTACCTGTTCCAGATATAACGTATTCTGAATGCATAATAATCTCATCAATATTGTCTAGAAAAATAAATTTTTTTGTTTTATTTCTATTATAAAAATTTTTAGCAGGTCCTTCTAGATACAATAAAAAAAATTTTTTATTCAATTTTTTTATATAATGATATATTTGAATTGCTGAACCTAAATCCTTGCAAATAATACCTATAAATTGGTTATTCTCTTTATCTTTTTTAAAATAAACAAATTCTTTATTATTTCTAGACTCAATTCTTTGTTTTTTCATTCCAAGTTTAGTACATGATTTTATCATGGCTTGATTTTTTTTATGTGTGCCCATCGTGATTTGTTTTAATTTGTATTCTAAAAAAAGATAATTAAATACAGAATTAAGAATTGTTTTCGAAAGATTTTTTTTTTTGTATCCATCTTCACCAATCAAAATTCCAACATCAGCAGTTTTAATCTTTTTGTTTATATATATTGTTAAAGTTGCTATTTTTTTTTTCCTAGTTTTATCAAAAGACACTAAAAACAGAGAATTCTTATTTGAGTTGTGAATTTTATAATATTCAACTAGTTTCTTAATAGAATAATTTTGATTTTTATGCCTCGAATATTTAAAATTATCTTTATTTTTAAACCAATTTAAATAATCAATATCAATATCTATTTTTTTAAATTTTCTTATTAATATTTTTTTTGATTTTATATCAATCATATTCATTGATTATTAGTAGATTGATAATTTTTGCCAAATTTTTTCAAATGATTTTGTAATATCAATAATATCTTTTTTTGTAAATTTATAATGACAAATTGGAAAACCTAAGTAAGTTTTATCATGTAGTTCCTCTGCTACAGGACAAATTCCTTTTTTATAATTTTGATTAATATTAATTTTTGACCAATAATGTTTACTTATTCCTTTTTTTATTTTTTTCTGAAAAAAAGGTAATCTGTGTATGTTTTGATAACCTGGTCCAATAGGAACACCTTCTTTATTAAGATATGATATTAAAGTTTTTCGATCACATTTAATTTTTTTTAAATCTACGACCATTGGGTACACATAAAATGAATGTGAAAAATTTTTATTTACTTCTGGTACTCTTAACCCTTTCAATTTTTTTAAGCCATTCGTTAATAAAATTGATAATCTTTGAATATCTTTAAGTATTTTAGGAAATTTTTTTAATTGCTCAATTCCAATCGCTGCTTCAATCTCTCCCATTCTAAAATTATATCCGTACATATGCTGATATTTTGGTAAATTATGAACAATATTCTCACCATGATTTCTTAATAATGAAATCTTGTTTGCTAAATCATTATTGTTAGTAACAACAATTCCACCCTCACCAGTATTAATATGTTTATGAACATTAAGGCTGAATCCACCTATGTCACCTAATGTTCCTGCAAATTTATTTTTTTTTAAATATTTCGCTCCAATTGATTGAGCGGCATCAACAATTATTTTAACCTTATATTTTTTTGAAAGTTTTAAAAATGGGTCTATATCTGAAGGATGTCCATTAATATCAACGAGTAAAATAGCTTTTGTTTTTTTTGTAATCTTTTTTTCAACATCTTTAGGATCTAGGCAGAATGTTTTTTTATCAATATCAGCAAATACTGGTACTCCTTGCCATTGAATTATCGCAAATACTGTTGCACTCATTGTAAAAGTACTTGTAATAACTTCATCTCCTGCCTCTAGATCAATCGCGCCAATACTTGCAACTAGACCTGATGTCCAAGAGTTAAAAGTAAAAGCATGTTTTACTTTAAAAAAGTTTTTAATCCTTCTCTCAAATTTTAAAACGTTATAACCTCCATTAAATTTTTCTTTATTTGATGCAAGATAATCAGATAAAATTCCTTTTTGCATGACCTTTTGCGATGATCTTTGTTCTTCTATTCCGATTGAATTCCTTCTTATAAAACTTTTATAATTTTTTTTTCTCATATTCCATATTTATTACTTTTTTAATAAGTTGTAAAATCTTATGAGTTTCTAGAGCTTGTTTTAAGCTACATAACCTATATTTTTTTTTCTTGAGAAAATTTTCTAAATTTTTTATCACAAAAAAATTTAAATCTTTGTTATAAGATGAAATACTTTTTCTTTGTGTCTTGCTAATTAAAAATATTTTGTTAGAGGTTAGCCTATAATCAATAGAAAACTTTTTGTTTTCAATTAATAGATTGTTTGTTCTTATAGAATCTTTTTTTTTAAAAATAGCAATTGCTTTTTTAAATTTTAACACAAAATTTTCTATTTTGTTGGTACTTGTTTCTAATTTAGTTACCTTACCAAAAAAAAATTGCAAAAGATTTACAAAATGTGATCCATTGTTCAAAATTGATTTTGAATAAAATATTTTACAAATTGAATAAGGAGCTTTATCAATTTTTTTTTTTAGTATCTCACTAGAAATATCAGTTATCCTAGAATAATTTACAAAAATATTAATCCGTTTTCTTACTGCTAATTGATTTAATTTTTTTGCATGAATTAAATTCATTGTAAATGGTTTTTCTGCTAGAATTACTTTAGCTGAAAATTTTGTTAAGATTTTTTTTATAATTTCATAATGAGTATGAGTTGGTGTTGATACAATTATTAAATCAAATTTTTTGCAATCAACTTCATCAAGATTATTAAATGTTTTGGTATTATAGTTAGTTTTACAAATTTTTCTGATTTTTTTGTTATTATCTACAATACCATATAAAGAAAAAAAACTTGATCTTTTTATTGATGAAATATGAGACTGAGAAGATTTTGTTTTTAAGTTAAAATCATACAATAAACCTATTTGACCTAATCCAATAATTAGACAATTATTTTTTTTTTTCATATAAATATTCAGCTAATTTCCAATCTATTAAATCATCAATATCAATTGACCTATCTCTAGGAATTTCTACACCAATATAATGCCTATCAAATTCAATTGTTTTTTTTTTGAAATAACTTGATGGAATAGCAACAAAATTACCTGTGTCATAAAATGATTTAGGCAAATCCTGAGATCTAATCTTATAATAATCTTTTTTAATAGGTATCAATTTTTTTTTTAGTCCAAATCTAAAACCCCATTCTAATGGCGCCGGATATTCTGTAACTGGAAGCACAATCTTATTACTATTTTTCTTAAGGAGATTCGCTACTTTAAGTAAATCTTCTTTTATAATCAAAGGCGAGCAAGGTGCAAGACACCAAACTTCATCAAATTTTTTTCCCTTTTTTTCATATTCTAATATAGTGTTTCTCAAAACTGCCTCTATACTAGCACTATCATTAGATATTTTTTTAGATCTAATTAAAATATTAATCTTATATTTTTTTAAAAAATTAAGATATTTTCTATTATCTATAGATACCACTATAGTATCAAAAATTTTTGATTTTAAAGCTGTTACTATTGAGAAGTGTATTATAGGTTTTCCATTAAAAAGTTTAAAATTTTTGTTTTTAATTCTTTTAGAACCTGATCGTGCAGGAATTACTAATAGTCTTTTTAGCTGCATATAAAAAAATTATTTCTTAAATATTTTAATGTTTTAGGTCCTAAATTAAACAATAAATCTATTACTGACAATTTAGGTATAAATTTTTTATTGTTCTGATAATAAATACTATCTTTAAAATCATAATAATCAATTTTTATTTTAGTATCTGGAAAATTAATCATATCTTCAAAATAATTTTTTGCTCCGAGTGTGGATATATAATTATCAGAATTTTTTATTTTACAAATATCTTTTAAGTATTCAATTTTTTTTGTTTGAAATGAATAAATTTGATCACTTGAAATCTTGGTTTTAATTTTCAAAGTTTTACAAATATGAATAATCAAGTCTTTATTTAAATCAGATAGTTTTGAATAATCTTTTTCAAAAATCTTTTCGAATCCATCAATATATTGGTTAAAATACTCACTTTTTGAATATGAATTTTTAATTGAAATAATATGTTTTTTTTTAATCTTATCAAAATTATCTATTTCTACATCACAAATCTTTTGATAAAATTTTTTTTTTGTTTTTACTGGAATTGTAATAATTAATTCTTTACCATTATTGTTAATCTTATTTTTTTGCTGCCAACTTCTTTTATTAAATTGGATATTTTCCAAAAAAACAAACTCATCTACATAATCAATTAAAGCAAAATATCCTTGCCATGGTAGATAGGTAGGCTGACTAATTGCTATTTTCATAAATAATTTTTTTTAGATATAAATTATGTTCTCTTTTAGATTTTCTATTAATATGTTTGTTAACTTTCAGTAAATTTTTTTTTTTTTTAAAAAATTCAATAATTTCGAGTAAATTCATATCTCTTCCTTTATTCATCTTAATAAAAGAATTAACTAAATTATAATCTTCAATTTCATCAATACATAAATTTAAGTTTGAAAATTGTTGATTTTTTTTTGAGCTATAAAATTTAATATTAAATTTTTTTGGATTTCTGAAAATAAATCTAGTAACATGTTCTAAATCATTTTTATTATTTGTAAGTGCAAGGCTTTTCTTGAGGGCTTTGATGTTAATGATTGGTGCAGTCAATCCTGTGGGTAAATTGCCCCAGTCCTCAGAAAAAATATCAGGTTTTCTCCTCTTAAATATTTTTATCCAAGTGTCAATGATTTTGGGATCTGTGAGTGGACTATCTCCGCTCACCTGAACTATAATATCTGCTTGATACTTGTTTGCAGCTTCATAAACTCTTTTTAAAACATTTTGCTCACTTCCTCTATAATAATTAATCTTAAGTTTTTTTGCAATTTTAACCAAATTATCATCAATTTTTTTTTTCGTAGTTGCAATTACAATTGCGTCTATCAATTTGGATTGCTTTAATCTTTTTATTAGAAATTCTATTATTGTTGTTCCATTTAAAGGAAGTAATAGTTTTTTTGGCAATCTTTTTGAATCTAATCTTCCCTCAATAGTCGCTATTACTTTCATTATTTTCAATTTAGTCTTGTTTTTAAAAATACTTTAGTATTTCTATTTTTTTTATAAGCAAGTTCATAAGGAGGATAATAAAAAGCTAAGGTTTTATTAATTATTTCATTATAATTTTTTACTTCTTTAAGTTTTTTTTTCTTTTTAATCGAATTAAATCTACTTTTTGATTTTCTTAGTTTGGTAATATTTTTTAAAATTTCCTCAGATAAATTTCTTGACTGTGCAAATATTACTACCTGAAGTTTGATCAACATTTTAGATTTTTTCTTCTATAGCCAGTCCGACACCGTCTTGTCCATAATTATTTCCATTATAAAACATATATTTTTTTTTTTTATGAATTATTACATGGGGATAAGCAATCATTTTATCATCCCACTCATTTTTTTTTCCTAAATGTATGTTTGCTTTTTTGTCATTTCTTTTCCATTTAATTCCATTATGAGATTCTGCATAACCAATTTTGTATCTACCAACTTTTTTTTCATAACAAAACCACATTTTGTAAATACCATTCTCATATAATACTGATGGTCTTGCCACTGCTCTTTCTTTTTTATTTAAATGTATTGACGTTAAACCTTTTTGTATCCAATTTTTCCCATCACTTGATGAAGCAAATTTTATATCATATTTAGGGTAATCTTTATTGACCCACTCATTACAAGAAACATACCACATAAACCATTTATTATTTTTTACTTTCATAACGTACGGAGCCGTAAGTATCGAAAAAGGTTCTTTATTTGTTAATTTTAAGATTGGTGATCTAGAATATCTTTTAAAAGTTTTACCATTATTTTTTGATATTGCTAGGCCAGTCATTAAAGAATATCTTGTAGTTGATTTAGGTTTCCAGCCAATATAATAAAGATATATGTATTTTTTTTCTCTTATTAGACATGAAGCTGTGACTCCATTATCATCAAACGCTCCTAATTCTCCAGGCATCAGGATAGGTTTCTTTGATATTTTCTTAATTTTACATATCTTCAAATCGTAGTCAAAATATCCAATCATAGAAATATTTTTTTCATTTCTTCCACAAAAAAATACTCTAAATACATCACCTTGGAGTTTTAAAGTGCATGGATCCATTCCGAAGGATTTCCACCACTTTAGGTTAAATGTTTTGGGCTCAGCTATTAACCCTTTTTTTTTCCATTTCATATTTTTTTCATCACTTTATATCCATTAATATAAAGTTGATCTAAATTGCAATCTAAAAAATCTATAATTGCATCCTCCGGTCTCAGTACATTTGTTCTACCATGCAGATTAAAGGATGTATTTAAAATCACACCAAAATCATGTTTTTCCTTAATCTTTTTCAATAAACTCCAAAAAATAATATTGCTTTCCTTTGTAACAAACTGAGGTCTTGCAGTAAGATCAACATGTAAAGCAGAAGGTATTATATCTTTAAATTTTAATTTAGCCTTAAATGCTGTTGACATATATTTGTGACTAAAAGATTTTTCAAAAATTTTTTCTCTATCTTCCTCTAAAATTGATGGACATAATGGTTGATACCATGGCCTCTTTTTTATTTGTGAATTTATTCTATCTCTAGTGTCAGAAAAGAATGGGTTCGCTAAAATACTTCTTTGGCCTAATGCTCTTGGACCAAACTCTATATTCCCATAAAAATTACCAATTATTTTATTTTCATTTAATGCATTAGCAGCTTCTGAGACCCAATTTTCTTTCAAGTATTCAAAATTTATTTTTTTTTCGTATAATCTAAGTATTTTTAATGTTTCATTTTCACTATAAGAGTCACCAATATAGGGCATTGAAATATTTTTTATTTTTGTGAAATCTTCGCCATTATTTATCAAAGACAAAACAGATGCACCAACACCTGCTCCCTCATCACCCATATAAGGAACCACATTTACACATTTTAGATTAAGTGCCATATAAATTTTATAGGACAAAATTACGTTAGCAAATACTCCCCCCGCAAAATAGATTTTATCAAAGTTATAAATAGATTTATAAAGGCTTAAAATTTCAATAACTATATCCTCTAAAAAATTTTGTATTGTTGCTGCAAAATTTTTATCTCCAATTGTTATTCTATATTTTTTAAGTTTCTTTAATGTTAAAAATTTTTTATATAAAATTTGTTCGATAGAAAAATTTAACATATTTTTATCTATCTTAACTATCCTCCTTAATATTTTTAAAAGATTTTTATCTGGTATACCATACGCTGCTAGGGCTTCAACCTTTCCTTCGTCAACACTTCTTCTTAAGTCGAGTGCTTCTGTAAAATTAGAATACAGTGATCCTATAGATGTAATATAAGTTCTTTTATCTTTATATATTTTAGTTATTTTACTTGAGGAAATTAAATCAAAGGCTCCGTTATTCCATTTAAAAAAGGAAGAGTGCTTTACATCACCATGCTCATCAAGCACAAATACAAAATTGGTCTCACTTTTATTAAAATTATCAATGGTCAAACATGAGGCTGCATGACTTAAGTGATGATCGTAAAATTCAATTTTTGATATTTCAATATTGTTTTTTTTAAAAATATCTTTAATGGTTTTTCTTACAAAAAACTCATTTAATTTTTCTAATTTTCTAAAATTAGACAAAAGTTTATGCATAATAGAAAAGTAATGCCATTTTAGGTCTAATAAAATTTTTATCTTTATTTTAAAATTTATTTCTAATAAATCTTTAAAATATTTTGGTTTAATATATTCACGTGCTTTTTTTTCTTTTCTTAAAAAAAAAAAAAGTAGGGGATTGCATTTCAAGGATACTATCTTCTCCAGTAAATTTCGAAAAAGGTATTGAAATTACATCAATTTTTGAGGGAATTAAATTTCTTTTAATCAAATATTTTAATAACTCTTCAATATCTATATTATCTTTTTTAATTCTAGAAACTCTATCTGATTGTAAGGCAAAAAAATTCTCTTTAGATGTATCAAAAAAAGATATTGCACTTTCTAATCCTGAATATTTTGTTCCTATTATTTTCATTTGATTATTTTTGACCAGTTATAACGTTAAATTTGATGTAATTTTTGGAATTATTTTCAGTATAATAATAATAATTGTAATCAATTTTTTTTAAATTGCATAAATTAAACAATTTAAGCAATTTATTTTTTTTAAATTTTGTGACATAAAATCTTTCATCATTCAAACCTTTTGAGTCATTCAAATTTATACTAAAGAAGAAACCATTTTTTTTTAAATTTTTATTTATCAAACTAAATGATTTCTTAATCTCTTTTTCATTTTGGTGCTGTAGTGAAGTGCTATCAATTATTAAGTCATATTTTTTTTTTGTATTTTCTAAGAAATCATTAAAATTCTGATTGAATATCTTAATATTATTTTTTTTTTTAATCTTTTTAAGTGCAATCTTTGAAATATCAACAAAATCGATATTAAAATTTTTTTTTTTGATAAGCATAAGAGTTGACCCCGTCCCACAGCCTAAGTCAAGAATATCAACTTTTTTTTTTAATTTATAAAAATATCTATAAAAAAAAATAATTAAGGATTGATGAGGAAAGTTATTTCCATTATTTTTTTCAAAAAATTTTTTCCAGCCATTCATATCTTATCTAAAATTATTTATTTCTAAAAATTTTTCAGGATCATAAGAAATTTTTTTAGAATCATTTTGAATTACTACGCTTTTTGAAGAGATATTTTTTGTTACATGAGCTGCAGAACCTACAAAACATTTTTTTCCAACATTAACAAAATGACCAATTGTAGAATTTAATCCAAGAAAACTATAATCTCTTATTTTACAATTTCCTCCGATTGTAGATCCTGAAGAAATCCAACAACTATTGCCAATAGTGCAGTGATGGCCTAATGTCGATCCACTCCATACAAATGTATTATTTCCGATTTTAGTAAATGGTTGAATATAACTATCCAATATTACTATATTCTCACCTAGTTTAACATCACCTTTTTTAATATTTGTATTGTAAATTACGTTTGCAAAAGAATAACCTTTTTTTTTAAAAAATTTATATTTTTCATCTCTTATTTGATTTAATTTTTTATATGATATTGCAATATGCAAATTATAATTCTTTGGATTATATTTTTTTAAAAGTTCTTTTGTGGTTATTATTTGTTTATTTTTGAATTTACTTTTTTTATAAAATTTATCATCAACGCAATAAGCAAAGATTTTTATAGATAACTTTTTTAGATAAAAAGATATTATATCTGATTGTTGTCCAGTTCCAAAAATTATCAATGATTTTCCATTCATAACTCTAAACCACCATCTAGAGGTAATACTTTTCCATTGAAGAACTTATTATTTATAATAAAACTCAAAGCTTGAATTAACTCGTCAGTATGCCCTAACCTTTTAAGTGGTGTGTTCTTTTTTAAATGATCAATTTGAAACTTGCTTAATGAATTATGAGTACTTTTAGTATTAAAAAAACCTGGCGCTATACATGCGACTCTAATATTAAAAGTGCTTAACTCTTTAGCCCAAATTTTGGTTAATATTTCAATACCAGACTTTGCAACAGAATATGCAGATTGACCCACGTTTCCTTTTGCACTAATAGAGCTAACATTTATTATAATTCCCTCTGTTCTATGATTACAAAAATTTTCAATCACTTTTGTTGAAAACAAAAAAACTGAATTTAAATTAACATCTAATATTTTTTTCCAACTTGTATAACTATGAGTCTTAAACCCTTTTGGGCCTAATTTGATTATTGGATCGCTGAAAATCATTCCCGCATTATTTATCAAAATATCGAATTGTTTATATTTCGAATTTAATTTTTTAATTAATTGATTAACTTTTTTTGAATTTGTAAGGTCACATTGATAAATATTAATTTTTTTATATTTTTCTTTTAAGTTTTTTAGATTTTTATTATCGACATCAATGCATATTAAATCATATTCTTTATAAAAATATTTTATAATTTCATTTCCAATAGACCCACATGCACCAGTGATGATTATTTTTTTCATTTAATTTTTCTTTTTAAATCTTTAATCGTTTTTATCCTAAGAATATCTTGTATTGAAAGTTTTGTTTTAATTTTTTTTTCTAGTAATGAAACTAGTTCTAATTGTTTAAGTGAATCCCAATTTGATAAATTTTTAAGTTTCGTTTTTTCAGATAAATTATTTAGATCTTCTATAAAAATTTTATCGATACCTCTAAAATTGAATTTCTTTTGCATATTTTTTTTTAATTAAAGTTCTATCTATTTTTCCATTAAAATTTTTTGGTAGGTCTTTTACAAAAAATACTTCCTGTGGTAAAAAATATTTTGGAAGATATTTCGAAATAAATGAATAAATTTCATTTTTTGAGAGTTTTTGACTTGCTGAAATAATAGATACAATTTTTCCATAAGCTTTGTTCTTATTTTTTAAATAAAATACACATGTTTCTTTAATTGAAGGAAATTTATTTAATATAATTTCTAGCTCGTTTAGCTCTATCCTGTATCCCATATGTTTTATTTGTGTATCATTTCTACCAATAAAATATAACAGCTTATTAGATTTATCCTCTTTTACTAAATCTCCTGTTCTATAACCCCTTAATTTGTTTACATCTCCCATGTTGTTTATAAAATTTTTATCAGTATTTAATTTATCCCCTATGTATCCGTATGCAACATTTGGACCATACAAAATTAATTCACCTGTCTTTCCCTTTCTAACTTCTTTAAATTTAGTATCAACTATTTTATAGTCAAAATTATCAGCGATTGTACCAATTGAAGTATATATACTTTTTAATAAACTTGATTTTTGTTGAAAATCTTTTTTATTAATTAAATAACGTGAGCAAATACATGTGCATTCTGTAGGACCGTATACATTGTAAATAAATTTTTTATCAAACTTATTAAATAATATCTCTAATTTTGTTTTTGGAAATCCTTCACCGCCGAATATTATTTTTTGTATACTTTTAAATTTTTTTTTATCTAATAAGTTAAAATTAATAAAATATATCAATAAAGATGGAGTAGAAAACCAAACTGAGCAATTATGTTTTTGAATTTTATTAAGCAATTTTAAAGGATCATTAATATCTAAAGAGGGTATTAATACTAATGTGTTACCATGAAGCATACTATTATATAAATCAAAAATGGAATTATCAAAATATAATGGATTAAGCTGTGAAAAAATATCATTTTTATTCAATAAAAAATTATTCTTACACCAATATGTAAAATTGATTACGCTTTGTTGAGATATAACTGCTCCCTTTGGTGATCCGGTAGAGCCTGAAGTAAACATTATATATGCAGTCTGGTCGCTGCTGCTTGAATTATAATATATTTTTTTTATATTTTGAGTTTTCTTCACACTTATCGTTTTCAAAAAAGTAAGTTTTTTTTCAGTTAAAATAAATTTACATTTAGTCTTTTTAATAATATCTTTTATTCTTTTATTTGGTAAATGGACATCTAGAAAAAAATATGGAAGACCTATTTTTAAACATGCTAAAAAAGCTATAATAGTGTTTAAACTTTTGTCACTATCTATTGCAATTAAATCTGTTTCTTTCTTATATCTTTCTAAAAATGTTCCTAGTTTATCACTTTGAATATCTAAATAATTAAAAGTATATTTTTTTTCATCAACGTCAATTAAGCCAGTTTTAAATTTATTTTTTTTTACTGAATCTTTAAAAATTTTTAAGAAATTGAAATTATACATATATTTTTAAAAAAATAATTTCTGAAAAATTGGTTCATTTTTTTTTATACTTACTTTTAATTTTTTATTTAAAACATTTTCTAAATAAATTGTTGTTAATCCAATTGGAGGAGATTTTTCTATGAAATCTTTTTTAGTAAAAATTTTACCTTTTTTTAAATTCTTATTAAAATATAATCCTTTTCTTCTTGAATTTATTCTTTCTTGTTTTAATAAATTTTTTTTACTATTACCAAGACAATTATAAGCTTCTTTAATCTTAGCAATATACTCTATAAAATTATTTGGCTCCATTGCAAAAAAATGATCTGGTCCTTTTGATTTCTTATTTAATGTTATATGTTTTTCAAAAACTGTAGTGCCAAAACCAACACTAGTTATCCCCGCAACTTCTGCAATTGTATGATCTGAAAAACCTAAGTGATATTTGAAATTTGATTTGAATGTTAATAAAGTTCTTAAATTTACATCTTTATGCTTTAATGGATAATCAGATCCACATTGCATAATTACTATATTAAAATTTTTGTTTTTTTCACAAATTTTTACGGCATTTTTAATATCTTGAAGATCCGACATGCCTGATGATAATAAAATTGGTATTTTTGATTTAGATAGATAGTCTATCAATTCATAATTTGTTAATTCTGATGATGCAATTTTATGAAAATCAACTTTAAATTTATTAAGAAATTTAGCTGTTATCAAATCAAATGTAGATGCTGAAACATCTAATTTTAATTTTTTTGCATAATTATAAAATTTTTTAAAATAGTCTTCACTTAGTTCAATTGATTTGAATATTTTAAACATTTTTTTATTATTTGGATAAAGTTTGTTAGCTTTAAATAATTGGAATTTTACAGCGTCAGCACCACAACTTTTTGCTTTATCAATTAATTCATAGCCAACTTTTAAATCTTGATCAAAGTTTGAGCCTATCTCGGCTACAAAATAAGGCTTTGAAAATTTTTCTATCATTTTAATTGCTTAATTATAATTTTTTTACTAGTTCAATTATGCTATTAAATCTTAGATCTAAATTAAAATTTTTATTTTTATTTATATTAATTTTTTTAAATATTCCATCATAATTATTAATTAATTTGTCAATTTTTAACCTGAGATCATTTTCGTTTTTTAAGAGAGACAAATCATGTGATATTTTTTTATCTTTGAAATATTTATTATTTCTAACTTGATTTTTATCTTCACAAAATACAGCTAAATTAATACCACTAATAAGCATTTCATATTTTGTTAAGCCAGATGACACAATTGCTAGATCACATTTTTTTGAGACAATAGAAATATTTTTAACATTTTTATAAATTTTTAATTTCATATATTTTTTGAAAATAGATATTTCTTTTAAATCTTCTTTTTTAAAAAGGGGACCAACAATTAAATGTATTTCGAGATTGTTGTCTGTATTAAAAATTTCTTGGATAATTTTTATAGAATTTGAATACTTATCCAAACCACCACAGCTTACTAGTATTTTTTTAAGTCGTTTTTTAAAGTTATAATTTTTATGTATCTTGTCATAAATGAAGTAATTTAATCCATGAAATATTTTAATTTTTTCAAAATTTTTCATTTTTTTTTTTTTAAATATATAAGGACATATACAAATACTTTTTCGATCTAGTTTTTCTATAGCTTTAAACATTGTCAGATTATAATTATCAAAAAAAATTGGTTTAAAATTCATATCCTTAATTTTTTTAAAAAGTTTTTTAAAAAATGAAGTATTAAAAAAATAAGGATTTGAAATATCAAAAAATACAATTTTTCTATCAATAATTTTTACTAATTTTTTTATTTGATTTTCTTTAATTTGGAGGGTTTCTTTTCCTGAGATTCTATCATGTGTTAATAAATAGATTACTTTATTCTTAATTCCTAATTTTCTAAGATACTTTTTTAAAATTAAAGTTCTCTTTAAGTGCCCATAGCCATAAATACTTCCTCCGATAGCTATAGATATACTGTCATTATCAATCATTAAGTCGTTTGAATGTACCATGACAAACAGGGCCATTTAACATAGATTTAAATTTTTTTGATATTATTTTTCTAGATAAATTTTTAAAAACTATTTCTAAATTTTTTAAATACAAATCAACAATTTTTTGATTATGATGAATATTTAAATAAATTAGATTACTAGCGAGAAAACCTCTTTTTAACATTTCTTGAGTTATATAAGTTTTGTAGATTAAATTATTTTTCTCCATGAAATTAAAAGAAATAATTGCATCAATTCCTGATACATTTATCTTTAAATCATTTTTATGCGCAATTTTAATCCACTTACTCTTAATATACCTTCCCATTCTATTTATTTTTTTCCATGGTTTTAACTTTTTCATTTCATTCAATGTAGCTAATGCTGCTACATATCCAATTCTTTCTGTCCAAAAGGTACTACTAATAAAACTTTGCGATGCATTTTCCATAATTTTTTTTTTTCCAAGTATTGCGTTTATTGCATAGCCATTTCCTAAAGCTTTGCCTAAAAGTAATATATCTGGATTGACCCCAGTTTTAAGGTGCATTCCACCTAAGTTTGTTCTGAAGCCACTAGTGCATTCATCAAAAATTAAAATAATCTTATTCTTATTGCAAAGATTTCTTACTTTTTTTAAAAAACTGATATTGGGTGGATTATTTCTTGCGACTTCCATTTTTATAACTCCAATGTTTTTCTTTTTAACTAACATAGCTAATTGAGAAAAATCATTATACTCAAAAGGAAAAACAGAACTTTTTAAATTTTTTGGAACTCCAACTGGTTCTAATTTTGGCAGTAAATGATTATCCAATTTTTTGTTTTTTAAATTTGCAGCTAAATACCAATCATGCCATCCATGATAACCACAAATAGCAACGTTGGTTTTTTTGTTTAATGATCTTGCTATCCTTATTGCTATTGCGTTAGCCTCTCCTCCTGATCTACAAAATTTACAAAGACTTGCCCATTTATGTATTTTAAGTAATTCCTCAGATAATTTAACTTCTTCAGGGCAATTAAGAGTGGTCATATTCCCTTTTTTAATAATTTGAATTACTTTTTTATCAATTTTTGGATTTGCATAACCAAGTATATTTGTTCCAACAGCACATATCATATCTATATATTTTTTATTATCCAAGTCTGTAACTGTTATATTTTTTGAACTTTGAAAATATGAGGGCCAGAACTCTGGTAAAAACATCTCTGGCCTTTTAGAAAGAAGCATATTCCCACCTAGAATCATGCTTTTAGCCTTTTTGTAATATTGGTTTTTTCTCATTTCGTTATAAATTTTATTTTAGTAAATAATTTTAAATTTATATTATTCAAATTTAATAAAAAAATCATTCCTTTTTTATTTTTATATCTAAATGATTTAGGGCTGTTTGAAAAAATCTTAAACCCAGCTTTTAAGAAACTATTCTTAGAATTTGAATTTTCATCTAAAATTCCTGCATAAATCTTATTTTTTTTAAAAATTTTTTTTGAATAAATTGCAGTAGCTAAAATAAAATATTTTGCATAGCCTTTACCTAAAAACTTTTTATCAAAAATGAATATACCTTGATATAATTTTGACTTAAAAAAATTAAAACCAGACGTTGCAATTAATTTGTTATTGTATGTAATTTGAAATATTTCACTTTTTTTAAGTCTTATCTCTCTGATATATTCTTTTTGTTCTTTAATAGTTAAAATTTTTTTATCTAAAAAATTATTTTGAAGTCTATTAACATAAATTTTATTAATATTTTTAAACTTTAATTTACTAATTTCAAAAAGTTTATTTTTTACTTTAATTACCATTTTCTTGGATCAAGAATACTTTTATTAGAAAAAATTTTTTTAATTCTAGTTTTGTGATTTAAAAAAGCAATTTTTTTATCTTTTTTAATGAATTGATTTACTTGAAAAATATTATCAAAACCAACTGTAAAATTATCAATTTTTGAACTTTTTATTATACTAAAGCAGATTTCATAAGGATTGATAGAATTTTTATCCAAATAATCAAAATATTTTTGATGTAATAACCTATTCCTTTTATTTAATCTCTTTTTAATATTCTTATTAATTAATAAGCCTTGTAAAAAAATACTTCTCCCACTTATAGAATAATTTATTGGATAATTAACTTTGAGAAATCTGTCATCTACAAAATTTATTGGGACTTGAAGAGTTATTTTATCTTTCTTAATTTGTTTTTTTAAAATTTTTAGTTTTTTTAAATCATAAATAGAGAATCCAAAATTTGGAACTTTACAATTTAAGAATATTCTTTTTATATAACTAAAGTTATTTAAAACAAAATTAATATCATTTTGGTTATGAAACAAAATAGTTTTTAAATTTTGTTTAAATTTAATGTAGGAGTCTTTAACTGACTTTTCTATTATTTTAAATTTTTCTTTTTTTTTATATTTTAAAAGCGAAGGGATTTTCGTTGTAATATCTAAATTTTTTTTATTCTTAACAACTTCGCTCAATAATAATTCACTTCCATATCCAGGAGCAGTATCAAATTTTCTAAAACCTTTCTTAATACAAAAATTTAAAAATTTTACAGCCTTTTTTTTATTTTTCTTATCTTTTTCAAAATTAGATATTCCATAATAACTAAACAGCTGAGCCGTACCAATTATTGTTTTATTAATTATATTTTTCAATATTGTAGATTTTTAAATTAAATAGGTATAATAATAATTAATTAAATAACTTAAACTTATAAATTTTAATATCTAATAATACATGAAATTTTGCACTAAATGCGTTACTCCTGAGACTGCCGAATCTTTAAAATTTGATAATCTAGGTGCATGCTCTGTATGTTCTCAAATAAAATATAAACAAAAAGTTGTTAATTGGTCCGAACGTGGAATTGAGTTGGACTCTATAATTTCTAAATACAAAAATAAATATGAATATGATTGTATTTTACCGTTTTCGGGAGGCAAAGATTCTACTTTTACTTTATGGTATATAGTAACACAAAAAAAATTAAAACCATTAGTAGTTAGATTTGATCATGGTTTTTATAGAAAAAAATTAGAGGAAAATACAGAAAAAACTATAGCAAAACTTGGTGTAGATTTTATAAATTTTAAATCAAATTCAAAACTAGTTAAGTTAATTATGCTTGAAAGTCTAATTAGAAGAGGAGATTTTTGTTGGCACTGTCATGTAGGTATTTCAGCATACCCTGTTAAAGTTGCAATAGAAAAAAAAATACCATTAATAATTTTAGGAGAACCAAGTGCTGAGTATGGATCATTTTATAATTACGAGGATATTGAATTATTAAATGTTGAAAAATTTAATAAAATGGCAAATTTAGGTATAAATGCTGAAGATATGTACGGAATGATTAAAGACAGATATAAAGATCAAGAATTCGATATTAGAGATTTTGAACCTTTCAAATATCCCAGTCAAGAAGAATTTAATAAAAATAAAATTATGGGTATATATCTTGGAAGCTATATTCCTTGGGATGTAAAAAAACAGGTTGAAATAATTCAAAAAGAATTGGACTGGAATGGTGATGATGTAGAGGGAATTCCTCCAGAATACCATTATGAAAAAATTGAATGCTATATGCAGGGATTACGAGACTATTTAAAATTTATTAAAAGAGGCTTTGGCAGAACATCGCATTTAACATCTATAGATATAAGAAATGGTAGATTAACAAGAGATGAGGCCGTTAAATTAGTTGATGCATATGATGGAAAAAGACCTAAGGCTTTAGATTTTTTTTTAAAGATGACGGGTATAAATGAGGATGAATTTTATGATTATGCATTTAATCATGTTGTGGACCCACATGAAGAAATTGATAGAGACTTTTTAAGAAACAATTCATCAAATAGAATACCTGATGATTTTAAAGAAATTGAGAAAAACTTAAAGTAAGTGAAAATAGGCATAATTGATTATAAATTTTGTAGTATATTACCCATTTATTCGAGTATAAAATCTTTTGATGTAGAGACAACTATTATTCAAAATCCAAAAGACATTAAGAAGATGGATAAAATAGTTTTTCCAGGTGTTGGAGCTACAAATAAAATAATGAATTTTTTAATAGAAAATAATTATATAGATGAAATTAAAAAATTTGCCCAAAATAAAAAAGATATACTAGGGATTTGCGCTGGGATGCAAATAATGGCAAAAAAACTGTTCGAAAATGAAGAGAGATCTGGGTTAGGTTTTTTTAATTCAGTTGTGATAGAAATAGATAATAGTGTTTCAGAAAAAAAAACTAATATTGGGTGGATTGACACTAAAATGAATAACGATCAAATATCTTATTATTATTGTCATTCATTTTTTATGAATTTTGAAAATGAAAAAGATGATTGTATCAAAGGTTTCATTGAACTAAAAAAGAAAATTCCAAGTGTAATAAAAAAGAATAATTTAATTGGTGTACAATTTCACCCTGAAAAAAGCCAGACTAATGGTAGAAAGCTAATTTCTGATTTCATTAATGACAAACTATAAAAAAAATATAAGAATTATACCATCATTACTTTTAAAAAATAAAAGACTCGTTAAGGGTAAAATATTTACAAATTTTATCGATGCAGGTGACCCCGTAAAAACATGTGTAGCACATGATTCTCAATTTTGTGATGAAATTTCGATAATAGACATCGATGCTTATAAAAAGAAAATTGAACCAGACGTAGAAATATTAAAAATGATTACAAAAGAAATTAATTCTCCTATATTATTTGGAGGCAACATAAATAATATCAATACTGTAGAGATGTTAATTAAGAATGGGGCTGATAAAATTCTTATAAATTCCAATCTATTTAAAAAGAATATTGCTTCTGAGGTCATAAACAGCTTTGGAAAGCAATCCTTAGTTGGTGGAATAGATCTTTTTTATGATCAAAACAAATATCATGTTTTAAGTGAGGGTAATTTTTTAAAAATTGATTACTTAAGATATATTCAAAAAGTTATCAATTTAAACGTTGGTGAGATAAAAATTACTTTTGTTAATTTAGAAGGTACTAGAAAAGGCTTAGATATTGAGGCCGCAAAACAAATAACAAAAATTTCTAATATTCCAATCATTTTTGAAGGTGGAACAAAAAATTTAAGAGATATACTTAATGCAATAGAAGAAGGAGTAAATGCAATAGCGATAGGCTCAATGTTTATTTTTTCAGATAACAATATTTTTAAAGTAAAACAATTTTTAGATAATAGAGGTATAAATATTAGACTTCGAAATTGAGCTTTTTTAAAGATTTGATAATTTCATATCTATTTAATAATAATTTTTTAGCATCACTTCTTAAAAAAAAATTTTCATTCATTTTTTTTCTAAAATCCATTTTAATCTTATTTAAGGGTACGGAGGGAGCTAATAAACAATAATATTTTCCAATATCGTATGCGTTCGTCTCATTTAAAGAAATTAAATCCTCGTGTATTTTTTCTCCAGCTCTTAACCCAGTTATTTTAACCTTGCATTCAGGATATATAATCTTTGCCAAATCTTTTATTAAAAGCGTTCGTAACTTAGGAACTAAAATCATTGCATCATCTATATTTTTTAATGACCATAATACCATTTCAATACTTTCATCTAATGAAATCCAAAATCGGGTAGCATCTGCGTGAGTTAAGTTAAATATCTTTTTGTTATTTTTTTTCATATCAAATAATAATGGGACAACAGAACCTCTGCTACCAACAACATTTCCATATCTTACTACTGAAAAATTAATTTTTTTATTTCCTTTAATATTATTTGCAGCTAAAAAAATTCTTTCAGAACAAAGCTTTGTTGCGCCATACAAAGTTGAGGGCGCACATGCCTTGTCTGTCGATAAAGCAATGACTTTTTTAACATTATTTTCTAAACACGCTTCAACTATATTTTGAGACCCAACAACATTGGTTTTTATGAACTCATCTGGATTATACTCTGCTGTATCTATTTGCTTTAATGCAGCGGCATGCACTACGTAATCTATCCCTCTAAATGCCCTAATAGTTCTCTCTTTATCTCTAATGTCCCCAATAAAATATCTTAAATTAGGATATTTTGCTTCTGGGAATTTTTTTTTTAAATCCCATTGTTTTAATTCGTCTCGGCTAAAAATTACCAGTTTTTCGACTTTTTTAAATTTTTTTATTACTGTTTCAAGAAAAGCTTTACCAAAAGACCCTGTTCCACCAGTTATCAATATTGATTTTTTATTTAGCATAAAAATTGTCTATATCCTTTTTATTCCATTCCATTAAATAGTCATTTGCGTTTATAAACTGTTTGATTTTTTTTATCATTTTAAAGTGTTTATTGTTATTAAATTCTTTTGTAAGCCAATAATTGTAGAAAGCTGGTTTAAATTGATAATAATAATCATAAACTTGCTCATCAACTAAATCATAAAATGATTCTATCATCCAACTTTTTTTGAGAATAAAATTCATTGCATAAAATTCATAAATACTATCCAAATTAATTTTTTTTTTAAACTTTTTAAGTTTTAAAATCATATGTTCATATTCCTTAATACTTTTAGGATGTAAAGAAAAATCATAATTTATATGGGGATTGTTTCTAGAACAATTGATTACAATTTTTTTAAATAATGGATACTCATGGGCAATACTGCCCCAACAAGTTAGAGCAATATCAATTCCTTCAGCAATAAGCTGATGGTGAGAATATTTGCTTGGGATATATTTTATATTTGGATACTTATTTAAAAAATCTAATATTATTTTTTTTGTACCGTCTAAATAATCTGGATGAAGTTTAATATACCAATCATATTTAGTCTTTAAACTCAATTTTCCTAAAAAATTTAACCACTCATAAAAATCAACAAATAAATTTTGTCCATAAGGATGTGGATTATCAAAAAAACAATGAGTTGCTATCAAAATTTTAGTGTTGTCATTTTTTTTTATTATTTTTTTATAAAATTTTTTTCTATAAGCTGATTTAGTTGCACCCAACGACAAATTAATTCCTAAAAATTTTTTTTTAATTTTATTTTTTGCAGAAATAATTGATCTTTTTTTCGTATAAACATTAAGTTTCTTAAAAGTTTTTTTAAAATACAAAAAATCTTTGTAAGCATAAATATTTTTTTTAGACAATCTATAAATGTTTAATGAGGAACATTGATAAGAATTTATATTTTTTGAGATAGCTATTCTTAAAGGAATTGCTAATGTATAAACGCTATGAGAAACAATTACAGCTTTCACATCATTTTTAGAAAAAAAATTTTTCCAAGCAAAAAAGTTTTTTAAAGAATGTCTTAAATACTCAACAAATTTTTTATCTCTCAAATTTATTGTGGCTTCACGGAAATTCATTAAATAGCTATCATATATTAAATCACCAATATAAATTGAGCCGATACGTAATTTTAGTAAATCAGATTTATTTTTAACTTTTTTTTCAATATTATTTATTTTTTTATAATCTTCTTTTGAAATTTGAAAGTTTGAAGGATTGATAAATGAATTAGTACCAAAGGATCTATACACATTAAATGTATTTGTAAAATAAATTTTTGATAAAATTTTCCATAAAAAATCTTTTATGGAGTTTTTTTTTGCTGTTAACCTATATGCGTAAATATTTGCTTTAAATTTTTCACATAAAACATTTGATAAATACGAGTAACTTATTACAGAGGAGGCAAGTCTATTAAATTCAATTAGTACGATACGATTTTTTTTATATTTTTTTTTTTAAATAAATTTAAATTATGAAAAATTATATTTATAAAATATAAAAAATTTCGCATTAAACCAAATTTAAACTTTACATAAACCTACATAGAAATGTAAATCTCTCTTTGAGTATTCTGATCTCTCAAAAACTTCAACTGCACTAAAATTTTTTTCAAGTGATTGTTTAAATTGTTTTTTTGATGAAAAGAAACCAAAAATAAAATTATTTCTAAAATCTTTAGATTTCCATCTCCATTCAAGTGGTGATAATTTGACTGACATTTTTCTACTAAAATGTTTTGGGCCAGATGTTTCTATGTAAAGGATTGCTTTTTTTTTTAAAACTCTTTTGTACTCTTTTAATGCTTTATCCACATTCGTTCCTGAATCATAATGAAGAGTATTTATTGAAACCAAACAATCAAAATAATTGTCTGGGTATGGAATGGATAAATTATGTCCTTTTTTGATATCTGGAAGTTTATAGCCTAATCTTCTAAGATTATTTTTACCAAAATTTATCATATCACTATTAATCTCTATACCGTGAGTTTTATATTTTTTATCTAAAAAAAATCTTAAGTTATTTCCCGAAGATGATCCAACTTCGAGTACTCTTAATTTTTTTTGTAGAAAATTTTTTGATACTAAACTTGAATAATAAGAAGAAGATAAAATTTTTACCATCATTTCGTTTGGATATGACGGTGGAGATTTTGTATGATATTTTTTATTATAAGCGTTCTTTAAAGTGTATTTAACTAATTTAGTCATAATATTTATACTATATATTTAAAATTTTTTTCAGTGCATAAATCAAGCCAATTGAGCTATTAGTACTGGTCAGCTACACGCATTACTGCGCTTCCACATCCAGCCTATCAACGTGG
>MDTC01265100.1_pt1 | contig 26323 bp, 32 predicted proteins | sample 811181 | NCBI WGS metagenome assembly MDTC01 (sample SAMN05326644, study PRJNA326480) | marine metagenome | isolation source: seawater | place: Pacific Ocean: North | collected 2011
CCGGTTTCCCTGACAAAATCTCTAGACGCTAGCAATCCTGGGTTTTGAGCATCAGACAAGTCTGCCGTAATAGAGCCGTCTGTGTTTACAGTAAACATACTGAGAACGTCAGTATCGTCTTTGAACATTTTAGAAGCTATTTCGAAAGTCGGGTCTATAACACGCAAAACGGATAGTGAGGCTTCTTGCTTTGATTGGTCGTCTGACATTAGTCCAGCTTTAATCATCTGCAATGTATCATCGTCTACAGCTTCTAAGCCAAAACGCTGGATAACCTCATTCAACATGTTTCCCGCATTGATAGCTACATCACTATCTGCCAAGAAGTTGAACGTGGGTTGCCCCATCATGTTAGGCATCAACTCTTTAACAGACTCTGTTGTAAGCGACGGATGTGGATTAACATTCCCACCACCTTTAACAAATTCAGCAACTCGATTCATACCTAGCTTTAGCTTTGTCGCTGTTGTTAAATGCTTGGCAACTTCCGCTCTAGCTGTACCTATCATCGTCATGTTAACGCCCGGCGTATTAAGCAAACCACCCATGCTTGTCGACATGTCAGTTAGTCTTTTAATACGCTCATCTACGTTGCCTTGAGTTTCGTTAAGGACAGTCGTTAGGTCTTTATTAAATCTAGTAACTGCCTCGACACCTTCGACGGTGACGTAGTTTTGCAATAAGCTGTATGTCTTCTGCTTAAGTGCCGCGATGTCTTGTGGAAAGCGGTCAGCCAAACTAGGCGCTGGACCCATGTCCACCTCATCGTCAGATGATATGTCAGCCCTGTCTAGAAACGCTAGAAAGTTCTGTGTACCCACTTTACCGTTTGCAACGGAAGCACTCATAAGTAAGTCGAGCGTCGCTGCCCTAACTTTGCCGTCAGGTAACGTCGGATTGATAGCGCCTACTTTACGTTTCAATTCGTAGTACTGTTCGTAGCCCCATCCCCCCGGTGTTTTGACAATTGTTTGCGCTGAGTTTTGTGCAGCCACCAGCGCAGTCTCACGCTGATTTTCTACAGCTTTTAGCGCCATGCTTACACGCTTTTGCTGGTAGTTCTTTTGCCACGCTGCCTGTACTTGAAGGTCGGCAGTTGCACTACCAGTACCGTCCGCGTAGTTATTTTCCCACCAATCACTAGCAAACTGTTCATATTGTTCGGGAGCAACGTTTACAGACGCAGCCTCGAAGTCAGCCCACATTTTACCACCAGTTGCCTGACCGTAGCTTTCTTCGAATGCCTGACCGTAGCCATACTCGTCTTTGTACTGACTTTTGTTTGCTTTCTTTGCTTCTTCGAGAGATGTAAAATCGCCACTATTAAATGCATTGACGGCATCGACACTGGCTTGCTTGCGTTTCTCTAGCGCAAAACGTTTTGCTTCTATCTTGTCTTTTTGGAATTCTACTTGCTGTAGATTATCGATAGACTTAGACACCTGTCCGAAGAAGCTGTTGAACGCATTTGTCAGGTCACCCGCAAAAGGGTTAAGACCGGCTGATTTTGATATTTGCGAAACCTGTTGATTTTGGAATCGCCTATTCTTTACTGTCGCCATGCCGCCTTGTGCGCTAGCAGTTTGCGACAGGACATTAGGTGTTCTTTGTACCATCGCTTATAGTTTCCCTAACGTATTAATAGTTTGTTGTTGATTGTAATAGCCTGTACCAATCTGTAAGCCTGACCCAATCATATTCATAAATGCTTGTGACCGTCTGGCGTTAGCTTCTCTTACAGCATTGTCTGCTTGGTTTTGTGCCATCGTTGTTTCATTGATGTATTGAATTTCGGCCGCAGTCTTTTCTGATTCAAAGGCTTGGAACTCACGTTGTGCATTTCTATCCAAACGTACATAATCCAGACTATCGCCATACAATTGCTCAAAGAAGATTGTACCTAGTGATGCGTCACTTAATGATGTTTCTGATGCCCTAAATGTTCCTAGCGCATAATTAGCTTCTCGCATTTTGTCTGACTTTTCATCAAACGCATCAATCTGGCTTTCAGCAATCTTTCGGTTAGTTTCTGCATATTTAGCTTTCGTATTTGCCGCTGCTTGGTCGTAAGCATCCATTGCTTGTTGGTTTGCTCTTTGACCAGCTTTCTTGGCTTCTTTCATCGCGCTCATACCCGCCACGGCTGACATCGCGAGTGAAGCCACCATAAGTGTCATACACATATTATCACCCCTGTCGTGTTATTTCGTTGAAGTAGCCTGTATAGTCGATGGACATGATGTTCACCGGTTTCTCAGTACTGTTATGTATTCGGATAGTTACCGCGTTTGCATTGGCTCTTACTGGTATCTTAAATTGACCAAGCGCCTCTACTGGTGCGACACCAACCCTGGATGTGCCTCGACCGATAATACGACCAGTAAACTGGAATGTCTTTGTCGGTCTAAATTCTGGCGTAATGTCTACTTGAAAGTAACCTGTTTCCTTAAAGTTAAACGCGATGGTCCTAAGTTGGAAACGACCTGACGTAATAGCAATACGAAGGTTGTTTGGATCACGCGGATAAAGTTTCGATAAGACTACTGACGATGTGAACGTTTCGCCAATGATTGCATCCCCCGCTTCATAGTTACCGACAGTCGTGATCGTGGTCGGCGTGGGGAAGTCGATGTTAAGAACCTCACCAACTTGTCCATCAGGGAAATCAGTGGATAGAACAATGGACGATGCGTTATTATGGTTATAAGGAACTGTCCACGTTGTGAGATTGGTGTTGACATCATATGTTCCAGTGACTTTGACTTGCCTGTCCATAGACAACTGATAAGGATGCTTTTCGGTAGACAGTTCGTATCTGAGGAATGTCTTCTCAAAGAAGACTGTTCCGTTCTCCCGCGAGAGAACCATGAATAATTCGCCATCGATTACTTCCATCCATTTAATTTTAGAGTCTGCACCGTATGTCCACCGCGCCCACGCTGACTGTGCTTTTGATCCACCGTCTTCGTACATTTTATAAATATACAAAGCATTGGGCTCACGTTCTGTAAGCAACATAAGCATGTCGTTTGTTGGGTCACCAGCCATACGGTCAATCGGCGCTGGGATGTAACCTAGCGCGTGTAGTGTAATGTCCGAAGCCACGTTAGACACTGATTGGTCACTAAACTGATATTCGAACACAATCGCGTCACGTCCTGACTTAGCAGCAAAGTACAATTTGTTACCAAGTGTGATAGGCTTACACTTTTCTTCTGTAAGATAAGTAGTTGCCAGATCCACTGTCGCTGTCTTTGGTGACAGGATGTTAGCACCAGCCACCTCAAACTGCGCCTTGTTAGACGTCAGGAATAATGCCTTACGGAAACCAACAGCGTGTTTCAAATCGTTCACAGTCTCAGAAGAGGCCGTTAGTCCAAAGCCGTCGGAGTCTAAAGTTTGCGTTGAGAAGTCGGGCCAGAAGGTAAAGTATTTACCAGCCTGACTAAAGTTCACACTTTCACCAGATACAAACACAAGCCTGTTACGGTGAAACGCTACGGCTTCGATGCCGTTACCAACAAAGTCGGGTGGTGGTACAATTTCATTATCACCTGAGATACGCCCACCGTAATCACCTTGTCGGAATGTAAATGTTCCGTTCGCTTCTCTAATTAGGAAGTGTGGCATTGTTGCCAAATCAAAATCATTATCCTCACTAGGATTAACACTTTCAATCCAACCACCTTCATCGCTGTCGAACTTAGCCCAATAGCCATACTGGTCGCCATCAATATTTTGACCTACACGAATGTAGTAATCGTCTGGCGCTGCGGATGGTAAATACTCACGTTGTGGGATTGTATCTGTCATCGCCCAAGGACCGTATGTTGCGTCTGTACCTTGGTGGCGTATGTCAAACGGTTGGTTGCCTGTAATAATAATAGTCTCACCTATTCGTGATTTAGTGAAACCACTAGGCAAACTAAAGTTATTGAACACATCAGCAGCTAGCTGGGTATTTGACAGCGCTGTAGTGACAGCCTTAGTCCATCTGTTTGAAAATGCACCACCGTTTATGCTGATATCAATCTTGTAAGTCGTTTGTGTATTTGTAGTACGACAATTGATAAGCGCACGATACTGAGGCACATAGGTTGACGGAGCCATTGCTGCGTTGATTTGTGCATTTGCGATAATAGTAAAATCAGCAATTGTAACGAAACTAAAGTCACTTACCTCGTTTGTAGATGCTAAGTAATTTTTACCGTCTGGGAAATTTACAGTCTGTAAGTTGCCCTCAAGATCATAAACGTTGAGATCATCGTTGTTGATAATAATCATGTAACGTTCAATAGCATCTCTAGAGTACGCATAGATTGCCGGTGTGTCTGTATCGTTAAGGCTTGGAATTTCTGTAATATGTCTAGACGCCGGTCGGCTTTCGATACCACCGGTGACAATAGATACAAGGATGTTGTCAGCTTCTTGAACCTGACCCGGCAGTCGAACAGGGTCGGGCTGACGCGACACCCCTTGATACATAGTCTTGATGCTCTGTTCGACGAGTTTACCCATTTGTTATCTCCCCCAATACGGATGATGTCTGTATGTTGCATTAGCAACGTGAGGGCTCTCTCGAATGATGTTATTATCTTCGTTCTCAGCTTCGGCGTCCTGTAAACCTGACCACGCTTCTGCTTCAGCCCTGACAGTAAAACTATCAAGCGATGCAGAACCTAGCGCAGACTCTTGGAATTTGCGCGCCGCTCTCGATGCAATGTAATTTTGTAATTCAATCGTCAGTTCGTCGAACGGTATATCGACGATGACGTCACAGACTAAATCTGTGTCAAACGTATATGTTCTGTTCTTAACATCGAACAGCATACGTTTACCTGATGTAGTTCGCTGGACAACGTTCTTGTCTTTGTCGTCACCGGCGGTATCTACACGCAAGTATGTATTTGATATGAGGATGTTGTTATTAGCGTCACGCCTTAACTTAACCTCTTTTTCCATGTTTTGATGCCATCCTCTGGATAGTATCTCTGTGCGAACCTCGTCTAGCTTTGCTTCGGCTGCTTCGGCATCAGGCAAACCAGAGGTGAGCGATGATACTGGTGATTCACCGATGGCATCGAGGACGATATTCACGGCTTCTAGTTTTGTTAAAGCCATTCAAATCTCCTGTAAAAAATAGGGAGAGCCACAATGGACTCTCCCGATAATGATTAGGCAGTCTTAAGTTCGATAGCCATCTCAGGACGCATAGTGCCATGTCCGACGAACATCTTGCTGACCATAAAGTCTTCAAGTCTACGGACATCACGTTCTGTTTCCATACTGATATCCATCAGCTTGACAGTCGCAACAGACTGAGGACACCACATAACACCAACGGTGTTTGAGTAGTCACCTCTATACTTAGAGAACACTGTTGCATCAGCGGACTCATCAGAGTTTGGAATGTTGCGTGACTTAACAACAGTCACACCATCAATCTTGATAGTTTCAGCGCGTGAGGAAATACCACCGGCTGTATCAGCTTGGAAATCCCTGTTCAATACGAGGTACTGACCATTGCTATCTTTGGCATACTTGATTGCGTCAAAGATTTCAGTGGTAACCGCCAAGAACCTTGGCATGTCGTCTGGTACATCTTTATTAAACAGTCGGATGTTTGCGTCACGAATGGCGTCGATCCAATCGATACCACTATAAACACTATTCGTAGCAGCCAGCGATGCATCAGTGATGCTTTCACCGCCTGGGAATGGCGCAGAAGCTGCTGTTCTTGCTGCTAGAATGAGTTGACGGAATACGTTCTTATCGAACACTTTTGCAAGTGCGCGACCCATCTCGCCAGAGATGATTGACCTCATGTCAAAGTGAGACAAGATTCGGTCTAAGTCTGCAATCGCATAGTGTGAGACAAGAATGTCGTCAACGTTAATGGTGAGTTCACCAGTTGTGAAATCATTACCAAGCAATTCTGTGCCGGGCGTATGATATTCAGCGTCTGCTTTCCAAGTCTTAGGAAAGCGATAAGATTTGGCCCCGCCGCTTAAGGTTTTAACCGTGTGCTTATCCAGAGTAACAGTTGCATTATCGAACGCAGTGATGACCTCGCCACCAAATACGTCCAAATAAAGGGATCTATTGTCTACTGGACTAGATTGGCCTTTACCAAAACGGACTGGACTCGATGCCTGACCTGTAGCCATAACATTTTTCTCCTAGTCGTTAATTAAAGTTGAGTTTTGGTATTACCGCTTTCACACACAGATTATCCGACGTATCGGGTCTGTCTTACTTACTGGCTTACCGTGCCTATATTTATCGGGCAGAAGTGTACTCAAAATGCACAAAAAATAGGGGCAGTCCGAAGACCACCCCTTTTGTTAACCATCCAGATCCCATGTTGCGGTCTGCATTTTACGCGCAACCTCTTGTCGAAATGCTGGATCAGACTGATATTGTGGAGAGGACATATCAGCCATCATTTCAGATTTAGAACGATAACCAAACGTTGAGCCGTTCTGTGTTTGACCAGATACCAATTGTGGTTCTGGTGTTCGGTTAGGTGCTAAGTCGCCCATCCTTACGCGGATAGCGTCCGCAGCAATACGCCAATCATTGGTAGCTAGAAGATTGTTGTATGTATCAATCTCGCTTTGCTCAAGATTTTGCAAACCCCAATCAACCATATCTTTCCATGCTTGCTCACCACCAATATATTCTAGCGCCTCATTACGAGTGGCCTCACGTCTGTAATTTAAGTTGTCGACGTATGTTTCCGCGATATCTCTTGGAATTCCCACCCGCTCCAACGCGGCGAACTGTTCATCCGTAAGGTCGCCCTCTTGCTCAAGTTGGTTTCGCAAGACGTCTGGGCTAAGTCCGGCTTGTGTGATGATACTATTGACCTCTGTCTGTTCCGATTCTGTCTTCGTATCGGTCTGTTGGTCATTAGCATTCGGGTCTTGGTTTGATTGCTGTTGTTGCAACCGGTATGCAAGTTCTTTTGCATGGTTCTCCCAATCATAGCTTCCGGTGTCTTTGTTATAAAACTTATCGTAGCCACCTTCGGGCATTGGGTTTACTGGCAGTTGTTCTACAGGGTCGGTTTGTGCCTCACCTTGTCCTTGATAACGGTCAGCCATTTGCTGGTTGTAGTCATCAGAACCTTCTGCCGGTGCTTGGTTATCTGTGTCGTTCATAAAATCCTCACTGGTTCATATTAGCTTGTGCTTGCTGGATAACGGCATCTGCACCCATAGTACCCGCTTGCGTTGCAGCGGCATTAGCACCGGCTGCTAGCGCGGCCTGACGTGCTTGTTCTTCTTGCTCTTCTTGAACCTCTTGTTGGCTTCTTACTGCGTCTGGCAGATCAAGGCCGTGGAATGCCTTAGATAGAAGTACATCCATTTTGATAAACTTCATCATTTCTGGTGGCATACCTGAGAGGAATGCAAGAGCGGTTTGTACCTTGTTAACGTCCTGTTCACGCCCCAAGGCTTCCATGCCAGTTAAGATTACAGGCTCGACAAGACCGTCGGGCCAATCCGGTAGCTGACCATTTCTCTTCATTTGCACAATGAGTCTCCTCATACGCGCTTGTTGCATCGTTTCCGACAACTGCGAATAGACTCCACCTAAAGTGGCTTCAAGTTCTTCAGTCATTCTACGCACTTCAAATGCCGTGGTTCTTTCTGAATCACGAACAGTCGCTGCGCCCATTAAGAACGCTTGCGATACTTCTCGCGTCTGTCGTTCCAGTTCGGCCGCACATAACTGCATACCGTTGTTGTTCTGAAACTGTAGCATCACAACGTCTTCAGCATTGCCAACAATAATATCGCCGTTATCAGCTTTCGCGATACGACGTCTTAGGTTAATACCGCCGGCTGCGTTAGGACGTATCATTGTGATGTTACGAGAGGCCATCGCCGCGCCGTCGATAAGTGATTTCGACAAGGCGTCAATGGTGCGTAAATCTGGCAAGTGTTCTTCTACTTTGCCTCTTCCGTAGTCTTCCCCCACGACGGAAGTATATCTCAATGCGTTGTACGGTAGTGTCTCATAAAGACCTTTTGATTTAGGCACAGTCTTGCCATTAATCTCTTGATGCACATCGTAGTTTAAATCTTTGTTCCGCTTGACGTGCGTGTACAAAGGAACGCGATTGTCAGTAAAATCATCTTCCGCTACCAGCCCTCTTGCATTGTCGGGCAAACTTTCGGGTGACAGATATTCTTCTGTTATTATTTCTATTACGTCACCTTGCATATCGCGAGATACGCAGAATTGGTCTAATCGAAAGATGCGTATGGTGTTATCGGGTTGCATAAATTCTAGCACATTACCTGTAACCAGAAGATATTGCAGAGCGAGGTTAGTTGACCTTCGCCATTGTTTCCGCTCAATCTCTGCGCCAATCAACGTTTCAGACATAACAAGACCTTGCTCGATGTCTGGAGATAGTGCCATTTCACCAGCTTGAATTCTGGCTTCCGCTGGCACATCTAGTTTGAATGACGATTTTCCAGGCGGGTACATCGCAACCATTAATCTACTAGCTAGACTTACTGTCGCTCTAGCCCCTAGCCCCTGATACGGTTCCGGCAATAACGCAAATTCGTTATGACCTTCTGGTGGCATCAGAGCGGGGATTGTCAGAGCTGCACAATCTCTAGCCCGACGTAGATAAGGGTCACGCTTCCGCTTCATTAGTTCGTAGCGGGATCGTGCAGTCTCTGCCATGATCACCTCACTTATTGATTAGTATTGATACCAGTACCAACAGCAGTTCCCATGCCATTGCCTTGGTTTAGTTGAATTCTTAGATTCGAACGTCCAGCGCCCTTCCTCTTTCTCCGGCTTTGAATGTAGCCTTGAGCATCCGGCAAGATAGCTGCGCTTGGTGCTGGTGCAGTCGGCGCTGGTGCTGGTGCTGGAGGTGGTGGAGGGGGCGGTGGAGCGCTTATTCTTGGTGCGCCACACATATTCCTTATTTCCTTTTTCTTAAAAAGAACGCTTCGTCACCAAAACCTAGTCGCTTATAAAGTGATTTCACACGTTCAGAGTTAACGTTAGTTGATGTTCCAATGTGAACTTCTTGAGCATTCGCAACATTCCAAGCCCATTCTTCATAGGCTTTTATTAATCGCGGTGCAGCCGTACCCCCACGCTTGTCAGTGCGGACGTAAACAGCTAGGTCACATGCAACCTTATCATGCCCAAACCAGTGTTCGGTACACATACCTACAAAGAAACCAATGAACTCTGTATCTGACTCAGCGACAAATGCACAAAACATTGTCGGCATGTCTTCGATGTTCTGCCATAGCCTTTGTAATTTATCCTCATTAAAGTCGAGAAATTTAAAGTAACTCTCTTCATGCATAGCATGTCCAAGAGCAATAACTATAGGAACATCGTTAGATGTCATTTTACGGATTCTCATTGTCACCTTCTTTGTATTCTAGTAGTGCCTGTTTCAACTCATCTATCAGTTCGCGCTTTGCTGCATAACGATGATGAGCGATCACGTCTTCGTCTTTTCCTAAACAGCGGGGCGGGTATGCCTCATCCAAACGTTCTATTAGTTGTTCGCTGGTTTCTGGAAATGGATAGTCTTCGTCTAGTTTCATGGGCAGAACCCCCCTCTATTCTTCTGGTTTAAATTCAATATGCAGTTCTTCTTTGTCTACTTGCTCTAGAAATCGCAGTCTCATTTGCTCTTCTAGCCAGAGTTTCTGCCGTTCATTGCGGACGAAAGAGACAGCCCACACCGTGAAAAACACGGTGCAGACCCATACAAATACTGATATCCCCCACATCCCAAATTCTTGGGGTGTCATTAAGCACACTCCTTTTGTCCGGTTGCTGGGTCGATGTAGCAAGCCTCTGCTTTTGGCTCTTCTTTTACTTCGTTCAAAACGCCATATCGCTTTCCAGCAGCCCTAAAGGTCGTTATGCCTTTACAGCCAAGAGCCCATGCATTTTCGTATAGCGTCTTAAATTCCTCATACGGAACATCGTCACCAACGTTGCACGTTTTAGACACCGCTGAATCAACATAAGCAGATGCACAAGCAAGAACACGAACATGGTCTTGAGCGGTAATCTCATTGGCAGTCTTACCGACATACCCCTGACGATACGCATAGTCTTCTACACGCTCGACCTTAGAGCCCTCAAAATGCTGAATGGTTCTGTCGTAATACAAAGAGAAAGGTGGCTCGATACCAGAAGACACGTTGTCAGCAACCAGACTGATAGTTCCGGTCGGTGCAATCGAAAGTAGGTGAGAGTTCCTAAGTCCTTGTTTTACAATCTTTTCTTTGACCCAATCAGAAAGGGTCTTATAGAAGTCGCCTTGAGTGTACATTTCTTCTTCGTATTTATGGAAACTTCCCTTCTCATTTGCGAGGTCAGCCGATGCCGCATAACAGTGATCACGAATGATACCTAATACTTTATGCATCCATTCCATAAACTTTGGGCTGGCATAATCTAGACCCATCATCGCACCAGCGTTAGCTAGTCCGGTAACACCTAGACCCATACGTCTTTTCTCTTTAGCTTCCTTTTCTTGAGCCGGTAGTGGGTAGATGGTTCTATCAACTACATTATCCATAGCGCGGACTACTGGATATATGTCGCGAGTCAGAGCGCCGTAATCAAACGCACCATCAAGGACATATTTAACCAAGTTGAATGACCCTAACAGACACGCACCGTTGTGAGGTAGAGGCTGTTCGGCGCATGGATTAGTCGCAGAGATTGTTTCACAGTACCATAAGTTATTGTTTTTATTGATAGTATCGACAAACAGAACGCCTGGCTCCGCGTAATCCCAAGTCGAACGCATGACCATATCCCATAGCGCTTTAGGGTCTACTTCTTTATAGACTCTTCCGTCGTACTCAAGAGGGAACTTCTCACCAGACTGTAAGCATTCCATAAACTTGTCAGTAACTAGGATTGAGATATTGAATCCTAATAGTTTGTCAGAGTTATTCTTAGCTAGAATAAACTCCTCGATATCGGGGTGGGATATCAACATGCAACCCATTTGCGCGCCGCGTCTGTGGCCGCTCGAAGCTATGGTCTGACACACCGCGTCGAAGATACCCATGAAACTTATTGGGCCTGATGCTTTACTGTCTAATGATTTGATTCTGTCACCACGCGGTCGGATCTTGCTAAAGTCGTATCCAATACCACCGCCTCGCCTCATTGTTTCAGCAGCCTCAGTAGCTACTGCCATGATCGAGTCCATCGAATCTTCGATAGGCGAACTGACAAAACAGTTGAACGCTGTAGTTTGACGCGCAGCGCCAACAGCATTCTGCACACGACCAGCCGGTAGGAAACGCATGTGCCGTAGTGCATCACGAAACTCTTCAAAGTGGTCACCGCTGTCTTTTAATGCTTGAGCGATGCGAGTTACTTTTTGATAAAAGTCTTCACCCTCTTGGCGATACTTCTCGCGGTCGATTTCTTGTGAGAGGGGAAGAGTAGGTCCATAGTGGTAATTTGATATTGTCATATTAAGTCCTTGAGATTTGGTTCTTTATAGTTTGGGCCTTTTAATACTTTACCGTCGTCACGCTTGATGGGCTTTCCATCGTCGCCTAACTTCGACATGTTTGATTGATGCACTCTGTTGAAAGCGACTTGCAGTGGTAGGCCGAAAACCACAGCAAAGCCACTTACTACATATTGTAAATCCGTTAGTTCTTTCAGAAGGTTCTCAAGGTTGTCCGGTGGTTTGCCATGAGACAGACGCCACCCAGCGTTATGTACCTCTAGTGAAAATTCTTCAAATTCCTCTCTAATGAATTCGAAACGTAGCATCAGTTCGTCAACTGTCATGCGCGTATCAATAGGGTGATCGAATGCCTTATTGAATTCCATCACAGCCATTTCTCTGCTTCTATCTTTCATCATTGATTACCCCTTTTTCTTTGAGGATTTCGATGAGGAAGTCCGTGTATTCGATTGCTTTGTTGATGTCGCGCTTGACGTTTTCTTTGTGCTTGGTTCTGTACCGGCTGATGTACTTGAGGATGTTGCTGACCGCCCACGCTTCGTCACCTTCGAGTGTCCGACAGACTGCTTTGATGTAGTCTTTGGTTTCGATGGTGGCAGAGACTTTTGTTCCGTCGTCGAGGGTGACGGTTGCTCTGAATTGGTAATGGCTTGGGCTGATGGCTTCATCCATATGTCTGGCTGGTTTGCTGTCCATAGTCTTACTTCTCCGGTAGTTTCTTTATAGTCGCCATGTCTCAGGATACGCGCTAGGCGAACCATGAGGATGGCATAGTCTTCTGTTAGTCCAGCATCGAGGAACGCTTGGCGCGTTACATCCCATGCTAGTTTTGGGTGTGGGGCATTCAGTAATACCTTATCTGCTTTTACTGTACCTACACCCGGAATGCCTTTGTAGTTGTCGGAACTGTCGCCCACCATAGCTTGCTTGAATACAGCAAGGTCAGCCATGTTAGGGTTGATGCGAATAGGTCGTCGCATTTTGTCCGGATTAAATACCTTACAAGGCAAAGTCATTATGTCTTTATCGATGCTAATAATTACAGGGTTATCTATATCAGGCTGAGTGCCTAAGATTCCCAACAAGTCATCAGCTTCTAAGTTTGCTTTACGAACAACCTTGTATTTTTCTGATAGATATTCATAACAGAAATTGAGTGCAGAAGGTCGCTCAATTCCACCACGATTGGCTTTGTACTCAGGAAAGATTTCGTGGCGAAAGTAACGTCGTGATTCATCACTGAAACACATAACAATAGCGTTTGGTTTTACGCGCTTGATCCACTCATTCATCATGTGTTCCATGTATTCTTTTGCATGGTTAGGATTGAATGGCATCAGTGTATCCGTAGGTTCGCTGACCGCCGCTGCGGATCTAAACGCAACGATGTCTCCATCGATTATTGCTGTTGTCATGTCATCTCCTTTTCTGCTTCACAACGCCAAAACAAACGTGATGGTGGTAACATCTCTAGTACGTCTTCAGCCATGATGGCCCCACGTTCGAGGCATTGTTCTTTTGTTTGATATGGACCCCATGCATCATCAAATACTAGACACTGTTCGGGTGCGAATAGATTGCAAGCCACTACAACGACTTTCCACATTAGTGAGTCTCCTTCCAGTTATCACCAATGTCATAAGAGCCCGACACCGGACACTTCAGTTCGAGTAGTGTTCCAGCAATCTCAATTGACCTAGCAAATAGCTGACCAATTTCCTTTGCGTATTCCGGCTGAACAGAAAGCTGAACTTCGTCATGCACGTTCGCGCAGTATTTAAAGGTGATAGGTTTGTTGTTGACGACATGACCGGCTTTAGGCGCAACGTCGAAATGAAACACAACCAACGCTTTCTTCATCACAATCGCTCCGCTGCTTTGCAGACGAAAGTTCAATGCTGAATGCGGTGACAAGATGGGAACTCGTCTACCATCAATGCCTAGTATGTATCCACGCTCACACCTGTCAGCGATAATGCTGACTAACTTATCAAGGCCGGTGATGCCTTGTTCCATACGACGTCGGACTTCTTTACCCGACATCTTCTTACCAGCGTCAGCCATAATCTGACCTAGCTTGTGATTACTAGCGCCGTACAAAAATGCATACGTTGCACGTTTGACAATATCACGGTCGGCTAAACCTAGAACCTTGCCAGTACGCGAATGCACATCAGTACCATCTTCCTTCGATCCTTTGAGCAATGCATCAGCATACGCCCCGCCATCGAAGTGACCAAGGTCGTGAGCAAGCATTCGAAGTTCGAGCGCGTCAGCATCACAACCGACCAGCTTGTGTCCAGCGTCGGGCAACCACATCTCACGCATCCTTAGATCACGCTTCGAGATTTGCCCCATGTTCGGACCCCAATGACTACACCTCGATGTAGCCGTGCCAATCGTGTTAACCTTGCCATGTACATAGCCAGCATCAGTCACACACTTTAGCCAGCCGGATGCGCCCTCACTAATTTGACTCAACTGTTTCTGACAAAACAGAAAGCGAGATATCATCTTAGCTTCGGGGTAATCCAGCTTGGCTAGGATACCCTCGTCGATACGAGGTGACCCTGTCGGAGTAAAAGTATCAGGCTCATAATCATAACGCTCTATAAGTCTTTGCGCTATTTGCATACGACTTCCAGGATTGAACACCTCGACGCCGTCCTTTAATCTTTTGCCTGTCTTTTCTGAATAGCGTTCAGTCACGATAGGTGGGAACGCTTCTTGTAATTTTATCTCTATGTCTGCCATTTCCTGTCGGAGTTCGGCTGACAGGTCGACAGCTTTTTGTACATCCAGTTTGAACCCATGCTCGACTTGTAAGTTAATTACATATGCGAACCGGTGTTCCATTTCGATGGCGTCACCCCATCCTTTGAAACCATCCATAGACTTATATAGATGCTCATATACTTTTGTGGTGACCATCACATCACGTTCACAATACTGTGCCATAGCTGGCGTGAACGTTTCGAAATCTGTAAACTCAATCTTGGCTAGTCCAAGTTGTTCGCCCCAATATTCCAAAGAGTGCTTGCGCTGAATCGGGTTGTGCAATCTAGACAATACTAAAGTGTCTAACACTCGCTCATGTGGAATGGGGTAGTCAGGATACAAACGCTCCAGCGTTGGATGGTCGTACCCTAAACCATTGTGCCACACAGTGTGGTCTGCTTCTTGTAATCGTTTCAATCCTTCTTCTATTGCTGGATATCCATCAGCGTCCGCGTAAGTTATTATATCAGTCGGAGCTGCTAGGTTCGATATCGAGAGGCAGTGACATTTGTTTGCTATGAATCCGTCTGTCTCGATGTCTGCTATTAGTATCGTTTTGCTTTCCAAAGTATTCTTCCTCTTTCAACGCATGAATCTCGCGGTGGCAATTCGCACAAAGAAGATGGCATTTATCGGCCTCTTCAATGATTGCGCTCCAACGCACCGCTGACATGCGTGATACATCTAATGTGAATTTCTTCGTGGTTGGATCACGATGATGAAAATCGTAAACGTCTGGTAGATATTTCTGACCGCAACGTTCACACTCCCCGCCCTTATATGCTACTAGGTCTGCTTTCTTCTTTCGTCTGTACAACCGGCGCTCTTCCGTCGATTGTCTTCGTGCCATATCAAAGTTTGATTACCTCTGCGTCGAACTCCGTAGCTTCTTCAAGCAATCCGGTGTTCGGGTTGTAGATCAAATCGCAAACCTCGCCAGTGTTACCGACATGCCGGTTCTTCAAGCAACGTACCTTCAACCGGTTCTCACCGTCGGATGCGTTCCTACTGACTGCCAATACAATGTCCGACAGTTGTGCCGTAGATTGTGAGCCACGCAATTTTGATAACGTAGGTTCGATGCCGTCTTCATATCCCTTGTCACCGGATGGACGACTCAGGTGTGAAATCAACATCATCCCAACATTATGCTGTTGTACGAATGATCTGAGTTTGGTCATGGTGTAGTCGATTTGCTTTCTCTCATCACCACCAGCGACCATGAAGTCACCGCCGGATAACAAGATAGACAAGTGATCGATGAATAAGAATTCAGCGCCACACGCTTGCACCATGTATTTAAGTTTGTTCAGAAGGTGGTCGGCATCCAGTGAGCCGAAGTGGTCATAAAGTATAAACCGACCAGTTCCTAAACTTTTGTCGAACGCTTCTTTCCGTTCTTTTTCTTCGACGTCTTGTGGCAAGTGTAACGGCTTACCGATGGCGTAGGACATGAATCGCAAGCCAGTGCGTCCAAGGCTTTCTTCAAGAGCCACATAACCGATTGTCTTATTTTCATCGATAGCCAACGAATAAGCAATCTGAGCTGCAATTGTGCTTTTACCCACTCCACTGCCAGCCGTAAGCGTGACAATCGTACTTTTGTGAAAGCCGAAGAGAGCGTCGTTGAAAGAACGGAAACAGTATGTTGCGCCCATCGTAACAGGTTGTCTAACAACATCCCATATTTCCTTTCCGTTAAGTACACCGTCAGGACGATGTACGGTTGCTGTATAAACTGATTGGACTAACTCCTTTACAGCGTTAGCCACCAGCATCTCATTTGCATCTTTGTATTTACCCAACTGAGCGATGCTAGCTTTTCCGGGGGAGAGTAACTCCGCACATTCTTTCGCAGCTTTCTGTCCTTGCTCATCGTTATCGAACATAAAGCAAACTTCCTCGAAACCTTCGAGCCACTCTATGTTGTTAGCTATTGCACGTTTGGCAGACTGACATCCGTTTGGAATTGAAACGACAGGCCAAGACTTTGTCACCGCATGGTAACTCAGTGCATCAACCTCGCCCTCACAAACGACGACGCGCTTGGTTGGTTTCCACAAATGCTGACCAAACAGTTGGACCGAAGACATGTTGCCTCTGGTTTGAAACTGCTTACCTTCGAACCGTAACTTCTGACCACATACCTCACCTTTTAAATTTCTGTAAGGTGCGATGTGGCAGACTTTACCGTTTACCTTGGCTACACCATAGCCGTACTTCTTGCACACATCCTCACTTAGTTTGCGGTTCGTGATAGCAATGTACTGTAGTCCAGTGACTAAGTCATCTGCTACTACTGTAGTTTCGGGCTGACTTCCATCGAGCCATGTGTGCTTCTCGCATGAGAAACAATAGGTGTGACCGTCGTCGTACTCAGCAAGAGCATCAGAAGAGCCACAGTCTTCACAAGGCTGGTGTGCTTTAGTGATTGATGATTGTGTATCTGACATATCTTTGTCCTGTTGGGTCTGTTCGGGTTGCTCGTTCGAATTGCATCTTATGGTTTTCTTCAAGGTCTTTAATCCGTCGCGGTAGTGCGCGGATGCGATACATCATTTGTGCTTCAAGATTAGAGATTGAAGGTCTTACTTTGAAATGTTTCTTGAGTATGTCTATCTGTGTCATTCTATCTCCTGATAAATTATTCTAACGCCTGTTGGTTCATCCGACTTGGCGTATCTCTTGGTCACCGCTAGTGCAGTGATTTGGTCGTCGTCGTTCCAGAAGCCACCATGTGAAGTCATGGAATCGAGTGGACCTTTTGCAAAATTATCCACGTCGCCACGCGGGTAATCTCTCTTTGTTGTTTTCGGTTTGGGAGCAACAATCTCGATCAGACAATGTATAGGACCGGTCATTGGCTCACCTGATAAGTTAGTCAGGTTGCGTAAAGCCTCTCTTACTTTTGTCCTAAAGTTTTCGTATGTCTTACCGTAGTACGTTCCCCACTTGCTCACCCTAGGGCGAGAGGCTGGTACAGGGTCAACTGGTATAAAGAATTCCAAGTACCCAGCCTGTCCTAAGTGTTCTTCAACTGCGCTCGTAAAATCATATCGCGATGTCGAAGTCATTGCCTGACTCCGACGGTGTCTCGATAGGATCACCGAAATCATTCGATGCGCCTGATGACGTATTGCGTTTCTCAATCAGCCTAACGTTACGCAACTGACTAGTGACACCTTTGCCACCGCCGGTCGCATACTCTTTCAAACTGAATGACGCTTGTATCAGGTCACCGCTCGATGGGATGTCTTCCTCATCGATTTGTTTATTGAACTGATCGACAAATCCAGGCTGGAACTTTGTCTTTGCAGTCAGCAGCCACTTGCCGTGGAACTCTTCCTTTTCTGAATCGTCACCATCCTTGAACGGATAACGCATGTTCTTCGGAACAGCATCCCACGCTTTCTTCGCAAGCGCCTCTGCTTCTCTGGTGATGTCTGCGATGAAGTCTTTGACTTCTTTATCACCCTTGTCCAGTACCAGTGTAACTTTGTACTTACCGTCACTGAACTCCTGTCCTTCGTCTGGTCGTGCCAACCATGCGTACGCGCTGGTTGCTACTGGTGAGACAATCGGTCTTACTTTTTGCTTTGCCATAGTTTTAGATCTTCCTTGTTATTGGTTAGGTTCGGTTAGTTCGGGATGAAACATCATTGCCATCGCGCAGAACTCGTCATACTTCATTCCATGCTTGGCTAGTTTCTTCTTGTAGTCTTCCGGCAAATAACCAATCTGCCAGAATATAAATGCACAACGAGTGAGCAAGTCCTCATACTGAAAGTCACGGTTGGACATAAGCATCCCCTAATTGTGCTAGTAGCAGTTCTACTGTACTAAGCGAAGAAATACTCTGCATCGAGAACCTCTTCAATATTGAACTCACCTTGAGCCGGTGGCTCCGGTAAGTCCACGTTCGGTGCATACTCTTTGAGATACGGATGAAAGCTATCTTCGATCCAGTTCCCTTTGAACATGCGGTGAGCGGTTTGTCTTATCACGTCACGCATAAGCCTAACATGACAAGGTAGGACAGCAAAGCTATCATGTATTGCTGCGATGGAATACACATGGTGTTCCTCTCGTAACTCAACGATAACTTTCTGCATCAATGCAGCATCGATAGAGTGAATGATGTTCGGGCTCGATGATAACATCTGCTTACGAACACTCAGCCCACCTTCGGGATTCTCATCCCACAGAAAGTAACTACCCATGACAGTCTTCACGTCTGACTTAGCTACGTTCCAATACGATTGCTGAATCGTTGACCCTACTGGCGTAACCCAGCGCAGTGGCAAATCGAACTCTGCCAATGCCGTGGCGCACTTTTGAAAGTACTCCATGATAGGTCGTGATGCGACGATGGTCTGGTCAAGCGCGACCATAAGTTTATCACGCATATACCCAGCGTTCTCCAGACGGCTACCGTCTAGCTTATCGACGAAGCCGTCTTTGATTAGCTGGTCTTGTATGCCTCTAGGGGTCACACCGTAGGATGTGGTCATACAGGCGCGTTTACATACAGCGCGGTCTATAGTTCCAATCCAACGATGTGCCTGTTCTAGATGACGACCATTCGCAATGTCGTCAGCGACCAACCGTTTAACAACTTCGGCTGTTTCGCTGTAGATGTCGAACCGCTCCGGAGAAGAAGAACAGTTCGTTAGTTTAGCACCAACAGGATCACGACCAAGCAACGACAATAATTGTAAACCGTTGTTCGAACCATCTTGATGAACAGGTAGAGTACAAACAAACTTCTCAGGGTTATCCATGCCTGTAGCTTGTGTCCAATCAACACACGTTTGCCAGAACTCAAGTTCTGAATCAGCGTGTGTCCAAAGGCGCTCCTCTCTTCCAAAAGGTTCGGTCGCAGATTGTACAATCAAGTCGTGATTGTCCTTCGCCCATTCTTGCATTTCATCGAATGTTATCTTGTCTTCCCCATAGGTGTTACACAGTCTGACTGCTAACCAGTACAGACCATCTTTACCCAAGGGCTGACCATCCGCGAAACGCATAGTGCCTCTCGCAAGACTGTCGCCTTGCGGGTTCCAATCCGGCGTCACATAGTAAAAGCGTGAACGACTATCACATTTAATAACGTTATAGACGTCACGTCCTTTCACCTGATCGGTCAGGTTGAATTTGCGTATCACTGATTCACGCTTCGATACCTCGCTGGCATTGCGGTCGTGAATGCAGTTCAAATCGTATTTCCATGCAGCGCGTTCTGCCTTAGACATACCATCCCATTCGATGTCTGTCTTTCTCTCCGGAAGAGGCTCTGGGTCAGGCGAGGGGATACAGGCAATGGCCTGAGTATTTTGGAGGAATGTTTCCCTTGCTAACTCCAAAGCCTCTTCGTCCACACGCCAAGCAACCCAACCAAGATAGTTGGCTGCCCGAAGTGTGGTGCGGGAGAACGGATTGTCTAAACTAGCAGTGTGCTTGTGTAGACCACCGCGTATGAAATCAACGTCGACCATGTAGTAACCACCGTCGTACCGCTTGTTTGTTTCATCCCATGACCACGGTCTTGGCTCTATGATCATAGGTTTCAACGTCGGCGCAGAGATTTCTATCTGGCTGTTGATATCATCCATCATGGCTCGACAGGCGTCAGACAAAAACACTTGGCGTTCTGTCTTGTTCCTGACTTGCACATATTTCATTTCGAAAAACCCACCACCGTTTTCGATGACGAGTTCGAGGATTTTTGCTCCGATGTGCATTCGCACATCTCGTCGCCAATCGAGTGTTTCGATTGACTTGATGCGTCGTGACCAGTTGCCCCACTGACGCTGGTTGAAGTTCTTCGCCGTGCGGACAAGACGTGCCGCCAAGTCTGGGCCACCGGTGTTCTTGGCTTCATCTTTACTATCCCTCAACCACTTTTCGAATTCTACTTGCTGTTTAACAGCCAGACCTATGCTCAAACATATGCTCCGCGCTGGGCGTCCATACCCAGCCTTTACCATGCGAACTCCAAGTACTGACCGGAGCGCGATATACGCTAGCTTCTCTGGTGACACAAAAGAGATGTACCACCACCAAACAGGACGTACTCCAGGCCCACTGTTAGCGATACCTTCGACTGCCTCTGTCTGTGCTTTCTTGATTGCTGGAATGACCAGCCCCATTGTTTCTTTGAATATCTGACGACCAGCGCCAGTGTCAGAAATGTTACCCTCGAACAGCATCTTCCGATACTTGGCAACGCCCTCATTTACGCCTTCGGCTTCGATGCGCCTTTGCTCGTCTTCGAGCGCCGGATCGAGCGACTGTGCCAATAACGTGTCAAACTGTTGTTTCAATGTAACCCCCTGAGTTTACTAAATTAATATCGCAGCTTCACTGTATGTTGTTGATTAGCCAGTGAAAACTGTAAGGTTTTCAATGCGTTGGAAGTGGAGTAGAATTCTCATAACCTGAAGGTCGTAGGTTCAAATCCTACTCCCGCAACCAACTAACTACCTGACTTTGTTACTAAAATACACTTCAGTCAGTAGAGTCCAGCGCTCCTGTAACTTCTGGACGTGCCGATAGTGTGACCGTCTTTGTAGCCATACCACAAAGAACAGAAACAATGTCAGCAATGGATGAATGACAATGAAAATCCAGATGTTCAGTTCTTCGTATGTCCAACCCATGAGATCTGCCCATGCATTGAGTGCATCAACGCACATCCAGAATATCTTGTTCATAAAATCGTCGTAAGTCATATTGTCTCCCGCTTGTTAAGTATGTCGGCTGCTTGTTGTGATACTTGTGATGGTGCGAGGTGTGCGTACCTTTGCGTCATACTTGTATCGGAATGCCCTAGCAGTTGACTGACTGCGTAGAGCGACATCCCCGCTTGCACTAGCCGTGAGGCAAAAGTGTGTCGCAGTGAGTGAACAGTAAACCGACCGTACCGTTTCACTAGATGTTCTTCGTTCAGTCCGGCACGTTTAATAGCCAGACGGATACCCTTTGTAGAGTAACCGCGAGGCGCGTTTGGTTTCGTGTCGGACGGAAAAACGTAAATGTTATTTCCTGATGTACGCCAGCGTCGTTCGAGCATGGCGCGTGTTCTGTCTGTCAGCGTCAGTGTACCCTCGTTGCCCACCTTGTTGCGGTACAGGTTCACTGTCGTCCAGTTGATGGTATCAATCGACGACCATTGAACACTAGCTATCTCGTCGTATCGGGCTCCGGTGTCCATCAGAAACAAGACAAGGTCGTACTGGTCTTGACGCTTGGGGTCGCCGTCAGGTTCGAGTTCTGCAAGCAGACGTTCTTCTTCGCCGTCCAAAAGATAACGTGTCTTTTGATGCGGTTTTAACTTGATGCCATCGAACCTAGCATCTTTGTCGACCATCAAGTACCAACTGTTCTTTGCTCTGTTAAATACAGTTATCCAAAACGTAATTTCATTGTTAATCGTACGCGCAGCATAGCCCTTCATAAGGCGCTGTTGTTTGAGGTTCGACAGGAAGCCAGCATTCAAATGAGTTAAAGGTTTGCTGCTAGCAGTTCCACTGGACAAACGATCCACAAAAGTACGAGCGTCTTTCTGTGAAGGTTTACCTTCTGCGATTAGTTCCGCGAGATAACGTTGACCAGCTTGTTGAATCGTAGATGTCTCTCGCGTGTCCAACTGGTCGCGGTCTTGTATCTTCTTGGCGTATGCTTTCGCAACCAACTTGGCCTCACGTTTGTCACGTCGCTTGGTCGAACCACGTTCATATCTGATGACGTGTCCGTTGTCGTCCAACAGTGGTATCTTGTACCACCAGTATGGACTGTCAGGTCTGTTGTATACTTCAAGCATCTTTGACTTCCTTTTGTATCATCTCAGAATAGAGTTCGGGCATTCTTACATCTTTGAACAACCCTTCGATTGTCCGCGCTTTCCATTTACCCCACGTTCCTCTGTGTTCGTAGCCAAATTTAGTCACTATAATTTCAGCAACGATGTCGGCGTATTCCTCGCAAGAAATACCCATGTGTTCCTTCCAATTAATTCCGTCATGTTTGCACAGACGTTTAACAAGACACCAACCTTGGCCCTCATCTGTTTCACCGAAATGTAATTCATGTGGAGACAATCCACTGTTCTCAAAGCAACGTTTTACTTTGTATAAATATGCGATGTCTTGAGGTGTAAATGCTAATGGTCGTTTCTTAAAGTCATGTTTAATTACGCTCATACAGTTGTACCTTTCCTGTTGTTATTGCTTGATGTGCATAGGGGTCATAAAATGACAGCATTGTTAACGAGAATTTCTTGGGGTCCTGGCCAAGTATCTTTGCCATAGACACCCACATCTTTGGCGGGAGCCTACCTTGTCCACACTCTAGTTGAGAGATAAACGTGTAGTAGTCTAAGCCTAGTTCGTTAGACACTTGCTTTTGTGTCAACTGTTTCTCTATGCGAAGTCGCTTTATGTAGTCGCCAGCTTCGGCTCGAAGAATTCGTGCTTCCTTTGACGACGCATCATATGTATTGAAAGCCATCTGTTCCTTTCTGTCTTACTTTCTGTTCTACTTTAAGTATTAGTATTACTATAGTAGTAGAGACTATAGTGTCTAAAGTATCTAAAGTATACTCTAGACGGCCTTTGGCAGTAGCCCCCTCTAATTGCATAGGGCGACCGCAGCAGTGATTATAAAGAAGAGAAACTGCGCCAACACAAATAGCCCACCGACTCTGTCGATAGGGTACTGCCTAGCACATCTCATATTGGGAAGTTTTGTTTCCATACTTTAGTCCTACTTTAGTTGATACTACTAGATATAGCATCACTGGATTATAATTCAAGATCTGTTTATCTGTTTATACTATTCCTTCAAATACATAAGGCCATCCTGGCAGCGGACACATGTACCAGCCGGAATCTCATCACCAACGACCAGAGTCTGTTCAGTCAGGTCGATGTAACCTACATCCACGAACGCATCTATCGCGCTGCATGAATCACATTCACACAAAGTGGAGCCATCAAGCGATGACTCCAGTGCGAACTTCACAACGATTTCTATTGTCATTTAGTCTCCTAATCGATTACCTGTTCACCGTATAGCGCCTCCAACTCAAGTCCATATTTTGTCCTACGTTCTGCATACAGCGTGGGCAGTAGGATGCTGTATTCGCCCTCGCAAGTAAGGCAACAAAGATAAGCCTTGTCGCCTAGCTGGAATAAATTTTCAGCCCCCACTGCTTTACAGTGAGGGCATGTGGTTGCCGGAAATTTAACGTACGTCATCTAGATACACTCGCAGATGGGTGGACCGGCTGATAGGCTGACCGCGCTCATAGTACCGCCAGTTAGCCTTGGCGATAGCGTCCATGTGCTGGCCTTTAACTCTCAGTTTATAGCCCTGTTTGTTAAGGTACTTCTTCATCGACTTAACAAACTCCCAACCTTCCGGAGTGTTCGGAATTTCGCAGAATTGATAGCGTGGAATGTTAGTCATTGCCGACCGCCTTTACCCCGCTGCGGACGCGGAAAGGTAGGTTGATATCGAATCTGCGGTACTGTTTAATCCGCATGTCGTACATGACGCGAAGGTGCGCCGGTATCGATGGGTCGTTCTTGAAGACGCCCCATACTGGACGGACAGAGCCGTCGTGTTTGGTCATCTGACCTGTTACAAATCTGCCATACATACCTGACAGTGGGTCGCTATATCTAGCCATTGTTCACCTCTTTGTTGATTGCGTTTAGAACCATCTTGAATGCTTCCGGATTGTTATTGTTTAGATTGACTAGCAACTTGGCGCATTGAATCGCCATCTGCGTCTGTTCGTGATTCACGAAACAACCCCATGACCCCAAGGTCTTATAGAGTTCCTGTTGGAAATCCGCGCGTTGCTCCGCGTCGGTGTCCACATAGTCAGGGTAAGTTTTCCCTGTTAAAAAGCATGTTGTCATACTTTCGTCCTTTCTTTTGTTTCGGCTGGCTGGCTCGTCAGCGCCGGTGAACCAAACACCGGTCGGACACCCCGCTTGCGCGGAGTGTTTCGCCTTTAGCAACATTCACATTCCATTATTGGCTTACCGTTCCGACAGACGTCGTCGTCCTCGAAATACAGTTCGCTAGGCACGTCTAGATCAGGCGCTAGGAAGTGGTCATCGATGTGCGCTTGTGCTTCGTCGGCGGTCCTGATCCGCGACGACATACGAACGACGCGGGTTAGTGGGCAATATGTTAAAACTGTCATTACGCTACCTCGCTTTGCTGTACCTGTAGGCCGTTGAAAATGTGCGCTATGACATCGACCGTCCAGCCGTTGCCTAGCATTTTGTACCGTTGCGTATTGGACACGCCGTCGGTGTATCCGTCCGGCAATGTCTGCAAACGTTCGCATTCGGTCGGCGTCAGTTTGCGCCATGTCAATTGGTCCTGTAGGATTTTAGGTTCCTGATTACCACCGGATACCGCGTTGAGTGTAGGCGCTTTCCCTTCGGTGTAATACACGCGCTTAATCAGGTCGTGTCCGTTTATGTCAGCCTCACCGGCTAGCAATAGACCACTGTCACCCTTGGCAAGGTCGAAGACTAATTGTCGACGATTTTTGTGGAAATACGACCGAAGGTTACCGCCTTTAAAATAGTTCGCGTCGATACAGTGCGCCTTGTCGCGGTCGGTAAATCCTGTCTCAAGAATATCCTGTAACACGACGCCTTTATCAGTCGGCAATCCGGTATCCGGAATGTTCGACCAGTACAGTCTATGCCGATTCTGAGCGCTCACAAGGTTACTGTTTATATGACGCGGTTCGCATGGATAACCGGCGTCGGCTAGGTAGTCCGTTATAGCCTGTTCGTTGTCTTTTTTCATGCGGACATTTTCCAGCAAGAAATAGGTCGGCTTTAATTCTTTCAACAACCGGATGTATTCGAAGAATAACGCGCCCCTGTCGCCTTTAAATCCGGACTGACTACCGGCGAAGCTAAAATCCTGACAAGGCGACCCGCCTATCAGTAAATCGATTTCCGGTAATTGTTCAGATTTAACATCAACGACCGACCCTAGCTGGACGGTGTCCGGATGGTTTTTTTGCGTGATTGAAATAGCGTATTTATCTATCTCACTTGCGAAGTAATTCGCGACCGGAATTCCGGCCCTGTTTAGTGCTACCTGACCGCACGACGCGCCGTCAAATAGCGATAGGACATTGAGCCCCTGTTTATACGTTCTAGACATACTCTAGCCTTTCTTTTGCGATGCTAGCTGGCATCATCAGGAACACGCAACCACGCGTGAACGACCGGCCCACATACGCGGACCGGTTTCGCCTTATCGCTTTATTCGTCTATTGTTTCGCCTTGTGATATCCGCAATCGCGCAATCAATCCAAAACGCCAAAACGCCGACGGTAAATAGACCGAATAGCGTTAACAAAATGATTTCATGAATCAACATTACTATACCTCGCTTTACTGTACATTATTTGCAAAATTAACGGACCCCGCACCATGCGCCACAATCGCGATATTCTTAGCCTTTACGCTAGCACCGGCGCATAATCCGCATTTTAGGCACGTTGTACGGTTTCCAGCCTCGTCGCTAGCTGGACATATAATCTCGTCGCCTTTCGATAATTCGTCGATATTGCCTATCACGCGGAAAGTGCGCTCACCACGTCGCCACGCGTCACGCGCTTGCGCTAGCGTGTCGGCGCTAGTCATGTATAGGTCGGTTCGCACGTCGGCGGTTTTAATATCGTTTTGGTGAGTGTATGCGGTATGCCCTAGCGCGTCGGCTATAAGACTATCGAACACGAACGAAGGGACCGCGCTAGGGTCGCCGTATGTCCCTAAACGGACCATGCGACCGGCCCCAATAGCTGAAATAGTTTTATGATTATCAGCGACCGGATAAACCCCACGTTCAATAGATTTCCAAACGATGGTCGCGCCTTGTGATATCACGACATAGCATGAACGACCAATTGCTTGTTTGCGTTTTGGGTCGTCGGTCGGTGTTCCTCTATGCGGACAATTTCCGCAAATAGAATAATCCGCGCCGGTTTTGGAATTCTCA
>MDTC01074418.1_pt1 | contig 26302 bp, 35 predicted proteins | sample 811181 | NCBI WGS metagenome assembly MDTC01 (sample SAMN05326644, study PRJNA326480) | marine metagenome | isolation source: seawater | place: Pacific Ocean: North | collected 2011
ACCAGCACCTGTTGATGCATCTACTCCTGGTGCCCATTCTGTTCCATTCCATTTTAGAACTTCTCCAGTATTTGGTGCTGTACTGCTTACATCATTCAGTCCACCTAATGTAGTAGATCCACCTCCGCCAGACTGTGTTACCCATGCATAATCAGTGCCATTCCAACTTAGTACCTGTCCACTTGATGCAGTGCTTTTGTTTAGATGTTGATCTATAGTATTATCTACACTGGCAGTGGTTGCTACAGTTACACCACCAACACTTAGGTTTCCACCTGAAACACTAAGCTCTGTTCCATCCATGTCAATAGTTGTACCACTAAGATATAAGTCTCTCCAACGAGCACTTGAACTACCAAGGTCCTGTGTACTATTATTCTGAGGTATAACATTGCCTGTAATATTGCCATTGAGTAATGTATTAACTCCTGCGGCATTTAAATAACCTGCATCATTTGTAAATGCACTTACAATAGTAGGTACTGTTACACTAGGTCTATTAGTTAATGCATAATAATCACCACTTAGTGCTACTGATGCTAAATTTGCAGTAGGAGTAAATGCACTCAAGTCAGGTGGTGTGTATGTAAATGTGCCTGTAGTACCATTATATTGTAATGATGGATTTTGGCTTGCGTTTGCGGTAGTAACACTAATTGCTCCTAAATTTACAGCACCGCCTGCACTAGTTGTAGTTGAACCTGTATCTGCTAGATTTGTTGTTGCACTAGGTGGAGTATGAATAATCTGTCCTGAAGTACTTAATCCTGCCAGTCCTGGTTGTGTAGGATATTGTGTAAAGCCACTGCCCTGACTTGTTTGTGTATTACCTTGTACTAAGTTATTTGTAAATCCAATAGTTCTTCCACAATAATCAAATACAGGAGTCTGTGCTTCTATATCTGAAACTGGATTGCTTTCTGCTTCTAACTTAGCAATTAGTTCTGGCTCTAGCAGATAATGGAAAATGTTGTTACCTTGTCCATCAACCTCGTATGCTTTTAAGTTATCATAATTTGCCTTTAAATTATTTGCAATTCCATGTGTAGTTGCAAAAGTTAAGTTTTCAGGATCAATACCAACACCTACACCAGTGTTTACTCTATCAGTTGTTGCAAAAGTACTTCCGCCTTTTCCTCCAGGTCCTGTTTCTGTTGATCCCCTACCAAAGTTATTTTCAAACTCAATAAGGTTTTTCATATCATTTTTAAAAGCGTTTAAGTCTGCAACGAATCCATTAATTGTTGCTTGTGGTAAATTTGCTAAGTTACTTAAATTATTTTGTATTTGTCCTAAAATTCCACCATTAAAAATAGGACTAAAATTTCCTGAACTGTCAATACAACCACCAATATCACTATCAGCCATTGAGCCTAAATTATCAAGTAAACGTTTTCCTTCACCAGTGAAACTACCAAACATATCACCTAATACATTAGGAATAGCTCTTGGTATAACTGGTGTACCACAGAAATTAATCATATTAGCAACGGCCGCAAATTCAGCTACTGCGGCATTCATACGATTTAAAACGTTTTCAATATCTGTATGTGCAGTAAATTCTTCAAGTGCGGCTTCTGCTTCATTTAGAGCAGTATACAAATCAGCAAGACCGCCTTGCCAATTTATACCAGCATTATTAAGTAATCTACCTAAGTTTGCTTTTAAACAAATTTGTACGTTTGGGAGTTTTAATCCATTACCAGCAAGCAAACTACAAATTAGTTCTCGCATAGTAAAACTAGATTCAGTCGTTGTAACTTTACCAGTCAAAGGATCTACAGTTGCACTTGTAGGTACACTTACTGTTCTATTAAGATATTCGTTTGCGTCTGCTAAACCACCTGCAAAGTCTGTCATTTATCCTCCAATATAAACGTTTGGGCTACCACTAGTTGCATTAGGCGAACAATGTGAACCTCCTGGAATAGGACATTTTTTATCTGGGCCTGCATCGTTGCCATTAACTACAACAAGTATATTGCCTATAAAGACATTAGGATTGGCCGCATTTAAACTTCCTGCGCCATGGCTGTTAGGATTTCCATCTACACTTGTAATACGATTATTCGTAAAAACGTTAGCACAGGCGGCTTTTGTGACTGCACCACACTTACGGGAGTCGCCATCTCTATGTACTTCAGGCATTATTGTGCTACCTTTCTATGAAATGCAATAGTATTTTGCCAATATATAATAGTATTTATCGTATGAATTAGCTTGTCATCCATTGCACATCCACTATTCCTATAATTTACACCATTTCTAAATGCATCTAAATCAATAATTTTAATAGAATGATCCTGTGTTACAACCATATTATATGGAGTAAAATCAGAATACCAAAAGTCAGGGTAACTATTATTAAGTTCTTCAATAAGTTTTCTATGCTCTAGGCATGCCTGTAATGCATCAGATAAAACGTAATATACTAATTCTATATTTTCAGATGTCACTGATTTAGTACCAAAATTTTGTAAGATTATATGGACAAAATCATGTAAAGGTTTTGGATTATCTAGCCATTCATGCTGATATGTATGACTATCTATATAATCATACAAATCTGTATAAATCTTACTTGAATTGGTAATTTGTTTTGCTAAATTATATTCTGCTCTGGACCATTCAAAATCTATAGTTTTAGTTGCTTTGTTACCATCAACTATAAACTTTGTCATTGCACAACTTTAATACCCGTAGTGCTTTGCATATATGTGTCCTGAGTATCTTTTGCAGTTTTTACAATGCAAATGATATTGGTAAACAGTAATCTAATTTTTGCATCCTGATCAACTGTAAACATAAATGGAGCAAGCCCTGCTCCATTTTCTCCAGCCACTAACATTAATGGCTTTTTAACTTCTATGTGATCTTTATGTGCTTTTATAAAGCGAGCAACCATTTCCTCGCCTGAACTAAGTTTAATACTTACCACATCATTCTGTTTATATGGACTTTCAATAATCATATGATTCTCCTAAAATGAATGGCCTGTTCCGTTATATCCTGTGTTTTCTATATAATTTAACAGAGCCTCGTATCCGCCAATCTTTTCCTTGTTTACAATAATTTGTGGAAACGTTCTTGCACCTGGGAAGTTTTCCATTATTTCTTCTCTGTCAAAGTCTGTTCCAAATTCTTTATAAACATACGGATAGTTGTATTTTTCGCAAAATGCTTTTGCCTTCATACAAGATGGGCAAGCAGGCTTGCCCCAAATCTCAATGCTCATATAGCTCTCCTATAGTGACAATCCACTAAACGTCTTATCGTCGACGTCCTGTTTTGTTCCTCCGATTACATATGAACTAATTTCTGTTTCCTGTGGTGCGACTTGTACTTCTGCACCACTAATCCATTTTTGTGTCCAAGGTAGTGGATTTGCCTGTGTTGTAGTATATGGACATTTTAATCCGAGAGCTGTCATACGTTTACAACAAATCCATTCAATATAGTCATGTAATAGTTTTGCATTTAAACCAATCATTGAACCACCAGCAAACAAATAGTCTGCCCAATCCTTTTCTTGTTCTACTGCATCTACAAACATTTTTGTTACTTCGTCTTTACACTCCTCAGAAATCTTAGCAAAATCTGGATCTTCTTTTGTTAGCACTTTAGTAATCATATATTGCGTACTACCCAAATGCACATTCTCATCACGTGCAATAAGTTTGATAATTTTTGCATTTCCTTCCATTTTCTTTAGTTCAGCAAATGCCCAACTACAAGCAAATGAAACATAGAAACGAACACCTTCTAAAATGTTAACACTGTTAAGTGCTAACCAAACTAATTTTTTAAGTTGATATTTGTCAACAACAACTTTCTTTCCATTGACTGTATGTGTTCCTTCACCAAGCAATTGATAGTACATGCTTGTTTCAATTAGATCATCATAGTATTTTGTAATATCATCTGCACAATCTAAAATTTGTTCAATTTCCATCATCTCATCAAAAACTTTACTTGGGTTAGAATATATATTTCTAATGATATGTGTATAACTTCTACTGTGGATTGTTTCACTAAATGTCCATGTAGTAATCCAGTTTTCTAATTCTGGCAAACTTACAATAGGATTGAAACTTTCTGCTGGAGCTCTACCCTGTACACTATCAAGTAAGATTTGACGTTTCAAGTTACTTGTGAATATATGTTGTTCGTGTTCTGTTAAATCTTTAAAGTCTTTTGCATCTTTAAAAATATCTACTTCTTCTGGTCTCCAAAAGAAGCCTAATTGTTTATCTGTTAATTTGTCAAACTGTTTCCATTTAAGGGTATCATACCTTTGCATTCCTAGATCTCCATCAAGAAATGATAGATTAGCAGTGTGAGCTTTTTCTGGTTTTACATTTAATACAGCCATTTTAGTTCTTTCCTTTTATATTGTACATGCTTCACATTCTTCGTCGTCTGCCTCTGATGGCGCCAATGCTGGTTGTTCCTCATCTTTGAACTCCATTTCGCCTTGTCCATCGTAGGTATTAAAGTAATACAGTTGCTTGCCTCCATACTTATAAAACATAATAAGATGTTGCAACATAGTACTCATTGGAATCTTTTCATCTTCAAAGTGTTGTGGATTGTAACTTGTATTTACAGAAATACCTTGATCTATGTATTTTTGTAAAACAGCCATAATCTTTAAATAACCTTCTGGAGATTTCTGTTCCCATAATAAGTCGTATGCATTTTTCATGCGAGGGTAGCCAGGTACTACTTGCTTTAGCACTCCGTGTTTGCTTTGTTTTACACTTACAAAAGCACGTGGAGGCTCTATTCCATTTGTACTGTTTGATATCTGTGCAGACGTTTCTGCTGGCATTAGTGCCATCAGAGTACTGTTTCTGATACCAGTTTCAGCTAATTGTTTGCGTAAACCTTTCCAGTCCATACGTTCTTTGTGTGGTACTAGTTCGTCTACTTCTTTCTTATATGTAAGGTTAGGTGTTATACCATGTCCATACTTTGTTTCTTTGTTGCCACTAATTGCTCCTTTTTCAACTGCCAAATCAGCACTTGCTTTGATCAAATAGTAACTCCATGCTTCTGCCCATTCATCAACTAATTCTAAATTAGGATCCTGATAATTTGTACCATGCTTTGCTAACCAATATGCAAAGTTAATAATACCAATACCCAATGGGCGTCTTTTCATTGTACTCATTTCTGCCGCCTTTACAGGATAATCTTGATAATCCAATAATGCATCTAATGCTCTAACTGCAAGAGTACAAGGTTTTTCTAAATCTTCAGGGGACTTAATATTACCCCAATTAATAGCACTCAATGTGCATAAACTAATTTCACCGTCAGGATCATTAACATCATTTAACGGTTTAGTAGGCAAGTTAATCTCACAACATAAATTACTTTGTCTTACAGGTGCTTCTGTTTCAATAAATGAACCATGTGTATTTGCATGATCAACATTCATTAGATATACACGACCTGTATTTTTACGTTCTTCCATAAACATTGCAAATAATTCACTTGCACGTATAGTTTTCTTCCTTATAGAATTGTCTTTTTCTGCCGCTTCATATAATTCTTTAAACTTATCGCCATCATTAAAAAATGCATCAAATAATCCAGGCACGTCATGTGGAGAGAATAATGTGATGTCGCCACTAGTAAGTAATCTTTCATACATAAGTTTGTTAAACTGGATTCCATAATCCATATGTCGTACTCTATTATCTTCCGTACCTTTGTTATTTTTAAGCACAAGCAAGTCTTCAACTTCATAATGCCAAATAGGATAATATAGTGTGGCCGCTCCACCACGTACTCCACCTTGACTACACGATTTTACTGCACTTTGAAACATTTTGTAAAACGGAATAACTCCTGTATGTGTAGCATCTCCCTTACGAATTGGAGAACCAATGGCACGAATAGCGCCTGCACCAATACCGATACCTGCTTTCTGTGAAACATATTTGACTATAGATGACGAAGTTGCGTTAATACTGTCTAAACTATCATCAGTTTCAATAAGAACACAAGAAGAAAACTGTCTTTGTGGTGTTCTCAATCCTGCCATAATAGGTGTAGGTAAACTAATATCAAAGTTACTAATAGCATTGTAAAAATCTTTTACCCAACGCATTCTTTCTTCTTTAGGATATTTGCCAAATAGTGTAAGTGCAATCATCATATATGCTACCTGAGGTGTTTCATATACAATACCTGTTGCTCTATTTTGTACTAGATATTTTCCACGGAATTGTTCCATTCCTACATATGAGATATTTTCGTCACGCGAATGATTAATAAAACTGTTAGCCTGATCAATCTCTTCTAATGAATAATTTTCTAATACTTCTGAATCATAAAAACCTAGTTTAATATTTTTGTTAATAATATCAATAAGTGGCCATGGCTCATATTGATCATAAATCATTTTGCGTAGATGATAGTTAATTAGTCTACCTGCAACCCATTGATAGTTTGGTGTATCTTCTGTAATTAGATCAGCGGCCGCCTTAATAAGAGTTTCTTGAATATTACTACTACTAATACCATTATAAAACTGTAAATGGCTTCTTATTTCTACTTCACTTGCACTTACGCCAGTAATGTTTTCACAAGCAAAAAATACAACCTTATGCATTTTTTCTAAATCTAAAGACTCGCTTGCTCCGTCCCTTTTCTTAACTACTATATCACTCATATTTTCTCATCCTAATGTAACTTGTATTTAAGACGATCGTATCGTCTTTAACCTTGTTTATAATAAATCTTTGGGACCATATCTGTCTAGCACGTTACAGTTTACTAGTGCAGATTTTTTGTCTACTTGTCCATAAGTATAACCTAAAACATAGGTTTTGTCAACTAAAACAATAAGTCCCAAAAAACTAATTTTGTTATCTTGCACAAGCATCACTTCGCAATCGACATCTGCTAGTTGCAAACTATAAGCCATTGCTAATGCAATGGCGTTTTCGTCCATATCTCCTGCATATAATAAGTCCCACGGATCTGGCCATAGTGTATTATCATATACATCAATAACTCTACTGCTTAATGGTGCAGTTTTAAACCAGTCTACAAGTTCTTGTAAACTATCTTCCAAATTTTCTTTGTCTATGCTTTGCCTAAAGGATCGCCATTTTTTCAGACGCTCAGTAGGCGGTGCCATCCACTGTGTCATTTTGTTTTATACTGATTTCCAGTTAGTAATTACGTAGGACATTTCTGAAGCATCTGTTGCGGTATGTTGCAAATTAAATACTCCACTTGCTACAACACCCGAAAAAACATTATCTAAATCAGTACTAGTAGGATCAACACTTGTAATAAATTTATCCTCTAAAATACTTGTGTTTCCTGTTGCATCAATGCTAATACTTATAACGCCTTTACGTCTACCTGTATTGTTTTTCAGTATATATTGTATATCAACATAATCATAATTTGAACCATCAATAGCAATACCAACATTTGTAGCAGACCCAGCCGCCGTTAATGTTCTATTGTCAGGAGATTGTTCTAATCCACTACCTGGTGAACTTGTGATTATCTCTGTATTATAATAAACTTTTACACTGGTGCCACTTGCGGGTGCAGTTGTGAATGTAATTGAGGAATCTTGCGTTGTATAATCAGTGCCATTTTGTTGTAACGTTTCAGTTGTCCCATCATCTAGATAAACTGCATACGTAAGTTTGTTTCCAAAATCTAATGTTGCATTGTTATCCGTTGTTCCATCTGAATCAGTATCAATCCCACTAAATGTGAATATTGTAGTTGTGCCATCTCCTGCTTGTGGTGTTGGCGGAACATTACCAATATAAAGTCTAGACACATCTGTTGCATAACCAAATTCGCCTGGTTGTAAAATTGGTAGGTCTGCTAAATTACCTTGTCTAACTTTTATTTGTGCTACTACTGATGCCATAATTATTTCCTCATTATATACTATTTATGCTAGTTCATAAAATTCTTGTAACCTTGTTGCCCATTTTGTTTCCCAATCTGTGAATTCTTTTTCATCAACTTCAAATAATTGAAACTGTCCTTCTCTACTACACATAAAGATTGCAATTTTCTCTATCTTTGTTTCATACAATTCATTATGGGCCAGTGCATAGGCCGCACCTTGCATAAAATAGTCATCAATCCATTCACGCTTTTTAGGTTTATTGGTTTGTTTAAAATCCATAATGGTTGGTTTGCCTTTATATACACCAACCAAATCAGTTGTACCAGCATACAGTTGTGGATAACATAAATTAACTTCACTACCCCATACTTCGTCTATATCACTTTGCACATTTTGCTTAATAATATCAGCCATTGTTTCAGATAGGATAGTAGTTTCACCTGTATAGGTTTCATTTTTTACCCAGTATTCAAGTATGGCATGCATACGTGAACCATTATCTGAGGCTTCTGTGACTATGCGTTGTGCTTCCTTTTCGCCAACACGTTTTTTCCACCTATTAAGAGCGTCCCTCTTTTCTTTTGGCTTTGTCTTATCAAGAATTGTTGTAACACTAGGGACAGGATCCCCATACGGATTTTCGTATAATCTTTTGCCATTTACGCTCTTACGTTTAAATTGTTGATATGGATAGGGTGAAGTTATTTTTAACATTTTTATATATTACACTCATTATGTTGTTAAGTCAAGTAGTCTTTTACAATTGGTAGGATATATTTTTTTAAAATTAACGTATGTCCTTTTGCAGTTTGATGGTTATCATCTGGCAAAATAGTGTAACCTAATTCATACCAATGTTTTTCGTTTGCTGTTACATTATTAAAAGGTTGTGGGAAACATTGCCAAGCGTTCTTCTGATCTCTGTAATTATAACTTATAATTACAACTTTTGGGTCTAGTGCCATATTTTCATACCACTTATTACTTGCATCCATCATAAGATTATTGGTTGTTACATATGGGTGCATTTCTTTACATATATTAAAAATTTTATGCCAGTGTGGTATAGCAGATTTTTTACCCCAATCATCTAAAAATGTTTCTCCAGTCCAACTACAAACTCCCATGTTTGTATGTACAATGCTATAATTTTTACCACGTTGCCATACGTTCCATTCTAAATAAGGATCGTCTTTAAGATTGAAAAATACATTTCTTCTTTGTGCATGAGTCCTTTGTAATATGATTAGTTCAGCCCACTGATAGCATTCATCAAAACATAGTCTATGGAAATCAGTGCCTGATCCTGACTTAGCGTAATTTCTAAATTCATGTTGTGGATACATTTCAGCAAGTTGATATGTCCAACTGCCTTTGTTTATTTGTTCATCTGTATTGTAATTAGTTCTTGATTCGTAATCAGAGTAACTACAGCCAATAATTGCAATTCGCATTTACCAACTTATATCCCATTGAAATGTTTGATTTGTGGCTGAGTTTGTGCTACGCTCAATTCTATATCCTAAATCTCTAAAGTATTTTACAATATAGTCCATTTGAGTCTTATAGCCTCTATTTGTGGCTGTTCCCATCCATGTATGCCAATACACTGTGCTTTCTGGATTAGGTGGTGTATACGTATTTGCAGTGAGGCCTAAATTATTATTTGCTGTGGCCGCATCAATAACATAAACCCATGATGTGGCGGCTGGAATGTTGTGTGTAAGAACTAAATTATTAGTTGCATTCTTACTTGCAACAAGTCCAGTAATTGCCGCATCATTGATATCTGCTATAATAGCATTTAAGTTAGTACCTGTAGTACCTAGCGTTACTGATGTTCCATTAAAACTAAAAGTTTCACCAACAACTATAGTAGGATTGGCTACTGTACCTGTAATAATAACTTCAGGTGTACTTTCTGTCATAGTAGTACCATCTGTAATTGTTGAGGTATAGTTGCCTGCCGCACTTTGCGTTATAATGTCTTTCATTAAAAACTGAACTTCATCATAAATGATCATATCACTATTAGATTTAGCTCTTGCCTGTGCCGCGTTTAATCCTATATTCATGTGCCTAACTCTTTCTTCACTTGCTTACGTGCTAGTTTGTCAATTTGTTTATCCTGTTTTTCAGGATCTGGTTGTTCTGGATCTCCTGCAGATGCATCACTATCTGTATTGAAGAATATAACATCATCTTTAATATTGCGTACTATTGCGAGGTTCTGTGCAACATCAAACAAACTATTATCATCTACATCAATACCCTGCTTTGCCAACTCTTTTACAAGTACTGGAATTGGAATACTGTTAATTCCTTCTCCTGCCATGACTGTAAGTAAGTCAAGTACTGCATCTTGTAAATCACTGTTTTCTGCAATTAGATCCGAAAAACGCATATTACTTAAACGCCGCTGAAGTTGTGCCGCCACCCATAGTTGCGCCTTTTTTAGGCCCAGACGATTTTGGTGCTGGTGCTTTTGGTTTTGGTGCTCCTTGCTTTGGCTTTTTGTTATCAAAAGCATGTTGTGAGCCGCCACCCATGTGTGCGCCTTGTTGTGCTTTTTCGCTAACTTTAAACTTCTTTAGACTTTCGAATGCTTTTTTAAGAACGTTCTTGTTGACTTTGCCTTCTACCTGTGCTTCTTTAATAGTTTTAAGAGCATTTAGGTATGCAGTTTCAGCAGACTCTTTCATTTCTCTGCCTTCTGCTCCAGCATCTGCGCCTTCTAAATCGTCCATATCTGGCATTTCATCGCCCATTGGATCTTCTGCAGGTGCTTCTGGATCCATGCCCATATCTCCTGCAGGCTCAGCTGGCATATCCATATCTGTTGGAGCCGCTGGTGCTTGTCCTTGTGCAGTTAGTAGTGCATTTGTTACTTGCTCATTTGCACTTTTTACTGCTTCTAAGGCCGCTGAAATAGCCGCTTCAGCTGACGCATTAAATGCATCTGCTTCTGCTGTTCCTACTTCTTCTTTCATTGCATTATGAATACTCATTAGGTCTTCAACTTGCATACTTGCTAAGTCTTCAGCCATTTTCTGTAGATCATCACCAAGTTGTTTGGCCGCAAGAAGTACTTCTGCCTGATCTAAATCAGTTTCATTAATAACTTCTTCCTCTACATCATCTGCTTCTGCCATTACAGTTTTTAAACCCTGTGCAATGAGTAGTAATTTTTGCATATCCTTACTGGATACGTCCATTCCGCTCTCTTTGAGCTTCTTAATTTTTTGATCTGTAGCTGTTGCTACTGCTTCCAATTTTGCCTTAGGCATGTTGAAGTTGAAATTAGTTTCAAACACATCATTTAGTACCGTATGCAATTTGGAAAACTTATTTGTATTTTCTAAATCGTATAAATTCATGTTAACCTCGCTATAAATTGCTTATACTGTATTTATGTTTTTCTTTTAAATAAGTGATTTAATTTCACGTTTGATGGCCTTCATCTTACTGACTGCTTGGCCTTGTTTTGCAGTATAAACGTCTCTTTTAAATGATTCTTTTACTGTTTTAGCACGTGATTTGTGTTGTGCCGCCTCTTGTAAGTAAGTATCATATTTTTCATCTAGTGCAATTATCTTATCTGTAGAAGAATTACTATTATCTACATAATTTTTTAACACTGCCATTGCACTTTCAAATAAAGCAAGAGTATGAATATTCTTGCCATTTTTAGAAATGTTGTAGTATGTTTTGTAAATTTTAGGAGCCAAATCTTTACGTTCCATTTCAATAACGTATTCTCCCATACTAATTTTATCCTGTGATTTAATCGTAATAGCACTTTCTACAGGTGACTCTGTAAGCATTTTCCTTGTTGCTGTTTCAGTTGCATTGTTAAGTTTACTAAGAATATCATACATTTCTTTATTCTTTTCATTTACTACAACTTTTCCTGCCGCTCGATCAGCTTTAATTTGATCTGCGTTTTCAATAGCGTTGTTCATTTTTGCCATAATTTGTTCCATGGCTTTAACATCTGGATTGCTCATTCAAAACTCCTTGGTGCTTGTTTATAGTATGTCTTGCCTTCACGTTGTGTTCTTGCACACATACCCTTGTTAACTAATTGCTGTGCTACGTATGCATCACGCTCAGACATATCTTCTTTGCAAACTTCTTCACGCATACATTCATATACTTTGTTTTCTAGGTTACTAAGTAAAATCATAGTACCGCCTGGTAATTCATGTGTTTTCATTTATTTTCCTCAACAATATATCAGCAATAAGTTTATGCCCTTCAATAGTAGGATGACCTGAAATTGGATTACAAAGTTTTAACTCAATAGCCCTTTTAATTTTGCGATCAGTATCGTCCCATGTACTCATATGGTATTTATCGTTTGGAGCATAATCATGTATCATAGTGCTAAGTAAGGAACTTCCGTTCCATAAAAAGTTTTCCATATCTGGAAAATGATGATCATTAAAAAAATTGTACCATATAATTTTACAACCTATATCTTTACACAATCGTTCTACGTGTTTCATATCATATAAACATTTAAATCTTTGGTAATTTAAATCAAAATACTCTGCGGCATATAATTCTGTAAATGTATTTCCTTCTCTTGGAACTGTATAAACTCTAGTTGCATTAAGGTCACTTTCTAGAAACTCCATTCTATAAAGACTTGTTATGCCCCAGAGTATAACATCTTCAGATTCAAACTCATAGGATATATCATCTATTCTACCCTGTTTATAATAATTTGTATAAAACCTACGAAACTGCGTATCATTTGCACCACCTGGTCTTGAAAAATCTTTATTTTCTTCAGCATCAAGTTCTTTTGCAAGTATTGTTCTAAATGCATACTTGTCTGCTACGGCTTTATTACTTTTGTGTTTATGATAATATTCGGGTGTCCACGAATCCTGATAGCCTGCTCCTATCCCATAGGACCAACTATCTCCGAATGTAAGTAAACGCATTTACTTATTTCCCATAGCGAGCTGTTTTAGTCTCTCAATTTCCTGTGCATTTTGGTTTGCTTGTTGTGAAGCCTGGTTTGCTGTGTCAGCATTTTGTCCACGCTGTACATCATCTGGATCTTGTCCTACTGCATTTGCATTACTGCCCTGTCCTGTAGGAACTTTGTTTGATCCTGCTGTTGTACGTGTTGCACCTGGGCCTCTATTTTGTTTCATGCTAATATTATCTGCACGTCTTGCACTATTTGCGGCCACTTGTGCGTTCATTCTATTTGTTGCTCTACTTGGTGTTGCAGTTTGTCCTGTGCCATATGCTTCAGATACTGCACTTAAATCAATAATGTCACTAAATGCTTCATCATTTTCATTTGATATTGCATCAACTAGTTTTAATGTATCTCTATATGAAAGCATTTTAAGTTGCTTTGATACATCTTCTTGTTTAACTTCCATACCGAACTTAACATTTGCATAGTCTATGACTGTATCTATAATGCTATTATTTTTAATTTTCATCTTCCGCCTCTTGCTTTGTTAAGTTGTCTTAATATCCTACTTGCAGGATTTAATCTTTTTGTGCGTTGAGCTTTTTTAGCGATTCTAGCACCCATACGTGCTTTTGTTTTCTTTAATGTAAAACGTTTTTTCAGATCAATAGGTTTTGAGCACTGACTTGGCTCACTTACAACTCTACCTTTACGCTTGCCCACAGTACAACGAAACTTACGGACAACTTTGTTGCCACGTTTTCCGTATACTAATTTTGCTTCTACTACGACATCTTCGTAGCCTTCAAGTAAAAACATATTATCCTGCTGGCGTAAAATTAAAATTCAAAAGTAATAACACAATAGTTGACAAAAGACCTGCTATAACTGTAGCGGCCGCACCAATCAATACTTTATTATTGCTTTTAGAATCCGTAACTTGCTTATTTGCCATTTCTTGGAGAGCTTTTTCTACTCTCTCAAACTTTTCTTCAATACGATCTAACTTTTCTTCTAACACGCGATACCTCAACGCACACTGATCTACGTGTGCCTCAAGATTTTCACGCTCTAGTCTTGACTGTTGCATTGCCATGTTTTTTATTCCAATGTGTCTCTACTGAGCTGATTTTCACTAATGCTCCTGCATATAATGTATTTATAACAAATCACTTGTTTTAAAGTATATATTTTTGTTTACATCAGAAACCGAATTGAAGAAAGACTCTATACTTGCTGTTTCATCTAAGCCATCATGAATAGGTACTCCATGTATATCTTCATGTGCAAAGTGAAGTTTATTTCCATCTTTAGCAAAAACATCTACTGTTTCAGTAGCAAATTTAAAAATCCAAAATGTATGCTCTCCAGTATACAGTGAGCCAAACTCATAGTCTCCTAAATCAGCAGAGTTTGTGGTTACACTACTTAATACAAGTTGTGTACGCAGACTCAATGCTTGAATAAGACTATTTAGATTTTGTGCCTGTTGAAAACTTAATGAATTACCTTTTGGGTCACTATTACCTGAATCAGTTATATCTACAAGTGTAAATGCTGTGTAAAAAGTTGTGTTACCCGTAAGTACTTCACCAGGCCTATGAATGCCTTTTGATTCCATTAACTTGGGAGTGCTTTACCTATTGCATAACCAGCCGCAAACGCACCAACTTTACGAGCCACACCCAGTGCAATAGACTTCTTGCCACCTTTACTAAGAATAAAGTTAGAGTCTTTTGCATAGTTTGTAAACAATGGCGCCATATCGCTACGCCTTGCAAACATTCTATAATAACGTTGTAACTGATTTCCTGCAAGTGCTTGTTGTTGTGATGATAGATTAGGCCAGTTTTGTACTAATCTTCTTGTTGCTTTTAATTTTGGATCTTGTATTTTTAAATCACGTTCAAGTTTAAAAAAGAACTGTTGTGCTTGTGAAGGATTTACGTTTCCGTTCTTAACTTGATTTAAAAATCTTTTAATTTGTGGTTCTGGAATACGCACTTTATCCATTAGCATAGCATCACGCTCTTTGCCAAATAGTGCATCACCACGTTTTAATGTAAACAATGTTTGATATAGATCACTACCACTTGGACTTGGTCTGTTAAATCCACCGAATCCCATAGTTCTACGTGCATATTCTTTTGCAACAGGTGCATATTTGTAATCCTGACTCATTGTGTAAAGACTCATTAGAGTTGCAAACAAATGATCTGCTGTATTTCTTGAACCTTCACGTTTTATTTGATCTTTACTTCTGAACATACGTGCTTCGCCTAAAGTCTGCATAAACTCTAAACCTTTTGTTGGTTCTTCTGTCATTTCATGACCACCGTACATCTCTGCCCACTGTCTTGCTGTGTATTTTGCATCTGTCATTACTTGTTCATCCTTGCATTGGCGGCACTAAAGCCACTTCTATTTACCAGTTTAACATCACCGCCAACAACATATCCTTCACCTCCAGGATTTCCGTCTGTTGTTGCTGTAATATCAGCTGGACGCTTATCAAGTTGATCAATAATTTGATTCTTTACTTTTTGTATACCACTAATTATTTCAAACATGCCTGCAAACGCTTTATTATGTTTTTGCAAGTATTCGATGATGCGTTGTTGTTTTGGTACACTAACTTTACTTGTTTGTAGCCAACTTACAAAATCATCTAATCCAATATTACCTAAATTGCCTGCTTTTGTACTGCCATTAATGTATGCATAAATGATCTTTGCAAAGTCTGCTACCTTTAAATCAGCAGGAACATTAAGCATATTATCTATACCAGTTCTAAACTTGCTTGCGTACTGCTCTAACTCATCAAGTGCAGGTACATCTACCTCTGCAGGTTGTGTAACTGTCTGAGGAGGCATAACAAGTAGCTCACCGCTCATAAAATTATTTGCATCTACTTTTTCTGTAGTACCATCTAAATTAATCTTAGCATGAAGTACAACACCTGCTTTACTTTGTGCAATTTTTTTACCAATAGTACTTCTTGGATTCACATGATAGGCTGTTGTGTTGGGTTGAAATGTAATTTTACCCTTTTCTAGTTTTGGTGTTGAGCCATAAAGTAAATCTCCATGCACATATCCTCTAAAGTCTTTAGGTGTAGCACCTTCAAAGTAAGGCCATAAACCTCTCATATATTCTGCATATGCTTGTCTGTTGTCGCCCTTACGACCTGCAAGCATTTTAAATAAAGCATCTGGACTTGTAACTTTTCCATCATATGTTGTAGCACCAAATCCGCTCTTATCTGTTAAAATAAATTCGCCTTTTTCGTTTCTACCAAATATGACAGCAGGTTTGCCGTCCCATTTAATAGTAGTTGCCTGTGGTTGATGCTCTAAACTTTTAAGTGTAGCAATACTTTTGTCTATACCGTTACTACCTTGCCATAAAACTAAGTCTTCAACGTGATCTATTCTAGCACCTTCAGACAAATTTGAAATATGATCAATATCTTTTATTGAATCACCTTGTTTATGTCTACGTTGTCTATTATTACGTGATAATCTCTTTTTAGTACCACTAATTACGTCTTTAATTTTCACTTTGTTTTCCTGACCTTTTTAACACCACGTATAAATCTGTCATTGTCACGATTTTTGATACTTAACATTACACGTTTAGTAAGATCTGATGCAGTATCAGCATCATAATTTGCATCTATCATTTCTAACAAATTGATGATAGAACTAATAGCATTTACACCTCGACTTTCAAGTATTTGTGCCTTGTCACGTCTTGGTTGAATACTATTGATCTCTTGTAGGATTGATCTTGTGCGTTTCTTCATCAAAGTGTTCTCCTTACTTGTATTTATCCAATAAATAGTTTTATGCAGATAAAAACAGTTAACGTATTTGGTTGCAGTCAGTCATATGGTATACCTGAATATACTTTACCGGACAATTTAGGTTTTGGATCCTGGGTTTATTGGCTCAGTGTGTGGAATCCTAAAATAACCTTTAACAATTATAGTTATGTTGGTACAAGTCTATTGTATTCCTGTCATGCCTATGAGCAATACAAAGATACTGCCGACATTAATATTATACAAATGACTGGTCCTCATAGAATAACCTATTACACGCCTTTATTAGATCCTTTTTATCTCCCATTAGGACAAGTAACTAATAATTACAATAAAATTACTGATCAAGAATGGTTCAACGAGAATTTTGTTTTTAAAACACACCTAAATGGATCTGAAAAACCTAAAGAACATAAGCATTGGCATGATAATTGGTTATCCTTCATGCAAGAATACTGGAAGGTAAAGCCACGCCCTTATGGTTTAATAGAACATACTGCACTTATGGAGTATTATGGCTCTAGAGCTGACTTTGCTTTCTCACATGCACGAATGTTTACAAAAAACAAACACCCATTTATACCTAACATACTAAATCAAATGTCTGAAGAAACGTATATGTCTTATAAAGTAGACAAACCCGGCCACTTTAATGAGGCAGGGCATAAATTTATGGCAAAATGGGTTGCCGAAAACACTAATCTTGCTTCTTCAGAATAGATTTTAACCTATCACTTCCTATATTATCAACAGCCGCTACATTAGGGTTTGTTTCTGCATCTGCCATTGTCTTGCGTTTAATCTTGTTATACAAATCATTTGTTTCTTGCTTTTCAGTCTTTACATCATCATCTTCAAGATCAGTAATACGCAAACCACTTACATCAAATGCTAAATCTACCTTTTGTCCTACACCTGCACTACTACGTGTTTTCATAAACTGTACTTGATACCTACCACGTTCACGCATTGCTTGACTTGTAAAGATACCAATAACATTATCTGCTGTCTGAATCTTACTTAGTCCACCACTAATATGGCTGTGATCAAACTCAATCTCTTCTACTGCACTTCTGTTCAACTGTGAGGCTGTTGCAAATAATATATCATGTTCTACTGCAAAGTTACGTAACTCCTCAGATACAAACTTATCTTTAATAAACAAATCACTTGGACTTACTTTACTCTGTGCTGGCATCATAAGATCCAAATAATCTAGTAGGATACCATCAATCTTCATATTATTCTTTACTTCAAACTCTTTAATGTAACTATTCAAGTCATTTACTGTAATACCATTAGGCAGTTGTACAATCTGTATCTTACCAGACTTCTTACCTTGCATTCTAATCTTCAAATCTACATCTTCAACGTTTCTAAATAAGTCTTTTGTTGTATAACCAGTAAGCATACTGTCAAGTCGCATACTACATAGCTCTTCACTAAGCTCTAAACTAACATATATCACATTAAAGCCTTGCTGAGCCCAATTAAGTGCCAAGTTTTGCAAAAATAAACTCTTACCACCACCAGATGCGGCCGCAAATATGTTTAGTTCGCCTCTATTGAATCCGCCATACAGTTTCTGATCAATACCTGTCCAACCTGTACTTGTTGCACCACGTTGATTGCGTACATGTTCAATACGTTCACCAGGATTCGCAAAATAATCAGTACCCATGTGCTTTGCAAGCCCAATCTGTACTGCATCCTTAATAATTTTCTCTACTGCACCATAGTTACTCTTTTCAATCAAGTCTGTACTTGTTAGAATAGCACCTTCAAGTGCCTTATGTCTACAAAACTTTTCAAATTCGTCTATAAACCACTCTTTATGCCTTGCATCTATCTCTTTTACATCATCTAGTTCAGTACCTGTGGTTGCTTTTATTTGTTCTAATGTAGGAATTGCTCCATATTCGTTAGCATGTTCTTTAATAAAACTTACAGCCTTTCTAATATTCTTATCAAAATATTGTGGTTCACATATTCCGTTCACTCTCACAAATAAATCTTGATCTTTTACCATAAACTCTATAAAAAGTTTCTGTAAGTCTAAATTATAATCGTTCATCTACAATAACCCTTCGCTAACACTTTAATTTTTGTTGTATTTGTAACAACACTATCTAATATACTACGCAATGTATATAGCCTGCCATACTTCATCGCGGCATCTGCGGCATCTTTGCAGTTATCCCATTCAGGAAATGCAACACCCCAGCCTCTATCCACTGCCTTGTTTACCATTTTCATACCAGAACTATCAGCATCTGGTAATACTATAACACGTTTGTTAAGACTGTCAATAATATTTGCTTGATCATCATTAATATTATTGCTTCCTATAGCAACACCATCAGTAAAGATAGCATCTAACTGACCTTCAGTTACAATAACAACATTCTTATCCTTTGTTTGGCTGTCAAGTCCATATACAAAATTGTTTTTCGGTTGTTGATTGTAATACTTTGGCATACCCTCTGGAGGATTGCCTATCCATCTTGCAGTATATCCTACAGGAATACCTTTGTAAAAGAAAGGCACAATAAAACGTTTGTACATTCTTGCTGGAGTTTTCGTATCACTATACCACAGCCTATTATCTGTAATATCAAATCCACGTTCATATAGATATTCAACTGCATTTACAAAGTCAGAACCGCCACCAGTATAATCTTTTATAGGAACGGCACCTTGTGGAAGTGCCATCTTTCCCCAGTCTATATGAACTGGTTCGTCTCGCTTTTTTTGTTTTAATAGTAGTGTTGCTACGTCCTGTTCTTTTAGTAATTCAAGTTGTAAACGTTGTATATCGCTTTCTTCAATACCAAATTGTTTCATTAAACGTTTAAGTCTACCACTAAAATATTTTCCCTCTGCCCAACCTGTTGTGTAGTTACAATTAAAACAATTATATCTAAACTTGTCCTCTTCAAATAAAAAGCCACCTCTGCCTTTTGTATCTGGCCTACTTTCACCGTTCTGAACGCACATAGGACAATTACCGGATACCCAACCTGTAGGATTGGAACTCCAGTTCGCAGGAATCATATTTCTTACGAAGTCTAAAACTAATGTCATGTAGTTATATTACTGTCTAAATACGACTTTGTCAACCGTTCCAGTGCCTGTATCGTGTCGTGTACGTATCCATTTTACATTACTTCTAATACTAAATGGTTCAACACCAGTAAATGTTGAGAATAAATGGTGATCTAAGATAGCACCTAGTTCAATATTAAACCAGTCAGTTTCGTCTGGATAATCACTTAAACTACCTTGTAAGAAAAACTTACCACTGTAATTTGTTGCATATACTGCTAAAGTAATAAGTCCTCTACGTTTATGATAATAGTGTGGACCAAATGTTCTTTCACTGACTTGTTGATCTGGATCATTATTAGATACTGTAAATGTATCTACTACGGCTGTTGTAAGTGGTACAGCATGTGCCGCCTCGGAAATTTCACAAATTAAATTAGGTCTATAATTTACATCTGCATATAGTGGCAAGTTTAAACCTCTGCCATCAGTATATGTTAAGACTACATCATAGTTACCTGTGTCCGCATGTGCAATGTCACCTGGGTTAACAATCAATCTTAGTGAGCCCTGTTCTGGATCAATAGTTTGACATTTTTTAGCAAATAGTCTGCTTTTGCTATTACGTTCTACAAATGTTGCAACAAATTCCATACCATGTATTTGAAATATTTTCCTATCTTGATTTTTTACAAAAAAGAAAAACTCATTATCAATATGCTTAAATGCATTCAACTTTCTATAATTTAATGGTGATTGAACAGTTGTACCTTTACTTGCACCATATCTACTTGTACCTGGTGCATTGGCATTATCCTGTATTGCAAATAAATCACCGCCTTGCGTAACATTGTAACTTGTACTGTAATTGGACATGTCTATACCTCGTATTGTATTTATTCAAATTAGAGCAAAATTTTAGATACTAAATATCTAGTGATGCACAATAACAAAGACTTTTTAGAGGAATATCCTTTCCTTACTGTTATTGCATATGCAGGCAATGAATATCTAGGAATCTTACAAAATATTGATACCCAGATTTGCACTATGTATGTATTTGACAGATTAAAGGATGTCGAACACAAGCGTCAATTTTTATCTCTTGGCGAAGAATGGTGGTGGGAAACCAACAGACGACTGCCAATCAATATCGCCTTATTAAACAGATGGCCATTCAGTTATACAAGCCAAAGTTTTAATGTAAAACAAATGGAAATAATTGCAGGTCCAGAAGTACGACTCAGTAATAGTATTACTAAACGTATCAAAAGAAGAAGTATTAATCTACTAAAGAAGAGCGGTTCTCTTTAACCATCATATTCAACTGTAATACAATGGCTAAGGCATAAGCATGGGCATGAGCCTTCTTAAAATAATACTCATCTCCATCTGGCTTAATCCATACATCTTGCATAATTTCTTGCCATGATTTGTCAAGTAAGTAACGTTTTGCAGGACGTATCACTGCGAGTACTGCCGCCAATTGTTCAACACTTTTAGGTTTCATACGTCTTACTACAGGAAAATGATTATGTATATGAAAGCATTTCTTAACTACATCTTCATGTTCAAGTAGTTCCCACATAGGTTCCATGTCTAATAGTTCATTAAGTTCATCAATATCATTAATGCCGTCATACACATTAACATTTAGGATATCTAATTTAAAATATCCTAGTTCTTCTGCTTTCTTGAAATCTACTGTACAATTTTGTGTAAAGGGATTCACTGGCACTTTGTGAAAGTACACACCAGTGTTGTGTTTTTGTTCTTTGCCTTTACTATTCATCATTGCAGGCGTATGAGGAATACACTGTAAAAGTTTTTTCCTATCTGCAATATCAATATCAATGTCTGTGTTTACTATCATTCTTTTCCCTATTCCAGGCAAATTCATCTGGATTATTTTTACGCCATTCACGTTCTTTGTATTCTGTATACGAAACATGCCATAATAATAACATGAGTAGTAATAAAAATACACCTAAAAGTATATTTGATATCATTGAAGTATTCCCATTGCTTTATGTAGTAAAAGTTTATTGTAAGTATCTTCCCAATCTTTTACTGTAATATTATAACCTGTAATATTTTTCTTTGCTAATGGATAATCATTACCACCTTCATCCATTTTATCACCAAAGAAATATATTGTATCTTCTTTTGTAAAGTCTTTTATAATCTGTCCTTTATCCTTATTGCGTTCATATATGTCTATACCAGTTTCACCTGCTACTTGAGCAGTTACAGATTTATCAGCCTTGTTAATTATCTTTGCTATAAATGCACGTTCTCCAGTTTGATTATCAAAATTATAATAATCTTTTCTATCTACATGTTCAGCATTTCTACCTACGATACTAAAGTTTACACAACCTTTACGTTTTTCAATATGATTACCTGTTCTTGTTGGATACTTACTTTTGTCTAAACATTTTTCTAATAGTGTTTCTAGTTTTTCAGGTAGTTGCCATTCACTTGTATATACACATTCATCTTTTTCATATACATCATTACCACTACAGTTATAAACTCTTTTGGCACAATTAAATAGATCTTCACCTAACTGTTCTAATGTTTTAGGTTTATCACTACCCGTTGCAAAATATATATCATTACGCCTGGATATATCTAATAGATATTGCTTTAGTTGCTCATCTATAACTCCTCTACTAGGTGTGAGGGTGCCGTCAACGTCAAATATATACTTGTTCATGCTAAGTCTACCTTTCCTAATATATCTAATACCCAGTCTACGTCCTGACTGTTATTGTTAAGTTTTCTAAACCAATACTCTGGATCTACATAATCTGTAATCATTTTTGTTTGTTCACTATTAAGTTTATCAAATATTGCACTGGCAGTATTACTTGTATATAGCACCCACGGAGATATTTTACCACTACAAATATGAAATACTGCTAAATTAGGACTTACGTTTCCGAAGTATGTATACCAAGGCATCTTACTTTCAGTAGCCCACTCTTCTAAAAATATTATTGTTCTTTCAACTGCTCTATCAGGACTTTCCGTTTTTAATCTTATTTTTATCCATTCGTTAAATGTTATATCGCTTGCCCACTTTGTTAGTGGCGTGCCTTTTTGTAACAGCCATCTTACATAAGCATCTACATCATCAACCTTCAAATCAATACAATAACTGGCAAACTTTACAAAGCCATTGAAATATTGACTATTAACAAAATCTGTATATGTTTTTAGTTTCTTACTGTTAGTCCCAATCTTATAAAATAATTGAAAACATCTAAATGCAAGTTGATTTTGTTTTGTATCTTTCGCTAAGTGCCTGCGTTTCTTTTCGCATATGTGTACTGCAAGACTATTCTCACGAACAAAAGTCTTTCCACAATATTCGCACTTGTAACTCACTTCAGTAACCGTTTTATTTCTTTCTTTTCAACACCAAATTGTTCAAGTAGATCCTGTTGTTCTGCTTTAGGCATTTCACTTATAAGGATCTCTATTTCATCATCATTATATTGCTTGTACTGTTCTTTATACCATTTATAGAACGGCTTTTCAGTACCCTTTTTGCCTGGAGCAACCCATGGATGAAACATCTGTTTTCCAATACCAATTGCTTGCATAAGTTTAAATTGTAACTCTGGATGATGTCGTAGTGTATTGAAATGTACATTTACAACATCATTTGTAAATTCTAAATAGTGTTCTTCAATATCTTTCACGTTATTCTTTACACTACTAAGATAACGCATTAACACCCATATGCCAAGTTTTTTCTTTTCTTCATCCGTAAGACTACTGTACCAACTTCTATTCTTAGTATCAATAGCACTCATTTCATTTTTAATTGTTAGTTTTGCATTTACCATATTTGATTTATATCCAGTACTTCAGGAATTTTGTTAGACTCTTTTACAAACAATGCACATCTAGGCTCATCACCATCTTCAATAGGCACAACCAATAGATGCCCAAACTTTAGTTTAGGAGAGTACCACTTTATATCAGTATACACGTTAGTTATCTGTACGTCAACAAATTCAGGCTTAAAACCTGTAATTGGATTAATAGTAAAAGCATGAAACCCTCTATCGTTAAGACTCATAAGGTTTACTACTTCTGGTTCTCCTACTTCAGGATCACAAATTACTAAACTCCAGTCTAATGGAATGTTAAGTGTGTTATCACCAATCTGCAAAACGGCGGCTGGCGAATAAAAACTTTCTAAAAAAACTAATGGAATAAAATAGTAATCAACATTTTTAGGGTTACTGTAATCTAAAACACCATATCGTAAATCGTCTACAACTTCAGGAATATCATCTAGCTCATATGTTTTATTATCAACTGTTAATATTTTCATTTATACTTGACCTTTTCTATAGTAAAAGGATAGTTTGCATCTTTGTAAAAAGTCTTACGTTCTCGCAAGTGCCGTTTACTAAACTTAGCCGTACTTGTTATATCCCATATTTCTACATGATCTTTGTCTTGTGCTTTTCTAACTCCACGTCCTATTGACTGTATTACACGGACAAAACTTTTGCCTGGTTCTAAAAGGACCAAATTAAATATACGAGGTATGTTGATACCAACAGCCGCCACACCATATGTTGCAACGACTACGTGATTAGTACCTTCATTTATTTCTGTATATGCATCTTTTCTATCTGTTGTTTTCATTACGCCACTGACAAATTCAGCATCAGGAATATTTTCTAAAAGCAGATTGCCTGCTTTGATTCTATCTACAAGTACAAGTGTATTGCCACTCTTCCTTATATTTTCAATCAAACCACTTACGTACTTCATTCTATCTTTATCACTTGTAAGATATGTAAGTTCGCTCTGGTAGTTTGAATACTCAACACTCTCTTCCATTTGTACTACATTCACATGACAGTTACTAAGCACTCCTAGTTCTTGTAATTCACTGGCGGCTAGTTTATTAACTACTTCACCTAAACATGCTCTGAGAGATATTTGTTCGTGTTTTGCTTTTGGTATTGTGCCTGTCAACCCCCAACGCAAAGGAATATGTGCAAAGTCTTTTGTTAATAGTTCTTTTAGTACATCAGCCTTTGCTTGATGCACCTCATCAACAATTACACATACAACATCTTCAGCAAAGTCCTGTAATCCAAAGTCAGTTTTGCCGTCACGAAATTGTTTCTTAATACTATTTAAGCTCTGCCACGTACAAATTGTATGTGTTTTGCCTATTTCTTTTTTGTCACCAAAGTATACACCTACGTCTAATCCCATATTCACATAGTCTTCATATGTCTGTCTTACAAGATCCTTATTAGGAACAATTACAATACTTCTACCATACTTTTCTGCACGTTGACTAAGACTTGCTGTCACTAGTGTCTTGCCTGCACCAGTTGCAATTTCCTGCAAACAGTGAGGCGTTTCTAAAAATTTGTTTACAATTTCTACTTGATAATCACGTAACATAACTGGTTGCCCTTCAACAGGATGACCTTTAGGCCAAGTTCTATTACTGTATGAATCCTCTACTACTGGCTCAAAATCAAAATCATATGTATTACGTTGATCGTCTAGTTCAATAGTATAGTTTTCTTCAACAATTATAGGAATAATTATATCAAGTAAGTTTGTATATGTAACGCCACCTATTGTAAAGTAGCTGACGCAACCGTCCCATCTACCTAATTTATATGCAGGTACATGATATGCATAAGGGAGAAAGAACTTTAATTCCTTCTCAATCTTCTTTCTTGTGTCAAGATCAAGTCCTTCAATCTTACAATTGACTTCATCTTTCAATATAATTTTACAAGCCATAATATACTATAACGCTAAGTCCATGATTTGTCAATAGAAAAGAACCGGGGGATTATATCCCCCGGCAAGTGTTACGAAAAGCTATTGTAAGCAACAATGAAGGAGTTAAGCTCTTCGCATACAAGTTACTTCAGCCATTGTCTTCCAACGATCACTTTGTGACTTACGTAAGTCTGCAATCTTTGTACACATACGTAAACTGATTTCTCGCAACTTGTCCTGGTTGTCTAGCATGAAGTCTACAATTTCTTGCTCTTCATCCTTTGAGAACTTGTATGAATTAAGCATACCGTCCTTGACAATCTGTTTTACACGTAGTAGTTTTTCACGTGCAGTATCTAGTGTAAGGTCCAAGTAGTGACAACGTGACATAATAGCATCCAAGTGGTCTTTAATCTTACCACGTACATTGTCAAACTTCAAGTTAGTAATAAAGATTACTGAACCTTTAAATTCAAATTTCTCAGGAATACCTTCCCTACGTAGTAGGTTACTATCTGTATTCCAACTAAGTGTTCGCTTAGGGCTACTATCCAAAGCGGCCTTCAGCAAGTTAAGAGATGTCTCGTCATACAATACAGTATCACAATCATCTAGAACTAGTACACAACCCTTATCACTGTAGTTGTACAGTAGTTTAAACAAACCAATAGCACTGGCGGCACCTTTTTCAATACCAAACTTTAGTTTCCTATCAGCAAGTTTATCAAACAAGTTATTCTTATCTAATACTTGTTCAACACCAAAACTCTTACCAACACCTGGAGGGCCAGTAACTACCATACCTCGAACAATGCCA
>MDTC01023853.1_pt1 | contig 26300 bp, 29 predicted proteins | sample 811181 | NCBI WGS metagenome assembly MDTC01 (sample SAMN05326644, study PRJNA326480) | marine metagenome | isolation source: seawater | place: Pacific Ocean: North | collected 2011
GCTTGGCAGAAAAGGCAGTAAAAGAGAGTCGGGAGCGCGTAAGAGCAGCAATTATGAATAGCGGTTATGCATTTCCCTTGCGAAAAATTCTCGTTAATTTATCACCTGCTGATTTACCAAAAGCAGGAGGATACTTTGATCTACCAATTGCATTAGCAATTTTAATTGCCTCAGGACAAGTAAAAAAAAGCGCTTGTTTAGCGCCGGTTATTTGGGCGGGAGAGTTAAGCTTATTGGGGCGAATCACCGGGAAAGATCTATATGCTTTTGCCGTCGCTGCATATCGAGAAAACAAATTAATTGTCTTACCCTATGAAACAAAGCTGCCTGGTCTTCTACGCACGCATCGTGTCTATCAAATTCACGCACTAAGAGACGCGGTCGAATTAGTGCAGAAAAAAGAATGGGCTTGTACCGGTGAATCAGTGATGACGATACCAACAGCACGAAATAGCTTGCCCGACATATCTTGTGTCGAAGGGAGAGAGTGGGAAAAAATGGTCATGATGATTGCTGCCTCCGGTGGGCATCATTTGCTCCTACAGGGACCACCAGGCGTTGGTAAGACATTACTTGCACAGTGTTTTGCCAACTTATTACCTGAGCTGTCTTTAGAAAAAACACTTGATGTTGCAATGATTTACAGCTGGACAGGTCAGGCGCGACTCGAGAGTTCTGCGCCTCTTCGCATGCCTCATCATCATATAACCCCTTCAGCATTACTCGGAGGAGGGGTGCCCTTCATGCCTGGAGAAATCAGCTTGGCACATCATGGGGTATTATTTTTAGACGAGATTACAGAGTATAAGCATGGGCTTTTAGATCAGCTAAGAGAGGCGCTGGTACATGGGATGGTACATATTTCTCGCGCAGCAAGAAAAATAACTGTCGATGCAAAATTTCAGCTGATTGTAGCAATGAATCCATGCCCCTGTGGTAATTTAGGAAGTGTACATGGCTGTATCTGTGGTCATCTTGAGATTAAACGTCATCGAAAAAATCTATCAGGCCCATTTTTAGATCGTATTGATATGGGTATAACTCTGGAGAAGAGCCAAGATAAAATGCCCACCATGGCAAATTTAATTTGTCCAGAGTGGAAGAGTGCATTCAATGCTTTATCATGCAGCAAAAAACTCAAGGCATGCGTCAAAGCGACTCAGGATAAGCAAATCAAACGACAGCACTGTTTAAATCGAGATTTATCTTGGCAGGCGTGCCAGGCACTTGTTGTCAAAGCCAGTCATGATGATGCAAATTTCTCAAAAGTTGAAAGCCGCTTAGGTCTACATGGACGAGGTTGGCAAAAAACCATTAGAGTAGCGCAAACTATTGCTGATTGTGAAGGCGACGACATCATGCGACCAAGGCACCTAGACTTAGCAAGTCATTTATCATCGCATCGAAATATAGGAAATTTATGATTGAAATGGTATTTGACGTCTATGGAATGCCAAGTAAACAATTAAAAAATAAGGCTTATCAAGCCAACTTCCTTATATCATCTAAGTTTTAAATAGGCTCGAGTGCAGTCCTATGCGCTACAGCAGGCCAAGGTCCGCGATTTGAAAGCTCTTGTCTTTGCTGTGGTGGTTGAGCATCGGCGCTCTGTAGCGGCGCGGTGTCACTTCGAGAGGCTTGATTTGGTATGAATGATGAATACCATCGCGCAGCAATTTGCAGACCAAACCAGCCTGTATAGGCCGTAAAAGTACTTTGCTGGGTATCCTGAGATTTGCCAAGCGATTTTATCGAGTCATAAATAAACTCATAGGTCGATTGAGCTGACGCAGCATAGATTTGTCGAGCAAACAAGTAGACCCCTCCAATAGCGACGGCAGTCATGGCAATATCAATCGCTAAAACCCATGTAGCCGGGTTGTACAATGTAAAAATGGCCCATAGCCAAAGTTGTCGCCACGCATATGTGCATAGGCTTCCCCCTAGCGCAAGCAAGCATGACGCTTTAAAAATACGCGATGAATAGCCTTTTTTATTTACAAAAGACCAGGGGATATGTTTCCTACGGGCCTCATTTCGACAAGCTTCCTTATCAAAGCTAAGAATCAATTTTTGAAAAACAAGCGTTTCCTCGGGCAACGGAGATAAAGTCGGTTTTACAGGCCAGCTATCTGGTCGTGGAAAAGCGGGTCGAGAAACAGATCGACAGTCGTTCATACGAGTATTTAACTGGAGATATTTTGAGAATTGCTGCAATATTTCTTTAGCCAATGCTTCGTAGTTGAGTTGGGGGCTTAAGGCAAAACTCGATTGATATAAATCATGAGTAGTAATTGGATTGATATTATTAAGATCAGCGATATAGCGTTTTTTGAGGGTAATCGATGTTTTCAGAGAAGAGATTTGTTTGCCAAGTATAGATAGATTAGCCGAGTGGTCAGACTTCATTTTTTCAAAAGCGCGAATTAAAGCTTCAATACTACATTGTCCAAATTGACCAATAGCACCATCAGGCAATGGCGGTATTATTGGTGCCTGCGGTTCTAAAGGGCGTTGAGGTGCTTGAAAGACAATGCTTTTTTTAAGTTCGTTGATTTCATTTTCAAGTGCCACACGTCTCGTCTTTAGGCCATATACACCACGTGCACGCGCTGTGGCAGATGCATGAGACGATGATTTGACATTAATTTGGTGATTAATTTCACTCAATTCAGCATTGATTATTTCTATTCTTGAGAGTGTTGCGTTCAAGATACGATTGCGTTTCTCCTTTTCTGGTTCGCTGTGCCATACTTGATAAGTGACTAAATCTTGATCGTAGGTTTTTTTCTCGCGGAGATACGCTGCTGAATCAAGCTTGTACTTATGGTAGGCATTCACAAAAACATCAATTGCATTCATGAGTGGAGGATTGTATTCTTGCACTGCTTTTTGTTGTTGACTTTCATAAGAATTAATCTGGTTTTTGCAGCTATTGATTTCATGTTGTAGTCCAATCAAGACTTGATCCTTTTGCGCGTAGGCGTTTAGACAAACAGTTTTTTGAGACTCAAGTTTCGCCTGTAATTGAGAAAGTTTAGACTGCGCGTTATCATAGTTCAGCCATGCGTCGTATCGACTTTGTGTTTGACGATTAGCGGTAGCTATTAAGTCTCGCTCTTTATTGATACGATTTAGTGCCTGACGGCATGTCATGCTTTCTGTGTTTTGCTGGCAATTAGATCGCTCAACTGTGGAGGCATCTGCGTCAATTATTAGAGGTGTTGTGATATCGTCGCAAAGACCATTTAATTGTCTCAATTGATGTGCACCGATTTTGATAATATCATTATCAATATGAATTTCAGGCGTAGATTTCGCCGTATTCAGTTGGTAGCCGTTTGCAGAGTTTTGGCGTAGAATCTCGTTGAAGTGAATCGACATGATTAATTATCCTAATTTTTTTGATATATTATCACTAATTGTTCGGTGGGTCAAGTTGATTGTCATTTAGGATGATAATAAGGAGTATTAGATTTATGATTTTATGATTTTTTTGAAGGGCTATGTGATTTCGCTCTATGGGCATCATTACGCTTGATTTGTGCATTATTGTATTTTTTAGATGTATTCTCAAATTGGCGCGATAGAACAACACGATTGGCGGTCTTGGAAGGAGAAAGTGATCTTATCGTATCGCATATTGCAGTGTTGGCGCGTTGATAAGCATCGGTTTCAACAAAAATACTTAGACAAGTTAATACCAGAAAGCCAACGCCAAGAGACGTGAGTGACCACGGTCCTGACTGGTTAAGCAAAGAAAGGAAGCCAACTGCCGTTGCAGAGTTAAAGACAAAATCAATCGTCTCATAAGCAATATGCGCTGATTTTGGAGAGCTATGTTTGCAGCCACAATAGGAAGCCAATGCAGATAGGCATCCCATAATAAATGCTGAAACTGGAGTTCTGTAAGTGTAACCTAGATAACAGCTAGCGCGAATATAGTTAATTACGGTTAACGACTGACCGGCTTTGCAAAGACCAAATACAATATGCTTAAGGTTTGAATTGAAATAATAGCGTGTAAGATTTTGAATCCTCTCAGAGATAAGCGATGCATGGCCACTTGGATTAGCGAGCAAAATCGGCGGCATTTCAGTAGGAAATGTTGTCATAAAGAAAGTGATGAGCAGGACCAGTGCTGTGATATGCGGGGGTGAAAAAAAGCTTGATTGTATGATCGCTAAAACAACAGATGACGGCAATAGGGTTATACAGGAAAGATAGCAAACAATCGCGCTAAGGTTTTGTAGACAGCGGTGTAGGAAAACGAGTGGTTTTGCAGACACGTGAAAAAACATAAATTTTATTTCTTGAATAATGAATGCATTATAGAACTAATGATGGCATTAATCAATGACGTTATTGTTTTTAGATTGTGTATATGCAAGATAATAACCAATGATTTTTTGTTGGTCGAGCGCGTCAATTGGGCGATCTTGGAGTGCATTTAAAATAGATCTTCTCGAGATGTTGAGTCTTCGGGCACTGTAGTAAATATTGTAATTATTCCAAATAAGAATCTTTAACAACATCTTTTGTATAAAGGGGTGATCGTGATTCATAAGATTATATTTTTTTTATTAAAGCAATGGACTACAAGATATACAGATTAACGCCAATGATCAATAATACATAAACGCATTAAATTGTAAGATATAGATTACAATAGGTTTATTATAACAGTAGAGGCAAGAGTAAATCATATCGGTTAAATACGTGCCCGCCAAAGTCAATTGTTACACTTGCCTATGCCAGGGTAAAGCAGTAAGCTAAAAGTGCAGAAGTAACCAACGAACCAACGGCGTCAATGGGAGAAAACTTGGAAACAGTAGATCGGTTTATTAAAAAGCGCTGTGAGAAACTACGTAGCCTTCGTAGTATGGTAAACATGTCACGTCGTGAGTTCTCAGAGAAATACCATATCTCTTCAGCAACATTACAAAGTTGGGAGTCGCCAAACTTAGGTGGCATCTCTGAGTCTGGCGCGCGTCAAATCATACAATGTTATGCAGAACAAGGTATTCAGATTGATTTTGCATGGTTAATGTTTGATACTGGCAATAGCCCGAGTTACTGGCAGGATATGAGGGCAAACAATAGCAAAAATCCTCAGAGACAGGTAGAAAATGAAATCCAGATCTGCGTCAACGCCCGCAAGAGTCATGCAATATATCGTCTTAAGGATGATTTCATGCTGCCAAGATACCGATCAGGAGACATTTTTATCGGGTCTACACTTCACCCAAGGCAAAAAGAAAGTGAGCTAGCAGGATGTTTGTGTATTGTTTCGTTCATCGGCCATACAGATAACCTTAGTCTTGGGTACATTAGTAACGTCAGATTGCGCCGAAAAGAAGTTTGGTTGACTCATCTTGATCCAGCTTGTGAAGCAAGGAAAATGGGGCCAGTTCAATACTCAGAGTTATGGCCTGTGACATCAATACTGCGTCACCATGATACGTAAATCAGCAACCGGTTATTTGACCTTATCTTCAACAAACTCTTCAACTTTTCTTGTTTTCTTATCATACTTTTTGAGTTTGAGTTTGTCGGTGGTATTTTTAGGGTTCTTGACAGTCACGTAGAATGTTCCCGTCGCCTTATTAACCATCTTAATGAGAATACGTTTTCCGTGCATTGCCATAACAATTACCCCTTATCTTCTTGGTTGGCAGGCAGCTTCCCAATATTTCTAAGCACCTGTTCTATGCCAAGCTTATCAATAATGCGCATACCTTTTGCGGAGACCCGTAGGCGTACATAGCGGCTTTGGCTAGCAATCCAGAATCGCTTTGCGTGTAAGTTGACCTCAAATCGTCGTTTCGTTTTATTGTTTGCATGAGACACGTTGTGACCGTGCATCGGTTTTTTTCCTGTTACTTCGCAGACTTTAGCCATAATGATCCCGCCTTTTGTATGAATTACATCTCACTTAGGGGTGGAATTATACATTAAGGCTAATTAAATGACAATAAGTTTTGCAAAATAAACTATAACTGTCTCATGGTTTGCGTAACTGCACAACAAAGGTATGGGGACAGGTAAGGAATAGGTTATGGAAAATCAATACTGTAAGCTTAGCTGGCCAAGAAGTGATATCGCATTGATTACACTTAATCGGCCGGAAAAACTAAACGCAATTAACGTAGAAATGCTGCAACAATGGCGGCACGCGCTGGAGAGTTTATTAGGGCATCAGACGCTAAGATGTGTATTGATCACCGGTGAGGGGCGTGCATTCTCCTCTGGTGCCGATATTAAATCAACGATTGACGTTGCCAGAACACACAATGGCGATCTAGGTAGTATTTTAAGTGCCTATTACAATCCTGTCATATCAATGTTGAGAGACTTGCCATGTCCAGTAATTTCTGTTGTGAACGGGCTAGCTGTTGGTGTCGGATTTTCTTTTGCTTTACATGGCGATATCATTATCGCATCAGATAATGCTTATTTCTGGGCTAATTTTTCTAAAATTGGCTTAGCAGCAGATGGCGGAATCAGCTACTTATTGCCTCGATCAATCGGGTATCACCGGGCAATAACTTATACACTATTAAATGAAAAAATATCAGCATTAGATGCAAAAGCCATCGGAATCGTGCACAAAGTTGTTTCCCAGGAAGCGCTCATGAGTACTGCAATATTAATCGCAGAGCAAATCACTCAACGGTCAAAAATAGCGAATCACGAAATTAAAAAACTATATAGCCAGAGCTTAGAAAGCGCATTTGAAGAACAGTTGCAAGCAGAAAGTGCAAGCCAGGCTAAAGCAGGTTTCAGTAAAGAAGCAAGAGAGGCAATCCAGGCGTTTCTGAAGAAGTAAACGATCAAGGTTTATAAAATTCATAACTATGCAATAAACGATGGTAGGATAAATCATATAACGATAGGGAGCAGTGGTTACAATTTACAAGCCATTAAGGGTGACTATTAGCATTTACGCGCAGTTTGCATTATCATAACAAGTAAAATTGTAAGGACAAAATGATGAAAAACGTCATTATTACTGGTGCTAGCCGAGGTATCGGGCTTGAATTGGCTAAAATTTTTTCAAAGCAATACAATGTTTATGCATTATGCCGTAAGCCATCAGAGGCGTTGCTGAAGCTTGAGCATGTTGTTGTAATACCCAATGTGGACTTAAAAAGCTGGATTACAATCGATCAAGCTGTAAAGAAGTGCCCCGATAAAATTCATCTGATCATCAATGCTGCAGGTATATTAGATGGTGGTAGTGCTCCAATCGGTAAGCTTGCAGCAAAAAGCATCCAAGAACAGTTCGTGGTGAATGCCATGGCACCACTATTTCTTGTGCAGTCAGCATTAGACAAATTGCAAAAAAGTGCAAAAGTTGTCATGATTACCTCCAGGATGGGGTCAATGGGTGATAATACATCTGGTGGCTACTATGGCTATCGTATGAGCAAAGCAGCAATGAACGCCATGGCTGTTTCCTTATCAATTGACTTAAGGCAAAGAGGAATTGCTATCGGTCTTTTACATCCTGGGTTCGTCAGAACTCAAATGACCGGCTATGCAGGGCAGTATACTCCTGAGGAATCTGCTGAGCTCTTAGCAGGACGTATCAATCAGCTCACATTGGAAAATAGCGGCGAGTTCAGACATGCGCGTGGCGAGGTTTTGCCATGGTAGTTAAGATGTCACAGTGGCATGAGTATGTGCTGTTATTGACATAAAACAACCCGAGTTTATACTTCAGCGCGCACAGTGCAAGATTAGGTCTATGGGTCACTTCAAGCATTCTTAGCAGGTTGTATGAAGGCTTCGGGAGGGCAGCCTGCGGTAATCAATGCATCAATTAATGCAAACATGGGCATGCCATAAATAGCTTGAGGGTCTTCACTAACCATCTCATGCATGAGTAAATAGCCATTAGATTCAAGGCGAATACTCCCGGCACAGTCATATGGTTGATCTGTTTTTAGATAGGATTCAATCAGTGCTGAGCTAAGTTCGCGGTAATGAATCGTCGTGGTAACGGTTTTACAAAAAGACAACCCGTGGGACGGTCTGATTACATAAAGGCAAGTATAAGAGATAGCCGTTTTCCCGCTGCATAAAAGTAACTGCCCAACAGCATCGTCATAATTGCTTGGCTTGCCCAATATAGTATCCTGCACACAAATCACTTGGTCTCCTGCAATGACAACAGTTGTGTCCTCGCAATCAATCGCTTCCGCTTTTTTTTGGGCTAAGCGCTCGACTAGTGTTGCCGCCTTTTCGCCTGGTAGCGGGCGCTCATCAACATGCGGCGCTTGCGTGTCGAACGTAGGTATAACTTGCGCTAGAATGCGCTTTCTTTGCGGTGATTGGGAGGCTAGGATGAATCGCATAACATAATCAATCTCACTCAATGAGCAAGCATAACACAAAGCATTCGTATGATGCACGCAGATCATGGGCACCAAGGCATGAGCGCGTGGTTTTAGCCCATTCAGTGGTATCGTTTTCTACTGCTGATCTGAGGGCTATCGTCATCTGACGATGAAAAACGACTAAAGCTTGAATGGCGCGAGAGTGGTGGTGTATCAGCTTGGCAGATCAGGCAATAAGCACTGAAAAAGCTTTGCTCTGGGTCCAAGTAGCACTTTTGTTCTTCGGTGGTCCTTGAAAAGGCGTGGCCGAGGTATAGCAAACCATCAGTGTGTCCAAGATCTGCAGCTCTAGAAACCGCCTTAAATGTACCAGACTCTAAATCACTTATATTCTCAAATGTCATAAATTCAAGTAATGGTGCGACTGAATTCAGGGCAATGGGATGATGGTTGCATGCGGCGTGGGATAAACTTTTTAACGTCCCAGAATCCATATGAAAAAACTGCCGTGGCGAGAGTTTTTTTAAAACCAAAGACATATGATCAAGCATAATATTATGTCCCGAGGATGCAGCATCTGCAATCGCCCCCAAGGTTTGAGCTGACATATTAGATAGCATGTTCGCGGTAAATCCGTTATCTGAATCTACAGCAGTGGTCAAGGCATTAAGAGGGGCTATATGACCTCTGCGGGCAATAGTCGCTGCGTGATACAAAAAATTTGGATTAGCGGTTAGATCACTGCATCTCAAAGTCTCAATGATATGTGTGAGCGCATTGATTGCATAAGTGCTACCAAGTTGTCCTGCTTTAATAATCAAATTAAGCGTCTTATGGCCTCCCATCACGTTAAATTGAGATTGAGAGAGGTTCGGTAGACCCCGGGTAGCGATTGCATTAAGCGCCGACGTTGACCCTAAAGTAGCTGCCCTGGATATCGCTTGAAGGGTCATGGGATGCATAAGACCGAGATCATCGCTGGATAGCTGGTGCAGAATGCCAGATAGCATATCAAGTGGAATACGAGAGCTTCGCTGTTCAGAGACCATAGAAGCGACATGATAAAGCGTATCTGGGTGCATTCTCAACAATCCATTCAGAGTTACATCCTGAATTAGCGGGATAACCTGATTTAATGTTTGATCAAATCCAAGGCATGCTATTTTTGCGAGCTCATTGAGTAAATTAGGATGTGCGTGGTTGAGCGAGGTAACAGAGCCAATTTGAGACAGGGTCTCTGACAGAGAAGTATGTCGAGTAAGGGCTGTGGTTGGCGTCATATTAACTCCGTGGGCTCGGGTAAAAAGGGGCTGATTTGCGACTCAATCGCTCACGTTCAAGCCTGGGTTGAGGATGAATCGATCTGGCGTTGGTATGTGTGCGGCTTCTGAGGGGCACATCGGGATCCGATGATATGTTGACAACGCGACTTGGAGGATGGAAGAGTCGAAAGCATGACGCAGTCATAACCCCTTCCGTATGTTGGTTATAGCATTTGCGAAAAGATTTAGATGGATCAAAGCGCGACTGCAGCGCTGGGTTTAGTTTTGCGAACAAGGAGCCGATTTGTATCATGGGATTGGGGTAGCCGGATGTTGCGACGGTAACAAGATTCGTTAGTAGGTCTGACCGCATAGCAAGCATTGCGACCAGATTCTCATTATTGATGTGTGCTAGTAAGTGTGAAATTTGACAAAGTGCCGCTGGCTGCCCATTGGCCGCCAATAAAATAACATTGATCACAAACAGTTGAGATAAATCTATAAACTGTGTTGGAGTCGATGATTTGATCACGTCGACTAACGCATCAAGTGCATCGCTGTGGCCATAACAAGCTGCGGCCGATGCATTCGATAATGTGGCATGACTCATCCCAATGATGTCATCAATGGTCAGTTGCCCTAGAGCAGGTGCAATCGCATTGAGCGCAGCAGGGTGATTGCTGCATGCTGCTGAGGCAAGACTTTCTATTGTGTTTTTATCAAGTCGTCTCACTTGTTCTGGGGTCGTGCTTGATAGAAGTGAAGCAACTATATTGAGTGCCAGTGGGTGGTCTTTGTTAGCGGCCACTGCAAAGAGAGGTAGAGTGTGTGGATTTGCAACCAAAACATTAACACAGTCCAATTGACTCAAGGAGGCGGCAATACAGTTTAATGCTTCTGGATGTCCCTCGATAGCGAGATAAGCAAGATGGACCAGCGTGTCTGGGTGTAGGCTATTGAGCTGCTGTCGATTCAGCTTGACCAGGATCGGTGCAATATGATCCATGACGATTGGATTTCGATTTTTAGCGAACACTGCTAGATGAGCCAGCGTGGCAGGATGGAATTTCATGAGCTGTTCGGGAGATAATTTTCCAAGTGCTGGTGCAAGTTGGTTCATTAGTTTACATGCGTTATCACTTCCAGCGTTTGCGATGTTGATAAGCCATTCTGGATGAAGATCAGATAATTGAGCAGGGGTGAGTGTCGAGAGCGCATCTCCCATGGCATCGATCATATCCTGGTCAAGAGATTGAATAGTTTCGCTCGATTGCATCAGTACTTGCAAGTCATATTTCAAGTCATGCTTTTCATGATTAGAGTTTATCATGGGCTTGTGCGGGACAATTCATTCAGTAACGATATCACATTTCCTTTTAGGGGGATAGTTTTTAATGAAGTACCCTCAATGATCCCAGTCGTTAATTTAGATTGATGCATTTCGAATACCATCGCACAAAGAGTGAATCCTGGTTATCGAGTCAAATTCATTTTTACAAAAAAAGTTTTTGACTGATTAACCAATCACATAAGACAGTCAATAATAGACTAACGAGCAGGTGAAGGAAGTATTTAATCAAAATGATCATGCTTGAGGTTTCATGCGCTTGATCAGATACAAGCCTCATGCTGTGGCTTGAGATCTAACATCGAGTGTGGTCTAATAAACAAATGATTTAAAAGAAAAGTGCATGCAAGTCAATAACAAGCCAAAACTAGTGACAGGACTCACCGCAACTGGTGATTTACATCTGGGGTCTTATCTGGGAACAATTAAGCAGTGGCGAGACTACTCGCAAACACACGATTGTTATTTCTTTATTGCCGATATGCATGCGATTACAACGCCTCAAGACCCTGCCCAGATGCGGACACGATGTTTGGATATGGTGGCTTTGTTTTTGAGTTCAGGCGTCGACTTAAAACGCAACGTCTTATTCAATCAATCTCAAGTACCACAGCATGCTGAACTTGCCTGGGTACTTTCGTGTGTTGCTAGCATGGGTGAGTTACAACGCATGACGCAATTTAAAGAAAAAGCAGCGACGCAGAAGCGCAATGAGACACTAGGTTTGTTTGCCTATCCATGTTTGATGGCAGCAGATATTTTGCTATACAACCCAACGCATGTACCAGTTGGCGAAGATCAAAAACAGCATTTAGAGTTAGCCAGAAATCTTGCGCAGCGATTCAATCATCACTTTAAAGAGATTTTTACCATCCCTGAGCCAATTATTCCAAAAATTGGTGCCAGAGTCATGGCATTGGGTGATCCAAGTAAAAAAATGTCAAAGTCAGACTCGACGCCAGCCAATACGATTTACTTACTTGATACACCCGAGAAAATAATTAAAAAAATTAAGCGGGCAGTTACAGACTCAGAAGGCACCATTGCGTTCGACGAAAATCGCTTAGGTATCAGTAATCTAGTCAGTATTTATGCCGCAATAAGCGGTAAAAGTATTGAGCAAGTGGTGCAGGAATTTAACGGTGCAGGCTATGCGCCGTTCAAAACCGAGCTGGCAGATATCATCATTGAGACATTCAAGCCTATCAGGGAGCACTACGCAACAATCAGGCATGACGAAGATTATCTGTTAAAATGCTTAAATCGGGGTGCTGAAAAAGCACGTACACAGGCAAGTCAAACATTAGCTGCGGTCTACGATGCAGTAGGTTTTTTGTAAAGCAATAAGAGAGTATTGTGACAACGTATTTATTTTATGATCTTGAAACATCTGGCCTTAGTAAGCCATTTGACCAGATCCAGCAGTTTGCTGGAAAGAGGCTTGATCGATCATTTAACGAAGTAGAGAGTTGTTTTTTAGAAGCAAAAATTGCACCGGACATCATACCATCACCATATGCGGTCATGACGCACCAGATTAGTCTAGATGGCGATGATGCGCGAATGACAGAGCAGCAAGCAGTTGAGCAAATTCATGCCATGATCAATCAGCCGAATACCATCAGTATTGGTTACAATACACTTGGATTTGATGACGAGTTTCTCAGATTCGCTTTCTACCGGCATTTGCTAGCGCCTTACACGCATCAATACGCCAATGGCTGCACGCGTTTTGATGTATTTCCCCTTGCTGTTTTTTATTTCTTATATGAAAAAGAAGCTTTAGGCTGGCCAGAGATCGATGGTAAAGTATCCCTAAAACTTGAGCATATTGTTACCGAGAATGATTGGTTTCAGGGTCGCGCTCACCATGCCATGAACGATGTAGATGCAACCATACGCCTTGCTAAGCATCTACAAGAGGCAAATCCCGAGATGTGGCAATATTTAATCGGTTATTTCGATAAAAAAATCGACCAGGACCGGATAGCAGCCCTGCCACAGGCATTCAAGCAACATGAAGATTTTCGTTACGGGTTGATGGTTAATGCCAAATTTGGCGCTAATCATACCTATCAGTCTATGGTTCTAGCTTTGGGGAGTCATCTTCACTATAAAAATCAGACAACATGGTTGCGCTTAGATAAATGTGATTTAACCAGTCTCGACTTTGCCGAGTGTGAGAGTCAGGGGCTCATCATCAGGAAAAAATATGCTGAGCCAGGATTTTTACTACCACCCAGTGAGCATTTTACGCGACATATGAGTCTGGATAGAATGAAACAGGTCGAAAAAAATTTACAAATCATTCAAAAAGACTTCCAGCACTTTGAAATAATTCAACAGGAAGCGCGAGCGTATACCTACCCCGATCAGGATAATATTGATGTTGATGCAGGTCTATACGAGCTCGGATTTCAAACTCGTGATGAGCAGCAGTGGTGTCGTGATTTTCATGTGGCATTACCAGCGGCTAAGAAAATCCTTCTAGATACTATGAAGAATCCTCATATTAAAGAACAGGCCCAAAGAATGATTTGGAGAGCAGATCAAAATAGTGATCCCGATATACAGCAACAGATGCAAAGCATTATCCAAAAAATATATCAAGAAAATGAAAAGACGGGCATATTTGATTATCGAGGATTCGAAAAAAGAGGGCTCCGTGATGTGTTACACGAACTAAGAGAAATAGAACAAAGCGGCCTAGACTCAGAGCAACAGCTGGCAATAAACCAATTCAAAAACTGGCTACAAGTACGTCGGCAAAAGAGCAGGTAGAGCTGCGATGTTAAGTTATAGATATTTTATCACCAAACTGACGATAATGCTTGGAGGAAGAGCGCTAAAGAAACTGCTACTGGGAATTGTGGATGCGGAAAGTCAAGACCAGATGGTGCGCACAGCAAAAAACAGCAGACACGGCTTAGATAACATGCGTTATTGGTTCAGGCGAAATAGGCAAGTCGCTCCGCCAAAAGAAATCGATGTGGCTGGGGTGCGGGTTTTCACCTACGCTGCTGACAAGGGCAATACTTCAGGCGTGCCGGTGATTCTATTCCACGGAGGTGGGTTTATTGTTGGCAGTCATCAATCACACGGCGCATTTGCCAGTGAGCTGGCTGCGGCAACGGGCAGTATGGTCTATCTTGTGGAGTATCCACTATTTCCTGAGGTGGCAATACAGGAAATGATTCAAGCCTGCGAGGCAGTTGTGCATAATCTTGTGGATAAGAAAAACCGAAATAGATTTGTGTTATATGGGGATTCTGTTGGAGGCTTCCTGGCATGCCAGGTGATTGCCGCACGAATTCAACAACGGCTAAGATTACCAGATCGGTTGTATTTACTTTCTCCATTAATACAGCATCGCTTTAGTTTTGATGCAAAGGCTGTGAAATCAAAAATCAAAACAGATGATATTTTGGGGCCTACCTATGATTTAGTCATGGAAAATGATGCGGTTAGGAAGAAGGCGCTCAAAAAGCTTGGCTGTGATACAGTGACTGAATTGCTTGATCTAACCTCTGAGACGGTGGCGAAATTTCCGCCCGTTCATATTACTTATGATCGCGACGAAGTATTGGCGTGGGAAATCCAGTCGTGGATTAAAAAGCTAAAAGCAGAAAAAGTTAGCCTTGTGGATAACTCAGTGGATAATGGGTTTCACGCGTTCGCGGTTTATAACTATCTTGCAATCAGCAAGAACTATTATCTAACCTTAAGTAACGACTTTAAGGTACATATTAGAAAAAAAAATAGAAGCTAGGCAGTTTTCTGCGTCAATACACATGTGAAACACAGTTGTGCGTAGTGTGCAAAAGAAGGCGGCTTGATACGTAATTAAATATACTCAATCGACACAATTTCGTAAAACTGTGAGCCGCTGGGTGTCGAAACTTCGATTTCATCCCCAACCATTTTCCCGATACAAGATCGTGCAATTGGAGACGTGATAGAAATCTTTCCTTGGCCTAGATTGGCCTCTTCTTCTCCGACGATTTGAGCCTTGATCGTGCGTTCCACAGACTCGTTATAAATAGTCACTGTAGCGCCAAATACAACAGTATCTCTATGGCTAATTTTACTCACATCAATGACTTGAGCATTTTTAAGACGCTCTTGAATAAAACGAACTCGCGCCTCAGATAAACCTTGCTTGTCTTTAGCTGCGTGGTATTCAGCGTTTTCTTTCAGGTCGCCATGTTCACGCGCTTCAGAAATCGCACGAGCCAGTACGGGTCGATCCTCAATGAGGTTTTGAAGCTCAGTGCGCAGCATTTGCTCCCCAGATTTTGTCATTGGTATTTTTGTCACAGTTTATTCCCAAGAATATTGACCTTAGATTAGCATAAGCCTTTGAAAAAGAAAAGCAATACCGATTTATTTGCAGTAATATAAAATTCATCACGGTATTGTACAGAATAAGTCTAGCGATAAAATAGTCTTCCCATTAATGAGGTTATTATATGTCTATAAACATAGATTTAAGATCAGTGCTTAGTGTATTCATGCTAGGTTCATGCGCATTTGCTAATACGGTATGTCAAAAAACCCCAGGCACATTGGTTTGTCATCATGGAGAAACTGAAGTGATCAATACATCTGGTATTTTTAGAGCAGAGGGCACAAGCATCAAAAAGAAGGTATCAGTGAAAGGCCAGGCAATCATTAGAGCAGGAAAAATAAACGATATGAAGATTATAGGAGGATTAGTGCTTGAAGATTCCTCTGTGCTAGGGCAAGTGGTTATTCATGGATTTTTGAATTCGCGAGGCTCAACTTTTCATAAAACAATGACAATCTACGGAGCAAATCTTCAAGCTGAGTCAACAAAGTTTGAAGATGTGATTGTTGACGGAAGTGAGAAGATTGCAAGAGTAAGCCTACAAGACAAAACAATTGTCAATGGGAATATCATTTTCAAGGGAAGTCCTGGAGTTGTGATGCTGGGCTCACAGTCTAAAATTTTGGGCAAGATCATCAATGGAAAACAAGCTTAGGAGAAAAAATGCAAGAACTAATTCATAATCAGCTGCAGGAGGAGATCATTCTAACCTTCCAAGATTGCGATAAGACAATGAGCAAGGATGGGAAAGACGGTAAAGACGACGTCAGTAGTCTCGCGCATGGTTGCCAGTTTGGAAAAACAATTATGATCTGATAAGCAAAGCTTACAATCATAGGGTCAAAAATCATAAGCGGTATGAAACATACCGCTTAATCAAACCGCTAATGTACGAGGAGCCTCAGTATGAAAGATAATAAAGTGGTTCTGGTCATCGGAAATGTAGAAGATAGAGTCATACAATTTTTCGCAAAACAGTTAAACGGTCATGCTCAAAGAACATTTTGTTTTATTGACCAATCATTATTCGGATCACAAATACACTTAACAAATAAGCAATGGAAACTCGCTAGTGGACGTGTTGTTGATCATCACCAAGTGGTTGGTGTTTGGAATCGCTTGGTAAGCTTGAGCTCTGAGACTGACTTATTAGCCAGAACAATGGAGCAGTATGCATGTTATTTAATGGATGAAGTTTATCCAAATGTCTTAAATCGACCAAAACATGGGATGAGCAACCACTCAAAGCAGTATCAAATTGACTGCATCACGACAAAAAAAATAAAAAAAGTAGAAAGCTATATCTGTGCAAATAATGAGTTAGATTGGGGCTTTCAGCGCCAAGAACTAATTCGAAAATCACTGAGTGGTATAAGATCTATTGTATGCCTTATGACACCCCAAGAAAAGAAACTTCGAATCGAGGCCCCGGAACTATTTCAGCCATTCATTGAAGGCTTGAACATTCGAGTACACGTTATCAGTAATAAAGTCATCGCTTGCTGCTGTGAAAGTGAGTCAGTAGACTATCGCTACACCGATCAGGTTGATATGTATCGATTTGACTTGCCAGATTGGCTAGAAAAAGAATGTGTAAATATCAGTCAACAGTTACAAATACCATTTTCTGGTATTGATTTGATTAAGAAAAAGCAGTCCTACTATTTACTTGAAGTGAACCCTGCGCCAGGTTACGCCTATTTTGATATTGATGGTAGTATATCCCGAGCCTTGCATGAGTACTACATGGCTTTGATTTAAGGCGTTATGGGAGAGGGAAGATGGTGCAAGATACCGCCGATCTCTACCGAGTAGCGAACAGTCGTTTGTTTGGAGTTGATTTGCTCCACATGGTTGATGCGTCTGATGCCACCATTTTTCATCGGTCCGAACTGACCAGTACCTAAGACAGCTTCATTGAGATAAATTCTACTGTCATTCCCAGCAAAAACTACTTCGTAACCATCACTTGACGCCGCATGAATCGTTGCGTTGTCTGACAAGATCTGGCTTGTCAGTTTAACGCTTATCATATCTCCAGAGGAAATAGCTACGCCATTACCAATCTGAATATCTTCTACATTTTTCGAAAAAAGCTTTTCGCCACACTGGGCAGGTACAGATAAATTCGATAGCAATAAAACAATACTATATAAAATCAGAGGCTGCATCATTGAGTACTAGATTAAATAGAAATAACTATAGAAATAATGAAGTAATAGATGCATCAGGTCAAGAATATTAGAGCTAATTATGAGTGATAATGCCATGTATCTTGGAATAATATAATACGGTAGTGAAATTGATAAGAAACTTGATTAAAAATACAGGAATATCTCAATGGAGTCTGCCAGTGAAAACAAATAAGGTTATGGTTGTGATGAGCAATCGTCAATTCGATCATTTTCTCATCAAGCAATTAGAGAAGTCAGGTATAGAGTGTTTTAATTTGAGCCCTGATAGCGTCAACGATCTAAGTGTGCGCAGCTACTGTTGTCATCATGCCAGAGAGTGTATGATTGAGATCAAGTCAGGGGTATCGATCAAAATACAAGATATTTCAGGGATAATCATGCTTGATCATACATCCTGGCTTAGAGCCAAGCACAAAAATCATGACAAGCGATATTTTTACAAGAAAAGTGGATGGTTGGCTTTTTGGCTGCATGCGCTTCAACAGTCATCTGTAACAATCAATGCAATACACCACCAAATGCTCAGTCCAAGTTATTTATGTCTACCAAGACTATATAAGTTGATGCATAACAATGGAATAAAAGTACCTGATATTTCGTTTAATAGTATTGGTCTCGCGCCTTGCGAAAATAGTATCTTTATGCGTGATTTAGGAATCCACTCTGATTTCTCAAACAAAAAAAAGGATCAATTTTTCTGTGTGGGTAAAAAACAAGGCTTATGGATTTTGGTGTTATGTTATTGTCAGAGCATTGATGCGATATTACATGAAAAAAATGTACCAGTAGCCATTCCTAATGAATTAATAGAAAAAATATTAAAGATGTGTCAAGAATTAGCATTTGACATCGCGGAGTGGCTTTTTTTATTCCATGATAATGAATGGATTGCCTATGGCGTCACAGCATGGCCAAATTGGTCAATTTGGACACACAGATGGCATAACGTCGCAAGAGTACTCAGCTTTCATATCAAGAACACTTCTAACCGCCACCAAAAAATCAAAACGAAAAAAATAATCCCACCGCTCACATTACCGCATTACAATTCAATACATACGTGATTCATTTTTACATTGCCCATGGCGGATAAATAGACGGTTTTTGAATAGATTCTATGACATCCTCAACGCTCTGAGTTTTTTCTTGGAATTGTATCCACGGACAGTCACATGGGCTAGAGTTTTCTGGATAGCAGTCCATAGTCACAAGAGTTTTCGCCTCTTTTACAACCCATGGGTTAACGTACTGTGCGCCTTTAGGGTTTAGGTTGTCTAACAGTGATTTTGGCGATTGTACAATGATGTTTTTATGCATACTAACAGGAAACTCATTGGCATTGGGGCCTTTGTAAAGACAAAGTAAGTGTCCCATTTGTACACCTTTCCACTGGGCACCAAGAAAAATGGTGATCTTTTTTGTGAAAGAGCTTGTGGTGCTTTTCCAATCATCATCAGTACTCCATTCACTGGTTTTGGTATTGTACTTTAAGTCCGAAACTTTAGGGCACACTGAGGCTCCAGATAGAGGTAAAACACAATATGCAGAGTCATTTGCAAACGCTGATAAACAGGGAAAGAACAGTAGAGAGATGGGAAGATAAGCGAGTAGCATACGCAGAAAGTTTGTATTCATATATGAGCAAAAATCTTGTTACTATGTTTTAAAATTAACATAGGATAAAAGTAATAGCCAGTGCATTCAGTCAGTAGATTAGCCACACTCGTCAGAACTCTTAAAATTAATGGTTGCAGTGACTTCGCCATCGTAAAAGTTAAGTAAAACTTCGTCACTTGGGTGAAGCTGACGACTTGAGCTAACGACCTCACGACCTCTTTTGATGACAGCATAGCCACGCTTGAGTACGCGCTTTGGGTCAAGCGCATGCAGTCGCGATTGCAATGTTTCTAATCGAAGGCGTAGTTGGGGTGTGAAATGCTCCATCATGTTGATCAAGCGGCTATGAAGCACATCAAACCGATAATTACTTCTTTGTTGACATTGTTGTAAAAGTGCTTTCGACAGTTTACTTGATAGCCCTTGATGCATGCACTGATATCTGTTGAGAGAATGCGTCATAGTTTGCACCAGACCATTGGTTACTTGTGTGAGAGCAAGTTGGTAGTTTCTAATAGAAGTGCTTGGGTGTTGAATTCTTGCGGATAATTGTGCAAATGTTAGCTGCTTAGAGCGTAAGCTAGTGCGGGCAAGTGACACTAACTGGCGCCTCAATTGTTCTAGTCGGTCAAGTAAATCACTTAAGTCAGGCGCAACTAACATCGCGGCATTTGTTGGCGTTGCAGCACGCACGTCAGCACACAAGTCACAAATAGTGATGTCTTTCTCGTGTCCGACAGCGCTGATCGTTGGTGTCTCGCAAGCAGAGATCGAGTGAGCGAGTTGTTCATCATTAAAGCACCATAGGTCTTCCATTGAGCCGCCACCGCGACAGAAAACAATCACATCAACGAGGGGATCATTGTCTGCGCACATAAGAGCCTTGATAAGCGATGTGGCAGCATGATTACCCTGTACGGGTGAAGTAAATAGGCGAACTTCACAGGCAGGAAAGCGCTGTTCAAGAATAGTAAGAAAGTCGTCAAGGCCAGCAGCTCTTGGAGATGAGATAACGCCAATTAAAGACGGATACTTAGGCAGAGATTTCTTTCGAGATGGATCAAATAAACCCTGTGATTCTAGCCGTCGCTTTAGCTCTAAAAACTGCTGCTTGAGTAACCCATCACCTTGTAGTCTCAGGCCAGATACCATCATTTGATACTGGCCTCTTTGGGGGTAAATAGTGACTTTCCCCGAGAGTTCAACAGCGACACCGTCTTTAAGTAATTTTAAATAATCTTGACCTTGATGCATACGAAAAAACACACATCTAATTTCGCTAAGAGCATCTTTCAGTGTAAAGTAAATATGTCCAGACAAGGGCCTTGAGAAATTAGCGATTTCACCTCGAACTGTCAGTTGATTAAATTTAGACTCAAGCGATTGTTTAACCAGCTGATTTAGCTGAGTCACTGATAGAGGCTCGTGTGGCGCATCCGCGCCATATAAATACTGGTCATAGTCACGCAACACAGCTGGGTCTCCCACAAAGTTGTGATCATTATAGGGTAAATTGGTTTGCCTGCCAACCATCAGATATAGCCTGTGATAATTAGAATCAATCAAGATGCGACCGTGAATTATGCGGATGATATTACGCTTGCCTTTGAAGATATCGACAGTGCTATCACCACATCTGAACCAAAAACATCGGTCCGACCACAAAGGCATTCTCAAGTCTATCGCCATATGAGACATTTTTAGAAAAATATTTAAAAATACAAAGTCAATAACATAGTCGAAAAAACAGCGTGGCGACTCTATTGAGCTTGAAGGACATAGATAGCTCTGGTATTTTTATGAGGTGGATACGATCAATGAGAAATCACTTTCAGTAACAGCCAATGCAATCAAATAGTCTTTTAAATACGAGACAAGGCCATGTAACTCATGTGTAAAACAAGTGTCAATCGCATCATTTGTACAACCCTAATTTTGGGTTATTGCTTATTTGCCAACGCTCTGACAAAACCTAAACAAAACAATAAGGTTAGCCGTAACACATCTTTTGACGTCATTGTGTCAAAGCGTGATACACTTCAGTCAATATTCACTCGATATGGGCTCGATAAAAACGATTTATACACAATGCTAGGTCAAGTCAACAACAAAGAGCTTGTTAATATCAAGCCTGGACAACTCATTCATTTTGATACTACGAATGGTAGAAAGCTGAAGTCCATGAAAATTTTCCGTGCGCACAATCACACCATTACCGTAACAAATAACAACTCTAAATATAGCCTTAAAGAGGTTCACTCTGCCAAAAAGGGATTCTATTCTAAGGTTGAGTTTGTCTTGAAGCGATCTATCTACGCAGATGGCAAAAAAAACGGGCTCAGTGCTGCCAACCTTGGCGTCATTGATCAAGTGATGAAAGCAGATCCAACGATCGATCCCAAAAAGTTTATCATGGGCACCAAAGTAGCCGTTGTTCTCGAGGGAGATGGAACGACAAATGGTGCTAAAAATGTGATCGCAATTCACGTTCTACAGGGTAAGAAGAAATGGTCTGTTACACGATTTAACGATAAGTATGGCAATCATTTTTATCATCCTGATGGTACATCATCTGAAGTGAGTTTTTTGAAGTATCCAATGGCCAGGTTTCGAGTGAGCTCACCTTTTTCACTCAACCGTATGCATCCAATTCATCATTTACGCAGGGCACACTATGGCGTTGACTTTGCTGCGGCTAAAGGGTCTCCAATCTGGTCAACAGCGCCAGGGAAAGTTGTCTTTGTCGGTAACAAAGGGGGTTACGGAAAGACCATTATTCTTCAGCATGGCGGGCAATACCAAACAATCTACGCGCATATGTCTCAATATGCGAAGCGTTTGAAAGTTGGTGATGCAATCCAGCAAAAACAGATTATTGGCTATGTCGGTAGTACGGGTCATGCAACAGGACCACATCTTCATTACGAGCTACGACTGAAAGGTAAGCCAATTGATCCACTTCGAGCGAAGTTGCCTAAAAAAGCGAAGCTCAAGGGGGATATGCTAGATGCGTTCAAACAGTATCAATCACATATTATTCAGGCGCTGAGTGTTAAAGGGTCGAAAAAGTGATATTTTTCGGCATAAATACGGGGACGAGTGCTGATGCAATCGACTGTGTTGCATGTGACTACACCGATGGTAAGCAGCATTTCTTGGATGCTATCAGTCTTGCTATGCCTCGGCCTTTACAAAATAGAATTGTTGATGCAGTAGAGCAAGTCACCTTAGATTTCGAAGATGCAATAAACTTGAGTCGCGCACTCACAAAGTGTTACATCGAGGCTGCAGAGGTACTTTTAAAAAAGCTCAGGTGCTCGCCGAGCCAAGTCACTGCCATTGGTCTACATGGGCAAACCATTCATCATAGGCCAGATTATTCAACGCCTTACACAGTTCAACTTGGTGATGCAGAGTTGCTAGCGAGCCAATTAGGCATTGATGTCGTCGATCGATTCCGGCAAACCGACATCAGTGTTGGTGGGCAAGGCGCACCACTCATACCTGTGTACCATAATTATCTCGCACGATGTGCTGGTCATGAGACCGCACTATTTATTAATCTTGGGGGTATTGCCAATATTACTCAATGCGGTACTAAATCACATTTAAAGGGTTGGGACATAGGCCCTGCTAACGCTCTAATGGATCTTTGGAGTCAAAGGAATCTAAATCAACCATTTGATGATCAAGGACAATGGGCGCGTTCAGGTAAAGTCATGCCCGAGTTATTGGATTTATGGTTACGAGATCCTTATTTTACGCTTGAGCCGCCCAAGAGTACCGGGAGAGATTATTTTTCAAACGCGTGGCTTGAGGGCACGAAAAATATCGATCAATACAAGACAGAAGATATTCAGGCATCTTTGTGCGCTTTAACCGTTCGCTCAATCGAGCTGGATATTAGACGCCATGTTAAAGAAAAACATGGCGTAATATATATTTATGGTAAGGGTGTTCACAACACTTTTTTACTTGAGCAAATGAAACAGTACCTACCAAGTTTTGATATCCAGACAACCGATACGATTGGTATCAGCGCCGAATGGCTCGAGGGTGGACTTTTCGCATGGCTCGCTTATTGTTACAAACAGCGTATTGCTAGTGATTTTCGGCATGTAACCGGAGCAAAAAAAACAGCAGTTCTTGGTGCATGCTGTATCGGATCATAATATTCGATCTTGGATGCGCTCAAGCGCAATCCCTGCTACATACCGAGAATGTCTATGAATAGATTGCAAATAAGAGGCGAGTGTAACGGAAACAATCTGATGGCCTATTTGTGCATGGGTAAAGATCAAATGGCCATCAGCTTTCGTTACAAATCCGAGGTGTGTTACGGCTAGGTCTGTTGCAATAGCGCTTATTCTCTTTGGAAGCGATGCAGAGCTCGGGGTTGGTTCTTTAGCAATAAGCATCAGTACACAGCCTGAGGGGATAAGTGATAACGCTTGCATATTCACGGTATTATCGTCGTTAATAAGTAGCTTTAGAGATATATAAGGAAACTGAAGCGTGCACGGATTATGGTAGATGCTCGGTATCGTCAGTGACTCTAGGCTAACTGATGGTGTAATTTTATCACGAATATAGGCTGCCTGATAATCTAGCCATTTGGGATAATTAAGAATAGTTTTCCTTGTCATTAGCTGCATGGTGCCGCCATCAATATTAGGAAATCCAGCTAAAAATCCATTTTTACGGTTGTGATGAATCCATGTGCCCTCAACAAAATGATGTCTATGAAAGTACAGTTGGCTACCATCCATATACCGTATAATACGATGCGCTCGCAGCATCGAGGATACAGAGCCAGCATGAACCATCGCCAGAACAGTGTCACAAAAAGTCATACAATCAAAGCGACGGGTCGTAAAAGAAGGTCTACAATCAACATCACCATTTGGACCTTCGCCTTGAGGGTCAAATTGGTACTTTCTTCCGTCTAAAACAGAAAAAGCGCAACGCATACGGTGCTCGACGGATGCGTAGGGCTTTTTAGAGAGTGCCGAAAAATAACATCCAAGATCATCATTAATCTGAGCCATGACTGCACCATCTTGTTGATTTTGGGTCTGCATAGGCTATGGTGGCTAGGGGGTATTTGCCTTTATTTTGTACTCGTGATAGTGTAGACCAAGATGTAAGATGTGACAAGAAAATGTTCAACATAATCTGGATGATGATGATTCTTGTTTCGGCATGTGCTGCCATGCTTAACGGTAGAGTAGAGTATATGGTCAGCCACATACCTATCAATGCCAACCGCGCTATTGAAATTTCAATATCACTCATTGGCGTAATGGCTTTTTGGTTGGGATTAGTCAAAATTGCCGAAGACTGTGGTGTTGTCGCAGTAATCGCCAGACTGCTTAGACCTATTTTGACAAAACTGTTTCCAGACATCCCCGAAAACCATCCTGCAATGGGTGCGATAACTTTTAGTCTCGTGAGCAATATGCTAGGACTCAACAACGCCAGTATTCCACTAAGCATAAGGGCAATGCAAGCATTGCAAACGCTTAATACGGATCCAGCAAGGGCGAGTAACGCGATGTGTCTTTTTTTAGTAATAACCAGCTCCAGCGTTCAATTATTACCTGCCACAGCCATCGCCGCGCTATCAAAAGCAGGCAGCACTGATCCCATCAAGATCATACTAACCACGCTATTGGCAACCATTTGTTCAACCGTTGGGGCAATCATGGCATGTTTAGTATTACAAAGAAAGGGGACATCATGATAGACATGGCCTTGTCTAAACTCGCAAGTTCAATATCAAGTTATTTGCTGATGGCAATTATTGTTTTGTTGCCAACGCTAGGTGCTTATAAAAAAATACCTGTCTTTGAATCATTTTTGGAAGGCGCATCAGATTCAATCAATATTGCATTGAAATTAATGCCGTATCTAGTGGGGATGATTGTTGCAGTTGGTATGCTCAGAGACTCTGGTGCAATTGATCTGATTGCTAGCATCATAGGTCCTTCTTTAGAGTATGTAGGATTTAGCAAAGAGTTGATTCCGCTGGCATTGCTAAGACCTTTTTCAGGAGCGGCGTCGAATGCCATCATGTTCGACCTAATCAATCAGTTTGGTCCAGAAAGTCTTATTGCTTTGACTGCGGCTACAATTATGGGCGCAACAGAAACTACGTTTTATTTGGTCGCTATCTTGTTTGGTGCAGTTAATATCAGCCGCACGCGACACGCAATAGTTGCGAGTTTAATTGGGGAGCTTTGCGGCGTTATTGCCGCAGTGTATTTTTGTGCACTCATGTTTTCATGATGATTTTTAGAAGTTGCTAGATGAAAATTCCAGCCCAGGTGATCACTGATTGATCCACAAGGTTAACGAGTTGTCTTGTCCGACTAAGTCTCCGTATCATTGAGTAGCCAATACATAGAAATCAAATTGATATGCATTAAAATATTGATATTTATATATTTTTTGATAAAAAATGAGACCCTTGCCTATCGTGCTACCCTCACCCGGTCTGATTATGCTGCTCTAGAAACCTGTACTCAAGATCTTTTTCAAACCCTGCATCACTCACTTGATGAAGATACGCAGGCACAAGCGTTTCTACAAAACAGTCAAGAAAAGTGGAAAAACACTCTATTTCTAGACTTAGCCACTGAGTTTATTTGGGCAAAAATCGTCAATTTTATCGACTTATCTACCTTACAGTCTTGCACATTAACTGGAAAGCAACGTCTGGCTTTACCGACCACTGAGTCAAGCTTGCAAGATGGCACAATCGTTAAGCAATGCCCTTGTGTGCGCTTACACGATCAGGATATTCAAAAAATAACTACCTACATGCCGCATAGTGCTTCTTTTAATTTTTCAGCGCCTGTAAGAAAATACTAATATGCTCCAAATAATGTCACAATTACGGCTGTATGACGACACTAGATACGATCTTGATCCATACATGCTCCAAGTATAGATAAGTGCGAATGTTTCGGGCCTATGTGTGGTACGCTGTGGCTAATACATCCATTAGGGTGTCTGTATACCAGTGCGCGCAAGATCACGATGATCATGCAAAACAGGCGCTACGACACTCAGAAGATCACCAGGAGAGAGAAAGTGAAAAATAATTGACTTTGCAATCACATTAATACATTATAACATAAATTTTTTAAGGTTAAAGCACAGTGACAAACGAAAATAATGAATCAA